>Ga0302251_1000155_pt1 | contig 78547 bp, 81 predicted proteins | sample AAG_RA_Gln_MG_FD_193534 | JGI IMG/M metagenome (GOLD analysis project Ga0302251, IMG submission 193534) | Enriched activated sludge microbial communities from anaerobic digester in WTTP, New Holstein, Wisconsin, United States - AAG_RA_Gln | ecosystem: Engineered > Bioreactor > Anaerobic >... | reverse complement strand
TCCGGCAGGAGGAGAGGGGTCTCTACCTGATTAGCGATCTCCGCATGAGCAGCCATGCCGGGACGCATGTCGATGCACCTGTCCATTACCTGAAAACGGGGAAAACCGTTGACGAGATCCCGCTCTCGGCCCTGATCGGGGCATGCCGTGTCCTTGATGTCCGTGACGCAAAAAGTTCTATCTCCGCATCTCACCTTGATAAGAAGATCGGCGGGATGCAGCGGCTGCTGTTGAAAACTGCTTTTTCGGGTTGTACAACATTCGATCCGGACTATCCCCATCTCTTACCGGATGCGGCAAAAATCCTCGCGAACCAGGGCGTGATCTGTGTTGGTATCGACTCTCCGTCCATAGAAGCATTTCAGTGCGATGGCTCGGTGCATCGTGAATTGCTGGCTTCCGGCTGTTTCATCATCGAACTGCTCGACCTCTCCTCTGTCCGGGAAGGGGAGTATTTCATGGCAGCGCTCCCGCTGCGTCTCAGCGGTGTCGATGGCGCTCCGGCCAGGGTCGTGCTCATCGAAGGTGGGGGATCAGCATTATGGGAATAATTGAGGATGCCGTAACGCAACTGGAAAAGACAATCGAGGGTACCGGGTGCGAAGAGGGGGCGGTGACGCTCCGTCGCAACCCTGATGAGGTAACCTGCCAGTATGAACACGGGGTCTGTATTGAAGCCTTGTATGGGGGAAGGTCAGGGGAGTTTGTGACGACAGACCCTGTTGAGGCAACAACGAAGATCTCCTTCCTGTTCGGGGCGTCCCTTTCGAATAACACGGCGAAGAGCGCAGCCTGCGCTGTCATCAATGTTATTGCAGCATTCCTGTGTATCTCACGCAAGGTCCGGGCATGCCCGCCTTCGGCACATCCCCCCTGCCTGCTCAGGCTGAAGGAACACATTGGCGGAAGACAGGTATTTCTCGTTGGAGATTGCCCGATCCTTCGCCGTGAACTGGGCGCTCAGGTTACCGATGATCCCGCCTCCGCCGGCGTCCTGATCATCAACAACGAAGGTCTTCTGCAGGATGGGACAGAGGAAATTTTTGCTGCCACTGGCAGGGACCGGGAGATCCTCTGCATCGGGCCTTCCTTATCGGGTGTGGCGGATCTGAACTGCCTTGAACGGTTCTGTCCGTACGGGACATAGATGAGCTTTCGGCCGATACACCTATCTGAAGAGATGGTGATAGTTATCCATGCTCTTCGGGTCGTCAGGAGTCCGCCGGAAGTTCGGGTATGATCTGGTCTCAATCGGACTCTCCCTTGGTTCTGCTCTCGCCTCGCGCTCCCATGAAATTATCCTCGGAATGGATACACGCACAACGAGCCCGGTGATCTCTCATGCAATTCTTGCGGGAATCACAGGATCAGGAGGAACCGCTCTCCACGCGGGGATCGTTCCGACCCCCACGGTTGCGTTTTCTGCCAGGTACCATTCCGCAGGATGCATGATTACTGCATCCCATAACCCGGAAGAATATAACGGGATCAAGCTCTTCAACCCGGACGGATCGTCGTTTACGCGGCAACAACAGGATGAGATGGAAGACCGGATTCCTGCACCCCGCTGGGCCGGCTGGGATGATCAGGGAACCGTTGGAATCATTGATGCGATTACCCCGCATTCGGATGCCATCCTGTCAAGGATCTCGATTGACGAGAACCTTCCTGTTGTCGCCGACTGTGGCAATGGGGCGGGATCCATGGTAACCCCCACTCTCCTCCGCGACGCCGGGGCCAGGATGACCCTTATCAACTCCAATCCTTCCGGCCATTTTTCCCGCCCTTCGGAGCCCCTCGAATCAAACCTTCCGTATCTTGGGGAGGTCGTGCGCAAAACTAAGGCAGCCTGCGCGGTTGTTCATGACGGTGATGCAGACAGGATGATGGCATTCGATGCAAAGGGGAGGTATATCAGCGGCGACCACCTCCTGATGCTCTTTGCAAAATACCAGGGGGCAAAGAGGGTGGTCACGACGACCGACGCCTCGATGCTGATCGAGGAAATTGCCGATGTGCACAGGACACCCGTCGGCGACGCATTCGTCTCTGAAGAACTCCTCTCATGGGGGGACTTCGGAGGAGAACCCTCGGGCGCATGGATCTTCCCGGAGATCTCGCTCTGCCCGGACGGTCCGTTCGCTGCAGCACTATTCTGCGAGATCACATCGGAGTGGAACGTGGCAGATGAACTCGATGAAATGCCACGGTATCCTATCCTGCGGGGATCGTTTCCCAACAGCACTGCAAGGGATACGATGATCGCGCTCGGTGCGTCCAACCCGACGGATGGCATCCGTATCGAAGAAGAGGACGGGTGGTGTCTCATCCGCGCCAGCGGAACGGAACCAAAAATCCGGATCACAGCAGAAGGCAGGACCAAGGATGCGGCGGAGAGAATGTTTGAACGCGGGCGTTCGCTCTTAACCATGACAAAAACTGCTTAAGGCTTGCACACGGATCACTAGCTATGGAATGTGTCGTTCTTGCGGCGGGGGAGGGGAAACGGATGCGCCCTCTTACCGCAAAGCGTCCCAAGGTGATGCTCCCCCTCGCGAATCACCCGATGATGGAACACCTCGTGCTCGCGGCACGCAATGCAGGTATCGACCGGTTTACCTTCGTGGTCGGGTACGGTGAACGAGAAATACGTCGGCATTTTGGGGACGGGTCCTCATTTGGTATCAGCATCGCCTACGCCCCGCAGCGCCACCAGAGCGGCACCGCCGATGCCCTGAAAACAGTGAGAGACAGCGTTTCAGGCCCTTTCATCCTGATGAACGGCGACATGATCGTAAAAACCGAAGATATCCTGGCCATGTCCCGTATGAGCGCCCCGTGTATGGGCGTTTTTACGACGGATCACCCGCAGGATTACGGGGTCGTTGTTGTCGAAAAGGATATTGTCGTCTCTCTGGAAGAGAAATCGAAGAACCCGAAGAGCACCATGATCAACGCCGGGATCTACCTGTTTGATGAGGAAATCTTCCCCCGCGTTGATGCTGTCAGACCCTCTTCACGGGGGGAGTTTGAACTGACCGATGCACTTACAGAATATATCAGGGGAAGGGCGTTGAATGCATACCGCCTCTCGTACTGGCTTGATGTCGGTCATCCCTGGGATATGCTGGACGCAAACGCCGCTCTGATGGAAAGAATGACGGAATTTTCTAAAGGAACAGTTGAAGAAGGGGTAGTTCTCAAGGGACCAGTCGTAATCGGGGAAGGGACGGTTGTAAAGGCAGGCACCTATATCGAAGGCCCCTGTTGCATCGGGAAAAATTGCAGGATCGGCCCCCATGCGTATATCCGGGGTGCGACGAGCATCGGCGACGGGTGTCATATCGGCCATTCTACGGAGATCAAAAATTCCATCATTATGGCAGAAACAAAGATCCCCCATTTCAATTATGTAGGGGACAGCATTATCGGGAGCGGTTGCAATTTTGGTGCAGGCACCAAGATCGCGAATCTGCGCCATGATCATGCGACAATCCGAATCGGGGGGAAGGATTCCAGGAGGAAGAAATTCGGGGCAATCATCGGTGATAACGTCCAGTTCGGGATCAACTGCTCCGTTAATGTCGGGGCAGTGATCGGATGCAACGCGAAGATTGCTCCTTCATGCTATGTCGAAGGGCAGATTGGTGAAAATACGTTTATCCGGTAGGTGAATCATGCAGGCAGTGATTTTAGCAGCAGGAGAAGGGATGCGGGTGCGCCCGCTCACGAGGGGAAGACCGAAAGCGCTGATCCCGATCGCAAACCGACCGATCATCGGGTATGTCATTGATGCCCTTGTCCGGAACGGGATCCGGGACATCGTTGTTGTTGTCGGGTACCGGAAAGAACAGGTGACGAGATATCTTTCCCAGCTCGAGATCCCGGTAACCGTCGTTGTCCAGGACAAGCAGCTTGGTACCGCCCATGCCCTGAAGTGCGCCCGGCAGATGATCCATGATGATTTCCTGCTTCTCCCTGGCGACAATTATATCGATCCGGGCTCAATTGCGAGGATTGTGAACACCCGCAATGCGATGCTCATCAGGGAACATCCCAGCCCCTCGAATTTTGGCGTCGTCCTTTTACACGATGGATTCGTCACCCGGATCCTTGAAAAGCCGGAGCAGGCCCCCAGTTTCATGGTAAGCACCGGTATCTATTCGCTGACCCCTTCATTCTTCGAGTATATTCGTGAAAATGACATCACCGATGCGGTGACCCTGATGCTGGAAAACGGGGAGAAGATTCATGGGATCATTGCGGATGACTGGCAGGATGCCATCTATCCGTGGGATTTGTTGAAGATGAATGCACGGCTCCTCCCCTCCATCGAGCCGGCACGGGAAGGAACGATCAGCAGGAATGCGATAATTACCGGCGTCGTAAGGATCGGGAAGGGTTCCGCGATCGGACCGAACACGGTGATCACCGGGCCGGTTATCATCGGGGAGAACTGCGAGATCGGGGCGAACTGCTGCATCATGCCCAACACGAGTATCGGCGCCCGGGTCCGCATGGAGCCGTTCTGTTTGGTGGGTAACTCTCTTATTATGGACGACTGCAGGTTTGGTTCCCATTCCCGCCTCGTTGATGCAGTTCTCGGAGAGGGGAACGTGCTTGCCGACCATGTCACAACCTGCACGAGCTCGTCCCTGATGGAGATTGGGGGGGCGGCGATCCGGCCGGCCTTCGGGGCCATTCTCGGCGATGAAGTCCGTGCAGGATCGTTGACGACATTTAAAAACTGTATCGTAGGGAATAACGCTACAATCGAGGATGGGAACCGGGTCATCTCGTCTGCAATCCCGGATGACGCTCTGGTGATCTGACGTGTGCGGGATCGTCGGGTATATCGGAAAACGAAAGGCGGCGCCGATCCTGATCCAGGGGCTGAAGAAACTGGAGTACCGCGGCTACGATTCCTTCGGGATTGCAACCCTTGGCAATCCTATCGAGATCTACAAGCATGAAGGGAAAATCTCGGAACATGCCGGATCTGCATCGACCCTGAACGGGACGACGGGTATCGGTCATACACGCTGGGCAACGCACGGTGTCCCCAACGATACCAACGCCCACCCGCATACTGACTGCAGTGGCAGACTCGCCGTTGTTCATAACGGGATCATCGAAAACTACGCGGAATTGAAGCGCCAGCTCATGTCCCGCGGTCATAAGTTCCGTTCCGAGACAGATACCGAGGTGATCGTACATCTTCTCGAAGAAAAATACCAGGGAGACCTGCTGGCTGCCATGCATGCCACCCTCCCCCAGCTTCAGGGATCGTATGCCATCCTCGCTCTTGCTGCCGGAGAAAACCGGATTATTGCGGCACGGCAGGCGAGCCCGCTTGTCATCGGAAGAGGTGACGGGGAGTTCTTCGCGGCATCGGATATGACCCCGGTCCTCGAGCATACGGAACGGGCGCTCTTTCTCGAAGACGGGGACGTTGCCGATCTCTCGTTGCAGAACGTCACGATATACCATGGGGGACAACCCGTCGAGCGGAAGACCGAGCTGATCGACTGGTCATTCGAGGACACCAAGAAAGGCGGATTTCCCCACTACATGCTCAAGGAGATCTATGAACAACCCCAGGCATTCTACAATACCGTTAAAGCATGTCCGCCAGAGATCCTTGCTTCCATGATCAAAAAACCCTCGCAGGTGACGCTTGTCGCATGCGGATCCTCGTACCATGCGGGGATGATCTTCAGGTATCTCCTGGAAGAGACCTGCAAGGTTCCGGCACGGCTCGAATTCGCGTCGGAATTCAAGTACTTCCCGCCACCGGTCAACGGGCTTGTGATTGGAATCACCCAGTCGGGAGAGACTGCAGACACGCTTTCAGCGCTCAAACAGGCGAAATCCCATAACTGCTGGACGCTGGCAATCACGAACGTGCTCGGCAGCACGGTGAGCCGTGTTGCCGATGATACGGTGTATATGCGTGCCGGTCCCGAGATCGGCGTTGCCGCAACGAAATCATTCACATCCCAGCTTGCGATCCTGATGCAGATGGTCACCTGTCTTTCGGACAGGAAAGTCTGTGACCTCCTGCTCCATGGCCACCGGGCAATCGAGGAGGTGCTCCTGAAGGATCTCGCGCCTGCTGTGGATCTCTGCCGTAAGGCTTCGAGCATCTTTTTTGTCGGCCGCGGTCCGTTCTACCCGGTATCCCTTGAAGGAGCCCTGAAGATGAAGGAGATCTCCTACATCCATGCCGAGGGATATGCAGCAGGCGAGATCAAGCACGGTCCGTTTGCCCTGCTCTCCCCGGAGACGCCGGTGATTGCGATCTGCATGCCGGATGAGACATATGGCGTGATGCTCTCCAATATCAAGGAGATGAAAGCCCGGGGAGCGCCGGTCATCGCTCTGGGTCTCGAGGGGGATTCGGAACTGACGGATATTGTCGATATGTTTATTCCGCTTCCGAAAACACATAAATTCCTCCAGATACTCACAAGCCTCGTCGTACTCCAGCTCCTCGCGTACCATACCGCAGTGACACTCGGAAGGGATGTCGACAAGCCGAGAAACCTTGCAAAGAGCGTGACAGTAGAATGATTGAATATGGAATCAACACCATCGGGAAAGGCGCGCAAATCTTCGAACCGGTTACTCTGGGATTTCCCTCGCGGGACCGGATCGGGACAACGGGGTTTCCCGGCACAAAGATTGGCAGCGATGCCGTACTGAGGTCGGGAGCCATCCTGTACTGTGATGTCACGATTGGTGACCGGTTCCAGTGCGGCCACAACGTTGTGATCCGGGAACAGACAAAAATTGGCAACAGGGTTGCAATCGGGACAGCATCCATCCTTGAAGGACAGATAACGATTGGGGACGATGTCAGTCTCCAGAGCATGGTCTATATCCCGACCGGCACCACGATCGGGAACCGGGTATTCATCGGTCCCAATACCGTTCTCACCAATGACCGGTACCCTCCCACCCGCATCGGCGGGCTTCAGGGGCCGGTCATTGGGGATGGGGCTGCACTCGGGGCAAACGTCACCGTTGTCCCGGGAGTCCGTATCGGCGAGGGGGCGCTGGTCGCGGCAGGCGCGGTCGTCACGAGGGACGTTCCCGCTCGTACGCTGGCCATCGGGGCACCGGCGCGTATCCGCGACCTGCCCGATGCAATCAGAACACCGTGAATTACCGTTGTAACCAGGCGCTTTAGGAAGCGGGAATGCGCATCGCATGAAAATCCTCCTTGTCTCAACCCAGGATTACCTGCACCATCCCATTCCCTCCCGGCACCATTATATATTCGAGGAGCTTGCAACCCGGCACGAAATCCACGTTCCTCATTTTCACGTCAGCCGTGATGCTGAACGACAGACCCGCCTCATCGTCCATGACGCGACCATTATTCCATCAACAAATCCGCTCCTTCACTACACCCTCAACGCCCCGTGGCATTTTCATGTTATGAGAAAAATCGTGCGGGAGGAGAAGATCGATATCGTTGTTGCGGCAAACGTCCTTGCCGGCACCGCCGCGGTCCGTGCTGCCACCCGTGAAGGTAAACCGGTCATCTTCGATCTCAAAGACTGGTTCCCCGACTCGGCCGCGGCATATGTCAGGAACAGCATTCTTCGGGAGGCGGTCAGAAAAAGTGTCTGGGAAATCACCCGTTTTAATCTCAGGCAAAGCACTCATATCACCACGGTCTCGCCTTCGCTCGTGGAAAAACTCGCCCGAGAGGGATTCCAGGCAGAATGCATTACCAACGGGGTGAATACAGAACTGTTCCGGCCCATGGATGGTTCTGCGAGAAGGCGGATGCTCGGGATTGGAAATGGAGATTTTGTCATCGGGTTTGCGGGGAGCGTCGAACGCTGGTACGCAATCGACGAATTGATCCGTGCCCTTCCGGACCTGCTCGTCATCAACAGCGCGACCCGGCTCCTTGTTGTCGGGGGATCGCTTTTTACCCCATACATGAAAGAGCTCAGGGCGCTCGCATCCGATCTCGGCGTTGAAGACCGGGTAATTTTCACGGGAATCCGACCAAACGCGGAACTCCCTGAATACATTGCCTGCATGGATGCCTGTACAATCCCCCTCGCACCGCCACAGTGGGCAGATATCGCACTCCCGAATAAGTTCTTCGAGTACTCCGCCTGCGGGAAACCGATTGTCATGCGGCCGATTCCCGATGTTTTGAAGATCGGCGGGAGAAATCTCTTTGTCTATCACACGATTTCGGAATTTATCACAATTATCCGCCACCTTATGGATGAACGCCCCCGTTTCGACCCGGATGTTCAGCGGTTCAGCTGGAAGGAGAGCGCCCGCCGGTTCGAGGAACGGCTCGCGTCCCTCGCCTGACATGCGTTAAGCCAAATTTATTTGTACCGCGGCTGAGAAACGTATATCCAACCGGGTTGATCCAATGTTTTCACTACCGAATAAGAACAGTCGTACAATCCTCATTATCGTCTCTATCATTTTTTTCTCGCTGTTCGCGCTCTACCTGCGGCTGATCCCTCTCTTCAACTTGGGCAGTACTGATATCCTCAACATTGTCGCAAGTGACGATCCGATGTACAACCTGCGCCAGACGGAGCTGCTGCTGCACAATTTCCCCACCTACGCGTGGTTCGAACCCATGACCCATTTTCCCTATGGGGATTCCATCTACTGGGGACCATTGTTCACCTATATTCTTGCCGGCGCCTGCATGATCTCCGGCGCCACAACGCGGCCGGAGATTATCGGGACGACGCTCCTCGTCCCACCGATTCTCGCAACGATCCTTGTTCCGATCATGTACTACGTCGGGAAACACTGCGGTGACTGGAAGACAGGTCTCTTTGCATCCGGTTTCACGGCAGTCGTATCCGGCCAATACTTTTATCGCTCATATGTCGGATATCTCGACCACCACATCGCTGAGGTTTTCTTCGCAACCACCTTCTGTCTTCTTTATATCTATGCACTTGAGTCGGGGAAGGAGGCAAAGGTCCGGTTCAGTGATACAGCGACGCTGAAAAGACCGGGTTTGATCGCATTGCTCACCGGCGTAGCGTACCTCCTTGGCCTTTTCACGATGCCGACGATGATCCTCTTTGCGATGATCGTCGCTATTTTTACTGTCTGCCAATGCATCATCGACCACTACCGGGGTGATTCCCTTGAATACCTCGTTCTGATCAACAGTGTGGTCTTTGCCGTGGTCATTGTCCCCTTCCTCCTGTTTGGTATCCGGACTTCCGGCATCGATCTCGCAAACTATTCTATCGGGCATATCTATGCCTATTTTGGCCTCATCATGGGGACTCTCGCCCTGTATGCGCTTAACAGAGCCCTCGAAGGCAGAGACAGGCACCTCTACCCGCTGGCGCTCGCCGGCCTGGGTGTTATCGCAAGCCTACTGCTCCTCATTGTCAGCCCGACCATGTTCACCCTCCTTGTATCGAGTTTCTTTGCCTTTTTCGGCCAGGGTGCTGAGTCGCTCACGGTGCAGGAAGCACGGGGCTGGGATATCGGATCGGCATGGGCAGCGTTCAGTTACGGCCTGATCCTGATGATGTTCGGGTTCCTTGTGCTCGTATACAAAAATTTCAGGGAGGAGCATCCCTACCAGATCTTCGCCATCGTCTGGTCGGCAGTCATCCTCGTCTCGACATGGCAGCATATCCGGTACGAATATTACCTTGCCATCAACATCGCACTGCTTTCAGCAGTTGTGGTGAGCTTTGCAATCGATTTGAGCTGGCGTGAACTTTCACGACTGGTAAAAAATATACTCCCGCAGCCTGCTCCATCCGAGCCCGCCATTGTCACGGAACAGAAAAAAGGAAAGAAACAGAAGAAGGAACGGGTAAAACAGGCAGAGAGGAAAGTTTCCGGTAACCTTGCAACTCTCGCGATCCTGATTTTCATTACAGCCCTTGCCATCCTCTTCGTAATAAATTCAGTAGGGTACAGTTATACCAACGCGTACGTAAATCCGATTGTAATGAATCCGGACTGGCGTGAGTCACTCGAATGGCTCGGCAACAATACCCCGGACACTGGCGTCGACTATTACAAAATCTACGAAAAAGAGACCTTCCGATACCCGGATTCCGCGTACGGCGTGATGTCCTGGTGGGACTACGGCCACCTCATCACCTATATCGCGAAACGCATCCCGAATGCAAACCCGTTCCAGCAGGGAGTGGCGGGTGAAAACGGCGCAGCGGCATTCTTCATGACAACGTCCGAGGGTTCCGCGAATTCCATCCTCGATAACCTGGGCACAAAGTATGTGATCACCGATTACGAGATGGACGTTGGGAAATTCTGGGCGATGGCGACATGGTTTAATGCATCACAGGGGATCAACCCGTACGAGATGTATTTCGCGGTCTCCGACCCTGATAATCCGACGAGTTATAACCAGCTGCTCCTTAATAATGCGACCTATTACCAGACCATGGTCTCCCGGCTCCACAACTTCGATGGGTCGATGGGTGTTCCCACAACGGCCTATTACATCGAGTATGCAGACTCATCGCTGACACAGATCAGTATCCCCCTCGTGACGAGGGCGGATGCAATGAATGCCTCGGATGCCCGGGCACTCGCCGCTCAGTATAACCTGAATCCCAAGGCCGGGTACCACGCCATCGTGATGAATCCGGTTCTTGCAGTCTATGCGCCCATCGAACCTGTTCAAGCCCTCCATAACTACCGCCTCATCCATGAATCACCGACGAATATTTACGAGTCCTCGACGGTCGATATCCGTTACGTCAAAGTATTCGAATACGTCAAAGGGGCCCGCATCAAGGGCAATGGGACCATCGAAGTGCCGGTTGTCACAAATACCGGGCGTGCATTCACGTACCGCCAGGAAAGCGTGAACGGGGAATTTATTGTCCCCTACTCGACACGTGGGGCAACCTACGAGGTCAGGACCACTGGAAAATACCGCATTACCGATACGACGAAAGAATTCGATGTTCCCGAAGAAGCAGTCGAGAAAGGGCTTACCATCACCTGATCGTTGACCGGGGCGGCTCGCTCATTTTTTTCCAATCAGGAAAAGCAACATTTTCAATAATTGTTAGAATTCCTTCATCTCAGGGTGCAGGGAACGATACTTTTTTCTCCGGTATACGCCAAAGGTCATCTATGCACGCGGATGCTATAGTACCGGGAATGAGGGTACGGTACCCGCAGACAGGGACGACGGGTACCGTTGGCCGCATCGATGTCATCAGGGGAAAGACCTTTGCAGAACTTGACAGCACGCACCTGCTCTATGCCATTGAACAGTTGATCCCGGCGGAAGCTGCCGACACTGCACGGCAGGCTGCGGCGGTCGAGGACGCAAAGAAGATCATCGAAAAGGAACGGGCATTTGCAGCCGGCTCCGAATTAACGGAAGCCCTGAAAAATATCGACCAGAGCTGCGAAGGTGGAGGCTGATAGTTCCTCTTATTACATTTTTCCTCCATATTTAGGGGACTGCGGGGACATATTCTTTATTTTTCATTGGTTTTTCTACACACTTTTCGGGTGGTACTTATAAGTAGGATCATCCTCTATACAGTACGGAGGTTCGATCTCATTTGCATGATGTGACAATTCCCAGTGTCAATATCGGGGTGGTGGGGCATGTGGACCATGGCAAGACATCTCTTGTCAAAGCTCTTACCGGCGACTGGACAGACCGGCACAGTGAAGAGATAAAACGGGGCATCTCAATACGGCTTGGCTACGCGGATGCGACGTTTTTCCGGTGCGACGGGTGTTCCGGCCCTGACTCCTTGTCGACGCAGGCAGAATGCCCTGGATGCAAGGGCACCGTGAAACCGTTCCGATCCGTCTCGTTTGTTGACGCACCAGGGCATGAAACACTCATGGCAACGATGCTCTCAGGTTCCGCCCTGATGGACGGAGCGATGCTCGTCATCTCCGCATCCGAGAGATGTCCGCAGCCTCAGACAAAGGAGCACCTGATGGCGCTCGAACTTGTCGGGATCAACCGGATCGTCATTGTCCAGAACAAGATCGATGTTGTCAGCCAGAAAGAGGCAATAACAAACTACGAACAGATCAAGGCCTTCGTGAAGGGCACCATCGCGGAGAATGCCCCCATTATCCCGGTATCGGCACAGAAAGGGATCAATATGGGGGCGCTTGTCGAGGCGCTCGATTCAGTCATCCCGGAACCGGTGCGGGATCCGAACGCCCAGCCGGTGATGCTGGTCGCACGATCTTTTGATGTCAACAAACCCGGCAGCAACTGGAAAGAGATCCGCGGGGGTGTCATCGGGGGCTCCCTGGTTCGCGGAAACCTCCGCGACGGTGAAGAGATCGAGATCCGCCCTGGCCGGCAGCTGCAGGTCGAAAACCGGATCCGTTGGGAGCCGATCATTACGACGATAACGTCGATCAATGCAGGATCGAAGCAGGTCGAAGTGGCAACTCCCGGGGGCCTTCTCGGGATCGGCACGAAACTTGATCCTGCCCTGACCAAGAGTGATGCTCTCTCCGGACAGGTCGCAGGCCACCCGGGAAAACTGCCGCCGGTCTGGGACCGGCTGAAGTGTAAAGTTACGCTCATGGAGCGGGTTGTCGGCGCAACGAGCGAACTTGCCATCGAACCGTTAAAACACAACGAACCCCTCATGCTCTCGGTCGGTACCGCGGTCACGGTTGGTGTCGTGACCAATACGAAGAAGGATACTGTGGAGATCAATCTCAAACGACCGGTATGTGCGGATCTCGGAGCACGGATTGCAATCAGCCGGCAGGTGGGAGCACGCTGGCGCCTGATCGGGATGGGACTGCTCATCGAATGAAGGTCCTTATCGATACGAATGCTCTCATGATGCCTGCGCAGTTCAGGATCGACCTGTTCGGGGAACTGCAGTATCTTCTGGGATCATTTACCCCCCTCGTTCTTGAGGAAGGGATACGGGAACTCCGTGGACTCTCATCGGGCTTTGGGCGGGATGGCGCGGCTGCGCGCTGCGGGCTTGCACTTGCAGAAAAGTGCACGACTGTCCGCCCGGAATGTCCTGTGCGTGGCGGGGCAGATGCACAGATAATTGCATTCGCCGCAGAAACCGGTTGTCATGTCGTCACGAACGACCGGCGCCTGCGGGAGGAACTGCTTGCGCGGGGGATCGGTGTTATATCCATGCGAAAACAGAAAAGACTGGAACTGATACAGAGGTAGGGTGAGGTATGTATTATAAAGTGCAGCTGGAGGACAAGGTACGTGTTCCTCCGAACCGTCTCGGAGAAGACCTCGAGAAGGTCATCCTTGATGTCCTCCAGGAGCAGCTGGAAGGAAGTATCGACAAGGAGATCGGCGTCTTTATCTGCGTCATCAAAGTGAACGAGGTCGGGGATGGCGAACTTGTCCCCGGGGATGGCGGCGTCTATTACGACGTCAGGTTCGAGGCGCTTGTGCTCCGCCTCTCCCTGCAGGAAGTCATCGAGGGGCTCGTCGTCGAGACAACCTCATTCGGTGCCTTCGTTTCGCTCGGTCCCATCGACGCGATGCTCCATGTGAGCCAGATCTCGGACGAGTACATCAACTACGACGAGAAGAACGCCCGGCTGAACTGCCAGGAATCGAAGCGGTTTATCGGAGTCGGGGATTCTGTCCGGGCCCGGGTGGTAACCCTCTCGCTGAACGAGCGGGAGCCGAGAGACAGCAAGATCGGGCTTACGATGCGGCAGGCAGGACTCGGAACAGCGCTCTGGCTGCAGGAAGATCTGGAGAAAGAGAAAGAGCGGGAGCAGGAGCACCCTGGTGAAAAGAAGGAACGGACTCCTGTAAGAAAATCGCGGGGGAAGGGTAATGGCGGAGAGGACTAAGAAAAAATTGGGCAAGGTCTGCCGCGACTGTCACAGGGTTGTTGACGGAGAGACCTGCGTTGTGTGTGGGACTGCCAATGTCAGCGAAGACTGGGCAGGCTATCTCGTGATCATCGATCCCGAGCACTCCGATGTTGCCAAAAAGATGAACATTAAGCTGCCCGGGCGGTACGCACTGAAGGTCCGCTGATGTTCAGCCTTCCGGAAAACAGCCGCCTTTTTTTCAAGACCCCGTTCGGGACTCTTTTCCGGAATATTTCTGAAGCGGTACCTATTCTTTCCGGCCGCACGGTTTATACCGTCGGCGATGTCGTAACCCACAATCTGGTAAAAGCGGGTATCAGTCCGTCAATAGCTATCGTTGACGGTCTCACCATGCGGTCCCCGTGCCGGAAAGATGCCCCCCTGATCGGCAGGCGAATCCGGATCACCAATCCCGCAGGCACGATCACTGACGAACTTATTGACGCCATACGGGAAGCAGTAGCCCATCCGCCGGCAACTATCGATGTTATCGGGGAAGAGGATCTCGCCGTCATCCCCCTTGTTCTTGAAGCCCCGACAGATTCCGTCGTTATCTACGGACAGCCGAAGGAAGGCGTTGTCGTCCGTATCGTCGATGCCGGGGCAAAAGAAAAGGCACGCGAACTGTTTGCCTGTTTCATCAAATCATGAGAGAACTCGTATTTTCCGGATCCCCGGGACCGAACCTTACGTCTGAATCCGGTGCCAGGTAACCCAGAGTTTAAATAAGCCGCTTGCCAATAATTACAGGATATTCAATGGACGTTTCAATAACATCCGACATGCGGAACGAGCTCCTGTCCCGGCGCGAGATCCGTTTCACGATCCAGTACGACGGGGCAACCCCTTCACGCCTCCAGATTATCGGGAAACTCTGTGCACTCCTTAATGTGAAGGAACAGCAGGTGACCCTGGATACCCTCTCAACCCGGTTCGGCAAGACAGAACTGACCGGTGAGGCACGGGTCTATGACACCGAAGAGGGACGGAAGAAGACAGAGCGCGCGCACCTGATGGAACGCGGTGTCCCCAAGAAACAGGAAGGAGCTGCATAAATCCATGGCGGCAAAGAAGGCTGCTGCCAAGAAAGCCGGCCGCGGAGCGTACTTCAAGGTCGAATCCGGGAAGGTCACTACCCCGAAGAAGTACTGTCCCCGCTGCGGCCCTGGCGTCATGATGGCAGACCATAAGGACCGGACTGCCTGCGGGAAATGCGGCTACACTGAATTCAAAAAATAACCACTCATGCCTGTTTTTGGACAGGTCCTCGGGATTGAAGGGACTGCATGGAACCTGTCCGCAGCAATTTTTGATACCGATCTTGTTGCCCTCGCCTCCCGCCCGTACCGCCCGCCGCAGGGGGGGATCCATCCAAGGGAAGCCGCCCAGCACCATGCTGCTGTTATGAGGGAGGTCATCAACTCTGTTCTGGCGGATCCCGGGAAGATTACGGGCATTGCTTTTTCCCAGGGACCTGGACTCGGGCCCTGCCTTCGGACCGTTGCAACCGCCGCACGGTCGCTCGCGCTGGCACTGGATGTCCCGCTTGCCGGTGTCAACCACTGTGTTTCCCATGTCGAGATCGGGAGGTTTGCTACCGGGTGTACCGACCCGATCGTGCTGTACGCCAGCGGGGCCAATACTCAGGTAATCGGGTATCTCAACGGGAGGTACCGGATTTTTGGGGAGACACTGGATATCGGGATCGGAAATGCACTCGATAAATTCGCACGTTCAAAAGGCCTTCCCCATCCCGGTGGCCCGGTTGTCGAGAAACTGGCTGTGGGCGGAACGTACACAGAGCTCCCGTACACGGTCAAGGGGATGGACCTCGCGTTTTCCGGGCTGATGACCGCAGCGAAGGAGAGCAACGCTTCTCTTCCCGACATATGCCACTCGTTCCAGGAGACTGCATTCGCGATGTGCGTCGAAGTGACCGAACGGGCGCTCTCGCTCTCCGGCAAGGATGAGGTGCTTTTGGTCGGAGGAGTCGGGGCAAACCACAGGCTTCAGGAGATGCTCCGTCTCATGTGCGAGGACCGGGGAGCCTCCTTCTTCGTTCCCGAACAGAAGTATCTCGGTGATAACGGTGCCATGATCGCCTATACCGGCCGGCTGATGCTGGAAAGCGGCCAGTCGATCCCCGTTGAAACCTCGCATATCAATCCTTCATTCCGCTCGGACCAGGTGGATGTAACCTGGAAACCTCCGGAACGGCACCGTGTCCCGGATTCAGGATTACCGGCTGGCAGCGCCCGGGGTGCCGAAGCCGTCGTTGAATTCCTGAATGGAAAAGCCGTGAAGCGAAGGGTTGCAAAACGGTACCGGGCCCCGGCTCTCGACCGTCGGCTGATTGCCGAAAGGACCCGGGCAGAGGCACGCCTCATTGCGGCTGCACGGCGCGCCGGGGTGCCGACCCCGGTAATCGGTGACATAACACCAGATGCCATCGAGATGGAACAGGTCTCCGGCCCGACCCTCAATAATGAACTCTCAGAGGCCACAGCGCGGGAAGCGGGGAGGATGACGGGGATACTCCACCGGGCAGGGATCATGCATGGCGACCTGACCACAGGTAATATAATTTTTGCCGAAGGAAGGTGCGTCTTCATCGATTTTGGCCTGGCTCAGGTCACCTCTGAGGTTGAGCAGCATGGGGTCGATATCCATGTCTTCTTTCAGACGCTCGAAAGTACCGTGTCCCGGGTTCCGGAACTCCGGATGGCATTTATCGGGGGGTACCGCTCTGAATATGAGAGAGCTGACGAGGTAATCACCCGGGAACATGAGATAGAATTGCGGGGGAGATACCTGTGAATCTGACGGTCGTTACCGGAAATGTAAACAAAGCACGGGAGGTGGCATCGTTCTTCTCCGGTCTCCTTGAGGTTACCCATATCCCGCTCGACTGCCCGGAGCGCCGGGACAATGATGTTGCGAAGATCGCAGCAGGGAAGGCCGAATATGCGTATCGCGAACTGAACACGCTGCTGATCACGGACGATACGGCATTCTCGATCGATGCCCTGCGAGGGTTCCCCGGCCCCTACGCGGCATACGTACTGGATACCCTCGGGAATACCGGGATCCTGAAACTGATGGAAGGGATTCCCGATCGAACGGCAGGTTTTACGACGGCGATCGCATTTACGGATGGCGGAACTGTCCGAATCTTCACCGGCTCGATACGGGGATTGCTGACCACGGAACCACGGGGGACGAACGGGTTCGGGTACGATCCGATATTCCAGCTGGAAGATGGCAGGACGCTTGCCGAACTGACGCTTGAGGAGAAGAGCGGGCTCTCACATCGGGCGCGGGCTCTTGCCGCGTTCAGGGACTGGTTCCTGACGGAATATGGCCTGTCCCGTGACACAAACGGTTAATAGCTCCGGCATCCTTTATAATAGGACAGGAGAGTTCATCACCATGGTTAAGTTCCCGGAGGCCGAGGCCCGGCTCCTCAATGTCAAGGTCTGCATGCACTGCAACGCACGCAACGCGATCCGTGCAACCAGCTGCCGCAAGTGCGGGTATAAGAACCTGCGCCCGAAGAACAAGGAACGAAAGGCGTAACACGATATCCCGTTTTTTTATTTTTGCTATCTTTGGTTACCACAAGCCGCAGGAACTATCCTTCTAGTCTGACAGGTTCATCGTAACGCTGGACAGGCGGCTAAAGGAAGGGGAAAAATCCGTTATGCAGAATAATACGTGACACGTTTTCCCTTCTTCGCGTATTCCCCGGCAAACGTCTCGATATTGCGCTTGTACCCGATGCGGTCGATGACGCCAAGCCCCTTCAGTCTCTCCCGTACCCGCATCACGTCGGATTCATCTGCCCAGTCCTTCGTATAAACATAAATCACTTTCCGCGTGTCCCGCGAATCGGGATTGGGCTTTGCCGTCGAAACCTTGGCAGAGATCCCCAGCTCGCCGGCAACGGTCGCATCCCGTACCTTCTTCCACAGGGCATCGACCTGGTCCGGCTCCTGGAAGATGAGCCATTTTCCGGCATTTTCATCCTCGATTGCTTCCGGTTGACTGTCCGGTGCGTCCTGCACGATCCAGTACATCTGAGTGGTTTTTGATGGAACAATCCCTTCCCCCGCAAGGATCATGGTGTAGATCCCGACATTGCCCGGAAACCGGATGGCGAGTGCCTCGGCAAGCTGGGGATATTCCGCCGCAAAAGAGGTGTAAATCTCTTCAAATTCCTGCAGGAACCCACACCCCTGTTCGACAAGCATGAAGAGGTGCTTTCCCCGCTCGCGCAGCCCCTTGTTCAGGAGATGCTCGAAGATCCCGTATCCGACATCGGCGAGTGCCTCGGGATCGGCGTCTGGCATACCTAATCGTCCGGCGCCATTACGAAAAATAGTTTTGGATTATTATCAATCGTGAAAAAAAGCTCTCCGTGGTTCCAGTTTTTTCCGGCACTAACTGTTGGTATAGTAGAATTCTTTAAAAGCGTATCTGTCAAATATAGAATAACCATGAACTGGAAACGTGACTGGGGCCTTACCGGCCGTATGTGGCTGACGATGTTCCTTCTCTTCGTCGTCTACATTGTTTTCCTTGCTGTCCTCTGGGTGCTCGGGATCCCGTCCTCGTTCCTGATCCTGATAGCCGTCGGCATGGCGTTCATCCAGTACTTCTTCTCGGACAAGCTGGTGCTCTGGTCGACCGGTTCCCGGATCGTCGCCGAGGACGAGTTCCCCGACCTCCACCGGATGGTTGAGAAGCTCTGCAGGGAGGCGGACCTTCCCAAGCCGAAGATTGCCATCATGCAGAGCCCGGTACCCAATGCTTTTGCAACCGGGAGGAGCCCGAAGCATGCCGTTGTTGCCTGTACCGACTCGATCATGCGTCTCCTCTCCCGCGACGAACTGGAAGCCGTGCTCGCCCACGAGCTCTCCCACGTCAAGAACCGGGACATCCTGACAATGACACTTGCAAGCTTCGTTGCAATGATAGCGTCCATCATCATGCAGAACTTCCTCTGGGGAGCCCTGTTCTCGGGAAACAACCGTCAGGGAGGCGCCGGGGCATGGATTATCGCCGGGATTGTTGCGGCAGTGGTCTGGTTTGTCGCAAACCTCCTCATGATGGCGCTCTCCCGGTACCGCGAGTTCGCTGCGGACAGGGGAAGCGGCTATATCACAAAGAACCCCCGTGCACTCATCTCAGCACTCAGTAAGATCAGCGGGCGGATGGATGCGGTACCCGCGCAGCACAAGGCAAAAATCGAAGGGGCGAATGCCTTCTTCATCATCCCTGCCCTTTCCGGCAATGCCTTAATGGAGCTCTTTTCCACGCACCCGGCACTCGAGAAGCGGATCGCCAATCTCGAGAAGGTCGAGGCGGAGCTCCGCGGATACTAATCCGGTCTTTTTTTTTACGCGGTTCTGTTTTCTCTGGTCCTGCTGGACGCTTCAGAAACCATTGAAAAAAGATCGCAGCAGAGGTGATCCCCCTTTTATCGGGTTCAATTCCGTCGCTTTCAGAAGCAGTAATCCACGCAGTCACCGGAAAAACAGGATGAGACCGGTGAGCGCTATCTGGAGAGCGAGGAATACCGGCACCAGAAGAAACTTTCCTTTCTTCGTCTTGTGATGAAAGAGGTGCATCGCGGTAAAAGATCCAAACGGCCCGAGAGCTGCAGAGAACAGGAGTGTCCCCTCGGAGATCCTCCAGGAATCCCTCCGTGCCCGCCTTTTGTCAGACAAGAAAAGGAAAAATGCCGTGCCGTTGGCCGCGATGAAAAATGCCGCAATCACCGTTGACAATGGAATGCCGGGCATAAAGTCTTCCTTCAGGTCCGCCCTTTTTTACCGGAGAATCCCGGCCCTGCATTTTCGCGACGGACCGGAGAATTTCCGGTCAATGCCCTATCATCGGGACGTCGAAGTACGGGCTCTTTCCTGAAGCTTTCAAAGGGATACCGTATGCGATGCTGCATCCTTTCAGCATCCCAAGCGCCATGGCAGCGACTCCCGCCGTGAACATGATCCGGTTGTCCACGTTATGGATCGAGGCAGTTTTTACTGCCGATCCGACGGCTATGCCAAGGTCGGATACCTTGAAGATGCAGTTCGGTCCCCCGTACAGTGACTGCCTCTTCGCTGCAGCTCTTCCGGCCTTTTTCATCGCCTCACAGGTGGGATACCCGCATCCGCGGCAGTTGAGCCCGAGAGGGCTCTTTCCCGCAACTCCGATAAGGACCATCGCATCGCTCTTCTGCACCTGATCAGCGTTGACGCTGAAAAATCCGAGGCCAAGCTCCTTTCCCATGAGCTCGATCTGTCGCGCAAGCTTCTCCTGTTCTTTGCCGGTTACAATCCTGCATACGATCGAGTCCTGCCCGATCGCTTTCGGCGCTGTCCGTGCGGCAAGGACCATCAGCCTCGCTACCGTCTCAACCGCTTCTGTTTCGACAGTCATAGTGGATACTGGATCGGAAGAGGGAAATAACCTTAGGCACCCGGGGTCAGAAATCCGTTCTCCACCACTCCGCCCCGCCGTTTTATCCAGGCGGGCAGGATTGATACGGAAGACTCCGCCGCTCCCCTGGCGGTTCAGGGAGGTATTTGACGGGCGCCTGCAAAATTACATATAATATACTCTCTCCAGTATGTTTTAAGAGACCAGGAATGCCGGCTGGCGCGCGAACAGCCCTGAATATCCCGTAATACCTGCCATGATCACTGTTCTGTATGTCGACGATGAACCGGACCTCCTCGAAGTCGGAAAGCTCTTCCTTGAGAGGAAAGGGGAATTTTCAGTTACCACGGTTACGTCCGGGAAAAAAGCGATAGAACTGATCGGGGGATCGGCGTTCGAAGCAATCATTTCGGATTACCAGATGCCGGAGATGAACGGCATCGAACTTCTCAAGCTGGTCCGTGCGGCCAAAAACAACATCCCGTTCATCATATTTACCGGGCGCGGGCGCGAAGAGATTGTCATCCAGGCACTCAACGAGGGGGCGGATTTCTACATCCAGAAGGGCGGAGAACCGGTCTCCCAGTTTGCCGAGCTTGCCCATAAAATCCAGAAAGCGGTACTCCAGAGAAGAGCAGAGGCAAGTATCCGGGACCACGAGCGCAGGGAAACGGACATAATCAATTTCCTGCCCGATGCCACATTTGCCATCGACACCCGCGGAGTCGTCATCGCGTGGAACCAGGCGATGGAGAAGATGACAGGCGTCAGGGCAGAAGAGGTACTCGGGAAGGGAGAGTTCGAATACGCACTGCCATTTTACCACGAGCGTCGTCCGATCCTCATTGACCTTGTTTTGAACGATGATCCAAATATCATCGCACGATACCCGTATGTCACGAGGGAGGGGGATAAATTCTTCTCCGAGATTACCATCCCCCATTTCAACAACGGAGAGGGCGCCGCACTCTGGTTCACTGCCTCTCCTCTGTATAACACCCGGGGAATGGTTGTCGGTGCGATCGAATCGATCCGCGAGATTACCGAAAGAAAACGGGCGGAAGAGGCGCTCAACGAGAGCGAGAAACGGTTTCGTGAACTTTCCGACCTGCTCCCCCAGACAATCTTTGAATCCGATCTGAACGGAAACCTGACCTACGCGAACAGGATCGCTTTTGAGATGTTCGGGTACGGGTATGACGATCTTGAAGCAGGACTCACCATCCGGGAGATGGTCGCACCGGAGGACCGGGATCGTGCGGCAGATAGTATCCACGGTATTGTCGAGCAATCTTCCAAACCCATAACGAAAGAATATCTTGCCAGAAGAAAAGACGGCACCACGTTTCCCGTCGCCATCTATTCTTCACCGGTCACCATCGAAGGCAGGATCACCGGGATACGGGGAATCATCGTCGACATCAGCGAACGCAGGATGGCGGAAGAGGCGCTCCAGCAGAGCGAGATCCGGTTTCGTTCCCTGATCCAGAATGCATCGGATATGATCCGTATCCTCGACCGCGAGGGAAAGCTCGTCTATGAGTCCCCCTCAACGGAAGCTATCATGGGATACCCGCCCGGCGAGAATATCGGAAAAGATCCCCTGCAACTGATTCATCCCGATGACCTTGAACGCGTAAAGAACGATCTCCATGAAGTCTATGACCGTACGAACCCTGGCACACCCACAGAATTCCGGGCAAGGAGAGCAGATGGCACCTACCTGTGGGTCGATTCGATTGCCACAAATATGCTGGATGTTCCGGCGGTCAATGGCATCGTCATTACCACCCGTCCCATCGAACAACGCAAAATACTGGAGAACGCAATCCTGGAGAGCGAGGAGAAGTACCGGCTTGTGGTTGAGAACAGCCATGATGCCATCTACATTCACCGGAACGATCGGCTCATCTTCGTCAATAATCGTTCAGCAGAAGTAACCGGTCATTCAAAGGACGAACTGTTGAACATGAACCTCTGGGATCTCGTCCACCCTGACGACCGCACACGCCTGCAACAATCCGCAGCACGCAGGCTCACCGGGCAGGAGGTCCAGTCATATTTTTCTGCCCGGCTCGTAACAAAGAACGGTGAGATCCGGGAAGGGGATTTTTTTGTCGACCGTATCGATTACCTCGGGCAAGCGGCAATTCTTGGGATCTTCCGCGATAGTACCGAACTGAACCGCGCGGCACGGTCGATCCTTGAAAGCGAGGAGAAGTACAGGACGGTATTTGAGACAACGGGGACGGCGACGACCGTCCTGGAGGATGACGGTACGATCAGTCTTGCGAATTCCGAGTTCGAGCGGCTGAGCGGGTACCGGAAAGAAGAGATCGAGAACAGGAAAAAATGGACAGAATTTGTTGCGCCGGAAGATCTTGAACGGATGGTTGCCCAGCATAAACTGAGGAGGACTGATCCCAAGAATGCACTCCTGCATTATGAGTTCCGGTTTATCTCCCGAAACAGGGAGATCCACAATATTTATCTGAGTATCGGCGTCGTCCCTGGCACGAAAAGGAGTGTCGCTTCCCTGCTGGATATCACCGAGCGGAAAAAAGCGGAAGACAACCTCGTTGCAGCGAATCAGGAATACACGAACCTTCTGTCCCAGATCCAGGATGTTTACTACCGGAGCGATCCAGAAGGCAGGCTTGTGAAAGCGAGCCGGTCGTGGGCGGATCTCCTTGGATACGACGATGTCTCGGAATGCATCGGCAGGAATATCGCAACGGATTTCTACTTCAACCCCCCCGACCGCGTCCGGTTCCTGGAAGAGATCGGCGAGGAGGGGAAAGTCACCAACTATGAAGTCCTGCTCAGGAAAAAAGACGGTACCCCGGTACTCGTGGCAACCAACAGCCATCTTACGTACGATTCATCCGGGAGGATAACAGGTATCGAGGGGACATTCCGTGACATCACGGAACTGAAACAACAGGAGAAGATCTTAAAAAGCCAGCTCAGCCTTGGCCTCGCCCTCCAGACGACCCGCGGGATGGAGGACACCCTGAACGTCTGCCTGAGTGCAGCAATCCGGATATCCGGAATGGATTCCGGGGGGATTTATCTCGTGGATACGGAGACCGGGGAACTGAACCTCTCTGTCTGGGAGAACCTTTCTGACGAATTCGTCGAAGCGGTTGCCACATTTCCGGCAGGTTCTGTCCGGGCAGATATTGCCAATGCAGGAAAACCTGTCTACGTCCCGTTTGACGCCATCAGCCCTCGTCATTCTCCTGCCCAGATCCAGGAAGGGCTCCGGTCAATTGCGATTCTCCCGGTTACTTTTGGCGGCAGGGTTATCGCATGCCTGAACGTGACTTCCCACACCCGGGGGGAGATCCCGGAGTCATCCCGCGTCGCGCTTGAAACCCTCGCCACCCAGATCGGCGCCGCGGCCGAGCGGATCCGGGCTGACGAGGCGCTTTATAAGAGCGAGCAGCGGTACCGGAATGTTGTCGAAGACCAGACGGAATTCATCTCGAGGTTTCTGCCGGATGGCACGCATATCTTTGTCAACGAAGCATATTGCCGGTATTTCGGGATGAGACGCGAGGAGATCCTGGGGCACCGGTTCCGGCCAAAGATCCCCCCCGAAGACAAGGCACGCGTCGAGAGATTCTTCGAATCCTTAACCCCGGATCAGCCAGTCGGCATCATTGAACACCGGATTATCATGCCGGATGGGACGATCCGCTGGCAGCGGTGGAGTGACCGGGCGATCTTTGATGCTGATGGTCTGATTACTGAATACCAGTCGGTCGGCCGCGATATTACGGACAAAAGAGAGGCTGAGGAGGCGCTGCGACAGTCGTACCTCGTCGTCGAGAACAGCCCGGCAGTCCTCTTCCGCTGGAAGGCGGCGGAGGGTTGGCCGGTCGTCTATGTCTCCCGGAACGTGATCCGTTTCGGGTATACGCCGGAAGAACTCTTCTCTGGCGTCACTCCCTACACTGCGATCATTCACCCGGATGATGTCGGCAGGGTAACGGAGGAAGTTGAGAAGTATGCAAAGGACGGCACGGACCAGTACCGCCAGGAATACCGTATTGTTGCCCGTGACGGCAGGATCCACTGGGTAGATGATCGCACGCTCATCGAACGGGAACCTGACGGCAGGATCACCCATTTCCAGGGGATTCTGCTCGACATTACCGAGCAGAAACGTTCCGACGAGCTCCTGCGCGAGAGCGAGGAGAAATACCGGACGCTCGTAGAGCACAGCCAGGACGGGGTTTTTATTGTACAGGATGGCAGGCTTGTTTTTTACAACAAGGCGTTTGCGGAGATGACCGGGTATGATGAGCCCGAATTAATCGGCCGCCCTATCGCTGAGACAATCGCACCTGAGGATCGTGAGATGGTCCTCTCACGGTACAAGGAGCGTGTTTCAGGCGGGACAGTCCCTGCATCCTATGAATTCTCCCTTCTGCATAAAGACGGTACGAGCAGGATCAGGGTCCGGATGTATGCCGGAAAGGGGACGTTCCGGGGCCGTCCTGCGGTCATCGGCACATTCCACAATATTACTGAAGAGGAGAAACGGGAGGAGGCACTCCGGGAGAGCCGGGAGCTCTTCCGGAAGATCTTCGAGAACAGCCCGCTGGGGATTGCGATTCTCTCACCGGATTTCAGGTTCCGACTGGTGAACCGGCAGTTCTGCAGGATGCTGCAGTACGATGAAGACGAACTTCTGAAAAAAACCTTCGCGGATATCACGCACCCGGATCACATCGCGCCGGATCTCAATGGATCCCGGAAGATCTACACCGGAGAGAAAGAGGCGTACCGGACCGAGAAACGATATGTCAGAAAAGACGGCTCGTTCCTGTGGGCATCCGTCACGGCAGCGCCGGTGAAAAACAGTGCCGGCATCATCACCTACACCATCGCACTCATCGAGGACATCAATGAACGAAAGAAGGTGGAGGAGCAGCTTGTCGCCATGTCCCGGGAGTATACCGGGATCCTTGACCAGATGCAGGATGTCTTTTACCGGACGGATACGGAAGGCCGGCTTATCCGGCTGAGCCGCTCGATGGGTCTCATGCTCGGGTACGGGGATGGTTCCGAACTCATCGGCAAGGATATCGGGCAGGACCTCTATTATCACCCGGACGACAGGAAACACTTCCTCGAGGCGATCTCCCTCGAAGGTAAGGTTTTCAATTTCGAGACACGGCTCAAGACAAAAGAAGGATCGCCGGTATGGATCTCGGTGAATAGCCATGTCTGGTACAGACCGGACGGCACGGTGGGGGGTGTTGAAGGGACGATCCGGGACATTACCGAAGAAAAGCGGATCGCGGATGCCCTGAAGGAAAGCGAAGCGAAGTACCGGAGCCTTTCTGAAGCGTCACCCGACCTGATCTTTGTCATCGATCGTACGGATACCGTCACCTACCTCAACAGCAGTGCGGCGGAGATGATCGGAAGCGCTGCACAGGATATCATCGGCAGGAAGCGTACCGACCTCTTTTCACCGGAGGTTGCAGAATCGCAGGGACGCGCAATCCGGAAGGTGTTCGAGACCGGCGAACCATTCCGCAGCACAGGAAAACTCGGTTTTCCCATGGGTTCATTCTGGTTCGACCACGCTATCCTCCCGATCCGGGATACGTGCGGCAAGGTCTCACTGGTGCTCGGGATATCCCGCGACATCACCGACCTGAAGACTGCTGAAGAAGCGCTCCGGGAGAGGACCGGTGAACTCGACGACTGGAACCGGGTCTTTTCCACGATCCTCGATTCGGTCCCGATCGGTATCTTCATGGTTGAAGCTCCGTCCGGAAAACTGATCATTGCCAACCGTGAGGGGCGGCGCCTGATCGGGCAGGGTCCGTTCCCGGACGCGATTGAAGAGAACGCCGCGCGGTTCGGTGATGTCCAACGCGAAGGGACGGACACACCCTATCCCGTTCACGAGTTGCCGATCATCCGCGGGATACACGGGGAGGTCAGTCATGTCGATGACGTTATCGTCGTACACCCGGACGGCACCCGGTTCCAGCTGGAAGTATTCGGGACTCCCGTAACCGATAACCAGGGACAGGTAATCGCAAGCCTCGTCAGTTTTCTCGATATCACGGAGCGGAAGCGGGCCGAAGAGGAGTTTGAGGGCATCCAGGAAAAGTATACCAAAGCATTCCTCGCCGTACCTGACGCAATCACCATCAGCGAGCTCGACACCGGGAAATTCATTGAGGTCAACGATGCGGCTACCGTCCTTTTCGGGTATTTCCGGGAGGAGTTGATCGGTCGGAGCGCTGCCGAGCTTGGGATCTGGCTGAAAGAAGAAGACCGGGCCTTCTTCTTCGGCCTGCTGGAAAAAGAGGGGCGGATCCGCGACTTCGAGGTTGTCGAACGGAAGAAGACCGGCGTGCAGTATACGGCAATGATCAACGCCGATATCCTGACGCTTGGGGGACGGAAGTACCTCATCGCAATTCTTCGGGACATTACTGAACGACGACGGACGGAGCAGGTCATACGGGAGCAGAATCAGAAGATCAATCTCCTGACCAGTATCACACGGCATGACGTGGCAAACCAGGTTTCCATCCTGAAAGGGTACGCCCAGATCGCCCGGATGAAAGGCCCTTCCCCGGATATTGACGAGCTCCTGGAGAAGATCGATACCGCAGGATCTGCCATCGCACGTCAGATCGAGTTCACCAGGACCTATCAGGACCTTGGCCTGCAGGCCCCCCGCTGGGTTGAAATCCGCGAGCTTGTTGAGAGGCAGAAACGGGAGAGTGTCATGGTATCCTGTTCATGCGATGTCGCGATCTTTGCCGATCCCATGCTGGAAAAGGTCTTTTTCAATCTTTTCGATAATGCCGTCAGGCACGGGGACCATGTGACCTCGATTGCAGTCTCCTGCGACAGGGACGGCGACAACCTTGTCATCATGGTTAAAGACGACGGGATTGGGATCCCTGCCGACCTGAAGGAGAAGATCTTCGAGAAAGGGTTCGGAAAGCACACGGGATTCGGTCTCTTCCTCGCGCGCGAGATCCTCTCGATCACCGATATGACGATCCGGGAGACGGGAGTTCCGGGGGAGGGAGCGAGGTTTGAGATCGTCGTGCCGGAAGGTGTCTGGCGCAACGGCTGAACTCTTATTAAAACCACAGGCGAAGCTCCAATTTTATTAGAATCCGGGGAAATAACACTCTGATCCGTTAATCTGGAGGATCGCCCCTTATGCCCTACACCATTACGCTGATCGGTACCGATGAGAGAGACCAGCTGGCGGAAAAGTTTCTCCCGCGGGCACGGTATGAAGTGAAATCCGAGATCTACGGGTGCTGCATCAAGCTCCTGTCCGATGATCCCAAACTGCGCGACACCTGGCAGGAGAATTTTTTCTCGATGTCCCAGAATATCCGGTCGCACGGGCGACTCTTTGTCTTTGCCGATCCGGATCACCCGCCCGATACGGTCCTGTATGATCCCTTCTCGAAGACGGCGTTTCTCCTCAACGTACACTACTACGGCTGGGTGAAATCCCTCGCGCTCAGCTGCGCCGGGGATATTCTTGAAGACGAGCACGGGATCGCCTCCCTGCACGGGGCCTGCGTGGACATCGACGGCCGGGGACTTTGTCTCGTGGGAGTCTCGGGTGCGGGAAAGACGACCCAGACCTACGGGCTTCTCTCAAATCCTGCAGCGCGGATTGTCGCAGACGACTGGTTCTTCGCCCGTGTCTTTCAGCAGGACATCCTTGCCTACGGATCGGAACGCAATTTCTATATCCGGCAGGACCTCGCAATGATCTGGAAGGAGTATGCCGGTCTCGTGGCAGCCGATGAGTACGATGCGGATGGCCGGGCGGTAGCCGATCTCCGCTGGGTCGTCGGAAAGGGGCGACTCTTCCCAGTCACCACCGTCCGCACGGTTGCTATCCTCAAACGCGACCCGGCCGATCCGGCAATCGTTGCTCCCCTCTCCCCGGAAGAGGGCCGGCGAATTTTTACGGAAAACCGGTACTTCAACCCCCACCTGCTGGTTGCCGACCGGCGCAAGACCATCCTCCGGGATCGGTTCATCGCCGATCTGCTGGACAGGACACGCCTCTATACCGTCAATACGACGGGCAAACCGGCCGAAACACAGGAGCAGGTCCGGCGGATTGCGGGAATACAGGAACCGTCATAGAACATGAGCTCCCGGCGCAACCTGCGGCGGACATGACCCGCAGGTATGTCCTGCGGGGTATCTGCCCTCGCACGGCTCCGTTCCGATGCCACCTGTCCGTTTCGCCGGTGATCTGATCCAATCGCAGCATATATTGGCACGGGCGATGAAACAGTCCGGCGGTGAACTGATGCCCATGGAGTTCAAGGGGAGCAGGACGGAGAAGAATGTCCTTGCCGCATTCGCGGGCGAATCGCAGGCGAGAAACCGGTACAGCTTCTTTGCAGGTGTTGCGAGGAAGGAAGGCTACGAGCAGATCGCGGGGATCTTTGAGGACACTGCGCAGAATGAACGGGAGCATGCAAAGCTCTTCTTTGCAAAATTAAAGGGAGGCGAGGCGGAGATTACCGCCGCGTACCCGGCCGGGATAATCGGGACGACGAAACACAACCTGCGAGCTGCCGCAGACGGCGAGAAGATGGAATGGGGGACGCTCTACCCGACATTTGCAAAGACCGCAGAGGAGGAGGGTTTCAAGGATATCGCGCAGCTCTTCAGACAGGTCGCTAAAGTGGAAGCCCACCATGAGAAACGGTATACAACCCTCCATGCGAATATGGAGAAGAACGAGGTCTTTAAAAAAGATGTCCCGTCGTGGTGGCACTGCCGGAACTGCGGCTATGTCTCTGAGGGAAAATCTGCCCCCATGAAATGCCCGGTCTGCGACCACCCGCTGGCGCATTTCGAGCTGCTTGCAGAAAATTACTGAATCTTTTTGGAAACGTTATTACCGGTGTATCCTCAAGTACCTACCAGAGCCTGCAAGAACGAACAGCATATCTCTGTCCGTCACTGTCTCTCTGGATACCGGCAATCAGATGGCGCAGTTTCCTTTTCCCTAAGAATCGCGATGCCGGTATGGTGAAGTTGGCATTTATCCTGTATGATGGGGTTACGACGCTCGATTTTGCAGGCATGTATGACCCGCTTACCCGGCTCCGGACCATGGGATTCCTCCCCGATCTGGAGTATCAGGTCTGCGCGCAGAAAGAGAAGATACGGTCGTCCGAAGGCCTGGAGCTGGTACTGGACATGGTCGGCGGGAATCTCTCTTCATATGATTATGTCCTGATCCCGGGAGGAAATGGAATTACAGACCTGATGAACAACCATGGGTTTCCCGACTGGATTACGGTGAGGGAGACCGATCCGTCGTTGCGGAGTGTGCGGCGGGGCGCTCCTTGCGGGAGCAACGGGCATACTCCGGGGCAGACGCGCCACAACACACCCGAACCTGCAGCCAGTCCTCACCCGTTTTGCCCGGGAAGTAACCGGAGAGCGGATCGTGGATGAAGGATCCGTGATAACCGCAGGGGGCGTTACCGCAGCAATTGATCTCGGATTATATGATTGCGAGAAAATTGCAGAGCACGGGATTTGCGGGAAGATCCAGGTACAGATGGATTATCCGTACTACCCGTTCCCATAACCTGTCCCTTTTCAGGAAGGGTTACCCACAGGGAGCGGAGTGTTCAGAAAAGAACCGGCACTGCCAGTACGGGCAGAAACTGAAAAATAAACGGAGATCAGGCATTCTCCCCGACAACCACGGTATAACTTCCGTCCCAGGTCAGGGTAACCTGCCCATTGCCAAGGATGGACGAAGACGCCGGATCCTTTGCAACAACGGTGATGATCACCGGAATTGTAGGGGTGGACGTGTGCCCGGTGAATGTCCAGTACACGGTCTCGGTCGTCGATGTCGCCGGATTCCCGAGGACGTGGATCGTATAATCAGGAGCCCCCCATGCTATGAACTGCCCGTTCGTTGCGGTCCAGTTGAAGGTCGCGCCGGAAATGGAGAAGCCGGTAGCATTGGGAACGAGTTTCACTCCCGGGGTCGAGGACATAACGGGCGAGTACCGGGGCGGGGAGGCGTCGATCGTCAGCGAGGGTGTTTCAATAACCGGGATGCTACCGCCGTGCGATAAGGATTTGATACCGCACGTCCCGTCAACACACTCGCAGCTGCCGGCGCCACAATCGAGGGGGCCCTGGCAGACCGCCGTGCACATAATGTCATCGCAGGATGGAGCGTTGGTTTTTAACGTGCAGCTCGTCGGGTGACAGCATTGGGCCGGCACGCAGTCACCTTCAGATGTGCAGCTACCGGTATCGGGGGCCGGGGTTGTTGCCGAAGCCGTCGTCGCGATCTGCGTGGGTTCCGGGGACTGCGCCGGGGTCGTGGTTGCAGTCACTTCCGAAGGCTGAGTACCGGTACACCCGGCAGCCGCCACAAGTACGATACCTAGCATGAGAAAGGCGATGATTCGTCCGTCCATATACTCCATGAATCTCTTTCAGGAGATAAACGCCGCGGTTTGATCGGGAGGGAAGAATCCGGGAAAAGAGAGATTTTCCCGAAAAAAATGATCCTGTGAAGAGTCCGTCTACTGTTTTGCGGATTTTTTCTCCGGCTTGTCACCATGATGGATAAGCCGGCACTTATTGATGCATTCCCAATTCTCGGGTAAAAATTTCCCATCCGGCCCCGGTTTCATGACCGCATGACGCTTCTCCCCGCAGACAAGGCATTCCATCAGTCCCGTCTTCTCATCGACAATCTTCATGACATGTTCATTCTTTGCCATCCTCCAGTTCTCTGATGGTGCGGGATATAAACGCGTGGATAAGGGCATACTGCGGCGCCGGAACTCCCTTCCTGTACCTGAAAACCCAAATGACCGTACCGGCTAAGGAGACCGGACCGGGAACCGGAGCGGACACCGGTCAGAATTCCCCGACCCATGATCTGATCGGGTTTTGTTCCGGTCCTTTTTACCTCTCTACCTGGTTTTTCCTTTTCCCAGCCCCGCAGCAGGTCCCGGTCTTCAGAACCCGGTGGCGTAGTACCAGCCGGATTCACTCCTGACGCGGACCGGCACGCTGAACAGCTCTCCGATTCCCGCATCGGTCAGGACCTCGTCCTTTGGCCCATCCGCAACGATCCGTCCGCCCTTCATCAGGATGACGCGCGAGATCTCGGGGATGATGTCGTGCAGGTTATGTGTGACCATGATGATGCCGGTGCCGTCCTGTGCGACCGACCGAAGCGTCGATCGGAACGTGTGCAGTGCGGAAAGGTCGAGGCTGCCCGTCGGCTCATCGAGAATAAGGGTTTTGGGGCGGTGCACAAGCGCACGGGCGATCAGCGCCCGCCGGGCTTCGCCGGAGGAGAGCGAGTCCATGGCCCGGTCCGCGAGATGATCGATCGCAAGGAAGGCCATGATCTCGTCTGCCCGCCGTTCCATTGCCGGGGTAACATGATGCCTGAAGAGGCCGATGCTCGAAAAGAACCCGGAGAGGACCGCCTCCCTGACGGGTATGTCGCGGCAGAGCGAGGCCTGAAGACCTGGTGTGACAATCCCGAACGCGGAGCGCAGGTCAAAGACATCCCAGGTATCCCTGCCCTGGAGCCTGAAGATCGTGCGGCGACCGGATACGACCGGGTAGTATTCCCGGTTGATGGTTTTCACGAGAGAGGTTTTCCCGGCTCCATTGGGACCGAGGATGGCAACGTTCTCGTTCTCTGCAATTGAAAGGGAGATCCCTTTGAGGAGGACAGTATCGCCCTTAACGACCGTGACATTCCGGAATTCGAGGAGCGGGGGGGAGGGTTTATCCGGGGCAGGCAGAGACCGGGTCATGATGGGTCAGGGATCGTCCACGATTAAAAAATTCACGGGAGTGAACGGAGGTCCCCTGCGAATCTTTTCTTATACCGGTAGGACGCCCGGCATTGTCATCATTGTGGTCATTTGATCCTAACGCATATCACGCGGTTCAACACCCTTATGCGCTGTTCCTGCGAATAATTCTCCGATGCCGGTTCCTCTTTACGGAGTTGCCGTCTCCGAAGCCGGCGGTTTGTCACCGGCGGGACGGTCACTCCTCCAATCGCTCGAATCATTCCGCGACATCCTCTCCCGCAGACTTGTGCAGGAGCAGGTTACCCTCCCCGACCCGGACCTGAATTCCATTGTCATATCGTCAATTCTCGAGGCTCTCTTCCTGAGAACCGGGCAGGACCGCGGATTCATCGCACCGGACACGCTCGGTCTCCTTGCGGAGAGTGACGGTATCGGGAAACGGATGGGTCGGGCATGTTCCGATGCCGGGCTCCATTCGGAAAATTTCTTCGACGCCGGGGTTGACGGTCCCCGCCCCCTCCCGGAAATTCCTGATTCCGGACTTCGCACGATGATCGATCGCGTAGTCTCTGCGGAATTCCCCGTCCCAATCACCGTGATCGAACCGGAGGAACTCGCGGCTGTCTTCGAGTACTTCGTCGGGATGCGGCTGGAAGTTACCGGGGGCTGCCGGGTGAAAAAGACCGAGAAGTCAACGGTGCTCTACACCGGCTCAATAGATGTTCCGCCCCGCGCGCTTGTTCAAGAAATCGTGAGGGTGACCCTTCGGGGGATCGTGCGGGACCCGCCCCAGGAAAAGAGTCCGGCAATCCTCGACCCCGCCTGCGGAGCGGGGATCTTCCTGCTTGCCGCCTACCGGTTCCTTTCAGGCGACGGTGGGGCACCTGGACTGCAGGATCTCTCGGACCTGGCCTGCCAATCACTTTTCGGTGTCGACCTTGACCCGGAATCCGTCAGTGCGGCCCGGTTCGTCATTCTCCTGGCATGCATTGAGGATATCGGGAATGCAGGGATGATCGTGACAACGGAGCATGTGCACGGGATCGCAACCATTCTGACCAGGAATATCCGGTGCGGGAATTCCTTAATCGCGCCCGACTTTTTTACCGGACGACCGGTCCACCCATTCAATGCCGGTGAGCGGCGAAGGGTCAGTCCGTTCGACTGGGACACGGCATTTCCTGCGGTCCTCAACGCCGGAGGGTTCGACGCCATCCTTGGCGCTCCTCCGCCATACCAGCCGTTTCCTGTACCGGCGCGCGAAGCGTATTTCCAGACGCACTATGCGACCTATGCGCCGTCGGCCGGCCTCTCCGGGTACTTCATCGAGAAAGCCCTCTCCCTCCTCCGGCCAGGAGGGGCAATGGGGATCCTCGTCCCGGGAACATTCCTCCGCGCGCGGCATGCCCGGGGACTCCGCCGCCTCATCCTCACCCGGCAGATCGAGACGCTGGCGGATACGGGCCGGAAACGGCAGATGCAGGGAGGTGCCGCACGGGTATTTTTTCTCATGCTCTCGAACCGGCCACCTGAACGGCCGTTCCTTGTCCTGCCGGTTGCTCCTGGAGAACGGTTTTTACCGGATGCTGTCCATGGATCGCGGGGATTCCTGATCGACCAGCGGTCGCTCGGTGACGGCGGCTGGATCCTTGAGGACACGCGTGCCGGCGATCTCCTGAAGAGGCTGATGAGGGCCGCAACCCCCCTCGATCATTTCATCATGGGGGAGTTTGTTGCCGGGGAGAACAGGATCCGGAACAATCCGCTCGTCATTACCCCGGAAACACGAGAAGACCTTGCGAAGAGATCCTGGTGCCGGCGCTTTTTTGTTCCCCTGCTGCGCTCTGCCGATATCGGTCGGTATGTTCCGGCGGGACCGTCACGGTTCGTCATCAGGATAAAGAACAAAAAACAGCTCCGGAAATGCCGGGCCCTTGAACAGTATCTCGAACATGCGCCCGGGCCTGACGGAACACCCGGCAGGGATGAAAAAACCGGCGTCTCCGGTTTTTTTTCTGTGGATCGGCCTGCTTCCGGAATACAATCCCCGGATACGGTCCCGAAGATCATCTTCGGGGCGTTTCAGCACACCCCTGCATTCGCGTACGACCCTGCAGGATCCTTTGCTATCACAACTTCCCTCGTTGCGATACCACGCCCTGACCCGGTCCTCGTCGCGATCCTGAACTCATCGCTCGGCCGGTTCATCATTGCGCATACCTGCCCGGTTACCGATCGGGGATACAACCTCGGCCCTTTGCATCTCGGAAAATTCCCGGTGATTGCGCCGGATTTTGACCGGCTCCCGGAAAAAAACCGGCACGCAAGGATCGCAGCGCTGGTGACGCAGGTGCTGGCGCTCCATGCTTACCTGCGGAACGTAAAAACCAGTCAGGAGCGGCGGCTCATCCGGCAGGAGATCGATGCAATTGAGGTGAAGATCGATGCAGTGGTGTACGAGCTGTACGGGTTGACCCGGGACGAGATCGTTACCGTCGAAGAATCAGTAGTATAATCTTTATAGAATACTGATCTGGATAAACCCTTTCCTTCATTTTTGACGTGTTGCAGCACGTGCCAGAAAACATGACCTCGTATAGTTTCTGATCCGGAAAGAATACTGTCGTGTGTAAAATCCTTTGTGGGCAGGGAGACAGCACCGCGGGAAGGGACGATCATCATCCTTATCTCCTCCATGTGCAGAAGATGATCGGACATGGATATCAGACAAAGCCTCGAAGCGATCGAGCGGTCTGTGGGACACCTCTCGCCGATCCAGAAGTTCCTTCTCGGCACGGACGGATCGGTAACCCACCTTCTCGAAGCGATCACCGGCCATTCGGTCACGATCGCGACACTGGAGCAGGACGTCATCCCTGCCGATACGGCAGTCGCAAAGCGGCTCGGCATCCGGGCCGGGGACAATGTCAACCACCGGGTCGTGCAGCTGAAGAATGCGGATACGGGGGACGTGCTGATGTACGCGGTGTCGGACACGCCGCTGGTGCGGCTCTCCCCGGAATTCCGGGACGACCTGATGCGGGCGGATATCCCGATCGGGAAGATCATCAGCCGGCACCGGATCGAGGCACGGCGCGAGATCCTTTCCGCCAGGGTCGCACCCGCGGGCGATACCATTGCACCGCTCTTCTCCATCGGCAGGAACGAACCGCTTCTCTCCCGCGATTACCGGATCATCCACCGCGGCGAACCACTCATCTTCATCACCGAGCAGTTCCCCTACAACCGGTTCCTGGACGAGCGTCGCATCGTTGTCGAGACCGGCAGCCGCATCCACCTCGGGCTGATCGAGATGCACGGTGGTACGGGACGGGTCGACGGGGGGATCGGGATCGCGCTGAGGGATCCCGGGATCCTCCTCGAGGCGCGGCAGTCCGAAGGGATCACCGTTACCGGCGGCGATGAGACGGCTGCGCAGGTCGTACAGAACGCAGCGCGACAGTCGCTTTCCGGGATCCACGCAGGCGCCGGGGTATCGATCACGATCCGCTCCTCGTATCCTGCTCACACCGGCCTCGGGTCCGGCTCCCAGCTCTCGCTTGCGGCCGCACAGGCGATCTGCGGCCTCTATGACCGTGAGATGCCCGTGCGGGAGATCGCCCGGCTCACCGGCCGGGGCGGGACGTCCGGCATCGGAACCGCTGCCTTCGAGCACGGGGGATTTATCATCGACGGCGGGCACCGGTTCGGGCCGGGGGCCGAGAAGACCGGGTTCGCCCCCTCTTCTGCATCGAAAGGGATCCGGCCCGCGGCAATCACGGTCCGGCACGACTTCCCTCCGGACTGGAAGGTCGTGATCGCACTCCCGGAGATCCCCCGCGGGGCGAGCGGCGGGCGCGAGGCTGATATCTTCCGGACCTGCTGCCCGGTCCCGCTCGGAGAGGTGCAGGCGCTCTGCCATGAAGTCCTCGTAAAGATGCTGCCGGGAATCGCCGAGCACGATCTCGACCTCTTCGGCGCGTCCGTGAATGCGATCCAGACCCTCGGGTTCAAGAAAGTGGAACACAGCCTCCAGCCCCCGGAAGTCGCCGGACTGCTCAATGCAATGCGGCAGGCGGGGGCGGCAGGAGCAGGGATGAGCTCGTTCGGGCCGGCGCTGTTTGCCTTCTGCGACACGGGCACTGTGGACGTGGAACGGGCTGCCCGATCGTTCATGGACGACTGGTCCGGCGGGACAACGTTGGTAACGACCGCAAGGAATACCGGCGCCGCGGTCCGGGTCGCGTGATTTTTCCGTTACGAACCCGGTCAGTCCAGATACATGATCCGAAGCAGGCTCCTGCCGGTCTCCGTCCTGAAAACCCGGTCAAGCACGGATTCTGTCGCTTGTCGTTCCATCCCATCCTCAAAGATGTTGACGAGGAAGTCGGCTTCGACGAGGACCTGGAAATCGATCCCGTCAATTTTCGTATAGGTATGGTGGTTGCCGGTAATGAAACAGACCCGGTCGATGATTGCGGGAGCGACCCCGAGGTCAGAAAGGATCTGCCGGGCAATCGGCGGCCCTTCGATTTGCTGGTAGTTCCCTGCCGTTGAATTGTATTTCCGCTCTGCTTCGTGGATCCCGATATCGTGGAGAATGGCGGTGTATGCAATAATTTCCCGCAGCTCCGTCCCCGGGCATTCATGGGCGGCGATGATTTGGGCGAAGGAGCAGACCTTCAGCGCATGGTTGATCCTCTTTGCATCGCGCCCGAAGTATGCGATCATCCTCTCCATGACGCGGGAGAACGGAGGCGGCTCAACAGCACCTGTGCAGACCATCGAAGAATTCAAGCTATCCCGCCCTCGATTGTGATCGTCTTCTCTACAACTGGTATCGCTTTTCCGGATTTCTCCAGCGCCTTGTCAACGACAGCGCGGACGCCGCTGCAGCATGGCACTTCCATGTGGACGACCATGATCGACCGGATGGCATGGCGCGAGAATATCTCCGCGAGTTTTTCGATATACCCCGGGATATCCGGGTCCAGTTTCGGGCAGAAGATGATCAGGATCCGGCCTTTCAGGAACTCCGGATGAAATCCCGCGTACGCGAACGGCACGCAGTCGGCGGCGATCAGCAGGTCGGCGTTCTCAAAGTAGGATGCAGCCGGGTTTAAAAGGCTGAGCTGGACCGGCCATTGCCGGAGCTCTGAATCCGTTACCCCGACTACCGGCTGCCGGGGTCCTCTGCCGGGTTCCCGGCGGATTGCCCGTGCTGCCGACCCCGGGCACGCCGCGAAACGGGAGGGATCGGGAGACCCGGGAGGGCAGATGATGCCTTCTCCCATACGGCCCGCCGCCGGTTTACCGGGGGGGGCGGGAGCCGGCGTACGCTCCGGGGGAACATGATCCGGGATCGGGAGACCGTGCTCGATCAGGTACTCGATCGCTTCGTTGTAGAGCGCGACCTGCCCGTGACCGGCGAGGTGTTCGAGGTGGGCTTTGGTGACCGGTGCGCCCTGTTTGACGATAGTTGCCATGACGGCCGCCTCGTTATAAGGTTCGGCCTCGCGTTCGATGACGGTAATTGCGCCTTCCGGGCATGTCCCGATACAGGCCCCGAGCCCGTCGCAGAAGAGATCCGAGACGAGCCGGGCCTTCCCCTCGATCAGCTGGAGTGCTCCTTCCGGGCAGTCCGGGATGCATTGGCCGCACCCCGTGCATTTCGTTTCATCGATGCTGATGATCTTCCGTTTCATTTTTCATCTCCGGGTTTCGGTTGTTCTGGGAGTAAGCTTTTTACGCGACGGGAACTTCCACCGTAGTACGAGAAGGATCCCTGCCGTGATGAGAAGAAGGACGAGGAGGGGTGCCAGTATCGCGACGACGGCCGTTGTCAATGACAGCAGATCTTCGATGAGGCTGACCAGCCAGTTTCCGGTACCTCCGGTTGCAAGGGTGACTGCAGGACGGGCCGCGGTCTTGGCAGCGTGGACACCCCCGGCGATCAGGAGCCCGGCGATGAAGGACAGCGCCGGGTGGAGTTCTCCCACCACGCCGGCGCCGGCGATAAAGAGGATCGCCCCTGCCAGCGGGCGGCCGACAGTCTGGATGATATCGTTGAGAGAATCAACGACCGGGATCTTATCGGCCGTCATCTCGATGACGAGAAGAACTGCGAGTGCCGCGAGCACCCAGCCGTTCGTCAAAGTGTCCCACGGCTCATTGAGCGGGATGAGGGTCGTAGAGCGGGCGACCAGCCCGACGACGAGCAATGGCAGGTAAGCATTCAGTCCCGCCGCGACGGAAAGCCCGATGGCGCACGCGATAAGGATGACCGTCTCGATCATATCACCTATCCCCGCTGCGCCTCATTCTTGTTCGTCTTTTTCTCTGATCAGGCCGTGTCATGAGCGCATTTTTGGTTTCAGTGCTGATCATTCCCATTCCCTACAGTACGCAAGCCTTGCAGTCCTGCTGTCCGCAGGGAATGTTGTCGATCTTCCACTTCAGTGCCCAGCGCTTGATGTCCCGGATCACATCGACAATCCCGAGCCCGCTCTCCGTCAGCGTGTACTCGGAACGGACCGGAAACGCGGTCGCATCAACGTGCCGGATGATGATCCCCTCGTCCTCCAGTTCTTTCAGCCGCTCCGAGAGAACCTTTGGCGTGATACCGTCAAGGGCATCCCGGAGCTCGGTGAACCGCCGGGTATACCCCTCCCCCTTGTACAGCTCGAGGATTATGAGGAGCGTCCACCGCTTCGAGAGATACCGGACAGTCTTATTGACCGTGCATGACTCCTGCATGGTATGGTATTGGTAACTCCTGAATATTTATAATCTGGTATGCTATTGATATTTTGTATCAATAAGAAATCAAATGGAGGATAAACAATGTTCTGTTACCAGTGTGAAGAGACGGCACGAGGGACCGGCTGCACGATCAAGGGCGTCTGCGGCAAAGAGGAGGAGATCGCCGCATACCAGGACGCGCTCGTCTATCTCTGCAAGGGGCTTTCCGTGCGGAACCTTGCGGCAATGGAGATGGGGAAGGGCAACCCGGATGCGGGGCTGTTCATCGCGGATGCCCTCTTTGCAACACTGACCAACGTCAACTTCGACAAGGCCCGGTTTATGGAGTTCATCAACAACGCCGTTACGATGAGGGATGCTCTCCCAAAGAGCGGCGCCAATGAACCGGATGCCTGCACGTGGAAGCCGAAGGGTGATGCCGATATCCTTGAGAAGGCAAAAACCGTGGGGATCCTCTCGACCGCCAACGAGGATGTCCGCTCCCTGCGGTCAACGCTCCTCTTCGGCCTCAAGGGGATCTCCGCGTATTATACCCACGCTGCTGTTCTCGGCAGGACCGATGCGGCTATCGCCACGTTCCTCCAGAAAGGGCTCGCCTCCACGCTCCAGGAAGTACCGGTCCCTGACATGATCGCGCTCGTGATGGAGTGTGGGAGCACCGGGGTTAAAGTCCTCGCGTTGCTCGATGAGGCGAACGTATCGGCATACGGAAAGCCGCAGATCACCAGCGTGAAGACGACAGTCGGGAAGCGACCGGGCATCCTGATTACCGGTCACGACCTGAAGGATCTCGAGATGCTGCTGGAGCAATCGAAGGATACCGGCGTAGATGTCTACACCCACGGCGAGATGCTCCCGGCCCACGGGTACCCTGCGTTCAGGAAATACCCGCACCTTGTCGGCAACTACGGCAGCTCGTGGTGGCACCAGAAGGAGGAGTTCGACCAGTTCAACGGCCCGGTCCTGTTCACGACCAACTGCCTCGTTCCCCCGAAAGACACCTACAAGGGCCGGCTCTTCACGACCGGCCTGACCGGGTTTCCGGGCGTCCCGCACATCGCGGCAGGCCCGGGCGGGAAGAAGGATTTCTCGAAGATCATCGCGCTCGCAAAGACCTGCCAGCCGCCAACAGCTCTCCCCGGCAGCGGGAGCGATCTTGTCACCGGCTGTGCCCATGACGCGGTCCTCGCACTTGCCGACACGGTCGTCGGGGCCGTGAAGAAGGGAGACATCAAAAAGTTCATCGTCATGGCAGGCTGCGACGGCCGGCAGAAGGAGCGGGAGTACTACACCGCGTTCGCCAAGGCACTCCCGAAGGATACGGTCATCCTCACCGCCGGCTGCGCCAAGTACCGGTACAACAGCCTCGGTCTCGGAACCATCGGGGGTATCCCCCGGGTCCTCGATGCCGGCCAGTGCAACGACTGCTACTCGCTCGTCGTGATCGCGCAGGCGCTGGCAAAAGCGTTCGGCGTCGGGATCAACGAGCTGCCGGTCTCGTACAACATCGCATGGTACGAGCAGAAGGCCGTTCTTGTGCTCCTCGCCCTCCTCTCGCTCGGGGTAAAGGACATCACGCTCGGCCCCAAGCTCCCGGGCTTCGTCTCCCCTGCCGTCCTCGATGTGCTCGTGAAACAGTTCGGTCTCAAGCCCAATACCACGGTACAGGCTGACATGGCGTGGATGGTAAAGGCCTGAACCTGCAGAACGGGAGATACCCATATAACCTCCCGTGCGCATACCCACCGGTACTGAGTTCATATGACACCATCCAAGCCGGAAGAGGGGGAAGGAACCGCCGATAAGAAACGCGAGGCGCTCGCAGGAAGAGTCCTCACCGTCAACGACCTCGTCCAGTACCAGGATGGGACCGTCGCAAGCCGCATGCTCGTCTTTAAAAAGACCGGCACCATCACCCTCTTTGCGTTCGATGCCGGGGAAGGGCTCTCCGAGCATTCAGCGCCATTCGATGCGGTCCTTTCCGTCACCGACGGCATCGCTGATGTCGCGATCGCGGGGGAGTGGTTTATGGTAAAAAGCGGGGAGATGATCATTCTTCCGGCGAACAAGCCGCACGCGATCTCCGCAAAAGAGCGGTTCAAGATGACGCTGACCATGATCCGGGAGTGACGGGAATGGGCGGAGATGAGGAGGACGGGTACTATTGCACGGTCTGCGGCGGCATTCCCCCGGACCGGATCAAGATAAAAAAGATCCCGGTTGACGGGAAAGAGACCGGCATCGACCGGCTGGACTGGATCCTCCTTGACGTTGCCAGCATGGATCTTCATGACGATGAGCGGATCACGGATGAGATCGTACTACGGGTCCGGCAGTTCAACTACATCCCGACAAAGAAGATGGCGGAATACCGAAAAGCTCTCTTAAAGGAATACAAGCTGGCCGCTCCCACCCTCCTGCGCCGGAAAAGTGACGGGGATGAGATACGTGTTTGACCGCTGTCCCGGCGCCGCGAACATCCGGACCCCGACCCTCTCGATCAAAAAATGCCCGCAGTGCGGGGATGAGGTGGAACTCTTCTCCAATGACGTCAAGGTTGCCTGCAGCAGGTGCGGTTTTGTCGTCTGGAACGACATCGCCTCCTGCGTCCAGTGGTGCAAGTACGCAAAGGAATGTGTCGGTGAGGAAATGTACCGGAAGCTGACGGAGAAGAAAGAAGGTTCGTGAAACGGATCGCGGGAAGCGTTCCTTTGAGTGCACCATTCCGGTAGGCAGATCGGAAACGATATGGGAACCCGGGACAGGGGCACGGTTCGAGATCACCGTGCCAAAGGATATGTTCAGGGCAGTCCGGGGATCCTGAAATCCTGTTTTCCGGTATCCACAAGAAACCGGCATCGGCCCGGGATTTTTGGTGAAACCGATGACCTTCATCTCACGTTCGTTTTCCCGAAACCCCCATGCACCGGTCAACCTTTGGAGCCCAGGATCGTACGACAGAAAGTTTTATTATTAACATACGACTAACTAAAAGTGAAACATAGGTCTGGAGGAATGCCTATGGATCGTGAAAACCCCGAGAGAAAGAAGACCGATGTTGTTCCCATTACTCCGGGTTCTTCGCTTTCGACCTGGAGGATGCCCAGCCTGTTTGAACGCGATATCGACACGATCTTCGATGATTTCCGGAGATCGTTCGATGTCATGATGCGCCCGTACTTCCCGATGGAGGCACGCATGCAGGAACTCGGGATGCTGCCGGTCCGGTTTGCACAGCTCGACCTGATCGACGAAGGAGACCATTATGTCATCCATGCCGAGCTGCCCGGCTTCACCAAGGAGAACGTCGATGTCCAGATCAACCGGGACGGCATGACCATCCGGGCAAAGAAAGAGACCGATAAAGAGGAGAAGAGAAAGAACTACCTCCACCGCGAACGTGCGTACTCCGCATTCGAGCGGTCGGTCGCGTTCCCGGAAGAGGTCGACCCGGCAAAAGCCGAGGGAAAGATGAATAATGGTATCCTCGAGCTGAGGGTGCCCAAGAAAGAACTGAAACCCGAGATAAAACCGCGGAAGATCGAGCTGAAGTAGGTTTTTTCAGGTTCTTTTTTTTAGAACCCCTTATCGGATACTCCCGAAGGGAAGATCTTATTTCCCGATTCGGAGCAGCATTTCTTCGAGCGAAGGATATTTGGACTCGATCTTCTCTACCCGGCCCCCGACTTCCGCGATGAGGGATGTGGATTCGTTGAGTTCCTCCATGCTCTCCGCGTCACAGACATAGAGCCCTTCTTCCTGCCGGTAGGTCTTTGTATGCCCGACCAGCCGGTCGGGGTTCCCGATCGAGAAGAAGATCGTATAGGTCAGGGAACCGAACTGTTCGCGGAGTTCCTTCATGGAGCCGAACGCAACGACCTTCCCGCGTTTTAAGATCATGACCTTGTCGCAGATTGCCTCGACCTGGTACAGGTTGTGCGCCGAGAGGACGATCGTCTTGCCCTCTTTCCGGAGCGTGCGCAGGTAGTCGGCGATGAACCGGGAGGTCATGGGATCGAGCCCGCTCGTCGCCTCATCGTACACGAGGAACTTCGGGTCGTGGATCAGCGAGCGGGCGATCGCCGCCTTGCGTTTCATGCCCTTACTGAACTCGCCAAGCTTCTTGCCGTTGGGTTCCAGCGAGAGTGCCGCGAAGAGCTGCCGGGAACGGACCGTGATCTCCTGCGGGGAGAGTCCGTAGATCTCCCCGAAGAACGCGAGGTAATTCTCCGCGGTCATCGTCTCGTAGAGCCGGGATTCTTCCGGGAGGTAGCCGAGCATTGCCTTGAGTGCGGTAGGATCGTTCACGACATCGATCTCGTTGACCCGGAGCGATCCGGAAGTCGGTGCGATCAGCCCGGCAATGATCTTCAAGAGTGTCGTCTTCCCCGCGCCGTTGTGGCCGATGATGCCGAAGATCTCGCCATCTTCGAACTCGAACGAGACACCGTCCAGCGCGGGGAACGCTTCGAACTTTTTTACAAGATCGCGTCCGGCAATCATGGGAACCTTAACAATCCTGAATCAGACTTGCATCCGGTGCAACATATACGTTAGGATGGAGGACAACGGGGAAATGGGAGTAAATTTTTTTATCGCCATCAGAGGAGAGAATGCAGCATGGCGCGGATATCCTTGTCCGAGAAGGGCTTGACGATATAGCCATCCGGTTCCGCTTCCCGCATCCGGTCCGGCAGCTCGGATCCTTCGTACGCGGTCAGGAATACAAAGGGAATATTGAACTGCTTCTTGATCTGCATTCCGGCCTCGATTCCATCCATGTCGCCTTCCAGGGTTATATCCATGACAACGAGATCGGGGCGGATTTTTTTACAGACCTCGATGGCTTCTTCGCCGGTCCGGACCGGATCGCAGACCGAATATCCCATCTTTCGGATCTTGTCGGTGAGGATCTCGCTGATGGTGGGATTGTCCTCAACAATGAAAACGGTCTTTTTTTCCAAGAATGCTTCCCCCCTGTCCCTGCAATACCCCTGCGAGAGGTCCCGGAGGCGTTCCGGTTGGGGCGGGTATTGACCCTGCGGGATGTTCCGGCTCAATTTCGGGATGGTCTCGTTCGATCTCTCTCGCTTCAGGTTGTACAGCGATTGCCTGATAATATCTGCGATGGAGGCATTAAATCCTCCCAGACCCTCCTGCAGAAGGGCAGGACATTTCCGCTTCCCTGTCAGTACTCGAGCCGCCATGATCCCGCCCCCCGTCTCCGGCCGGTTTCAATTGCCAGAGAGGCAATCGTTGCGGTGAACGGTGTGGCGTGGCAGGAGCACCGGACCTCCAGGGAAGCATTCCGGAGATCTGCGACCGTGGGATCGATCGTTGCGCGATCGGACGCTTTGCGATACGCTGCCGATGATGTCCGGATACGTCCCGTGCCGTGATCGTCTCCGCTTGGGCGACCATGCGTAGGAGAATCTCCCTGCGTGATTCCAGGACGTGCCAGCCGAGAGAATTCACGCTTTGCCTCCCTTCCTGCCCTCCCTCCATCCACCATGGCCTCGTCGTTCCGAAGATCTTCCGGACCGGCCTTAGCATGACGTTTTTTCACCCTGCAGCTATGTGCTCCCTTTTTTACAAGGTCTGCAAGAGTATAGTATATCAAGCCGGTGACCGGGCAGGCCATGGGGACGTTTGCTGATATCGTTACGATTGCGAAATGGGAAATACGGCGTACGCTCACGCAGATGAGCAAAGACACGCTCCCGCTCGCGATCGTCCTCTTTGCCGCGCTCGTCCTCGTTATGGGATTCACCGCGCAGAGCGGCATGCACCTGCAGGACGGGATGTACACCATCGGTGTCGATGACCCGACCCTTGCACAGGTGCTTGCTTCCGACACCCGGTTCACGGTCTACGAACTGGATGATGCCACGCTCTGGAACAACCGCCAGGCGTTCGATCTCGTCATCTACCGGGGAACGGCGCTCCCGGCCACCACCGAGCGGGGAAGGGCGGCACAGAAGACGATCCAGCGGGATTACGGGCAGTACACCGCTTCGGTCTACAACCGTCAGGAGGATCTCTTTGCCGCGTACCCGCTCTGGATAGATATCCAGAATGTCAAATCCGAGCTGGACTTCACCGCTACGCAGAGCGGCCAGTATATCTCCGCCCGGCCCGGTGCCGCCGCCCCGGAGCCGGAGGGCGACCTTCTCGATGTCCCCACACCCTCTCCGACCCTCGCAGTAACGAGCGAGGAACTCAGGACAAGCCTTGCCGAGACTGAGAGCAGCAACTCCCAGCTCTCGCGGTATACCGAGATGCTCTCCTCGTCCGATACCGGCACGACCTTCAAGACCCCTTCGCAACTCTCCCCGCCGCTGCCCTTCGATTCCATCATCCTCATCTTCATCTTCATCTTCCCGCTCTACTTCTCATCCCAGTTCTTCATGATGAGCATCATGAACGAACGGATCGAACGCAAAGGGGAACTCCTTCTCTCCACCCCTGTTTCGGCACCCGCCATCATCCTCGGGAAGATGCTCCCCTACCTCGTCCTCATGCTCGCGATCTCGGCGGGCCTCACGGTCTATATCGGGGCGCCGGTATCCATCATCCTCCCGCTCATCCCCGTCATCCTCTTCTTCCTAGCAAACGCCCTCATCATCGGCATGGTCTCCCGGAGCTTCAAGGAGCTCTCGTTCATCTCCATCTTCTTCTCGACGATTGCGACCTCCTATCTCTTCTTCCCCTCCATCTTTGCCAACGTGCATGTCATCAGCCTGATCTCGCCCCTTACCCTGATCGTGCTCACTCTCCAGGGTACGGCATACACGGCGACCGACTACCTCTTCTCGACCGCCCTCTTCTGGTTAACCGCCGGCGTCCTCTTCTACGTCGGCATCCGGAACTTCAGCGAGGAACGGCTCTTCTCCGAGCACGGGCTCCTGACCCGGATCCGCGAGTTCGTCGGTTCGAGCCTCTCGGAGAAGCATACCTTCGCCTCCCTCTTCCTCCTCAACGGGTTTGCCATCCCGTTCGTCTTCATGGCGCAGATGATGTGCCTCGTTGTCTTCTTCAACCTGCCCATGCCGTTCTCGCTCATCCTCCTCATCCTTTTCGGGGCAGAGATCGAAGAGATGGCAAAGGCGGTTGGCATCTACACCCTGTATGCCCGGGACCCGTCTTTCTTCTCGTGGAGGAACCTGCTTCTTGCCAGCGGCGCCACTGCTCTCGGATTCCTTGCCGGGGAGAAACTGCTGCTCTTTGCCACGCTCGCTGAGATCACCGAGTCGGTCTTTGGGAGCATCCTCTTTCTCTCGCTCGGCATGCTGTGGCTCCCGCTCCTCCTGCATTTCACCGCCGTCTGCGTCGTTGCCACCTGCCTGAAACTGGGCGGCAGGAAATGGCTCGTGCCCGGGCTTGTGCTTGCAACCGTCATCCACTGTCTCTATAACCTGTACTTCATCCTTGGGTGGCTCACATGAAGGCAAAGAACATCGCAATCATCGTAAAAAAAGAGCTCCGGGGGCTCATAAACGAGAGGACGATCCTGCTCGCCATCCTCCTCCAGCTCTTCGTCGCACTCTTCTCGTCCTTCCTCATGGTCGGGCTCACGTCTATGTACGACCCGTCCTCGCTCTCGAAGTACTCGCGGTTCCGGTATAGCGTTGCCTATGTCGGGAACGACTCCGCGCTGAATGATTACTTAAGCAACAGCCGGGACTTCGCGGTCTTTTCCATGGAACTCTCGCCGGCAGTCACCGCCCTCCAGGAACGCAAGCTCGCCGCCGTCGTCTATGTTCCGGACACTGCACCTGATGCACAGGATCCGGTGAAGATCACGCTCTATACCCTGGAGAACGACCTCCAGAGCGCGATCGTCAATGTCAAGCTCAAGGACATCTTCCTCTCCTATGAGAAAGATCTGCGCACGCTGCGTAAAGCCCGTATCACGGAACAGCCGGTCCCGCTTGCCTTCAACCCGACGCGGGGCGGGGGTGACTTTTTCGAGTTCGTGTACGGGCTTTTAATCCCCCTCCTCCTCTTCATGCCGGCGATCATCGCATCGGCGCTGGTCATCGACCTGATCACCGAAGAGTACCAGCACGAGACGCTCGAGACCCTGATCGCGAGCCCGGTGACGTTTTCAGAAATGGTCTGGGGGAAGGTGATCGCCTGCGAGATCCTGATCCCGATCCAGGCCGGGGCATGGATCTTCCTCCTTGTCATCAACCGGATTGCGATCCTGAATATCCCGCAAATCTTCGTGCTCGTGACCATCTCCTCGCTCGTCCCGATCCTGATCGGGGCGCTCACTGCGCTCCATTACCGTGAACGCACCGCTGCCCAGTTCATCTTCTCGACCGCCCTTGTCGTCGTGCTCCTCCTGATCCTTGCGATCCCGGCAAATCCCCTCAATATGGTGACCCGGCTCGCGGTGGGATCCGCGGGAACAGGACAATGGCTCGTGCTCGCCGGGGTTGCTGTCGCAGCCGTCATGATCTCCGTCATTCTCCAGCTGTATGCGGGAAAGGTCGGGCGGGAGCATCACGCGGGTTAGCGGTCGAAAAAGGGGGAAACGGCTGGTTGTTTTTTAAAGCAATCAGTACCCGTAGAACCCGCCCAGTTCCAGGGTCTCATCGATGACCTTGTACCGGATGCCGGCTGATGTCACGTAGACCTCGCACCGGTCGCTCCCGCGGGTTCCTTTGATGACGAGGGTATCGCCGCGTTTCGGTTTTGCCCCGTTATTCATGAACTGGTCGATGACCTGCCCGTCCGACCGGGTTACTCTCATCTCGATCGAGTTGGTGAACATCTCGCCACCCCCGCCGTTGTAGGTGAGGGTGATATCGGAGTAGACACGGTCCTTGGCAAGGTCGAGATAGATTTGCTGTGCTGACGGGAGGGTCTGGACCGGGTCGATGTCGGATGTCGGAACGGGGGTCGCAATCGTCGTGGGTTCCGGCGTCGCTGTCGTGGGGAGGGGAGTCGCGGGGGGTCGTTCCTCCCCGAGGCACCCTGCCCCTGCAAGGGCGGCAGCGATGAGAAGGATGGCAATGAGGCCGATGTATTTCATGTACTGAGATCGGGCACTCGTTCTATAATGTTTTTGTGCAAAACGCGCTGATGCTTGACGCTTTTAAAGAACCGGGGCGTTCCTGCGAGACCGGAACATCAGGATGCGGGAGATTTTGCCCGGATTGCTGTAAAGAACAGTTAAATTAAAAAGGGCATCGGGTTTAATCTTACATATCAGGAGAGAAGAAATGTTCTGTCCGAAATGTGGAAAAGAGACTGATGCTTCCGGAAAATTCTGCCAGTGGTGCGGGGCTGACATCGGGACGCCCATGCCCCCGCGGGCAATGGTAAAGGTGGAGGAGGAAGAGGTGGAAAGCGAGCCGGTGGTCGGGGATTACGCTGGCCTCGGGCGCAGGTTCTTTGCTTTTATCATCGACCTGATCCTGCTCTTCATCCTCGGCGCGATCGCTGCCGCCTTCTTCGGGCTTATCCGGGGTGTTCAGAACCTGTACTTCCTGGTCGTCCAGCATGCACCGATCTCCTCGCTGACACCCGAAGGCACGAGCTTGTCGGCGTACATCACCATCATCGCCGCATATGGCGTACTTTTCGTCATCATCCCGTGGTTCTATTTTGCCGGGTTCGAATGCTCGCGAGGGATGGCAACGCCCGGCAAGACGGTCATGAATATCGTCGTCACGGACAGGACCGGGAGCCGGGTAACGTTTTCCCGGGCGACAATCCGGCACTTCGTCAAGTACATCTCGGCGGCAATCGTCCTGATCGGGTTCATCATGATCGGGCTTACCAAGAAGCGGCAGGGCCTTCATGACCGGGCAGCAGACTGCCTCGTGATCCTCACCCCCGAATAATATTCCCGTCCAATACCTCTTTTTAACCGTGATCGCCACGACTACGGTCAGTGGTATTTTAGCTTGAGCCCCGCAAGGACGAGAATCAGGAGAAACGTGATAACGTTTGCGGCGATGATCGGGGGAGCGGAGACAGAGAAGCCATAGATCGTCCAGAGAAGGACACCAGCGGCAAACAGCACGAGCATGGCGAGCGAGATGTCCCGGGTCTCCCGAAGTCTCCATGCCCGACTCACCTGAGGGATGAATGCTATCGTTGTCAGGGTACCGGCGATATAGCCGACAAGAACAGTCGTGTCCATTATCTCTCTCCGGATACTGCATCCTGTAGCATCTTCAAACCGTCCGTGTCTTTTTTTACGTGTCAGCGCTCTGCGCCGGAGTATTCTGGAGAGGTTCCGGCGAGAACTGGTCGGCGACGATCTGCCACTCCCGGCCTTCCTTTACCAGGAAGAACATGTCCCGGCCCTGCATGACGGCCTGCTGTGTTCCAACGGTAAACGAGATCGAGAAGAGGTAGGTGACGACCGCACTCTTTCCGCCGTTATAGATCTGGACCCTGTGATCCCTTTCCTGCCATTCCTGGATGCTGGCAGCCGTGGTAAAGCCCCGCCATCCCGCAACATATGCCTCCCTGCCAGCCAGCCTGCCGGGTTCTGACGGCACTATCGCGACCGCCTCCGGGTGGATGTACTGCCGGAACTGTTCCTCATGCCAGCCTTCCGTCCAGCAACGGTTCATTGCACGAATCGTTGCAAGGATCTCATCGGCAATATTTTGTGTATCCATTCTATCCTTCCATCTCCCATTGAAGACCTTAACGTAAAAGGCCCGGGGATGCACAGGGTGAAAGTAACATGGTTAAAATTTTACCCGGGGGGCAGCCTGCTCCCGCATGTTGTCCGCCATGGTCCAGAAGTACGCCTCTCCGTGCCCGATGCGGAAGATTGCCACCTTTGCATCCTTCGGGGCATTTTTCAGGAGATCGGCAACCCACGGCCGGTCCCTAAAAAGCCGCTGTTCCATCGCCGGGTCGTTCATGAACTCCGCCTTCCCGGCAACCCGCATCATCCTGCCCGCACCTTCGCCCGGTGCGAAGAAGCAGAGCTCGACCTTTTGATTTTTCTTCAGCTGCTTAAAGACGTTCTTTGGCGTGCCGGTGTGGTAGTAGAAGCCGGTCTCGTCGGCAAACCACATCGCGAACGCCCGGACCCGGGGCTGGTCGCCGTCAGCGGTGGCGATAAACGTCACCGGGTTCTCGTTAGCGAAGCGTACGCATTCTGAAAAATCCATCGTTCTCACCATACCTCCATGAAGCCTTCACGCCAAAAAGGTTACCGGATCCAAAGCGAGGCGCACGCAAAGGAATATATAAATCGCAGATATAGTGAAGGTCTGAGATCATGAGCCGGGCCACGGTCCTTGTGGTTGAAGACGAGAGGGATGTTGCGTACATCCTGACGCACACGGTGGAGCGGTTGGGATTCTCCGTTGTCGGTAGTGAAGACACCGGAGAAAAGGCCGTCAAGGCTGCCGGAAAACTCCGGCCGAATATTGTCCTCATGGATATCAGTCTCGCGGGGACCATGGACGGGATCGAGGCTGCGAAGGTCATTACCAGGGATTACCATATCCCGGTCGTCTTTGTAACGGCGCTCTCTGATGATAAGACACTCGAACGGGTCGCTGCGAGCACGCCGTACGGCTACATCCTCAAGCCGTTCATGGACGACGAACTCCGTACCGTCATGGACATCGCGCTTGTCGCGAAGGCGGTATAGCGGCGCTGTCTTCCAACCTGACGGTTTATCTGCGTTTCACAGCCCCAGGTGCGACGGCAGTTCCCGCGCCCAAGCCGCGATAGCTTTCCAGTCGCGGAAATCTCCCGTCGGGACGTTCAAAAGCGACGTCATCCCCCGTTCGAGGAACGAGAGCCGGGCCGGATCGAGGGTGCCGGCAAACATCGTCACGGCGACGAGCGGTACCGGTTCGAGAATTTTTACGAGCTGCCCGGTGAATTCCCCAACCTCCCCGGTCTTTGGGTATACCGGTGCGATGCCGGTGACAAATCCTGCAACCGGGATTCCTGCAAGCGGGTCCCTGAACCGTGCGGCAAATGCAGCGGTCTCGCCAAGGACTTTCCCGGTATAGACCGGTGCCCCGATCACGACAGCGTCAAAACCGGAAAGCGACACAACCTTTCCCATCTCGGCAACTTCAGCACCGTACCCCAGGTCCCGCAGCTCGTTTCCGACTGCAGCCGCGATCTCTCCGGTCGATCCCCTCCTCGTCGCATAGGCAACAAGTATCCGTGAGGCCAAGAGTAATCCCCGCAGGAACGATTAGACACTCCCCCACAAAAAAGAGGGGGACGGGCCTCATTTGAAAAATGGTCCCCCCGTTTTCAGGGCCACGGGTCAGGGGGATTGTGGGGCGACCGGGATCTGGAGCTCGGTGAGGAGCTCCTCTTCTGCAACCTCGTTGGGATCACTGAGGTACACTTCGCGGTGGGGGCCGGTGGGAATGTACCCGTGCTCCTCGGCATACGCACCGATCCGTGTCCATGCCGAATGAAGACCCATATGCGGTCCTTTGGAGAGGAGCGTGAGGAAGGTGCCGCCCGGAATGGTGCGCACCTCCATCGCGGGATCGGTAAGGGAGATCCTGCCGGTGACAGGAGCGGCGCACTCGATGGTCGCATCCTTCTCGCGGTAGTCGCTGTCGTAGTACAGGGTCATGAACGGGCCGACGACTTTCAGTCCGTTCCTCTGGTTTTCCGGAGAGAAGATCTGCCTGCAGAGGTCCCCCATAAGCCTTGTTATCGTCTCGCCGTACGATCCCTGCCCCTGCTTGCCGACAACTCTCTGGGGGGGGATTTCCTTGATGACCGGATTATCTGGTGACATGTAGATCAACTCCAGCGGGGCATCCTCATCGTTAAGAATTGCCTCGATCTGCTGTAACCGATGGACCTCGGACCGGATCTTAACCCGGCGCTCCCCGAAGAGTTCGCGGATTGTCCGGGTATCGTGCGCATCTTTTGCCGCAAGCAGCGCAGTGATCTCCGGCAGGGAGAACCCGAGCCCGCAGAGGGTCTTGATGGAGACGCCGCGTGCGATCTGGGGGCCCGTGTAGTAACGGTAGCCGGTGCAGAGTTCCTTTACTTCAGGTACAAGGATCCCGCGGTCATCGTAGAGGCGCAGGGCCTTCCGGCTGAGTCGGGTAATCTGCGAGAATCTCCCGATGGGGATCCGGTCGTATGCCATTGTTACGGTACTGTGTGCACCGGATAACGATATAGGGTGTCGCAGTCTGCCCCGGGGAAAGGTTCCGGAGTAGTCTTCCCCTGCGGAACCCTGACGTTCGTACGGGGATGGCACGGGAATGTTCGGGCATGGGTATCCAAATACCATGTGCGGCAGACGGTGAGCCGGCAGGGAATCCGATCCGGCTACCGTTCCATTTCAGGACATTTGCGGTTTCGGAGAGCGGTGCATCATCCAGGGAGAGAATCCGCAGGATGATCGGCCGGTGTACCGTTTCGGCGTTTCTCGGAATCCCACGGATCCGTACAATTCTTTTTTATCCGGCAATCCATTGCCGGGAACGACTCTCCTTGTCCACTCCCTCCCTGCAGAGGCGATCCTGAAACAAATCCATAACGCGTATATAGCGGCCGGCATGTATCTGATCCGGTATGAAACGGACGATCTCCATTATCATCCCGATTCTGCTCGTTGCTGCCATTCTTTTTGCCGGTTGCGCCGGTACCCCTCAGGCCGCCCCGGCAGCAACTACGGAAAAGACCCACTATATCGTGGGCATCGATGCCGAATACCCGCCCTACAGCTATATCGATGTGAACGGCACGGCGACCGGCTTCGATGTCGACTCGATGCGGTGGATCGCAGAGAAGAAAGGCATCACCGTCACCTTCCAGCCGACCGCATGGGACGGGATGATCCCCTCCATGGAGGCCGGCAAGATCGATATGGTCTACTCCGGGATGACGATCACCCCCGAACGGCAGGAGAAGGTAAACTTCTCGATCCCGTACCTCAAGATCAACCAGTCTATCGCCATGAACGACAACAGCAACAGGACACTTGACGACTTCTATGCCGGAAGAGCGACCGTCGGAGCACAGCGGGGCACGACCGGGGCGATCTGGGTCGAGGAGAACCTTGTCAACAAGGGCATCATGGCAAAGGAGAACCTGATGCTCTACGACAGCTTCCCGCTCGTTGCAACGGATCTGGGGATCGGGCGCATCGACGCTGCCGTGTACGACAAACCCTCCATGATCCCCGCGATCGCCGATAAACCCGCACATATCATCGGCGAGATCGACACCGACGAACAGTACGGGGTTGCGATCCCGAAAACAAACCCCGCACTGCTCACCCTCATGAACGAGGGGCTCACCGACCTTATGCAGGATCCGTACTGGGAGACCCTGAAGGCGAAATATTCGCTCGGCTAGATCCGGTTTTAATCAGGATGAAACAACAATTATTTTCCATCGCCTCCGCCTACATACAGGTATCATGACCGGTGCGTTCGGGGCAGGTATCACCCGGTCAGGGACTGGCGCATGGACGCCGTGACGATTCTTATCGACTGGGGACCCTACCTTCTCGGTGGCATTGCGATCACCCTCGGCCTCGTCTTTGTCGCCCTTGCCGTCGGGTTCCTGCTTGGCCTGCCCCTCGCGCTCGGGCAGGTATACGGCGGAAAAGCGCTGCGTGCCGCCGCCGGCCTCTATGTCTGGTTCTTCCGGGGACTGCCCACCCTCGTCCTCCTCTTCCTCTTCTATTTCGGGATCTTCCCGACGCTGATGCTCGACTTCCCCGCGTTTGTCACCGGTGCAGTGGTGCTCGGTCTCCGGAGCGCTGCGTACCAGTCCCAGATCTTCCGGGGAGCGATCCAGTCCATCTCCGAGGGGCAGATGACCGCCGCACTCTCGCTCGGCATGACCAAGACAACGGCGGTGAAGAGCATCATCCTCCCACAAGCGCTGCGCATCTCCCTCCCCGGCTGGTCGAACGAGTACCCGGAGATCCTGACCGACTCCGCGATCTGTTATGCCATCGGTGTCATGGAGCTCCTGACCCGTACGTCGCAGATCGTCAGCCAGACCTATGTCACCATGCCGATCTACATCGCCTGCGCCGGCATCTTCATCCTCTTAAACTTCGCCGGCATGCAGGCGATCGCAAAGGCCGAAGAGAAATTCGCCATCCCCGGCTTCGGGGTAAACACAGGATAGACCATGACGAGCGAATACATCCTCAGGATCGAAGACCTCCACAAGAAATTTGGCGACCGCGAAGTGCTCCATGGCATCTCGTTCAACGTAAAGAAAGGGGAGACCATCTGTTTCATCGGACCCTCGGGGACCGGGAAGAGCACGCTGCTGCGCTGCATCAACCAGCTGACAGAGCCGGACAAGGGGCACGTCTATCTCGACGACGAGGAGATCACGGGCTGCGGGCACCGGATCAGCCAGTACCGGCAACGGATCGGGATGGTCTTCCAGAACTTCAACCTCTTCGACCACTTGACCGCGGTCGAGAACGTGGAGATCGCGCCGATCAGGGTCCGGAAGATGAAGCCGGAGGAGGCGCGGAAGAAGGCGATGGAGGAGCTCCGCCGCGTGGGGATGGAGGACTGGGCGGATCACTACCCCTCCGAGCTCTCCGGCGGGCAGGCCCAGCGGGTCTCGATCGCGCGGTCGCTTGCCATGGACCCCGAGGTGATCCTTTTCGACGAGCCGACCTCGGCGCTCGACCCCGAGCTGACCCGCGAGGTCCTTGAGGTGATGAAGGACCTCGCAAGGAGCGGGATGACGATGCTCGTCGTCACCCACGAGATGGGCTTTGCCCGTTCCGTCGCAACGGAAGTCGTCTTCATGGAGGGGGGGAAGATCATCGAACACGGTCCTCCGGCAGTACTCATGAAGGACCCGAAGCACCCGCGGACCCGTGAGTTCATCGGGAAGATCGTCGAACACTAAAAAGGAGCAGGAAGAAGACAGGACAGGGAGAGAACGGCATGGACCCGATCCCATTTCTCGTGCAGATCCTCGCACCGGCGCTCTGGCAGGGGCTCATCGTCACGCTTGAGCTCGTAGTCCTGACCGCTCCCTTCGGGCTGCTGCTCGGGATCGGGATCGCGCTCGGGAGGCAGTATGGTGGGCGGGCACTCTCGACAGCCTGCGCCGGGTATATCGTCTTTTTCAAGGGCTGCCCGCTCCTTCTCCTCCTGTTCATGCTGTACTTCGGCCTGCCCTCGGTCGGGATCACGCTTCCCGCATTCACCGCGGCAGTCCTCGGCTTCATCTTCTGCAATTCGGCGTATAACTCGGAGTACATCCGGGGCGCCATCAGGTCCATCAAGGACGGGCAGATGACCGCCGCACTCTCGCTCGGCATGACCCGGGCACAGGCGATCGAGACGATCATCCTCCCGCAGGCGCTGCGGCGGGCGATCCCCGGCCTCTCCAACGAGTTCATTTACCTCATCAAGTACTCCTCGCTCGCGTACATGATCACGGTGGTCGAGCTCTCGGGGGCGGCAAAGCTCGTCGCGACAAAGTACTTCATGTTCAATGAGTCGTTCCTTGCGACAGGCGTTGTCTACCTCGCCCTTGTCACGATAACGACGTATGCGGTCAGCCGGCTGGAGAAGAAGGTCGAGATTCCGGGGATGATCCGGAAGAGTGGCGGGTAATGGTTTCGGAACGAGCCATTGAAGTGATCCGGACCTGCTCATCTTCTAATATCGGAATTTTAACGGTCTGTCTCAAATATCGTACAATTAGTGGAGATAGCCGGCATTTCAGGAGCGAACATGCTTTTTTTTCTGTGCAGTGAAAAATTTTCGCTTTCGATTTACTTTCGATCTGCGATAGCTCCCCCGAGCGTTCGCCGTCCTTCGGAGGCTCACCTCGGGGCAACCACTTGTACAGGAAAAAACGATTATTTGATGTTAGCCGCCTGGGCGTAAAATAATTGCAGGGGTTCCACCATCTGCCCGCCGCGCGGCCCGACAAGGCGCCGCGCTGGACGGGGTTTCTCGTGTCAGAGATGGGGGAGAACACATATTATTCAGAAGAACTCGTTTTTAGAAAAAAATTGAATTGGATAATTTTGTAAAAAAAATTTGTGAAACAATCCGAAATTACGCCATATTGTACTTTTTAATCAGTTCCTGCCAGTAGGGATCCGCCTTCAGTTTGGCAAGGCCGTCATTGAGGGTCGCCAGGAGCTCGGGATCGGACTTCCGTACGGCGATCCCGAATTCTTCCTGCGTCTCGATGTTCCCGATCTTTTTTACCGGTTTACCCTGAATGATGTCCTTGAGGACAAGATCGTCATACATTACGGCATCTACCCGGCCGGCAACGAGATCGTCAACGGCAAGGGGCGTGTTGTCGTAGAGCTTGAGGTTGCCCTGCGGCATCTTCCCGGGTGCGATCAGGTTCTCATCGAACCAGATCGCCGCCGTGCACCCGCTCTGGGTGCCGATGGTGGCTTTTCCGGCCTTCACGTCGTCAAGCGTGACCGCAGCATCGTTCCGGGCGACGACGAGTTGGTTCACTTCCCAGTACGGCATTGAGAAGTTGACCTGTGCAGCCCGCTCGGGAGTGATCGTCATACCGGCATAGATGAGGTCGATCTTGTTTGCCTGCAGGGCAGGGATGATCCCGTCCCATGCGGTTGCCTGGAAAGTCACGTCGAGTCCTTCCTTCTCCGCGATCCACCGCATGGAATCGACGTCGAATCCCTGCGCGGTACCGTTCGAATCGATATAGCTGAACGGCTGGTACTGGCCGTCGATGCCGACGATATAGGTCTTCTTTACAGCAGCCGCGTTCTGTTGTGCAGGCGATGAGGTCCCGGTGCAGCCGGCCGCTGCAAGGAGCAGCGCGAGCACGAGCAGAACGATAAGGGAGAGGGATTTTGATCCTGACATATCCAGAGGGTTTCGGGGCGGGGAAAAAAGACCTTGCGATCTTCATGCGATCCCGAATGCCCGGCGCATCCGCGGTCGCGGAACTATCTGCGGCCCTCACGACTTTTGAAAAAATCTGAATGCGTATCCGACCCGGCATGCCATGCCGTGATGACGCCCCCGCGGCCTGACGTCTTGGACATAAAAATCCCTCCGCCTCATCCCCATATCCCGGCGAAAGGCAAAGTTCATCGTTATAAATACCCTCGCAGCCAACACTGTTCTGCCAGTCAAGGTGCGGACCCTCATGACGAATATCACGACCCTTCTCGATGCCAAGAGCGTGCCTGCAGCAAAACCGGCGCTTGTCTGCCCATCACGAAACGAGACCTATAGTTACGGCAGGCTCCGGGACGAGATGAACCGGATCGGGCTCGGGCTCATCTCGCTCGGCATCGCTCGGGGCGACCGGGTCTGCATCTACCTCGACTCCTCGCCGGAGTATCTCGTCAGCTACCTTGCGATCTGGCGGGTGGGGGCGGTCGCGGTCCCCACCAACATCGTGTACCGGGGAGAGGAGCTCCTGTACACGATCAACGACGCGGGGGCCCGCGCCATCATCACCGATCGCAACGGCGCCCGGGTCGTTGAAGAGATCCGTGCACGGGCACCGGCGCTCCACCAGGTCATCTGCATCGGCGGCGAATGCGGTCCTGCGACCGTTGCCTGGGAATCGTTTCCTAAAGCGCCCTCATCGATGCGGGCGGTGAACTGCGCCCTGGACGACCTCTGCCACCTCCAGTACACGTCCGGCACGACCGGGAGGCCCAAGGGTGCGATGCTCACGCACGGGAACTGGATGACGGCCCTCGATGCCGAGCGCGAGGCGCTCCGGATGGCCCCGGACGATGTCTATCTCGGGATCTACCCGATGGGGCACGTCGGGCTGTCGTGGGGGATCGCGATGCTCAGGGCCGGCGGGACATTTATCATGATGGAGCGCTTTGATCCGGAAAAATACCTCGCGCTCTGCCGGCAGTACCGGGTCACGGTCCTTGCAGGGATGCCCCCGGTCATCCATACCCTTGTCCACAGCTCCCCGGGGACAGAGGATTTTCTTGCCACCGTCCGGGTGATCATCTCCGGGGGTGGCCAGCTCCTTCCGGTTGTCTGGGAGGCGTTCGACCGCCGGTTCCACATACCGGTCGCGAACAGTTACGGCCTCTCCGAGACGATCGTGATCGGCTCGGGTACAACCACGCTCCCGGAATACCCGCACCTCACCAAGAGTTACCAGAGCGTCGGCGTCCCCGTCGGGTATACCGAGATCCGGATCGTGGATGCCGCAGACCCGAACCGGGAACTCCCCCCAAACGAGAACGGCGAGATCGCCATCCGGGGACCCGCGGTGGCAAAGGGGTACTGGAACATGCCGGAGGCGACCGCGGAAGTCTTCCGGCCGGACGGCTGGTTCCTCTCCGGCGACATCGGGTATCTCGATGAAGACTGGATCCTCTACGTGACGGACCGGAAGAAGGACATGATCGTCATGTCCGGCTGGAAGATCTATCCCACCGAGGTCGAGAACGTCCTCCTCCGGCATCCTGCCGTCCGGGACGCTGCGGTCTTCGGTTGCCCGGACGAACGCAGGGGCGAGATGCCGGTCGCTGCGATCGTGCCGCGGGACGGGACGCCCTGTTCGCCGGAGGAGATCGAGGTATATTGCCGGAAGGAACTGGCAGGGTATAAAGTGCCGCGCCGGGTCATCATCACCGACAACCTGCCCCGCGTTCACGGGTGGAAACTGTTGCGAAGGACGCTTCGCGAGACCTACTGCAGGGACCGTGCCTGAAGCAGGGGCGCCACCGCCATCTTCCGCTGGAACGGTGCGCCCGGGATCTTCCGCAAACCTTTTAAATAGTCCATGAATAAAGCTTAACCGATATAATCTCCATGGATGCAAAAAGCCGGATCGCAGACGTCCCCATCAGCGGGAAGTCCAAAAAACGGTCAACGGGTATCATCGGCCTCAATCTCCTCCTCGATGGGGGGTATCCCGAGGGCACGATTATCATGCTGTACGGGACGCCGACCTCGGGACTTGATGTTGCGGCACACCAGTTCTGGAGGGTTGAGGGGGAAGAGGGGACCTACCTGATGAACGACGGCGAAGTGGAGACCGGCATGATCGATGCCACGGACCAGCACCCCGAGATGTACCTCAACCAGATGGTGGGGGGAAGAATTGTTGTCGACTCGCTCTCCATCGTCGTCAACAAGTACGGGATAGAAGAGGCGCTCAAGTTCCTGCGCATGACGCGCGATGAGGTCAAGAAACGCGGGGCAAACATGCTCTTTGTCGTGTATTCCGGCATTCACACGCCGATGGAGATGACGCGGATGATGCGGGCGGCGGATATCGTCATCGAACTCACCAGCCATACGTCCCAGAACGATGTCGAGCGGCTCATCTGCGTGCATAAGAACAAGGACAACGCGGTCCCTTCGCGCATGATCCCCTTCAACATTGTCGAGAGCGGCATCGAGGCGTCGACAACGTCACGGGTTGTATAATTTTTTAGGGGAATAATCTTTTTTTACAATCCTTTTTTCGACAATTGAATGTGGCCTCCCTTGTCCGAAAAAATTTGTTTTATTCGTAGTGTTTGTGAGTGTGACCCCCTCTCTCCTCGAAGAACGCTGATGCGTTCTTCTGCGACCTCCCTTCGGTCGGTCCCCAGAGGGGGAGTCCGAATGGTCCGACAGGACCACGAGGACGCAGAAGAACCCGTAGGGTTCTTCGAGGCAGCCCAAGGGGGCAAGCCCCCTTGACCCGCATATTCTCGAAGAAAATGCTTAATTTTATTAAAAAAGGTTTGAATGATATAACATATTCCAGATAGAGGAAGAAAAGAATTCCCGATCAACCGGCTCCTGCCCGCCGTGCGCCCCGACGAGTATCCGTTGTCGCTTCAGCGACAATGGGTTCGAGAAGCCTTCAGGCTTCGAAGGCGGCGCACTGGGAGGGAACTATCGGGATTTAGTAATTTTAAGATAACTTGGGATTTTTAATGCTCTTTTTTTTTATTTTGGAATTCATTTTCTGATCGGTTAGTTGAAATTTCAAACACTCTTTAAATTCCATTTTATTGCCCTTCTTATTGTTCGAAGTCCGTGCCTTGGCACGGAGTTCCTGCTGAAACCTGACGACACGTTCAGAGCGCGAGCCGGACTTCCTTTGCGGCCTCGCACATGTTCTTCAGCTTGGCGAATGCCGCGTTCCGGGTCCGCATCCGCATCCCGCAGTCCGGGTCGATCAGCATCGTCTTTGGCCCGAAGATGGCAACACCCTTCTCGATCCTCCGCCTGATCTCGGCGACGGGTTCAACCTCGTCCGTTGTTGAGTCGACGCACCCGTACCCGATCATCCTGCCCCCGAGATCACGGCGCGACATCAGGTCGAGGTTTGCGGGGTTCTTCGAGAACTCGAAGTCGAAGACCTGGACGCTGAATTTGAGAATTTCGTCGATCACGTTCCCGAGGTTCCCGCAGACGTGCATGCAGACCGGCACGTGGACGGACCGGGTAATCGCCTCGACCGCATCCTTTGCGACGGAGAGGTCTGCAATGCCGGTCGAGAGGATCGGTTCATCGATCTGGAGGAGGGTTATCCCCGCTGCTTCCAGGGCGCGGGCTTCGGGGATGAGGGCTGCTGCGAGATCGGTTGCAAGCTCTTCCTTGCTCCGGTACATCGGCGTGGCGATGTGCAGGCCATGGGCAAGCGTGGAGGGGCCGGTGACGATCCCCTTCACCCGCGGGGCCTTGCTGCGGGCGAACCGGGTGTCGGAGACGGTGATCGGGGACGCCGCGGGCTGAATCTTCCCCACGACCTCCTGCCCTTTGATACCGGGGATCTTTCCCGAGAACGCGCCGATCATGTCGCCCCGGACCTGACCGTCGGAGATGATATCGACGCCTGCAACGACCTGGTCGGAGACAGCGATCTCGAGCGCGGAGTGAAGCGGGTCGAAGATACTCCGGATCCCCCCGCCTTTCACCACCGGGTAGCTGCCGACCACAGTCGTTGCAAGGACCTTGTTGACAAAGTAGTCTTTTGCCATATAGGTAGTGAGATCCGGGTCGACCCGGAGAGTAAAAAGGTAATTGGTCAGGGAACGAGCCGGTGCATGTCGCGGGGGAAGAGGACGGCCTCGCGCACGTTTCCAAGGTTCAGCATCGTCATGACGAGACGCTCGGCGCCGAGGCCCCAGCCCGCGTGGGGCGGCATACCGTACCGGAACGGGCGGAGGTAGAACTCGAAGCTCTCCGGGTTCAGCCCCTTCTTCGCGATCTGCTGCACGAGGAGGTCGTGCTGGTGGACGCGCTGGGCTCCGCTGGAAAGCTCCATCCGCGGGTGCATCAGGTCGAAGGCCCTGCAGATCGACGGGTCGTCCTCGTACGGCATCGCGTAGTAGGGCCGGATCTCGGTCGGCCAGTCCACGATGAAATAATGGCTGCCCATCTCAGCGCCGATCGCCCGCTCGGCTGCGGAACTGATGTCATCCCCGTACTTGATCGGTTCGTCGATCTTCTTCTTCGCAATCTCAATGGCATCCGCGTAGGGCAGGCGCGTGAACGGGGCTTTCGGGACAGTAAAGTCTGCAAGCTCGAGGTTTGCGATCTGGTCGCCGCAGGTCTCCTTCACGTGCGTGTAGGTCGCAACGATGAGGTCTTCGAGGATCTTCATCACCTCGTTGTGGTCGGCAAACGAGACCTCGATATCGATGCTGGTCGCCTCGTTCAGGTGCTTGGTCGTGTTGTGCTCCTCGGCGCGGAAGATAGGGCCGATCTCGTAGACCTTCTCGAACCCCGCCGCCATCATCATCTGCTTGTAGAGCTGCGGGCTCTGGTTGAGGAAGGCTTCCTTGTCGAAGTACGCGATTGGGAAGAGCTCGGTCCCGCCCTCGGTTGCGGCGGCGACGATCTTGGGGGTGGTGATGCCGGTAAAACCGTTCTTCTCAAAATATGCGGTGATCGCGTGGATCACCGCGCTCCGGATTCGGAAGACCGCCGCAACCCGGGGCCTGCGTGCGTCGAGGAAACGCGCATCGAGCCGGGTGTCTAGTTCGGCGGGGACCTTCTCCACGACATCGAGAGGGAGAGGGCTCTCGCTCGCATTGATGATCTCGAAGACGTCGGGGACGAGTTCGCGCCCGCCCGGCGCTTTCTCCATCGCCTTGATGTTCCCGATGACCCGTACGACGGATTCGCGGGAGACTGCCTTTATTGCGGCGAGTACCGATTCGGGGGCCTTCTTCTTGGGTACCGTGACCTGGATAATGCCGGTCCGGTCCCGGATCAGGAAGAACGCGAGCCCGCCGAGGTCGCGGACCTCGTGGACCCACCCGATGATCTCTGCCGACCCGGTGGCCGGCGTGACTGACTGTATGGGGATGCGCATGAAAATTCCTATAACAATGGTTTTTTAAGGCTAATGGCTTTTGCTCAGGAAAGGAACGCCGTTTCACCGCATCTGCCGGTACCGTCGCCACAATCAACGCCGGAACGATCCGCGGGACCGGTGCCGGGACGGTGCATACAACACTATAAATGAAAACGCCCTAAAACTCTGATCTGATGGCGACACCTGACTTAAAATCCCTGGACGAAGAGCGCTCGGAGAAGCAGAAGAGCCAGCCCCGCGGCATGAGCCTGACGTCAAAACTCATCCTCGGCGTTATTGGTATCATCGTTATCCTCCTCATCGTCGCATTCCTCACCATCGGGGTAACGACTACCGCTGCTTCCGAGGGCGCCAGCTTTCCCTACACGACAACGTATGGCGTGTCGTTCCCCGAGGGGGAGACGATCACGATCGGGAATACGCACATCCTTGTACTCTCCTACGAGAACGAGATGGTCGCGGACATTGACGGCGACCGCGAGAAACTTGTCGTCGGCGAGACCCGGGAGATGTCCCCCCGGCATGCAAAGGTGATGGTCCTCGGTACCCCCTTCCTTGAGACGGATTTCCAGATCTTCCTGACCTATAAAGGGGTCCGGGACAACCGCGCCTATTTCGATCTCACGGTAAAAACCGAGAAACAGGTCCCCGACTTCCTGTTGCGGCGCCTCCTCCCGTCCGAGATTGACGCCCGACCGGTCTAAAACGCGCACAGGAACATACCCTTCTTTTTTTACGTATTTTTTTTGTTTTGTTTTCTCAATTGCCCCCTGCCCGGCCGGGACCGGCCCTGACAAAATTTAAAAAAAAAGATGCACGGGAATATCAGAGGATCCGTTCCGGAAGATCCGGGTAGTCCGGTCCACCGGAGAGTTTGATCGTGGCAAGCGTTGTGTTGACATTTGCAAGATCGCTGGCAATGATCTTCGCGGCTGAGACGGTAAACAGGTCGTTTTCAATCCAGAGTGAGCGCTTCACCTCGTTTGACGAGCTGCCGTACCAATAGTAGCCGCCGGATGCCGTGCCGTGCTCCACGGTTCCCCGGAGGGTGAAGCCGGTATCGGGGGTCACACCAAAGACATACGCCCCGTACCACACCTGCTGGCCGGTATCCTTCCGGTCACCAGTCATTCCGGTGGCGACCTGCCGGATGGGCAGCACGAGGAGGTTCTTTCCCTTGTCGAAGAGGAAGGCCTTGTGGTCATAGAGCGCCGCCGAATCAGTCCCTGCTTCCCCGATCTCAACCTTGTCGATCTGCCTCGGGTTTTCGACATCGGAGACATCGAAGAGCGCGAGCTTCACCCCGCGGGTGGAAACGCCGCCCCAGTCGTTTGTCGCGGTCTCCTTTCCGACGCCGATGATCGTGTTCTTGTCGTACGGGTACAGGTAGTCGGAGTACCCGGGGATCTTCAGCTTGCCGAGGATTGCCGGTTTTTTCGGGTCGGAGAGGTCGATGACGAAGAACGGGTCGATCCGCCTGAAGGTCACCATGTACAGCCGGTCGCCGATGAACCGGGTCGCGTAGATCTTCTCATCCTCGGCAATATGGGTGATGGACCCGACCTTTTTCATGGTGCTGTCGAGGATAAAGACGTTGTTGTACTCGGTGGATCCGGTCCGTGAATAGACGTTCGAGGTCGTTGCAACCCGGAGGTTGCCGTCGTACTCGTCCATCGAGAACTGGTTCTTCAGGTACCCGGCAACTTCGCCATTCGCGACGTACGCGATGTTCCCGTTGTCGATTGCGATCTTGTGGATCACGGTTGTTGTCTGGTCTGCTTCCCGCTTTACGTCGATCGTCTCCGGATCTTTCAGCGCAGCGATGACGTCCTGTTTTTCGGATTCAGACAGCTTGTTGAACTCTTCAAAGGTGATACCGGCAGAAGCAGGTGATGCCGCCCGGTCTCCTTCAACCGCGGCAACCGGGACAACGTCGCCGTACCTGGTCCGGTAGACCGGGTGATAGCGCTGGTAGCTCACATACAGGGCGTTCTTTGAGACATAGAGGATGTTTCCCGACCCGAGCAGGAACGTCTTTGCATCCTTCTCGTGTGCCCCGGCTACGTCCAGGGCAGTAACCGTCGAGAAGACGTAGCTGGACTCGGGGTTGTCGAAGTAGTAGACGTCCGGCCGTGCAATGACCGTCCCGCCCTCCCGTACGACCGGCACAACGATATTGTCATACGAGTACACGTACCCGCGGGTGAGCAGGTAGACCATCTCCCCGATCATCCGTGCGTCCACATAGTCCCCGTCAATTGCAAACTCTTTTACGACGGACGGGTTCTTCCGGTCGGAGATGTCGTAGATCGCTGCCGTGGTTTCCGTGGTCCGGTAATACGGCATTACGGACGCCTTCTCTGCGGATACCGTGCTTCCTGAACCGGTGCTCGCGGAGACCGCCGATATCCCGGTCGAGAAGAGGACGAGACGGTCGCCGTTAACAAAGATCTCCTGCACGGTGCCGTCAAGGTCCGTCTCGGAGACGATCCGTGCATTTTCTGCCGGATACGCGTCAACGATGACGAGCCGGCCTCCCGAGATGACATAGATGTACCGGCCGTCGTTCTTGATAAAGTCCGGTTCGTCGACACCGGCGACCTGTACCGTCGTTGTCGAGTAGCCGGACGCACCCGCGCCCGTTGCATCGGAGACACCCTTTGTCATACCCTGCAGAGACGGGGCGGCGAACGACTCCTCCGCGAGCCGGATCGATCCGTCGGTCGTCCAGGAACCGGATCCCCCGGCCTTTGCCATGTTCTCTTTGATGAACGGCCCGATCTCGTCTGCCGAGCCGAACTTTTTTATCTCCCCTGAAGCGGCAGGGGCCGTACCCATGCACCCTGCGAGAGCAATGCCGCAGGAAAGCAGGAAGACTGCCGCAACCAGGAGGGGTAGCGTGCGAACCATAGTATATCAATGGGTATTGCGCAGAAAGTCTGATAAAATTACCTTTAACTTCGAAAATATTCGTAGTAATCTGGATTTCATCCAGCTTTCAGTCACATTGGATCGGTCTTCGTTTCGCGTCCTGTCTGGAGGCAATCCCGTGCGGACAGGAGGCCGGATTGCATCAGGGCTCTGATACGTTGACGGTTGAATACGATTCCTGTCTGTCCTGATAGTTCCCTGCGAACCAACACAGTATCAGAGCCAGAGGTATACGTGTTAAAGAAGGAATCTTTTAACCCGGCCCTACCCCGCCGCTTTCCTGGACACGGATACGAGGCCGGCGCCATCGCTGTTTGTTTTTTCGGGAGCGTTTTAAGGAAAGCGCGTCTGTCTTTTCGGTCGTTATTCTGCAAACCCTCAAGGAGTGCCGGCGTTTCATCTTTTTCCTTTCGGATAGTCCTTGTTTTCCAGCGTGCATCCCGCCCCCCGGTCCGGCAGGTTCCGGTTCCCTGCGGGGAGAGCCGATACCTGTACTGATGGGAAAAATTCCGGGGTAAACCCCATTGAAGACAGAATTCATCGACCCGTACATGCAACAGAGCCATAGCGGGACGAAAATACTGCCCCTCTCTTTTCTAGTACCGGGCAGAGAACCGTGACTGGAGAAAGAATGCCGGAATCAGGAGCAGGTATACCATCATCGACAACCGCGGGTCGAAGAAAGCGATGATGAGGCCGATTACCGCAACCGACGGCACGATCAGGGACCGCCGCATCCCGTTCCCGGCATCGGCTTTGGGGATCTCCCCTTTGGTTACGGCAGGCGTGCGGTTTACGTACCACCAGTGAACGAGAAAGAAGAGACCCAAAAAGAAGAGGTTGATATGGAACAAATCGACGGCGATCCGGACGTGGTCGTAGTCGCCGCTGATGCTCGTTGTGAAGGGCAGCAGGATGACGCACAGAAGGATGCAGAGGTTGATCCGGACAAGGTTCATATCGACCATCCTGACATGGTGGAACTGGCGGTGGTGGGCAAGCCAGAAGGAGGCGAGGATGAAGAAGGCGATGAGGAGCGATATGAACTCCGGCCGCATGGCCGCAACCAGGGCCGGGAGTTCTGCAGCCGCGACCGGTCCGGGCAGGATCGGAATCGTAAGGCCGGTGACGAGGAGCGTCATGGCGAACGCAAAGATGCCGTCAACGAGGGCTTCGAACCGGCTTTTGGATATCTTTGATTCTTCCGCGGACATGGCGATCCGGATCCGAACACCCGGGATTTTTGATTTTTTTCACGACGGTTATTTGGGATGCGATTCTGCAGGCCCCTCATCGTCCGTCATCACGAACGAGAAGATGCTCATCCCCCCGGCGACGATGAAGAGCAGCACGCTCATCCAGATCATGACGCCCTGCTTTAAGAGGAAGACCGCCCAGAGGAGCGCGACAAGAACGATGAGATAGAAGAAGATCCATGTCCGCAGTTTCCGGTAGTACGTGAACGAGAAGAGGGAGATGAAGGCGGCGATGATGACGATGGAGACGCTGAGATAGATCATCGTCCCCGTGACGAGGAGGAAGGTCGCCCAGAGGATGGCGACGAGAAGGATGAGGAAGAAGAACAGGTAGGTCCTTTTGTCCGGCTGCTGCCGGGGTAATTCCATAGGAGTAATTCTGCGTTTATCCTCTATATATTATCTGGCAAAGGACCGTTATTTCCTTGCGATACCAGTTCTTCGTCATCCACCCGCAACGGGGGAGAGACGATGCAGAGGAAGACCAGATCGGCTTTCTGGCAGTTTTCGATGAACCGGACCTCCTGTGGCGGGATCAGGACGGCGTGTCCTGCCCGGATCTCCCGCACTTCCTCCCCGATGTGCATCCGCCCGGTACCGCTCAGGGTGGAGGAGATTTCGGTCGCGGTCCTGAGCCGGTGCGGGATGGTTGCCTCGCCCGGCGGGACGATGGCATGGGCGACGCTGCAGGAGAGCGCAGCACATTCCCTGGTACGGCCGGGATGGAGGAGTTCGCAGAGAACCGAGCGGTCGATCACCCGGTGGTGCGGGCAGGAGCTGCTGTCGCGGATGAGCATAGGGATCGTACTGTACCACGTTCCGGATACTCTTTAAGGTGTGGGGATCGCCGGGAATCCTTCGCGCCGGGGGTGGAGGGGGTGCCGGGCGGATGCAGGATTCCCGCATGGCCGGGCTTGCTGCCGCACCGATCCGCACCTTTATGCATCCCCGTTGTGCAACGATACCATGTGAATGAGCCATGAAGATCGTTGGGATTAGTGCAAGCCCGAAGGGTGAAAAGAGCCAGACGCGGAGGCTTGTTGCCGCCGTACTCGAAGGGGCGCGGTCGACCGGAGCGGATGTCACGCTCATCGACCTCTGCGACCTTACGGTGAAGTACTGCACCGCCTGCGGGAACTGTTACGCGAAAGGGGAATGCATCCACGACGATGATTTCGCGATGGTCTTCGAGAAGATGATGGAGGCTGACGGGATCGTATTCGGTTCCCCCAATTACATCGACTCGATCACCGCCCAGCTCAAGACCCTCTTCGACCGGATGGCGGACTCGATCCACTGCCAGTACTTTACCGGCAAGTACGGGTGTGCGGTCTGTACGGCAGGCGGGTCAAACGCTGATGCCGTGGCGGCGTACATGAACCAGACCCTGCTGCACCTGGGCGCAACCACGGTGGGGGCGGTCGGGCTGAACTTCCTCGGCAATCCCGACGCGATCCTTCCCGCGGAGAAACAGGCAAAGGAGCTCGGGAGGAAGCTTGCGGACGCGATCCGGACGAAGTGGAAGGATCCTGCACAGGCAAAAGTCCAGGCCGAGCGCCGGGAGTATTTCAAACGCCTCGTCATGATGAACAAGGATCTCTGGACGCACGAGTACGACCACTGGAAGGGGCTGGAAGGCAGGTAACGGCTCGATCGGGAGAACGAACTTTTTTTTATAAGACCGGGACACGAAAGGCCGTTTCAGGGTATCATTCCGGAACGGATCCGGTCAAAAAAGGCGCGACGCAGCGCAATTTTCAGGACGGTTCTGTCGCATAGCCGGCCTTTTTAAGAGAGGAGAGTATTGCCGCGACATGGTCTTTTCCCCGCGTCTCGATCTCGAGGCGTATCCGGACGTAACCGATTGGGATCCCGGGTGCTGCCGGTTCGTGGTGGATGTCGAGGATGTTTCCCTGCTCCTGTGCGATGAGGGAGAGGAGCCCGGCAAGAGCCCCCGGCCGGTCTTCGAGGAGGACCGAACAGGCGAGGATCCTCCCGCGCAGGACGAGCGCCCGGCGGATGACCCGTTCGAGGAGAGGACTGTCGATATTCCCCCCGCTGATGACGAGAACGACCCCGCTGCCCGGTTCAACGGGGATCCGGCCGCTCAGCAGGGCCGCAAGCGGCGCTGCACCGGCCCCTTCGGCGATGACTTTCTTGCGCTCGATGAGCGCGAGCATCGCGTCAGCAATTTCATCCTCCTCAACGAGGATGACCGGATCGACATGGTCCCGGATGATCGGGATCGTGAGGGAACCGGCCTGCGTCACGCGGATCCCATCGGCAAGGGTCGGCTGTGCCAGGGTGCAGAGGGCTGTCCCTGTCCGAAGAGCCTCATACACCGACGGGCAAGCCGCAGCCTGGACGCCGGTCACCCTGCAGGACGGCCGCTGCCCCCGCACGGCGATTGCGATGCCGGCGATAAGCCCCCCGCCACCGACGGGGACGATGATCCGGTCGACATCCGGGAGGTCCTCCAGGATCTCCAGGCCGATCGTACCCTGCCCGGCTATCACCTCTTCATCGTCGTACGGGTGGATGAAGAGCATCCCTTCGCGCGCGAGTGCCCGTGCATGGTCCACGCTCTCTTCGAGGGTCTGGCCGGCGAGGACGATTTGGGCCCCGTAGCCTTTCGTCGCCGCCTGCTTCGCTCCCGATGCCCAGACCGGCATGACGATGGTCGCTGCGACGCCAGCCCGGTGTGCAGCGACGGCAACGCCCTGCGCATGGTTTCCCGCGGATGCCGCGACAACCCCGTGCGCCTTTGCGATATCCAGGTTGCAGAGGATACGGTTCGTTGCTCCCCGGATCTTGAAGGAGCCGGCCTTCTGCAGGGTCTCGAGCTTCAGGTATACCCGGGCACCGGTCATCTCGGAGAATGTCGGGGAGAAGACGAGCGGCGTCCGGATCCGGTGGGGGCCGATCCGCGCTGCCGCATCCCGTATCGACTGGACCGTGATCATTGCACTCCCTTACCTCCCCTCCACCTTCACGGCTCCCACCAAATCCCCCTTTCAGCAGAACATCGCATCGAGCGTTATTAATGCCTGTAGCAGGTTGCGGAACCGGGCCGGCAGGCTCTCTGCCGTTGCCCCGGTCGTGATCTCCCCGTTGATGTAATAGACGTCAAACCGACGGAGGACCCGGCGGAAATCCTCCTTCCGATCCTCCGGCATCCCCCGGCCGACCTGTTCTTCCCGGATAATCCTTTCTTTCTCGTGGAACAGGTAGAACTGGTTGTTCCGCTGACGGATGAAGATCCGGATCGGGATCCCCTCACGATCGGGGAACGGGGTGACGATGCAGTCCGTGATCGGGTCGGTTGCCTCCCGTAAGAATCCATCGAGAAAACTGCAGATCGCCCCTTCGATCATCTCATGCCCTCACCAGTCTGGTGCGTTTCCTGAATCCTATAGTTTTCCTCTCAGGGTTTCCTGCCGGGGAATAGGGAGGGGGGACTGGATGCCTCCTCCCGGATCCTGTCGGTCTGCCAGAGGTTGTCCCTACGGGTGCTATACGAAGAGCCACGCAGGAGAAAAGAAAATTTGGGGGTGTCGGTTGGGACCGTACCCGACGGTATCATGGGGACGGTTTCTGTTTCTTGATCATCTCGAGGGCTTCGAAGGCTTCCCTTCTGACCGCGACGTTATCATCCGCGAGCATCCCCGTGACATGGTCGGTCGCCTTGGGGTCGCCGATCTCGCCGAGGAGGAGCACCGCGCGCTTCCGGACATCGACCTGGTTGTCCTTGAGCACCATGATCAGCGGGGTCGTCGCCGGCTGCCCGATCATCCAGAGCGCCTCCATCGCGCCGTTGCGCACCTGCTGTTCTCCCTCGCGGAACGCCTGCATGAGGGGGGCGATTGCCGGAACCCCGATCGCCGCGAGCGCCCGGACGACCGCGTTCCTGACCTCGCGGTCGGGATCGCTCAGTGCCGCGATGATGCACGGGATCGCCCGGGTGTTGCCGATCTCCCCGAGGACTTCAGCGACCCCGCGCCGGATCCCCGGGTGGGAGTCGCCCATCGCCGCAATCAGGGTCCCGACAGCGGGTTCGCCGATGGTCACCAGCGCGAGTGCCGCCCTGCGCCGGACGTCCTCGACCGGGTCGATGAGGGTGCGGATCAGGGGCGCAATTGCCGGCTCCCCGAGAGAGCAGAGGGTCGCGATCGCCGCAAGCCGTACCGGTTCCTTGGAATCGCTCAGGCACTCGATCAGGGGGGCGGCCGCCGTGCCGTCACCGATATTCCTGAGCGCGACTGCCGCCTCGCGGCGCACGCCGGGGTCCGCGTCCTTGAGCGATGCGATCAGGGCGGAGAGCCCCCGCGGGTCCCCCATGCTCCCGATCGCCTGGACAGCTCCCATGCGGACGAGCGGCCGGGGGTCGGCCAGCGCCGAGATGAGCGGGGATGCGGCGGGTTCGCCGATCAGGAGGAGGGCGCGGTTGATCTCCTGCCGGACATCATCCAGCGGGGTGGTAAATGCTTCGATAAGGGGATCGATTGCCGGAACGCCGATCTTGCCCAGCGTGTCGGCAGAGCCACGACGGATGATCCAGTACTCGTCCGAGAGCCCGCCGATCAGGGGCCCGATGAACGACTCCCCGAGATCGCCGACGGACCGAACGGCGTTCCAGCGGGCGTCAAGGTCGCCTTGGGTCAGGGCAGCAAGGAAGTTGTCGTACCGCTCCTTCTGGGTCGGTGCACGCGCCTCCTCCTCCTCATCCTCGCGCTTCCCTGACCGGAAAACGTCGAGGAACGACTTCATTACTCCCATATCGAAGCTCCGTTACCGATTATTGGAATAAAATCATTCAAATAGGTATCGATGCCCCGTTTATCGTTTCCGAAAAGATAACCCGGAAAAAAGGAAAACCGGGGATTTTTTACCCCAGTACGTACGCTAGGACGTGTACCCGACCGTGAACTGGGACGATCCCGAGGTCGTCTTCGGGACATCGTACACCGTGATGGTATACGTCCCGGTCTGCATCGTTGGTTCGAGCAGATACCGGAACGACCACGTATCATTCTCGAGGACCGGAACCATGCCCAGTTCGATGCCGCCGGAAAACCTCCCGGGGCCGAGCAGCACGAGCCGGACGTTGTCCGTACCGCTCGTGCACCGGCCGGAGAACGTGATGGTCGAACCCTTGGATGCGGCATACCGGCTCGGAACGACGGTGACGACGCCTCCCCCGATGACGTTAAAGTTCACGAGGGCTGAGGTGATGTTCCAGTCGTCGCTTGCCTTGATGGTGTAGGTGCCCGACTGAATCTTTGTCCCCGGCATCCAGGTATAACTCCAGAGCCCGAGCGTGCTCGGTCTGGACCGTGTAAGTCCGACACCCTTGCTGTACGAACCGGGGCCGTAGAGTGTCAGGAACACGGTAACGGTATTCGTTGCAGTGCCGGAGAAGACCATGGACTCGCCGATGATCATCGGGTCCTTGCTGACCTTCAGTGTGATTTCCGGCCGGTCTTCCGTCACCGTACTGCCGCCGTTTTTGTCTTCGCCGCCGGTCGCGGGCTCCGGAGTGAGCGCCGCGTAGAACTGGGACGTTCCGGCCGGGACGTTCACCGTATCGGTCCAGCTCGCGTAGCCGGGATACCGGTACTCAAGGGTGTGGCTTCCCGGCGCCACCCCCGCGAGCGTGGCGGGAGTCGTCCCCCGGTATTCGCCGTCGAGATAGATCTCCGCGCCCGCGGGCGACGAGGAGAACTGGAGCGTGCCCGTCTCTATGCCCGGGACACTTGTGCACCCTGCCAGGAAAATACAACTGGCGGCAAGCAGAACGACGAAACACCGGACACAGGTCTCTCTCATAACTCTCACGATAACCGTCATTTCATTGCGATAAAAAGATTTGCTATAATATCCGCTTGCATATCCGAATACCTGCCAAAGCCCGCCGCTCAGAACTCCCCTGTACGACGCAGGACTTCCTCTGCAAGGGCAATGCTCTTCTCCTCATCCGTCATGAGGGTATCGTACCGGACAGCCTCCTTAACCCTGACAGGGTCCCGTATGTCCTGGATGAAGAGATCGACGAGGTCTCCATAACAGTCGGCGGTCCCCTGCGATGACGGGGCAAACCCCCGCGCCCGCATCAGAGCGGCGGCAGGCCCGCTCACCGGGGCATCGCCGATGAACGGGCTCACCGCGATCACGGGCTTTCCTGCGAGCGCCTCCCGTACGCCCTCGCATTCGAGGATCGGGAGGATGCTCGTGATCGGGTTGCTCGGGCCGATGACCACCGCATCGCTCCCCTCGATCGCCTGCAGGACTTCCTCGGGCGCAACCGGCGGCTCGGCAAACGTCCGCACCACCTCCCGGATCGTAAGCGTCCCCTTCGCCCGGACCCAGTACTCCTGGAAGTGGATGGGGCCAAGGTCGGTTGTGACCTGGGTCGTCACTTCGGTATCCGTCATCGGGAGCACCGTCTCCCGAACCCCGAACCGGTCGCAGAGGGCTTTGGTAACGTTCGTGAGCCGCATCCCGTCCCGAAGCAGGTCGCCCCTCGCGATGTGGACCGCACGGTCCCGGTCCCCGATCGCGATGAACTCATCGATCCCGAGCCGCTCCAGGTCATCGTGGGTCGTGAACGTGTCGTCCCGCATCCCCCACCAGGTGTCGGTATTGAGGACGCCGGCACAGAGATACATGACGGTGTCGAGATCCGGAGAGATGTGGTTTCCCGAGATCCAGATGTCTTCCGCGGTGTTGACCACGACGGCGATCTCGTGCCGGTCCATAACCCGAATCGCACCCCGGAGCAGCTTGGGGGTGCCGGTTCCCCCCGAGAGAAACGTGATCATTACTCAATACTTTTATCCCCTGCATATGAAGATTTGTACCTGTTGAAAATCATCAAGGACCCGGTCCACGGGTATGTCGAGGTGGAGGACTTTGCCCTCGCCCTCCTAGACTCTCCCGCGCTCCAACGCCTCCGCTACATCCGGCAGCTGGGGTTCTCCTACCTCGTGTACCCGGGCGCGAACCACACCCGGTTCGAGCATGCGCTGGGGACGATGTACCTTGCCGACGTCGCCTGCCGCAAGTTCATGTTCCCCGACGAGGACCGGACGCTGGTCGCCGCATCGGCGCTCCTCCACGACATCGGGCACGGGCCCTTCTCCCATGCGAGCGAGCCGATCATGGAGGAGTACCTGCACCGATCGCATGACGATATCTCGGCGATCGTCCACGAACAGGTCGGGGAGATCCTGCGCCGGCACGGGATCGATCCCGACGAAGTCTGCGCCATCGTGAAGGGCGACCACCCGCTCGCCGGCATCATCCATGGCGACCTCGACGTCGACCGCATGGACTACCTCCTGCGCGACGCCTACTACACGGGAGCGCCGTACGGCACGGTCGATGCCCAGCGGCTGATCCGGAACATGATCCGGATCCCCGACGGGATCGTCCTTGACGAGAACGGGATCAATGCTGCCGAGTCGCTCCTGATCGCGCGGACCCTGATGCGCCCCACGGTCTACTACCACCATGTCAGCAGGATCGGCGAGAGCATGTTCCACCTCGCCGTGAAGGAATACCTCGCGGAAGACGGCGGGGACGCGCAGGCGCTCCTCGCGATGGACGATGCCGCATGCATGCAGACGCTGCGGACCGCACCGAACGAGGTCTCCCGGTCGCTGGTAGGGCGGATCTTCGAGCGGAAGCTCTACAAGCGTGCCATCTACGCCGGTGCCGACCAGGTGAACGCGACCGCGTTTCCCGCCGGCATCACGCTGGAGAGGAGCCGTGCCCTTGCCAAAAAGATCGCGGATGGCGCCGGAGTCGACCCCGCGGGTGTCCTCGTCGACATCCCGCCATTTCCCCGCGACATGTTCATGGGGGTGCGGGTCAAGAGCCGGCACGAGGTCGTCAGCTTCGAGGAGATCTCCCCCCGGGTCCGCACCCTGAACGAGACCCGGTTCGAGCAGTGGCGCCTCGGCGTCTACACGCTCCCGGACCAGCGGGAAGCCGTCGCAGATGCCGCTTCGGCAATCCTGCACATCAAAAAACCGACGCGGCAGGGAACTCTTTTCTGACCTGCCGGGTTTTCATCGGTTCCCTCTTTTGCCGCGATTCAGGACGGATGGCAGGAACCGAGATCCTGAATGTCTCACTGAAAGCCTGACCGGAAACTCCCGGTTAACCATGCATATCTGCATATCTAATATAGCACCAAGATCCAAAGATTCCCGTATGAAATCAGCAGCCCTCCTGATCATCTGCGTCCTCGCCGCCGCGCTGGTCTCAGCCGGCTGCACGGGGACGCAGCCGGCCGCAACCCCGACGCCGACCACGGTTGTTGCGACAACGGCAACCCCGTCCCCCACCCCGACCCAGACCATTTCGTTCACGATGGGAGACCATTACCTGAAGAAGTCCTACTCGTTCCAGAGCGAATCGGACGTCAGGACCGAACAACTGCGCATCGACGACCCCTCCTGGGGTATCGAATATACCATCCTCCCGCTGAACGACGACCCCCAGTACTGCTGGTTCACCCTGACGGTATCCAACGTCAACACCGGCCGGAACGAGACCTTCGGGTATGGCCGCACCTTCAGCTTTGACACCTACCAGCAGTACCCGATGTACTCCCCCGGGGCGTACGTATTAACCCTGAAGGGGAACCGGGTCAAAGTCGATCTCAACGTTGCAAAGAGGAACCCGTGATGGCGGGCGGATCATGACCGGAGAGGGACTCGTTATCCTTGTCGTGGGCGCGGTTGCGGTCATTGTAGCGTGCCTCTTCTGCGCGACGTTTGTCGCCCTCCAGCGGCAGCAGCGCCGCCTTGCCGACGAGAAGTATAAACTGAAGGTCTACAGCGATCTCCTGCACGCCGTGACCGAGCTGAACCTTTCAGGCGACGACGGCTACAAGCTGGACCGGGCGAAGAAGAACCTCGCGTTCACGGTCAACCGGCTGAACCTCGTCGCAAGCCCCGGGGTGCTCCGGTGCACGAGCGATCTTCTGGACTTCCTCAACGAACACCTGGGGAAAGACTTCGACGCCCTCCGGCTCCACAACGTCCTCAACGCCCTCGTGATCGAGGCGCGCCGGGACCTCAATACCAGCCACGCGAAGAGCGTCGAGGAGGCGCAGGTCCGGTTCCGGTTCTTCGCGCCCCCGAGAAAATAACCATTTTTCCAGAAGCTCTTTTTAACTCCGGCTCCGACATTGGTACGAAGCGCGAAGCGAGCGGAGCGATTGGGATGAAGAAAGAGTATGTCATCGGGGTCACCGGGGCGAGCGGTGCCTGTTATGCACGCCGGCTGCTGGATGTGCTCAGTGCCCGTGCCACCGTGCACGTGATCGTATCGGATGTCGCACAGAGGATCGCCCGCCACGAGGGCGTGGACTTTTCCGGCTTTCCGGCGCAGTATTACGAGAACTCGCAGATGTTTGCCCCGATAGCAAGCGGCTCCCGCCGGTACGACGGCATGGTCGTCATCCCCTGCAGCCAGAAGACCCTTGCGGGCATCGCCCACGGGTATGCCGACAACCTCATCACCCGCACCGCGGACGTCTGCATAAAAGAGAGGCGCCCCCTCATCCTCGTCCCCCGCGAGATGCCGCTCTCCGAGATCCACCTTACCAACATGCTCCGCGCCCACCGTGCCGGGGCGACCATCATGCCCGCATCCCCGCCGTTCTACCACCACCCGGAGAATATCGGCGACCTCGTCGACATGGTCGTCGCCCGCATCCTCGACCATCTTCACGTCGAACACGACCTCGCGGAGCGATGGGGTGGCCCCGATGCGTGAATTTATCGATGAGATGCGGAGAAGGGGCCGTGTCATCGACATCGAGCGCAAGGTTTCGACGGATATGGATGCGGCGAAGATGGCTGCCGGCACCGACAATGTCCTCTTCTTCCACGATATCGGCGGCGCCCGGGCGGTCATGAACGTGACGGCAGACCGGGAGGCGATCGCCGTCGCGCTCGGGATGGACGAGCGGGAGATCGTGCAGAAGCTCTCGCTTGCCACGTTCGAAGGGAAAGTCGTCGTGAAAGGTCCCCTGAAGACGAAGAAGCCCGACCTTTCCAGGATCCCGGTCCTGAAACATTTCCCAAAAGACGCTGGGAAGTACATCACCTCCGGCATCGTCTTCTCGCGGTACGGCGGGGTCGAGAACGCCTCGATCCACCGCATGCTCGTTCTTGACGATCACCGGGTTGCGGCCCGGCTCGTCGAGGGCAGGCACACGCACGTGATGCTGCAGAGCGCTCTTGAGAAGGGCGAGAAGCTCCCGGTCGCGGTCGCCATCGGTGTCCACCCTGCAGTAACGTTCGCGAGCTGCACCCGGGTGCCGGAGGGAAAGGAACTCTCCTATGCCGCCGAACTGCTCGGCGGTGAGATCGCGGTGCACCGGTGCGGGAACGGCGTCCTCGTGCCCGACGCGGAGATCGTGCTGGAAGGGTTCATTGGCGCTGATATGACCGACGAGGGGCCGTTTGTCGATATCACGGGTACCTACGACCCGGTCCGCCGCCAGCCGGTCATCGAGTTCACCGGAATGTTTGTGAAGAAGGACTTCATCTACCACGGGATCCTCCCGGGGGGCAACGAGCACAAGGTGCTGATGGGCTGCCCGTACGAGCCGAAGATCTACCGGGCGGTCGCGGGCGTGACCCGGGTCCGGGACGTGATCCTCACCCGCGGCGGGTGCGGCTACCTCCATGCGGTGATCCAGATCAAAAAGAGCACGCAGGGCGATGCCCGGAATGCCATCATGGCAGCCTTTGCCGCCCACACGTCGCTCAAGCACGTCATCGTCGTCGACGAGGACATCGACATCCGGGACCCGGAGGAGATCGAGTACGCGGTCGCGACCCGGGTGAGCGGGGACCGGGACATCATGGTAATCACCGGCGTCCGGGGCTCGTCCCTCGACCCGATGCAGAACGAGGATGGCACGAACGTCAAGGTCGGCGTGGATGCCACCATGGTGATGGGACGGGAAGACGAGTTCCGCAGGGCAACGTGGTAAGGGATGCACCTCGACCCTGAGGACGAGCGCGTCCTTGCCGGGGAGTCCGGGGAGACGCGCCGGCAGATGCTGGAACTTGTCGTCGCGCTCGGTAAGGTCTTCGGCGCGGAACGGCTCGTTGCAATAAAAAGCGCCCAGGTCAGCGGGGCGTCCTACAAGACGATCGGGAAGTACGGGCTTGAGTGGCTCGAACAGCTCGATGCGAAGGCGGTCGTCCCTGCCGTGCTCAACCCGGTCGGGATGCCACGCGGCCGCTGGCGGGAGATGGGCATCGATCCGGAGTTTGCGGAAAAACAGGAGGCCGTCATCGCAGCGTACGAGCGACTCGGGATCCGGCTGGAGTGCACCTGCACGCCCTACTACCTCGAAAACCCCCCGCAGCCAGGCGATCACCTCGCCTGGTCGGAGTCCTCGGCCGTCAGTTACGCGAACTCCGTGCTCGGCGCCCGGACGAACCGTGAGGGTGGACCCTCGGCCCTCGCCGCCGCCCTTGTCGGAAAGACCGCATGCTACGGGCTCCACCTCGGGAGGAACCGCCGGCCGCAGGTCCGGTTCCATGTCGATACAGGAGACGATCTCTCGATTGCCCACTTCGGTGCGCTTGGCTACGCGGTCGGGAAGCTCATCGGGAACCGGATCCCGTACTTCACTGGCATCCGGCCGGACGCCGACCGGCTCAAGGCGCTGGGCGCTGCGATGGCGGCGACCGGTGCGGTCGCGCTCTACCATGTCGAGGGAGTGACCCCGGAGGCGGTCCGCCCGATTCCCGGCGCCTCATCTCTCGAGACGATCACGATCGGGCGGCAGGAGATCGACCGGCTCTTTTCCGATATCCCGGTCGACGCGGTCGCGGTCGGGTGCCCGCACTGTTCGCCCGCCGAGCTCGCCCGGATTGCGGACCTCCTTGCCGGAAAACGGGTCAGGGTCCCCTTCTACGTCTTTGCTGCGCAGGCCGTGATCGATGCGAACCTCCGGGTTGTTGCCGCCATCGAGAAGAGCGGCGCCCGGGTCTATGCCGACACCTGCATGGTCGTTTCCCCGGTGATGGAGCGGTACAGGGCAATTATGGTCAACAGCGGCAAGGCGCTCGCTTATGTCCCGGACATGTGCGGGGGGCTTTCCCGGATCGGGACGATCGAGGAGTG
>Ga0302251_1000153_pt1 | contig 79801 bp, 60 predicted proteins | sample AAG_RA_Gln_MG_FD_193534 | JGI IMG/M metagenome (GOLD analysis project Ga0302251, IMG submission 193534) | Enriched activated sludge microbial communities from anaerobic digester in WTTP, New Holstein, Wisconsin, United States - AAG_RA_Gln | ecosystem: Engineered > Bioreactor > Anaerobic >... | reverse complement strand
GAAGACGCGGTTCTAGAAATACCGACCGGGCGAGTAATCCAGGTAAACATGATTGCGGTAGCTTTCATAAACGAGTGATAACGCGCGTTCTCCCAGTTCACGCGTGATACGCACCTGCACGTTGGTTTGCTGGTAGTTCAGTACATCGAACACGCCCGCCTCAGGATCGTCGATCTTGTACCTCTGCTTGAAGATGCCGGCGTTCAAGTGCGCGCTCCAGTTCGGGGCAAATCGTACCGTTCCGTTGAGGCGGTAGTTCTGACTGCGGTCCTGAAATCCATACGTGCTGAAAGCAGACCAGTTCCAGCGCGCGCCTTTTGCGTAAGTCAAACTGGCCGTCATGGTCTGCCGTTGGCGGGCGTATGAAGAGCCGGACGGCTCCGCGCGGGAGCCGTAATCATTGAAATTGTAGACCAGATTGAACGAACCGGAAGCGTCGCCTTTTTTCAGCGCCGGAATCATACGGTTCAGCCGAACCGTGGCCAGTGTGGATTGTTGCGTCGATCCCTTGGACCACAACAACCCCTTTCCGACCGAGGCATTCATCGTAAAGCCTCCGCCGAGGTTGACAGAGGACGCCGTGAGCCGCGTGTTCACACCCTGGGAGGAAGTCCACGCGGTTCCGATGCGGGTTGCGTCGGGATTGTCGGGATCCTGCTCGACGATCTGGCGGCGCCCGCTACCGGCTGTTGCTCCCACGCTCCAGGTCAAACCTTTGGCAATGGGGCGTCCGGCGGAACTCAGCGACACGCGAAGGTCGCCGGTGGTGACCACGGCCTTGGCCCCGTAGCCCGTCAGCGTTGTCGAATAACCGCGGCCCGTGTGGTACAGCGCGAAGTTGCCGAGCGTGTACCGGCGGCTCAGTCCACCCCCGGACCGCGTGTCGAGGTTGACATACGCCCTGGTGCGTTCGCCCATTCGCTGGTTGTGCGTCCAGTACAGCCCCCAGTCCTTCGATGTCATCCGCGTCAGGCTTGCGGAACCGTCCATCTCGTTCGCAACCTTGTAGCGGTTCACCAGGTCCAGCGCCCAACCGGCCACGTTCGCTCCGTACAGACCCTCGGGCGCGTTGTACTTCAGCCGGAATTGCGACGATCCCTCGGGTCCGACCACAACGTAGTACGGGATATCCAGCAGAGGCCCTTCCGGGCCGATGCCGATGTACTGCGGGTCGCCAAGCCCGGCCTCGGAGAGTGACGCCACGTGATACGGCAGTGACAACTTGCGCTTGCCGTTCAGCAGAATCCGCGCGCCCCGGAACTGGATCTCCTTGCCGGGAACCAGCACGATCCGGGATGCCCTCACGGAGTACATGCTCGTCGCCAGATCGCGGATAGTGAACGTGTCGGGCGGCGGCGGTTCCGCGGACTTCGTCACCTCCATCGTGATCCCGTTCAGTTTGAATACGCCGCGCACCGGTTCCTGCGTCCCGGAAAGCACTCCGCTCAGCGCCGACCAGTTGTAACGGGCCCGATCGACGAACAGGGTCTTGCCGGACGAACTGATGGAGAGCGACGCGGCGCCCGGCTTGCCCTCGGCGATGATGATGTTCCGTTCGAGGTCGATCTGCGCGCGGTCGGCTTTGATGCGTAAAGCCCCGACACGGATATCGACCTGATCGGTCGCATCCAGCACGCGTTCGAGGTCGTTGAACAACAGGTACTTCGCCCGAATAGCGATCACGTCCGGTCCGGCCTGTATCTGCGCGGCGCGGACGGTAAAGTAAACCTTGGTGTCCGCCGTGGCTCCCCCGGAAGAAGCGGTAACGATGGCGGTGCCGGCTATGGTGGAACTGACCAGGGACACACTGGCCTGGCCGCCGCGCGTTGGCGCGGTGGATTCGATGGTTCCAAGCGTGGTGGAGAAGTTGACGATTGTGTTGTCGGCAACCAGAGCGCCGTCACCATTGCGAACCTCCGCCGTGATTGTGGTGGAGGTTACACCGTCCGCCAGCACGTTTACAGGCTTGGCGGACAAACGGATGGCTTCGGCCTGCTGGGCCGAAACGGAAGCAGGAAAGAGCGACGCTCCCAACGCGAGAAGCCAGAAGAAGAGATTGAAACGGGCCAACCGGCTCACGAGACCGACTTCTTCCGCAACAAGCCCAGGAAACCGCGCTCACGGGTTTCCGGTTCCGTTTCCTTCGGCTCCTTTTGCGGCTCCGGAGATTCGCTCTGCACTCCATTGACGCGCAGGATTGCGACCGTGATGTTGTCCGGCCCGCCCTTCTCGTTCGCCACGTCTACCAGGCGCGAGCACGCGAAAGACGGCGAATCCGAACATACGGCTTCGCCGATCTCGGTGTCGCCGACCACGCCCGTCAGGCCGTCACTGCAGAGAAGGACGGCATCTCCGGCGCTCAACGGGACGTTGCGGAACTCGGGTTGAACGTTTTCTTCGGCGCCGATGCTACGCGTGATAACATTCCGGTACCCGGAAGTCGCGGCTTCCTCCTCCGTCAGGATTCCGGCGCGCACCTGTTCCTGAACCAGCGAGTGGTCCTCCGTGATGCAGGTCGCCGCGCCGCCGCGAACCAGATAGGCACGGCTGTCGCCCACCCAGCCGATGATTGCCGTGCTTCCGACAAGCGCCACGGCTACGATGGTGCATCCCATGCCGGCGCGCGATGGCACCGCCCTGCCGGTGACGTGCACCAGGGTGTTTGCGGCCCGGATGGCTCGCTCCAGGGCATCGCGGGGATCAACGGCTGGATCGGCATAATACACCTTGCCGATGGTCTTCAGCGCCATTTCCGAGGCAATCTGCCCGGCGGCGTGGCCGCCCATCCCGTCGGAAACAGCGTAAAGGCGACCAAGCGACTTCAGCACCTCGGGACTGTCGGGCTCCCACCAGTCGAACTTGTCCTCATTGTTCTCGCGAACGCGACCGAGATCGCTCTTTGCGGCGAACGTCACCGACAGCGGTACGTCCGACACGCCCGCCATCGCTTCAGCGGTCAACTCAGCGGTGATTTCCTGCTCGTCGGTCATCATATCTCGGACTCGTCTTCGTCCTGTACTGCCCACTCGAACCGAAGGTCAACGCGCGCAAACCGGATGGTATCACCCTCGGACAACGCCGCGGAATTCCCTGCTTCCAGTCGTGCGTCGTTGATGTATGTCCCGTTCGCGCTCCCGGTGTCCGTGATGCTTGCTGTATCGCCCTCAATCGTGATGGTGGCATGGCTTCCCGAAACATAGGGGTCCGGAATCACGATTTCGTTGCCCGGTCTTCTGCCGATGCTTGTTGAGCCCTCCTTCAGCGGGAACTCCATACCGGCCCCGCGAAGCCAGGCAACGGCATCAACGGGTTGCGCCACCTCGATGTCCTCGGCGGCTCCTTCGCCTTCCGGCGATACCAGTTTCAACCGGGCCGAGCCGAACTCCACCGTTCGCCCCGGTTTCCATTCGTGTGCCTCACCGGCTGTCAGCGTTTGCCCATCCAGCCTTGTGCCGTTGGCGCTGTTCTCGTCGCGAACCGTCACTCCGTCGTCGCCAACCGTTATCACCGCGTGTCTGCGGGACACCGACGGATCGGAGAGAAAAACATCCGCGTTCAACCTGCCGACGACATTCTCCCCGGGTTTCAGGAAAACCGTCTGCTGTCCGTCGGTCACAGAGTACCTCGGTTCGGAGACAGACACTTCGCCGGGTGTGGAATCGAGCCGGAATCCGCATTCCGCGCACCACACCGACAAGGGAACGTTGGCGGTCAGGCAGACCGGACACTCGATTCCGGCCATCGCCTGTGTCTTTTCGGCCGCCGGGGCGATCTGTTGTGTCGTTTCATTCATCGGCGGGACCTGACTTTCCGCGCTGAAGATCGAGGCTTGTGCCGATCAGCGACTTGCCGGCCGCGTTGGCGTCGCCGGATCGCAGATTGTCCAGCGCCTGGGTTACGTCGGCGGCGGCGGACAAACGCCCGCCCGCGGCGAGCAACTGCTGTGTGCGCTCCAGGTCCAGCATTGCCGTCCGCGCATCCAGTTGCTGTGTCTTGATGCCCATCAAGGTGCGTTCAATCGCCTGCGCCGCCATCGCAACCTCCAACTCGGCGGCCACTCCGGGATCAGCCGATGAAGTCACTTCCTCCGGATCGTTCGTGAACTTCCACACCGCATCGGCGGTCAGGCGTTCCACACGCCCCGAAGCGGTGCTTTCGAACTCCACCTCCACCTGAGCGCACCGGTATTCGCCCGTCGGGCGCGGCCCGAAATCCATCTCCACCAGCAAGGTCACCGCGTTGCCCTGCTCCAGGTCGGAGACTGGGGTTTCGATCGCATCGGAAGTGAACGCCAGTTTGTGCCCGTAAATCTGTCTCACGCGGTTCCACCGGGCAGGCCGAATGATCAGCCTGGCATCGCGGGCCACAAGTCGCATCAGCGTCATCAGTTCGGAGCGGAACACCTCCGGAATCAGATCGGGGCGCGTGATGTAGTAATAGTTTCCGCCACTGCGTTTCGCGATACCGGCCAGTAGTTCCTCGTTGTAATCGGGGCCGAAACCGAGCGCCGTGATGGTGATGCCGCGGCTTTTCTGTTCTTCCACGGCGCCGGTGATGCTCTGGTAATCCTTGAGGCCGACCGTCGGCTCGCCGTCGGACAGCAACAACACCCGGTTCACGTAGCCGCTACCGGCCACGGAGGCCGCCTGGTTGGCCGCCATCGTCATCCCGCCGTGCAGGTCGGTGGTATTGCCGACCACGATCCGGTTGATGTGCTCTTTCAGAAGTTCCCGGTTGACCACCCGCCGGGCGGGCACCAGCACCTGCACATCCTCGGCGAATGTAACGATGGAAAGCACATCGTTGGCATCCAGCAGATCGATGATGTGACAGCACGCGCGCTGGGCGTACTGAAGGGGTTCACCCTCCATGCTCCCGCTCCGGTCGATGGCAAGGGCGAGATTCAACGGCATGCGGGAGCCGGTGTTGGCGTTGCCGGAGGCGCGCCACTGCACCAGCAAATGGTTGCGCGAGGTATCCCCGGCCGGCAGGGCGCCGTTTTCAACGCGGCATGTCAGCGAAAAACCGCCTGGTGGACCGGCCACCTGTGTGCGGTTCAAATCATTGGAAACGGACTGGATCTGGGTTCGATCCAGGTCCCCGGGTTGTGGAATCACGGTTTTGTTCGGGTCATTTGGATCCATGGAAGTTCGCTGTTTCCTGGCTTGGGACGCCGATGGTTAGGGTCCACTTTCAGTTTAGCCGTCGCGGGCAGTGTCAGTCAGAATTCGCGGAAATCGCCTGAACGGCCAGCCGGTCGGCCAGTTCGTTTTCGGGAATACCGGAATGCCCCGGAACCTTCACCATTCGGAAGCGGCCGCATTCGGCGATCAGCGCCTTGGCGGCGGCGATAGCCTCGAGGTTGGCTTTGGGTTTCCAACGCCGCGTGAGGCAACCGATGGCGTATTCGCTGTCGCTGTGAACCACAACATCGGCGGCGGGGCGATCCTTGATTCGCTTGAGGGCTTCCGACACCACCAGGATTTCGGCCAACTGGTTCGTACCGGGACCGAGAGGCAGTGACCACTCGCGCCGGTAGCCTTCGCATGTAGCCACGATTCCGCCGCCCATCGGCTGAGGGCCCCGGAACTGGTTGCCGGGGCAGGCTCCGTCCACCCATATGTTGTGGAGACGCAGTGTTTTATGAGGAGATGAACGCACCGGAATCATCGCTTCCATACAAACGCGGCCCGCGCAGGGCGGGCCGCATCGTTCCTACATTAAGTCTTCGCCGCTGGACGAAAAACAGGACACCGTCACAGGACGGTCGTTCCCGGTTCCATCTGCTGGGGTCCGCGCACCGGCAACCAGAACTCGAAAGTCGATCCGGATCCGTACTCGGATTCCACCTTGATCTTGCCCTGGTGCAGTTCCACCAGGTTCTTGACCATGTTGAGCCCAAGCCCCGTGCCCGGGATGTTTTCGAATCCCTTGGCCTGAACGCGGCTGAACCGCCCGAACATTTTGGGCAACTGCTCCTTCGGGATTCCGAGGCCCTGGTCCTTCACGCTGACGTATACCCGATCTTCGTCCTGCCGATATTTGACCGTGATGGTGATCTGCCCGCCGTCCGGCGAGTATTTGCGTGCGTTGCTGACCAGGTTTGTGATAATCCGGTCGATCTTGACTTCGTCCCCGATGACGGGCGGCACGTCCGGATCACATTCCACCACATAGGTATGGAGGCTGGTGTTTTCCTGGTCCAGACGTACCACATCCTCGGCAATCTCCCCGATACGCACCGAAGAAAGGTGCATATCCAGCGCTTTGCCCGCGTCGATCTTCGCGATATTCAAAAGGTCGCTGATCATACCCAACTGGCGCTTGCAGGACTTGGCAATGATGCCCAGGAATTCCTGCCGGTCCTCGCGCGTGAACATTTCTTCTTCGGGATCGGACAGCAGTGTCTCGGCGAAACCCTTGATGGCCGCCATCGGATTCCGCAAGTCGTGCGCCGCCGCATCGATGAACGATGTCTTGCTTCGCTCCGCCTGGCGAACATCGGTGATGTCGCTGAATACGGCCACGGCGCCGACCGGTTCCCGACTCTGCCCGTGAATCTGCGCGGCCTGCATGCGGAAGATAAACGAGCGTGTTTCTTCGCCGTTCTTAACCGTCGCGGTGATTTCCGAGGCCGCTTCCTCACCCTTCAGCGCGGCTTGCAACGTGTCCACAACGATGTGGTCCGAGAACACCTCGGTGAATGGACGGCCTACGGCATCCGTGGTATCGTCCTGAACGAAGATTCGCCGGGCGGAAGGATTGATCTCGCTGACGGTGCCGTCCATCTGAACCATCACCAGACCGACTGCGAGGCTTTCAAAGGTCGCTTCGTAGCGTTCCTTCTCCTCCAGAATCTCCTCGAACATTCGGGCCTGCGCCAGCACCGCCGCCGCGTTTCGGGCAAGGCCGGACAGGATGAAAACGTCCTGTTGCATAAACTGCCCGCCGAGACGCTTGTTGCAAACGAGTAGAAGGCCGACGCGGCGCGCTTCTATTACCTTGCCGTTATCGTCCTTGCGCTCCACGTTCAGAGGCACAATCAGCCCGTTGCGCGCACCGAACGGCATAAGTTCCGGAGCTTCGGTGGGCGACTTCCAGACTTTTGGCTCGCCGCTGAGGAACACTTCGGCGCAAATGCCTCGCTTCGCGCTGATGCGCACATTGCTGAGGTATTCGCCGGGAATGCCGTATGCCGGTTCCCGGGTCAGCAACTGGTCGGTGCGCCGGTCGTGTGTCATGTACAGCGCTTTTTCCGCCTGGGCCAGCATCGCCACTTTCATCAGGAACCGGTTGAGGGTTTCAACGAATTCCGGGGGTGACGTGACGGTTGCTCCGGCGGTTTCGGCGCCCGCGGACTGCTGGTCCTGGCCCTCCAGTTCCTTAAGCCTGGCCGCCATGGCGTTGTACCGTTGTTGCAGTTCCTCGTATTGCTGTTTGATTTCTTCCGTGTTCGCTTTACTCAAACGGAACCTCCGTAAAGTCCTTCATTTCGGACGACCGTGTCGACCTCTGTCATTATAGGCCATCGTAATCCCGCGCCCCTCGATGTCAAGTTGCGATCAATCAAGCGTGACTTGACATCGATAACCTAACCCCCCGGCCCCCTTCCCACGCGTGGGCAGGGAGTGCCCAATGGGCGGGGGTTAGGCAATGTGGCGCCTTACCACGCTCACGGCAACCCAATCGTAATCACACATGACGCGTTGGACCCGGCCTACTCCTCCGGCCATATCACCGAAAGGCTGAGTTCCTTCAACTGGGCCTCGTCCACCGGACTTGGCGCCCCGGTCATCGGGTCCTGCCCCGCTGTCGTCTTGGGGAACGCCATCACCTCGCGGATATTGTCCGTATCCAGCAACAGCATCAGCGTGCGGTCAATTCCCGGGGCGATGCCTCCGTGAGGCGGCGCGCCGTACTGGAATGCCTCGATGATGTGACCAAACCGCTCCTGGATTGACGCCTCGTCGTAGCCCATCAGGTCGAATATCTTGCTCTGCACGTCGCTCCGATGGATACGGATGCTTCCGCTGGCGAGTTCCGCACCGTTGCACACCAGGTCGTAGGCGTTCGCGCGGGCCTTGCCTGGGTCGGTGTCCAACCAGTGCAGGTCCTCGTCCTTCACGCTTGTGAACGGGTGGTGCGCCGCATCCCATCGCCCGGTCTTTTCATCCCACTCGAACATCGGGAAGTCCACCACCCAGGCGAACATCATCTTGTTCGGGTCCATCAGACCGTTCCGGCGCCCCGCTTCCAACCGCAAGGCGCCCAGCGCCTTCGCCACCACGGGCGGAGTGTCCGCAACAACAAGAACCATATCGCCAACCTCCGCGCCCGTTGCCACGCGGATGCGCTCCAGATGTTCGTCGGTGATGAACTTGAGCATGCTTGTGGAGGGCGTTTTGACACCGTCCGCCGTATACTGCAACGACACGAGTCCCTTGGCGCCCTGAGCCCTGGCGAAGTCGGTCAACCGGTCGATTTCCGCCCGTCCGATCGCGGCGCCGCCCGGCCAGCGAAGCGCCTTCACGTGGCCGCCGGATTCCAGCGTCGCCTCAAACACGCGGAATCCGCAACCCCGCACGATGTCGCCAATGTGCGTCAGTTCCAGACCGAAGCGCAGGTCCGGCTTGTCCACTCCGTATTTGTCCATCGCTTCGGCGTAGGTCAGCCGCATGAACGGCGTGTTGATCTGCTTGTCGCTGACCGCCGGAATCATCTCCGTGTAAAGGCCTTCGATGATGTTCAACACGTCGTCCTGCGTCACGAACGACATCTCGAGGTCCAGCTGGGTGAACTCCGGCTGTCGGTCGGCTCGCGGGTCTTCATCGCGGAAGCATTTGGCGATCTGGAAGTAGCGTTCCATGCCGGCGACCATCAGCAATTGCTTCAACTGCTGGGGCGACTGGGGCAATGCGTAAAAATGCCCGGGATACAAGCGCGCCGGGACCAGGTAGTCGCGCGCGCCTTCCGGCGTGCTCTTGATGAGGATCGGCGTTTCCACCTCGATGAAGTCCCGTGCGCTCAGGTACTGCCGCATGAACTGGATCACCTTGTGGCGCAGGATCATATTGGCCTGCATCGACGGACGCCGCAGGTCCAGATAGCGGTACTTCAGGCGCAGAATCTCGTCGCCAATAGTTTCGTCCGAAATCATGAACGGAGGCGTGCGCGACGGATTGAGTATCTCGACCGAGGCGCCCAGAATCTCCACTTCGCCTGTCGGCATCGCCGGATTGACGGTTCCCTCCGGGCGTTGACGCACTTTTCCGGTTATGCTGAGGACGTATTCCGGGCGCGCCTGGTCGGCAAGGCGGTGGGCTTCGGGGCTGTCCTCGTTGAAAACCGCCTGAACGACGCCGGAACGGTCGCGCAGGTCTATGAAAATGACGCCTCCGTGGTCGCGCCGCTTCTGCACCCAACCGTTGACCGTTACGGTTTCACCGATCGTGTCGGCAAGTATTTCCCCGCACCATTTTGTTCTTTGTGTAAACATCCTCAGTCTCCCTGCCGGATCGTTATTTTGCCACCGTTGTCCAGATATCGTCCCTTGAAATGACCTTTTCCTCGGACCGGAGCATATCGCGCAGTGTCACCGTTCCGTTCGCCATTTCGTCCTCGCCCAGAATCAGAGCGTAACGCGCCCCAATCTTTCCCGCCGACTTCATCTGCGCCTTCAAACTGCGGTTCATTGTGTCAAAATCCGCGCTGAAACCGCGTTTACGGGCTTCCTGGCACAGAAGAAACGCCGTGTCTCTCGTCCGGGCGGCCAACCCGGCCTGCTCCGGACGGTCGCGCACCGCCACGGCCACATAGATATCGGTCGTATTTGCCGGCGGTTCCGTCCTCGGTACGGCCAGCAGAAGGCGTTCGATACCCATTCCCCATCCGATGCCGGGTGTGGGCGGCCCGCCCAGCGCTTCCACCAGGCCGTTGTACCGTCCGCCACCGCCGACACTGCTCTGTGCGCCCAGCGCTCCGTGCACCCACTCAAACGCCGTGCGGGTGTAATAATCAAGGCCGCGCACCAATCGCTGATCCACGTCGTAGGCAATCCCCAGCATATCCAGTTTGCGGAGAACGGCTTCGAAGTGCTTCGCGTTCTCAACCGTCAAGTAGTCGAAAACGGAAGGCGCATTCTCAACGATTGCTCGGTCCTGTTCATCCTTGCTGTCAAGGATGCGCAGGGGATTGGTTTCCAGGCGCTTCCGGCTGTCCTCGCTCAAGGAATCCTTTCGCGGCGTGAAGTAGGCAACCAGGGCTTCCCTGTAGCGCGGGCGGTCATCAGGCGATCCAACGGTATTGATCCTGAGCACCGCGTCCTTGATTCCCAGCGCGTTCAGAATGTCGAAGGAAAACGCGATCACTTCCGCGTCCGTGGCCGGATCGTCCGAACCGAGTGCTTCGATGCCGATCTGGTGGTGTTGACGGTAGCGTCCCGCCTGCGGGCGGTCGTGCCGGAACATCGGCGCGATATAGGCCAGTTTCAAGTACGGATTGTCGGCAAGCAGTCCGTCTTGTATGGCGGCGCGAACCACCGGCGCGGTACCCTCCGCGCGCAGTGTGAGGCTTTCGCCGTCCCGGTCCCGAAAATCGTAGGTTTCCTTCGAAACGATGTCCGAGGTCTCTCCACTGGTCCGGTGGATCACGTTGGAGTACTCGAACAGCGGCGTCCGTATCTCACCGTAGCGGTAGGTTCGGCACATCTCGCGAAACGTGGATTCCACCCACAGCCACAGCGGAATCTCCGACGGCACGATGTCGTGAGTGCCGCGCGGACATTGATAGATCTGGCGCTCTGACCGCTCGCCGAACGTCTTGTCTGTTTTCTCTTCAGCCATAACTGGATTTTCGGACGCCAAGGAACAAAGAAGCGGCCCGTTGGGCCGCCCCTTAATGAAGGTTATACCCGCGGGAATGCGCGCGGCAAACCGCGGGACGGCCGGTTAACGGGGATTCGGCACGATGGTCAGCGCCCACAAGCCGGTTTGACCGAGCCGGTACCAACCGTGCTTCGTAACCTTCTCCGGCGGATTTCCCGCCACAATCCCGCAGATTCCTGCGTCGGCCATCGCCTGGCGCACATTCGGCTTCAGGGTTCCGTCCGGATTCAGGATGCTGTCCGCCCCGGGCGCAATCGAAAAGGCGGATGGGCTGATCTTGGCAACGATGCGAACCCGGGCGATACGCGCCCACACAGCCGTGGAGGGTTCGCCGACCAGCGCAAGATCGTCGCCACCCCGGATTTCAGACTTTCGCACCGATTCCGCGATAACCCGCTGTTGTTCCGCGTCGCGCAATTCGCGGGTCACGCGGGCGTAACGGTTCGGCTGGCTCGGTAATACCAATATCGCCAGACCGGCGAAAACAGCCAGGGTAAATACAATCGAACCAGCTCGCCAACCCGCGGTAGACGGTCGCAGGGGCGGTTCCACGCAGGAAAGCAGGCCGAGCAGGATGGCGACCATATACGGCGCGGCCTCCCAGAGTTGCGGATGGAACGGGAAGTACGCCAGCGCGGCCAACACTGGAAACGCCCACAACGGCCAGTGCCCGCTCACCGCCCGCCACGTGGTACGCCGGCCCCGGTTCCGCGCCAGGAAAATCAGCGCCGGAACCAACAACCAGGACATCTGCAGAAAAGCGCCCGTCAATGCGCGGGTCGAATCCTTCATCGTTGTGCCGACCCGCGTCCAGGAAATCCCTGGCAGTGGGCGTCCCGCGCCGTCGCCGGGATCGTAAAGCATCGGAATCGTCGCAACTTGCGGGAAACGCTGATAAGACGTTCCCGGCACCTCCGCCAGTTTGGTTACGGGATAACGCCGGACGGCGTTCATCGGGAGGGGTTTGTCCGTCAGGTATGTGGTATACCGCCACGGAAGCCGTTCGCTGACACAAAACCGGTGCCGGACAAGCGACAACGCCGTCACATAAGGCGCCACCGCCACCAAGAACATCAACAGGGAAATCAGAACGAACCGTTTCCTTCGCCGGAACCGCCGCAGTGATATCACCGCGATGAGCATTGGTAGAAGCGCCACCACAATCGTGCACTGATCGGCGAGATAGGCCACTCCAAGCGCCAGGCCCATCCACACGTAATCCCAGGTCTTCGCGTTTCGCATGTGCACGCGAAGCAGAACCCCGAACACGATGTACAACGCGCCGGCGACGGCAATCGCGGCCGGATGGTGAACCACCGAAATCCAGCCGATGGAGGCAATGGCGAACAGAGGGAAGCCTATGAAATAGAACACCCATACGGGAATCGGGCGGAACAACTCGCCTCGTTCGTAATTGCCGCGATACCGGTTGAACCGTATGAGATTGCGAAGGAAGAACTCGAAACACGGGATTGTGGCGGCAAAAATCAGAAAGTCGGTGAACCGCACGAAACCGAACTCGACAGCCGCACTCGGACGGAACATCTCGGTTACCAGGCCGATCAGCAGTCCGTATAACGGGCTCCACCACCCGTTCACGGCCTCGCGCCAGTTCGCGCGTATGATTGCCTCGCCGACCGCTATGGACGACAGTCCGCCGGGCGTCATCACATCGCGGTATATCCAGCACTGCGCGGCCACGGCCAGGGCAACCAGCAACCACAGGCCGACGCGCCGGCGCGCCATCGGTTTGGGTGCCCGCCTTGATGTCTTTTTCGCCGGTTTCTGTTTCCGACCTGCCATATCCCTGATTTCAGCAATAAACGGGCCGACCTGCGCCGGGCCCCGCGTTGTTCTTCATTATTGTGTGGACTCGTCCCCGCGCGGGTCGAGAATGACACAAAGAAAAAGGGAAGGCGCTGGGCCTTCCGCATTTTCCGTATACTTCACGCTGATGGTTCGGACTGTTCGAAGACTGTCGTCAGGCGTTCCGTCAGCCACCTCCGCTCATCCGGGTCCAATTCCCCCGGACCGTCAATCTGCGCGAGGATGCTCCGGGCGAAATCCGCCCGTTCCTCCTGCGTGGCCGTGCCTTCCATCCAGGCGCTCATATCGACCACGTACTCCAGAAGGGAGCGACAGCGGTCCGACGGAGGTTCGGAATCGCTGAACGCCATCAGACTGAGCGGAGCGTTCGTCCCGCTTTCATGCACTTGGTGCAGGTGGTCACTTTCCGGGTGGTGCCCCCGCCGGCGTTCACGTGAACCGTCTGAAGGTTCACCGAGAACCACCGACCGGTTTTCGGCGCGCGCTGAGCCCACGCAGAGTGGCGGTGCCTGTGTGTACGGCCCGCCATGGCTTTTTTACCGCAATATTCACAAACTTTCATGTCTCTGATACCTCCCAGATACCGCGCCGGCCGGGGGCTTTCAACGCCGCCCGACGGAATGAAAAGACCGCCGGCGGTGTCACATAAGGAAGACGACAACGCGGCGGTCCCACGGATTTCGCGGAACACTTTGCAAACCAACGTATATTACCATGCATGAGCGCCCCGGGGCAAGCGCCTGAGTCCGAATCGCCGATTTCACTATACCAATGACAGACAACAACACCATACATCCGGACCTTCCCGTCGGGAACATTGTGTCCATCGGCACTGTGCTCGACTCTTCGGATACGCTCAGCCGGGCCGTCGAGGCGCTCCAGAACACACCTTCCCGCGGGGTTTTGGTCATGCATAACGGCTACTACTTCGGCCTTCTCACCGACGCCGAGGTGGCCCGTGCCCTGGCCACCGATCCCGCGATGACAGCCGGTGAAGCATCAGCGAGGGAAGTTCCCGTCATTCCCGCCGATATGTCGTGCATGGACGCCTTGCACACTCTGGCGGAAGCCGACCTGCCCGCCATGCCGGTCGCCGCGCGCGACGGCCGCCTGCTCGGAGCCATTTCGCGCGCGGAACTGCTGGAATCCCTTTATCGCCGCCGCCGTCCCGCTTCCATCGGCGGTATGGCGACGCCGCTGGGGGTGTATCTTTCGGACGGTATCCACCGGGGAGGAGTCGGCGACTTCGCCCTGATCCTCACCGGTGTCTTCCTGTTCATTGGCTCCGTATTGAGCGCGGCGGTGGCTTTGGGCGCGGTGTTCGCGTGGCGAAGACTCGGACTCGCGGGTATCATTCCCGCCCCGTGGATCATCACTCCCGCGTTTCTGCTGGCGTTTGCCGCGTGGTTCCGCCTGTCCCGGGTGGCGGGATACCACGCCGCCGAGCACCAGACGGTTCACGCAATCGAGCGGAACGAACCGCTGGAACCGGAACGCGTGGCGATGATGCCGCGCCCCCACCCCCGGTGCGGCACGAACCTGATGGTTCTTTTCAGCGTGTTTATGACGCTGTCGGCGTGGATGAAGATCGATCCGTTCGTGGCCGGTGTCATCAGCCTCGCCGCATACCGCTTCCTCGGGCCCTGGGTTCAGCAGAACATCACCACGCGCCCCGCCTCTCGAAAACAAATCGAGAACGGCATCTCAGCCGGCAGGCAGATTCTGGACCGGTACCAGCGGGGAACATCCTGGTCCTCCCGGTCCGGCTGGAAGCGTGTGTGGAACATGGGCCTTCTGCAGGTTGCCATCGGCTACATGGCGCCGGCCTACGCTTTGCCGTTGCTTGCCGAAAACGTTCGCTTTGTCCAATCGTTGGCACGCTTCCTACAATAAGATGCGCCGCCTTGTCGGACGCAGGTTCCGGCCGCAACCGATCGGGCATATTTCCCACCGACTGCCGCGCCGGCGCACTACCACAACGCGGATAGGAGAAAACGTCTCATGAAGTGGATACGTATCGCGACGCTTGCGCTGTTCGTCGCGGCGGTTCCCTCGTACGCCCAGACTTCATTCCTGCGCATCCTGAAACCTGCGCCGGACCAGGTGGTGCGCGAAGCGATTCCCGTTCAGATCGAAGCCAGCGCCATCCCCGCCGGAGGCTACCTGGTTGTCGAAATCAACGACGAGTTCATGGCGGCCGTCGTGCCCGACGGCAAGAGCGACAAGGTGACGTACTGGTGGGATTCACGCGCGGAATTCCCGGGCATCGACGCGCCGCCCGAAGACGGTCAGTACACCATACGCGTCAAAACCTACAACGCGGCCTTCAAGTTTCAACGTTCCAACGAACTCAACGTTATCCTGCGTAACAAGATTACCCTGAAACCGGGACAAACCGTCAGCCTCGCCTACCGCATGAGCGCCGACACCATGTGGGAGTACGACTACAAGGTTAAAACCACCATCCAGGGCATCGAGACCTATTCCGCCGACATCCCGTTCAGCGTCACCATCGCGGACTTCTACGGCGGCTCCGCCCTGGCCAGCGAGCGCTTCGACAAAACCGCCACCGAAACGTATTCCGGCGCCACCCAGCCCTTCCAGCGCCCGGTGCGGTCCCTTGCCTTTACCCTGCGGGACAACGGACAACTGAGCCGCGGCGTCAAAATGCAGAGGAACAACCTGAACTGCCTGTTCAGCCCCACCACGTTGCCTGCGACTGCCCGACCGACCGGAAGCACATGGACCGGCCAGTTGTCGGTACCGGGCCTGTTCCAGCGCACTCCCGTCATCGTCCAGGCGAAGCACACACTGCTCGGGCTTGAGTACTTCAGGGGATTCCCGTCCGCCAAGATCAAGTCGGAATATGAAGGAAGCGGAACCATCGCTTCCGCGGATCCCAATCAGCCGTCGGAACCGGTGCGCATCAACGGAAGCCGGGTGTCCTACTTTGACTACATCCGGGGACGCCTGATCCGCGCCGAAGACACCTTTACGGCCGATTCAACCGCGCCCTCCGCGGACGGAATGTCCGGCCAGACGACCACCCGAAAGGTGACCGTCATCACAACACTGCGCTGATCCGAAGCACAGACCGCTTAAGGAAAGGGCAACCGCACGGTTGCCCTTCTTCTTCCCTATGCGACGCAAAACCGTAAAAGCGACGAAACAGGAGAGAGACCCGGAACTTCCGCTGGTGGAGCACCTCGCCGAGTTGCGGACGCGCCTTGTCCGCTCGGTGATCATGATCGTCCTGGCCTCCACCGCCATCTGGTTCTTCTACGATCCGCTTTACACTTTCTTCACCGCGCCCATCCGCCCGTACCTTCCCAAAGAGGGCGGCCTGATTGTCACCAACTGGCTGGAACCGTTCTTCATCCAGTTGAAACTGTCGCTGTACTGCGGCCTGGTGGCTTCGGCGCCGTTCTGGATCCTGGAAATGTGGGCGTTCATCGCGCCGGGGCTGACGCCCCAGGAACGCAAGCCGATCCGCCTGCTGGCCCCGCTGACCATCCTGCTGTTCCTGATGGGCGTGGCGCTGGCCCACTTGGTTCTGCCGATGACGTTCGGCTGGGCGCTGGGGTATATGCCGCCGGAAGCGCGCCTACTGCAGAAGATAACGGACTACGTGGAATTCCTGGCGAAGATGTACCTGGCGTTCGGGGTTGCCTTCCAACTGCCGGTGGTGCTGATGTTCCTGGCAAGCGTGGGAATCGTGGATTCAACGCTGATGAAACGGTTCTGGCGCCAGGCCGTGATCATCATCATGCTGATCGCCGCGATCATCACACCCAGCAACGATCCCGTGACGATGATGATCTGCGCCACGCCGATGGCTCTGCTCTACGTGCTCAGCATTTTCCTGGTCGGACGCATGGAACAGCAAGAGGCCGACGAAGACAAAACATAGGCCCCTTTACGCCCCCCAGCGCCGGATAAGCGCCACCGCGTCCGCGATGTCGATCTGGAATGGCGCCCCCTCCGACTCCCTCACCAGGTCGCCGCGTTCCACCTGCTCCGGAGTTCCCGCCGCCAAGCCGGCCGCGATTCTCAAAGACAGGAACACGTCCTCCGCTTCCACGTAGTTGTTGCCGTCCACGTCGCCGATCCTGCTCACCTGCCACGCCTTCAACCGCGTCACGCGCCGGCTTCCGTTGTCGCCGATGATAAGGTCTCCGTTGGGAGCGAAGGCGATACCTTGCGGTTTTGAAAGTGCCGCTCCGGTGTGGTCGCGTGTGTAGGAACGCCAGACCGAGAAGTCCCGGTTCAAGAGGGTAATTGTGTTGGAGGATGTCCGCGACACGGCGATGATACCCTCCGGCGATGCGCAAATGTAGCCAGGAACCGTCATGGATATCCGGTCCTGCACGTTGCCGTACGGATCGAACCGGACGATCTGGCCCGCTCCCGGATCGGTGGTCAGGTACGTGTCGTCGTCCAACTGGATTGTCTTGATGGGCCGCGTCAGCGTATCCGCCCCGAAGACCAGCAGTGTCGACCGGTTGCCGCCGGAAAGCACCTCCACGCGCTTGTTGTTTTTGTCGGTGATGATGTAATCGCCGTAGATGCCCACGGAAAGGCCTTCGGGGATGTTCCAGTTGCCTTCATCCGCCCCGATGTCGCGAAGGACACGGAACACGGCGGTAGCGCCCCACGGGGTGTTGCGACCGTCCGGCATCACTTCCAAAAGACCGCTGACCGGGTGGTCGATGTATCCCACCGGCCCGCCGATGCTGGCAATGTTGCCGTCCGGGGTGACGGCCACGTCCATCGTGCACACGTGATTGTGGACACTGCCAAATGCCGAGATTGGCGAGTAATCCGGCCTCAGCCAGATGGGCTGTTCGCGCGGGTAGTCGCTCGCGATGATCGAGCCGTCCGGTTTGACCGTGATTCCGCGCAGATCGTTGAATATGTACGTACCCGATTCCTTGCAGAACGCGCTTTCGATTCCATTGCGAAGCGACGTGATGGCATACCGCGCCATGGTGCCCGTGTTCAGCGAGGTCGAATAGGTCAGGGTAGTCGGCGGAAGAGACGTCACGACACGCGTCCATTCGTAGAACGGCTCAAGAGCGCGGTAAATGCGGTAACCCGTGATGTCGCTGTCAGGGCTCGCGTTCCACGTCAGTTTGGCGGCGGTGGCGCCGTTGGGACGCACGGCCAGGCCAACCGGCGGAGCGGGCGCGCCAACCGGCGGGAAATGGGTCCGCATCGGATACACAGCCGTGTCGGGGCCGGTGCGCCAGTAGGCCAGGTTGAAGTCGGTGATATCCAGCCAGAAGAACTCGCGCAGATCGCCCTTGCGAACGCGGAACAGCAGAACATTCCGGTTTCCGACGACATCCACCGTTCCAAACGGATTGTCGTGCTGGGTGTAAACCACCGGCGCGCCCGGCTTGTACTCCGGGGTGATGTGCGGCGCCGGCCGGTTCGGCATATCGAAGTACCCTTGGGCATCGGTGACGCCCTGGAACACAGGTTCCTCGGCGAGGGGTTTTCCCTGATAGGCGCTGATCTCGGCGCCGGCCACGGGCATACCGGCGCTATCCAGCGCTTGCACACGGTTGCGAAGGGGAATAAGGTACTGGAAGTCGCCGTACCACCCGCGTCGGCGCCCCAATTGGCTGTTCATCGCCACGGCGCACGCTTCCGAGAAGTTGGTATCGCCGTGCCCTCGCATCATGCCGCCCTGATGGGCATTGCGGTTCAGGCCGACCGGATAGCCGTCCAGGTCCAGCGTCAGAATATCCGAAGCGGTGAGGTCCAGGTTGTACAGGTCCATCAGGCCAAGCTGATGTCCCCATTCGTGCGGCAGACCCCAGTCGTACTGCTGGGCCATCGACGGAGGCGGATACTGGTTGAACGCCCACCCGCTGTCGAATCCGTTGACGCCCCGAAAGTTGTCGATGTTCTTGCGCGGCGACGCGTCATCGAGTATCAGGAAATCCTCGATGCGTATCCTCTGTTCGATTCCGTTGGGAGCGGTCGGATAGACGGATTTCTTGAACTTGTCGTGCATCAAGTCGACGTGGTACTGAATCCAGTCCTCAAGCGAATACGAACCGTAGCCGTCCGGGTAGTTGCCGCCCGTTGTGGTGTGGTTCTGCACACCCCGGAAATCGTTGTAGTACGACCGCAACACCGAGATGAAGAAGGCGGAGGCGTCGGTTCTTTCCGTGCGCGTGTTGTTGCGGGAACTGATTTCGGCGGGGGCTCCGTCTTCCTGGCGGCAGGAAAACGAGATATCGTGCGGGCCGTCCTGCCACGCCCACTGTACGCTGAACTCGGCGAAGGTGCCCGGTTCCAGCGTAGCCAGCACAAAAGTCGGGCCGTTGGGATTCCCGTCGAATCCCTTGTACGTCAGGGTATCGGTTCCCGTGGCGCGGGCGTCCGCGTCCAGGCCCGGGTGCGATCCGCTTCCAATCTCCACGCCATCCATCTTCCAGGTGTAGGTAAACGGAGCCGTGGCGACTCCCCCGTGGTTCACAACGCGGGCTGTGAAGGTCACAATGTCTCCCGGATCGTGGTACCGTTTTTTTGCCTGGCTCTGCTCCAGCGTGATCTCGCGGTTCGGATTTTCCGGATCGGAAGGATGGCCGAAGCCGTCGTAATAGATCGGCGCGTAAGACGGCAGACGCGGCGAGATGGAGATGATCACCACATCCAGATCCGGCTTGGCGGGCGGAGGATCCCCGGCTCCGGCCATTACGCTTCCACCGAAAACAGCACCAAGGACCAACACCGCCGGAACCGTATACCGGAATCTCATCTGCCGTCTCTCCTTCGGGTGTCCGTCAGGCCGACGTACCGCAGTACAGGTCGTACAACTTGCCTGCCCTGATTGCCGCATCGGCAATCTCCTCTGTAATGGTATCACCCGGCTGTGCCAGCGCAACACCCTGTTCGTCGTAGACCACCGTCCCGACCTTCTGACCGATCACCAGTGCCCGCATCACGCGTTCCTGCGCGGCCGCGGCCTCCGCGTCGGTGGGTACTGGGTTTTCCTCAGAGCCCGCCGGTTCGGGTGCGACAACCGGTTCGTCCTCAACAACCGTCGTAGCCGCCACGTCCTCGACACGGGCAGGTTCCGGCGCCGCTGTTTCCTCGGGTAGTTCCTCCGCCGGGCTTTCCTCCAGAACCGTCACAAGCTCCTCAAGCGTGTTGTATGCGCTGTCCAGCACACTATCCGGCACGATGACCACGGACGCGCTTGCGGTTAGAAATACCGAACGCGGGACATACGCCGTACGGCCCGTCCCCAGGTCCGCGTGCACATCAAGCCGATAGGCGTTCATCACGCCGGTGCGCTCATCGAAAGCCTCGTCGGTGATCGTGCCCAACAGCCGACCCGTTTCGGTGATGCACGTTCTCTGGCGGGCTTCGTTGGCGGACAGCAGGTGAAGTTGCAGTTCCGGAAGCTCGTCAAGAGAGTGAACGGCCTGGCCGGACTCCACCAGAACCACGCTCTGCCCGAACGCGCGGCAGTTGCGCATTGGCACAAATCCCGGTGCCTGATACCACTGACGCGCCACAGCGACCGCGGGTATCCGGCCTGTAACCTGGTCCACAACGAGGCGCAGTACGGATCCGATCTGGTCTCCGGTATCCAGACAGATGACCGGCAATCCGAGAGTATGATTGATGATCTTCACGAGGTTCTCCTGTTCATTGGGGAATCAGTTGCGAGCGCGAACGCCAACCGGAATACTCAGGCGGATTTTCGCGCTTTCGCCATACCATTGTATCGCGGGCGAAGTGCCATTCCGGTGACCAACCCGATTCCCTCTGTCGACCGTTTCGGAACACACGCGGCGGAACACCGGTCAAAAAAACGGCTGGGACTCTCGTTTCGGTGGATTGCACGAAACGAAGCCGCTATGCTAGCATGTCATCGGCGGGTAAACGAATTCAGACTTCCGCCGGTACATCAAGGAGAAACTTATGTTACGTCTCTCACGCGGAAGGATCCGCTCGTCCGCGGGCTTTACCTTGATCGAACTCCTGGTGGTCATCGCGATCATCGCCATCCTCGCGGCCATCTTGTTCCCTGTTTTCGCGAAAGCGCGTTCACGCGCACAGATGACGACCTGCTCCTCGAACCTGAACCAGTTCGGCAAGGGATTCGCCATGTACGAGTCCGACTATCCGGACTTCGCGATGCCTGGCGCCATGACCGACCTCTGGGCAACGGACTTCTACGGCAAGGACTGGGTTTCGATGGTCAATCCGTACCTGAAGGCCCTGGCGAAAAGCACAACGTGGAGCCTGGACGAGAACCTGTTCTGCCCCGTGGCGCCCAAACTGCCCGCCACGATGAAGGACCTCCGACGCCCGTACGGTTACAATTACTACTACCTTGGATATCACAATCCCCCGACCGCCAAACTCGTTCCGATTTCGCGTGTGAAGTTCCCCACCCAGACGATTCGCATCTGTGAGGTCTGGAACTTCAAGGACAACCCGCCCACCGGTCAGGGATCGCTGTATATCTACCCGCCGACCTCCGGCGTCGGCAATCCGTCCGCCAACTGGGCATACCCGCCGGGATTCCATTCCGGCAAGGGGGCCAACGCGCCTGCGCGGCTGAAGGGCCAGAACAACATACTCTGGTTCGACGGACATATCTCCGCCATGACCGGAGACAAGATTGTGTACGCGCGCGGTGGAACGACACCGGACAACGCTTACTTTGAACTGGACCCGGTCAAGGGAAAACCCTGACACCGGTTTGTCGACTCCGTTCGCACATGAACTGCGGAGCGCCCGGGCGGGCGCTCCGCTTCGTTTTATCGGAGATTGTGTGAAGCCTTGCCGTGTGTGAGTCGTGCCATGGGAGGCGTTTGTAAGGCATAATCATCATGTCGGCGCGCACGCGGTTGTCGCGTATTTGAACCGGCGCCGGCTTTACGTCAATCCCGACCATCGGATTACTGTCGGACCACTGAATGTCTTCACCACAAAAGTATCTGATCCAACCCGCGCACCAGAAGGTGACGGACAATATCGAGCAACTCCTGGCTGTCCTTCCGCCGGAGATTACCCGAAACCTGATCCGCCACAGCGACCTGATGGACCTCCTCGAAATCGTTCTGGACCTCGGTCGCGAACCCGAAGCCCGCTTCCCGAACGATGTCTACACCATCCTTGATCGGCCCGTGACCGAAGAGGATATTGAATACGTCGCCACGCGGGTTGGCGCGTTCGGTGCGGATAACCGCGCGGGAATCGAACGTACCCTCCACCGGATTTCGGCCATCCGCAACCGAAGCGGACGCATTGTCGGCCTCACCTGCCGTATCGGCCGCGCGGTTTACGGCACGGTCGACATCATACGCGATGTCGTTGAGAAGGGCAAGTCCGTCCTTCTGCTCGGTCGCCCGGGCGTCGGCAAGTGCGTGATCGGCGACACCCTGATCCCCACGGAACACGGCATCATCCCGATCGCGTCCCTGCAACCCGATATACCCGCCGATACCGAAGGTTTCCGGGAAATGCGGTGTGTTGTTGCCGGTCCCGAAGGACCCGTAACAGCGGAACGGTTCTACAACGGCGGTCGGCAGGCTACCATCCGCATCACCACCACGTTGGGATACGTGCTGGAAGGAACCCCGGAACACCCTGTCATTGCGAGAACCCCATCGGGCGAACCCCGCTTCACCCGTCTTGACACGCTGAGAAGCGGTGATGAAGTCGCGCTAGTCAGGGGCCGCGCCATGTTCGGCGCCCATCCGATGACACCGGATTCCGCCGCCGTACTCGGCGCGCGGTTGGCGAATGACCCCGACGCGAGCATTCCGCCGGAGGTTCTGAAGGCACCGAAAGAGACGGTCCTGGCTTTGATACGGTCCTTGTTCGACGCCGTCGGCGAAGTCGGCGAGGACTGCGTGACTGCCGTATTCCCGTCCGCGGAACTTGCCGGCCAGGCGCACGTGCTTCTCCTGGCCCTCGGTATGGTAACCAACCGGCACCGGCGCTGGTGCGACGGCGGACATATCCACAGCATCACCCTGCTGGGAGACAGCCTGCGCTGTTTCGCTTCGGAGATCGGTTTCTCGGACGACCGGGCCAACGCCGACCTCCAACGCGCGGCGGAAGCGGCGGCGCGCGAATCGGAGTGCGTGCTCGGCCGGCTGATCGATCCCCCGTGCGCCATGGGAGCGGATATCCTGTTCGACGATGTCGCCGTGATCGAGCACTCCCACGCGGAAGTGTACGACCTCAGCGTGCCCGAGGGGCACACCTTCATCGGCGGCGGATTCATCAACCACAACACCACCAAACTTCGCGAAGTGGCGCGCATTTTGAGCGAGGAGTTTCACAAACGCGTCGTGATCGTGGATACGTCGAACGAAATCGCGGGCGACGGCGACATTCCGCATCCCGCCATCGGCCGCGCCCGGCGTATGCAGGTTCCCACTCCGTCCGAACAGCACGCGGTGATGATCGAGGCCGTGGAAAACCACATGCCGGAAGTCATCGTTATCGACGAGATCGGCACGGAGCAGGAAGCCTTCGCCAGCCGGACCATCGCGGAACGCGGCGTTCAGTTGGTGGGGACCGCGCACGGAAACAGCCTCGAAAACCTGATGATGAATCCCACGCTCAGCGACCTGATCGGAGGGATTCAGGCGGTGACACTGTCTGATGACGAAGCCCGGCGGCGCGGGACGCAGAAAACCGTGCTGGAACGCAAGGCGCCTCCGACGTTCGACGTCATCATCGAGATCCTCGAAGTCGACAAACTGGCCATCCACCACGACGTCATGTCCACCGTGGACCGCATGCTCCGGGGCGCCTCCCCGCGGCCTGAAATTCGGGTTCGCACTTCGCAGGGTGAAGTCGAAGTCGTTCAGAAGGGCGAAAGCGCTCCCGTTACCAATGGAGAGCCCCGAGTTTTTGAAACCTCCAGCCACCCGCACACGCCTGCGGCTCAGGAGTACCAGTTGTCGGCGCCGCGCGAGATTCCGCCGGCAACACGCATCTATTCGTACGGCGTCTCGCGAAATCGACTGGAACGCGCTATCCGCGAACTCCGGCTCCCGGTTTACATCACCAAGGACCTGAACGAAGCCAACGCGGTGATTGCCCTGAAGGCGCACACACGCGGCGCCAGTGCCCGGCTTCAGGACGCCATCAACCGCGGGCTTCCCATGTATGTAGTTCGCAGTAACACCTACGCCCAGGTCGCGTCCGCCCTGCGCGATATGTTCCATCTGCCGGCGGACAGCACTCCGGACGAGGAGGAATTGGCTCTTCAGGAAGCGAGGGAGAGCGCCGAACGCGTACACGAATTCGGCGAACCCGTGGAACTCAATCCGCAGAACAGTTACCTGAGACGCCTGCAACACGAACTGATTCAGACCTTCGGCCTCTCATCCGACAGCATCGGCGCGGAACCGAACCGCCGCGTCCGCGTGAGCAAACGATGATTTCGAGCACCGGCATCCCGGACGTACAGCAGAACATGATCCACGCGCCGGGCGGTTTATTTATCACCGTGGAAGGCGCGGACGGCACCGGGAAAACCACACATGCGGGATTGCTGGCGGATCGACTGCGCAAGGAAGGCAGAGACACCATTCTGACGCGGGAACCGGGAGGTGGAGGCGCGGTTGCCTCCGCCCTGCGCGAATTGCTTCTCCACGGCGACGATATGGCGGACCGTACGGAATTGTTGCTTTTCTTCGCGGCCCGTTCCGAACACGTTGCGCACGTGATCCGTCCCGCCATCAATTCAGGGAGCATCGTGGTGTGCGACCGGTATACCGACTCCACGCTGGCATACCAGGGCTACGGACTGAACATCCCGCTGGAGATGATATACCGCCTGCACGAGATTGCCACCGGTGATTTGTGGCCGGACCTGACCATTCTGCTGGACCTTGACCCCGCGGAGTCTGCCGACCGACTGCACGATCACAACCGCATGGAAGGCCGGGGCATGGAATTCCAGCATCGTGTGCGCAACGGCTTCCTTTCGCTGGCTGAAACAGCCGCTGATCGATACGTGATCGTGCCTTCTTCCGGTCCCATGGAAGAGGTGCACGCCGCCGTGTGGGATGCCGTTCGCGCCCGCCTGCCTTTGCAACAAACCGGCTGTGCCGGTTCATAGATAAGGAGATTGCCGTGAAGCTCATCATCGCGATCGTCCACGACCGCGACAAACAACGCCTGGAGGACGGTTTGAGATCCGGTGGTTACCGGTTCACGAAACTGGCCAGCACCGGCGGATTCCTGCGCGAAGGCAACACCACGTTCCTGCTTGCCGCCGAGGATGACTCGATCGACGAGATTCTGGCCGTGGTAGACGAAAACTGCAAAACACGCGAGCAGTACGTCAACCTGTTGCCGCCCGACGCGGCGGCGGTCGGCGCTTTCGTTGCCAGCCCCGTCAGCATCAAGGTCGGCGGCGCCATTGTGTTCGTACTCCCCATTGAACGTTTCGAGAAGTATTGATCCGCCGAATGCTTGGACAGGAACACATACTCAACGCCCTTCGCGACGCGCACCGCCGCAACACGGTGCACCATTCCTACCTGTTCGTCGGCCCCGACGGACTGGGACAGGAAGAGGTATCCCTCTGGTTCGCCCAAATGGTGAACTGCGATACGGCGGACGACGCTCCGTGCGGCGTGTGCCACCCGTGCCGGTTGATTGCCGCCGGCAACCATCCGGACTTCACCTGGATACGACCGGATGAAAAAACAAAACGCGGCCGCGTTACGATTGAACAAACACGGCACATTCGGTGGCTCGTATCCGGCGTCCCAACGCTTGCCCGAAGACGGGTGATCGTGATGACCGCCGCCGAGCAGATGATGCCGGAAGCCGCCGGAAGCCTGCTCAAAACCCTGGAGGAACCACCGGAGCATTCCACTTTGATCCTCATCGCGCGGAACGTAACCGACGTCCTCCCAACCATCCTGTCCCGTTGCCAGGTCCAACGCTTTCTCCCCGTACCGACGGAAGTCGTAACCTCCTTTCTGATGGAGCGAGGCGTCGGGGAAGCGGAGGCGGCGAAACTGGCGGCGCTGTGCGACGGCCGACCGCCGGAAGCGGAACGTTTGCGGAACGAGCCCGACCTGCTTGCGGGACGTGACGTCACCCTGGACTGGCTGGAGGATCTGTCTCGCGCCGGACTCGGCGACGCCCTCTTGATGGCCGAAAGATTGAGAACCACTTCGGATGAGATGCCCGGCGAACTGGAAAGCCGCTTGCACTGGATTACCCTGTGGTACCGCGATGTGATGGCCGCGCAATCGGCTGGCATCGAGGCTGTGCTGTACCACCCGGACCGGGCCGAGTCGATCGCCGGAGCGGCGCGCCTGTACCCGGAAGGCTTCCCGTCTTCCGCTATCCAGGCCGTCGGGAAGGCGCGGAGATACCTGTCCGGCAACGGCAACGCGACACTGGTCACGGAAGACCTGGTGATGAATCTGATCCCCGCGGGAGGCCGCCCGTGACAATCGGTGTTCTGGGCGCTGGAAGCTGGGGTACGGCGCTCGCCCGCCTGCTGGGAGAAAAAGGCTTCCCCGTGCGGCTGTGGGATCACGTTGCCGAACGCGCCGAACAGGTGCAGGAATCCCGGGAGAACAGCCGCTACCTGCCGTCCTTCACACTGCCCGACACGGTACTGGTCACCGGTAGCTTCGAGGACGTCGCGACCTGGGCAGACACCATCATCATCGCCGTTCCGAGCGGCGCCGTGCGCACTGCTATCGAGGAACGCGCTTCACTTCTGGGTAGGGCAACTGCCATCCTCAGCGCGGCGAAGGGTCTGGAACCGGCCACGGGACTACGGGTTTCCGAAATTCTTCAGCAATTGCTTCCGGCTGAATCCGCCGCTTGTGTCGCCGTGCTTTCCGGCCCCAACCTCGCCGTGGAACTGGCCCGGGGCATCCCGACCGCCACCGTAATCGCCGCCCGCAATCCCGATATCGCGCGGAACCTGCAGGAGACTTTCCGAACCGGGGCGTTCCGACCTTATATCAGCGACGACATCATCGGCGTGGAACTTGGCGGCGCGCTTAAAAACGTCATCGCCATTTCCGCCGGAATCTCCGACGCGCTCGGATACGGGGACAACACAAAGGCCAGCCTGATGACGCGCGGACTGGCCGAGATGGTGCGTCTCGGCGCAGGGCTTGGGGCGCGCCGCGAAACCTTTTACGGATTGAGCGGGCTGGGCGATATGATCACCACTTGCGCCGGACGCCTGAGCCGGAATTACCGCGTAGGCGCGGGACTGGCCAAGGGCGGCAGTCTGTGGGAAGTGCTGGCGGAGATGGGGCAGGTGGCAGAGGGGGTGCCCACGGCACAGGCCGCGATGCGTTTGATTGAGCAGACCGGCACGGAGTGCCCGATCCTGGAGGGTGTGTACCGCATCCTTTTCGACGGCGAAACACCCTCTCTCGCCGCGCACGAACTGATGGAGAGATCCGTGAAGGGCGAAACCTAACCGGTTTCGCCCTTTCGTTGAATCGACTACTCGGAATCCTTGGCGGTCTTCCGTGTTCGCTTTACCACCGGTTTCTCAGGAACCGCTTCCTCGGTCTTTTCGACCTTCTTGCGGGTTTTCCTGACCACAGGCTCCTCTACGACTGCTTCCGGAGCGGCTGTTTCCGCCTTCTCGGCCTTCTTCCGGGTCTTCTTGACCGCCGGTTCCTCGACCGCGGTCTCCGCAACGGGAGCCTCGTCCTGATGGATCGGGACTACCTCGACCTCAATCTCCGGTTCAACGGCTTCGATCGGCAACTCCTCAAAAAAGCGCTGGATTTCCTCGCGAACGGCTTTCCGCACGATTTCTTCCACGGCCTTCAGCGAGATGGTTTCCGCCGGCTGGGGGCGCGGGCCGCGGTCGCGGCTTTCCCACGGACGGTCGCCGCCCTGCGAACGCGGTCGGCGGTCGCGGTCTTCCCACGGACGGTCGCCGCCCTGCGGACGCGGTCGGCGGTCGCGGTCTTCCCACGGACGGTCGCCACCCTGCGGACGCGGTCGGCGGTCGCGGTCTTCCCACGGGCGGTCGCCGCCCTGCGGGCGCGGTCGGCGGTCTTCCCAGGGTCGGTCGCCACCTTGCGGGCGCGGTCGGCGGTCTTCCCAGGGCCTGTCTCCACCCTGCGGGCGCGGTCGGCGGTCTTCCCAAGGACGGTCGCCCTGCGGGCGCCGGTCGTACTGGCTTTCTCCCCGTCCGCCGGTGTTGCCTTCGTGCTCTCTATCGTCCCTTCGGCCTCCGCCGTGTCCGGGGTCTCTTTTCGGTTTTCTATCGTAGAATGCCACTTTATATTTCCTCTCGTGGTTCGGTGCGTGGTTGCGGATCGGAAAATGCGGATGCGGCCATGAGCTTTTCCGTGTCCCGGGCGCGAAGAGCCCTCTCAAGAGCCTCCACGACATCAATATCACTGCCGCCTTCCGCCGAGCATCGCCTGCCCACCCGGACCATTGCCGGGGCGCGCGTGAGGTTTCCCAGCACGATCGCTTCTCCAACGTTCAATCCCGGCAGATCCTGGAACAGGCTTTCGCTCAGGCTTTCCGCGGCCCTGCGGACGGCATCCTGGTCCGTCGGATTCGTCAATTTCATCACAATCTGACTGCCGCACTGCGACAGAGTGTCCGGATCGATCTTTCCCGGTCTCTGCGTGATGACGACCAGAAATACCTGGAACTTTCGGCCTTCCGCGGCGATGCGGTTGACCCATTTGGCGCACTCGGTGGCTCCAATCCCTTTCGAACCCGGCGCAAAATTGTGCGCTTCCTCCAGGACAACGAATACAGGATAGGACAACTTGCCCGCCGTTGCCCGCGCCCAGAGGTCGCTGAGTGTTCTCTGGACAGTGTACAGCGACACGGCTTGTTGCATACCGGCCAGGTCGATGACACTCAACGTCTGCGGTTGACTCAGGTCCTCAACCGGCACGTCGGTCATACCCCAGAGTTTCCAGCCTTCGATCTGCTCCAGGTACTTCACGGCTCTGCCGGCGCCGGCCTTGATATCGTCCGTCACCGCGCGAGGTTTCTTGCCGCCCGATTTCTTCAGATCAACGCCTGCCCTGTCCTCCAGCGCATCGTGGAATACATCCCCGGGGTCCGTTTCATCATACACCGCGGGCGAAATCGGGCTGTCGTCCATCAAATCGACGCCCGATTCCCCCTTCTCTTCTCCGGACATCATTTCCAGCACTTCCCGTACCTGCTCCGGCGTGTAATCGATGCCGCGAACCTGCAACCGGTCGCAGGCGACCTGCACGGAGGCGCGGATTTTTGACGCGTTGCTCGCGACACCCGCCACGTTGCAGATGTCATCCGCGCTCAACCGGCTGAACTGGACCGTGTATTGCGTCGATCCGCCGATTTCCTCGTCGGAGTAGCGCCTACCATCGATGCCAGGCACCCGGTACACGTTTACCCGTTTGGCGAATACCGTTGGCTGGCGTTCCGGCGTCACGCGAAGGCGCACGTAGTCGCTGTTGGGATCGAATATCACAATCGTCGCGCCGAGTTGCAGAAGGTTCTCGAACAGCAATCCCGAGAGGTAGGACTTGCCTGCCCCGGTTTGCGCAATCACGGCAAGGTGGCGGCGCAGGCCGTTCGGGTCCAGTTGCACTGGCACACCGGGGCGGTTGATGAGCGTCCCCAGTTCGATGCCGCTTTTCACATCACGCGAGAAAAACTCCCTCAGCAGGTCGTCCGAAGCGGCCTCCACCGGCTTGCCGGGAAGGGCGGCGCACCGGGGCAGGCGGACCTGGGTTCGTCCGCTCGGTTCCCGGTCGATGTAACCCAGCACGGAAGCCGTGGCGGTGATGCTCGGTGCGGGCTGGTAGTCGCTGTGAACAAGGCGTTCTGTTTCATCGAAGGTGTGCGAGCCGTCCAACAGGCGGTTGGTGACCTGCAGGCGCATCACCTGCGCCAGCACGTCCACCTCGCGGGTCTCGTTGCCGATTTTCTCGCGTACGCCGCGAACCACCACATATTCCATCCGCGGCGGCGCGATGCCCGGTCCCGTGACGAACGTGAACTCGCTTGTGCTGACGTTTCCGACAATATATCCCAGTGGTTGCAAATTGATATCTCCTCCGCTACTCGCCATCCGGCGCAAACCTCCGCGCGCCGCGATCCATGGAAACCGACGTGCCGATAATGTTGCGCAGAATGCCCAGATGCTCGTTCGCCAGCGCGCCGCGCGACAGGCGCACCACGCGGTCCGCCGCATACAGCATCGAATTGTAAACCGAACTCCCGCCGTACTGCGCCCGAAGGGCGGACAGGATTTCGAACGCGGAACGCTCTCCGGCCCACCTGCGATCAAACGACAACAGAGGGTCCGTGCACCCCAGCGTGTCGCCCAGTGTATCAATGCGCAACGGGTCATCGCCGGGCGCGAACCGCACGAAGAAAACCCCGATGGCGGGAAGCTCACCGAGCCGTTCGCGATACAAAACGCGCAGGTCTTCGGCTTCGGCGTTTGGACGGTCGGCGTCTACTCCGTCCGTTCCGAACAGAACCGGTTCGGTGAACCCCGCGCCCTCGGTGAAACGCGAAAGCAGTTCCGCATCGCACAGCAACGGTTCGGACCCGCCGGCCAGCGATCGAGCCAGAATCGTCGCCCGCGCGGATTTGCTGATCCCGGCCAGCAGAATGTTGTGTCGGCGGCAACCTTCAAAGAGGCTGATCAACGACTCCATGATCGCAATGCGCAGATCCGGAAAGTCGCCGATCGGCATCGGCCGCAGGTACAGGGCGTGTGACAGTTGCGACAACAGCGTTCCGTCCAGCAACAGCATCCCGCCCGCCATGCCCGGCAGGTTGTCGACCGCCAGAGAGATCTCCAGGAACATCCGCAGTCGATCGGTTGCGCGCCCCGGGTCGGCGGGATCGGACCCTCTCAGGACTTCGCAGATGACGCGGCTGTCCTCGTAACCCGGCCCGACTAAAACCGCCCGGCAGGAGATGAACGAAGCCCCGTTGCTGAGAGGTGAATTGCCGGACCCTCCGTCCACGGCCCAGGTCGGCCGCGCGGCGGACATACCGTCCGGCAGGGGATGCCACCGCTCGCGAAGAGCGCCTCGCAATTCCTGTTCGCTCGGATTGTGCGGCTTTGAATCGAAAATGGCGGCGAACCGCTGGCGCTTTTTGGCGATATCCTCGGCAAATTGTGTAAGAAAGTATGGCATGGTCGTGTGGTCATGATAGCGCAAACCGAACGGATGTTTCCATTCCCCGCGTCAACCGGCACGGCGGGGTTTATACTGTTCATATGAGCACGCCGATCAAAGCCGTGGAAATCCTGCCCGGACGCGCCGCCGGATCGGTTCGCGCGCCTGCGTCCAAAAGCTACGCCAACCGCGCCCTTCTGCTCGCCGCGCTCGCCGAGGGTGAGTCTGTTATTCACAATCCCCTCCAAAGCGACGACACCGAGGCCATGACCGGCGCCCTCCGGGACCTGGGCGTCGACGTGCGCACGGCGGACGACGCCTGGATTGTCCGCTCCAGCGGTCGGTTCAACACGCCTTCCGAGGGTATCAACTGCCGTGATTCCGGGACAACCCTGCGTTTCCTGACCGCCGCCTCGGCGCTTTTCGACGAACCGATCACGCTGACCGGTTCGGAGCAGTTGCGCAGACGCCCCATACAGCCTCTGCTGGACACCCTGGAGGAACTGGGTGTCTTCGCCGGCACGGACGACGGCTATCCGCCGGTGGTGGTTTGCGGACCTTTGCGCCCCGGACCGGCGCGCGTCGAATCCTCGGCCAGCAGTCAATACGCCTCGGCGCTGATGATGGCCCTGGGCGCGACAGGTTGCCCCGATGCGGCCGTTTTCGCGGACGGGCTTGTTTCTGTGCCCTATGCGCTCATGACCCTGCAATCCATGACGACCTGCGGCGTCAAATGGAAGCAGGCCGACGACGAACCGAATCTTTTCTATCCGGATCCGGGCGGGTGTTACCGCGCCACCGAATCCACCGTGGAGTTCGACGCGTCTTCCGCCGGGCATCTTTTTAGCGTCATCGCCCTCTCCGGGGGAGACGCCTGCGTGCTAGGCGCCCACCGGGACACGGCGCAACCGGATATCCGTCTGCTGGAACTGCTGGAAAACGGGGGAAGCGAAGCCCGCGAAACCGCTTTCGGCGTCACGCTGAAGGGGCGACCATTCGCCGCGCCCGGCGAGGTCGATATGAACGACTGGCCGGACATGCTGTCCGCCGTGGCCGTTGTCGCCGCTTTCGCGGAAGGAGAAACCGTCATCCGCAACGCCGCTCACACACGCGGTCACGAAACCGACCGAATCGCCGCAACCGTGCGCGAACTTAACAAAATGGGTGTATCCGCCGTTGAAACGGATGACGGACTGCGGATCATCGGAGGCCAACCGCACGGCGCAATCATCGAAACATACGGCGACCACCGCATGGCGATGGCATTCGCGGCGGCGGGTTGCGCCGTTCCGGGGGTGGTGATCACCGATCCGGATTGCGTTCGCAAGACCTACCCGGATTTCTGGAACGATCTGAAGCGGCTGGGAATCGAATGGAGAGAGGTGGCGATATGAGACGCGAATACCCGGAGCGGCCGATCGCGGCGGTGGCGGCCGTCATCCTGCACAAAGGCAAGGTCCTCCTCGTACGCAGGGGGACACCGCCGAACAAGGGCATCTGGACGTTTCCCGGCGGATGCATCGAACTTGGTGAAACCGCGCGCACCGCGTGTGTCCGCGAGGTGCTGGAGGAAACCGGAATCAAGGTGAACGTCGGTCCCGTTGTCGAGACCGTCGATGTGCTCGAGTCGGACGGCAAGCGTTGCCGGCGTCACTATACGGTCATCGATTTCCTGGCGGTTCCAGCCGGGGATGCCGGTCCGGTATGCGCTTCCGAGGATGCGGAAGATGCCCGTTGGTTCGATATGGCCGAAATCGACAATTGCGTTCTGGTCCCTGTAGCCCGCCGTGTGCTGGACCGGGCTGTGCTCCTGCTCGACAAGGAGCCCATGAGCATTCACCAGTGTGACAATCAAGTGGAAGAAATGAGGTTCGAATCATGAGAGGCGTCTATGTCATTACCGACCGCAAACGCGGTCACGTGCAGATGGCCGAAGCCGCGCTGGAAGGCGGAGCCCGGGCAATCCAACTGCGCGACAAACACGCCGGCACGTGGCAACTAGTCGCCTGGGCGGAGAAAATCCGCCGCCTGTGCGAGGAGTACCGGGCGCTTTTCATCGTGAATGACCGACTGGACGTCGCCATGGCTTCCGGCGCCTGGGGCGTTCACCTGGGACCGGACGATATGCCGATTCCCCACGCACGGCGCATCATGGGCACGGAGGCCATCATCGGCGCATCGGTGGCCGACGTCATCGAGGCGAAAGGGGCCGCCGCGGCCGGCGCCAGTTACGTCGCCATCGGAAGCATCTTCTCAACAACCAGCAAGGCCGACGCAGGCGATCCCGTCGGTGTTGACTCCATCCGCGCCGTTTGCGATGAAGTAGCACTTCCGGTTGTTGCCATCGGTGGCATCAAACTTGAAAACGTGGCGGAATGCCGGAAAGCCGGCGCTTCCGCCGTTGCTGTCGTTTCCGCCATCAGCGCCGCCGAGGATATGGTTGCCGCCACACGCGCTTTCGTCGAGGAGTGGTCCGCCGCCGGAGACGATGACGCATGATTGAGGCGTGGGAGTACCTCCTTCCCGATCAATCCGACTGCGACGGTTGCACGGACTGCCGCGACCGGTGCACCGGAAACATACCGCTGACACGGGCGGAATATGAAGAGATTCGGCTTTACCTGGAACGGCATCCGGATGTCCCGCATGCTCCGCGCCGCGCGGTCTGGCCCGGGGATACCGGCGGCGAAACCTACCCGGCGTGCCGATTCCAGAATTCCGAGTCGGGACTTTGCGCCATCTATCCGGTGCGCCCCCTGGTGTGCCGGCTCTTTGGTTATGTCGGTTGGCTCCCGTGTCCCAACGGCCGCGTGCGTGTCAACTGGAAACCCGGTCTTGCGATGATGAAACGGCGAGCGAGCGAGGAACAGCGGTCCTTCGAAGGGTGGGCTGACTTGGGTGAGGAGGGAGAACGTTGACGGTCAGCGCGTCGATGCCCGCACGGCAACGCCCGCCGGATTTGGTTCCGGCGGGCGTTCCAACAAGGGCCTAGGGAATTACTTCCGTCGGCGAATCAACGGCAGTACGCCCAAGCCAAGCAACGCAAGCGTTCCGGGCTCCGGAATCTCCGGCGTCCCGCCGCCCTTCGTTACCATCACCATTCCCAGTCTCTGCATTTCATCCAGGCGGGCATTCGGCCCGATGGTCATGAATCCGTACTGGTAATGCTCGATAGCCTCCGATGAGGACAGGGACACCATTCCAGCGCCAGGTGCCAGCGGACTCGTCACCATTCCTCTCAGCCCCCAACCCGCGTCGAAGAACTTGAGGAATGCGAAACTCGTGTACGGATCCGCCAACTCGTTGCTGAGAACGGTGTAGTCAAACTGCACTAACTCATTCGGCGCCAGCGGTGCAGGTCCGTCCACGTAAAAGTTCGCTTCCATCCACTTGTTGCCGGTGCCGTCCGGCTTCCACCAGTAGGTGTCCGACAGCGGTACGTCGCGGGAAATGCTGTAGTTCGGTTGCAGTGTGGCCACGTCACCGGCGAATCCGGCGTTCAGGTCGGCCGTTCCCCAGGGGCTTCCCCACAGGTACGCGCCGCCGTTTTCCGGCAGTTCGGAAACGTTCATCCAGCCGCTCCAGGGAGCGGAAGGATCAACGGTAACGTTGACATCGGCCCTGGCTCCGACGGTCACCCCAAGCAGAGCAATGAGAACAGTAACTTTGAATAGATATTTCATGCTGGTTACTCCAGTGAAACAGAATGGCCGGCGAAACGCGCCGGACTCAGGAAGGCCGTTCGCCCTCCACTGATGTGTGAACTGGTTTGATCACGGTTGATGTCGTCCTCCCGCGCCAAAGCGCTTTGGGACGATGGCATGGTCCTTTCTACCTCATCAAGGCCGGCCGACGCGTTCCGCCCGCCTCACATGGGAGGCGGGTTCGCGCGACTACTCATCAAACATCCAAGCAGGCACAACCTGTGCCAAATCCTTTGCACCTGCCTATGAATATATTAACGCAAATTGCGCCGTTCCGAACATAAACCGCACATATTCCGCCGGTTTCCGGCACGGCTACCATACACATATGGATAACAGCACGGACCGAAGGCCCCTCCGCATCGCGATGTTTACCGAAGCCTACGCTCCCATCATCAGCGGAGTCGTCATCGGCACACGCACACTGATCAACAACCTCCGCGCGATGGGGCACGAGGTCGATCTTTACGCCCCGCGCCACCCGAAAGCCCCAAAGGAGGAACCGGGTGTCTACCGGCTTCCGGCTGTGCGCGTTCCCCTGCCCGGCTGGATTCCCATCAGCGCGTTCATCGCCCCGCCGGCATTTGAGAAGATTGTCGCCCGGCCGTACGACGTTTTCCACACCCAGCACCCCTTCACCCTGGGAACCACGGCGCGTCACCTGGCGGCGCGGCAGGGCGCGCCCCTGATCGGCACCGTGCACACCCAGTACGAGCAGTACGTGCACTACTGGAGCCCCTGGAAAAGCGGCGCTCAGCCCGTTATCCGGTGGATTCTGCGCGAGTCGTGCAACCGTTGCGACCACATCACAACCGTCGCCGAGGGCATGGCCAACATGCTCCGCGAGTACGGCGTGGTCACTCCCATCGACGTGATTCCCAACGACCTGGATATCGCGCCCGTATCGCCGGCAGAGGTCGCCGCTTTGCGCTCCGAACTCGGCCTCTCAAACACCGACCGCCTTCTGCTGAGCGTGGGCAGGCTGGCGCCGGAGAAGAGCCTGGACTTTATGCTTTCAGCCGTCGCACCGATTCTCAAGTCGGGCTCAACGAAGCTGGCGATTGTCGGCGACGGACCGTCGCGCAAGGACCTCGAACGCAAAGCAGATACACTGGGGCTTACCGACCGTGTGACCTTCACCGGCGCTTTGCCGCACGCCGAAACCGCGCGCTACTACAGCGCCGCCGACCTCTTCCTGATGGCCAGCACCACGGAGGTGCATCCGTTGACCCTGCAGGAATCTCTGGCCGCCGGAACGCCCGTCGCCGCCGTGGATTCATTCAGCGCGCGGGACGCCATCGAGCCCGGCAAGACAGGGATCATCACCGCCAACGACACGCGGTCGTTCGGCGACGGCATCGCGGAAGTCTTGAACGATTCCAGTCGATTGGAAGCGCTGAAGAAAACCACTTCGGAGATCGCGAAACAAAGGACTGAAGGCGCGGGCGCGAAACGCATCGAGGCCCTTTATTACGAGGTCCTCGAGCGTCCGCGCGATATGAACGTTTTCTGGCGCAGGCCGCGCTGAACCGTCAGCCGTCGACCACGGGGATGCGGTCGATATTCGGGTCGCGCCAGATGTCGGATTCGTCCCGGCTTTTCGTGCTGAACTCGCTGACGATGCACCCTTCCGGCCCGGCCTGGAACCAGTGCGCGGTTCCCGGTTTCAGAGTGTACTGCTCGCCCGGTTGCAGGATGATTTCGCGCAGTTTTCGGTAGTACTGCGTCGGCGGCGTTCCCTTGATGGTTTCGCTGGGCGGGCCGTCGTCCACATACAGGTAACACGTTCCCTTGCGCACGCGGAACGTTTCTTCCTTGCCGGGTTCGCCTTCCACCGGCGGGTGGAAGTGCTCCGGGCAGGTCTGGCCCGGCAACAGCACAAGTTCCTTCGCGCACACCCGGTCGGTGTTCACGTAGGTCAGCACGCCCAGGCCTTCCTTCTCGAAGTTGCCCAGTCCCATATCGGCCACTTCGATGCGTTCGCGCTCTTCCGGGGTCACGCGGATACCCGCGCCTTCCAGCGTGTCAACAATCTGTGTTGCGTATTTTTGCCACTGCTCGCGTGTGATGGCCATGGTTTGATCTCCTTGTTTCCCTCATCCGTTCAAATTGTATGCTTGGGAGGGTCGTACTGCAAGACTGTTAAGCATCAAGCGCGAGTAAGCGAAGGTAAATGAACGGCGACCAAGGACTAAATGGTGTGGATGACCGCCAGAAACTCGACGAACACCGAGGCATTCCATTATCAAGTGGTCCTCCGGCCTACCGCTGAAAGCACAAGTTCATATTTGCCCACCACTCCTTGTACGTGTCACGTGCTACATGACCATCACAGTAGAGGACATTATAGCGACCTGGGCTTTCAACGAACTTATCGCTGACATTGTACCCGTGCCACGGCCTAGCTTCCTGTAACAATACCGTAATGCTGGGCTTTCTAATATCCGAGGTTTTCCGTGTCGCTATGGCATAATAGCCTTTATCGATACCGCGATACAAATAACTCATCGCACCGGGACACTGTGCCTTAAATGGAATCGTTCGAGACCCCCAACCGTTAACTCGGTCCGATGGAAAAGTCTCACCGATATCGCTTGGGCATTCAAAGATAGTCTGATTCAACACATACGGCATCATAACTGCGGGAAAACCCGGCGTTTTTCCACGTCTCACGGCATCAGGTCCCCAAGCAAATGGATAACGATTATCAAAGTCCGCTAGGTACGATTCCACCGCGACGCCCAGTTGACGAATATTCGAAATGCATTGTGATCTTCGCCCGGTTTCCCGTACCTTTACAAAGACTGGAAAGAGAATGGCGGCGAGCAGAGATACGATACCGAGAACGATGAGCAGTTCCAGTAAAGTAAAGGCTCTGTTCATGAGATTGTCCTTAAGCGCGAAATGAGACGGTGCCATGCCATTATCTCCGCCTACTGTAGGCAGTAGAGTGTTGGAACATCGGGATCATACCCGTTCGTCAACACATACAGACGCCCGTTATACGTGGCCATTGATGAACGAATCATTCCGTTCAAAGGGTCAACTAAGAGAGCGGGATTAGCGCCTGACTCTGCGTCCAAAACATATATATTTCCGTTGTCAGACCCGATGAAGACATGGGCGGCTTCTCCACGATAGCCCGCGATGAGGGGCGAACAGAATATAGGGTCCGGAAATTCGTTGTATCCTTCTTCAACTAGCGCTTGATAGGCGGAGGTCCATTGGCTATCTGGTATCGGATCATTATCATCTCTATCCACGCTAACGCCATGAATGATTCCCTGAATATCAGCGAATATCACCCGCCTTGATTCGGCGTGAATCGCAGGTGTAGCATACACCCATGATAGCCCTAGGTTAGGTGGACACGCGCTCACCTCCCACTTGGAATCTGCGCCGGTCCTACTTGATTCTTCGGAAATCGCGACAACGGACGGGGATGAACCGTATCGCAAGTCCTGCCCATAGAAAAAACTACCTTCAAACGCGGCCATCGTCGAATGGACGACTGTATTTGTACTATACGCATATTCCCAGCGGTACTCACCGACGATCAAATCACGCGCATTGGCAAAGCACGACGAGTCATTTGCGTAAACATAACCATTAACAATTACTGGTGAACTTTCCGTGCTCAGGTACGCGCCTGAAGCAAACGGATACAATCCACCGGAGGTTCGATAGTCCATATCCAGCCGCTTCGTTGGAACTTGATTGCCGTCTTCATCCACTAAACCCCATACTCGCCCACCTGTTTCTATGTCCATAGCAAAGAGGTATCCATTGGTATGGCTCACAATGGTCTCATTTTCCTCTGAAGTAACAGTTTCATTGGCGGCTACAATGACGGCTTGACCGTTCGGTATAGTAATGATATTGGAGGCATCCGTCTGCATGTCCTTCGTGTATTCCAGGGGGCCGGCATAAAAGGCTGGCGACGCATATATGGAGCCGGGCCAAGATCGATGCCAAACCAAGGTCCATTCAGGAGTGCCCGTTAGATTCACATCAACCCTATAGACGTGGGCAGAGACGGGATTTCCATCATCCATCGCATTCCCCACTATGATGATGCTGGCCCTTTCCGGATCATCCCCATGCGTTAGAACTAAAGGGGTGCCTGTCGCCATCAAAGGTGCGTCTTCCGTGGTATTCTCGTTTTGGATGACGTACGATAGTGGTGTTGATGGGGTTCCGGCAGCCACATCAATGATGCGGTATATGCTCGTGGTTTCGCCATCGGTCACTACCGCAAATACAACGGGATAGGATGGATTCGCTGGATTAGGAACGGCTAGGACCGAGGGCTGAAGCACTTGGTTAGCGATACCGCTATAAACCGTTGGAATCTCAATGGGCGTCCATTTCTGAACGGCATCAGGATCCACCGGCGTCATTGCACGCCCTGTTCGTCCCCGGTTGCCTTGGAAAGTGTACCATCCCTTGGGAACATACGGATGATCCGTTCGCAGTAGAATGACGGCATCCGCCAACGTAATCTGCTCATCACCGTTCCGGTCATACGAATCCAGATCGTCAGGCATTGATTCCTCGAACCCGGACGCTAGCCGAAGGATCGTCGCCGCATCGGCCAGGTCCGGTGTCGAAGATGTGTCGAAGGATGATTCCTCGGATTCCCCACCGGTGGTCGTATCCGTCGTCGCCTCATCCGTCGAGCTTTCTCCGCCGGTCGGTGGTGACACGCCTCGATTGCCGCAAGAACCGGCCGTGTAAATGCTGATGTAGTCCCCATCACTGATGCGGATAACGCTGATGTTCGTTCCTGTGTTCGTCACGGCGTCGCCGCCTATCATCTCAAGCGTATCGCAGTCATCGAGGTCCGCGCTCGATCCGACAGGGGTAATGGCCAGTGTGACGATAGGGCCGTTCGCCGAGAGTCCGTCGACGCTACACGTGACGGCGTAATAGTAACCGTTCACAGCGTCATCGTTGGTCGTCGGTGAATCCCAACCAGTTGCCGACCGGGGATTGCTGATGGTGATCTCGTCCGGGTCGTATTTCAGCACGACAACCACGGCGTTGAGCGTGTAATCGCCGTTGGTCGTCACGATGCCTTCTACGTGGATATCGGTAGTCGTAGAAATCACACCACCTGGCGTGTGGAGTTCTACCGTCGGTTGCTGTGCGGCCGAAAAGGCGTTGCATGTAATAAGCGCTATAACGATGAGCAATCGAACCAATCGAATCATGGTGAAATCCCCTCTTTACCACGAGCATACAGAGATGATACGCCATCCCAGACAACATTTCAACGCGAATTCCACGGTTTTTCCACGAGCAACTTCCAGACGACCCATAAGCAGGATCCCACAAGCGCGAAAAAAGGCGCCCGTACGGGCGCCTTTCCTGTGTTCCCTGGAAGTTCGTTTCGGGGCGGGCGCCTTGTTCTACCCGCGCTTTGCAGAGGCGTTCCGCCCGTTCGTTGCCGTTCCGGATCAGACGGGGGCTACATTGAAGGCTTCGAGACCCTTCCGCCCCTCGCGAACCTCGAATTCTACCGCCTGTCCTTCACGCAACGACCGATAGCCGTCGGATTGAACGGAAGTATAGTGCACAAACAGGTCCTCCGAGCCGTCGTCCGGGCCAATGAATCCGTAGCCCTTCGAGTCGTTGAACCACTTTACGGTACCTCTAGCCATATAACCGATCCTTTCCCACCTGTGTCCGAAGCCCACGGCGCGTTGAGCACCGTGTGGGTCCGGGCCGCGAACATACGCACGCGGGTATGTTCCGCCCTCTGCGCGTGGACGGCGGGAAACACGCCCGTCGTAACATCATAAGGCGAAATCAAGCGTGTAGGCAATGGAATTGCGCTGACAAGCACGGTTCAAGCGTGAAATGACACCGCTGTACACACCTTAAGCCCGATTTAAGCGGGATTTAACCGTTCCGGTCCCGGTTCCATGCATAACGTGATACGAAGGTGGGGCGCCTCGCTTTCGACCCGTCGGCTCCCACGCGATCTCATGAAACCGCGACTCCGAACCATCTGCCTGCTCACAGCCGCCGTCGTAATCGCCGGGTGCTCGCGCCCCGGAAACGGCGGTTCGTCCGGTACCGGCGGTTCCATACGCATCAAGGGTTCGGACACGATGGTCAACCTTGGCCAGGCGTGGGCGGAAGCCTACGGCCACATCCCCGGTTCCGAGCCGCCCGTGGTTCAGGGGGGAGGTTCCGGAACGGGCATCGCCGCCTTGATCAACAAGGACACGGATATCGCCCAGTCCTCCCGCGAGATGAAAGACGAGGAAATCGCGAAAGCCAGGGCCAACGGCGTGAACCCGGTGCCCACCATCGTGGCTCAGGACGCCCTTTGCGTGATCGTGCACAAGGATAATCCCGTGTACCGGCTGACCGTCGGGCAACTGGGCGACATTTTCTCGGGCCGCATCACCAACTGGAAGGAAGTGGGCGGTAACGACGAAATGATCGTCCTGTTGAGCCGCGAAAAAAACAGCGGCACGCACGTTTTCTTCTTGGAGCACGTCATCCGTCACGGCAAATCCAATGGACCCGAGCAGTTTTCGCCTTCCACTCAGATGCAACCTTCCTCCCAGACACTGGTCACGCAGATTGCCGTGTCGCCTGGCGGCATCGGCTACGTGGGCCTCGGCTACGCGGAAGGCGCCGATGTCAAGGAGTTGGCCGTCGCGGACAAAGAGGGCAAAACCTACACGAAGCCGACCGTTGCGAACGTGATGAACCGGACCTACCCGATTTCCCGCCCGCTGTTGTTCTACACCAACGGCGCGCCGACCGGCAACGTACGGAAGTTCGTGGATTTCGTGCTCAGCGAGGAAGGGCAGAGGATCACCGAACAGATGGAATTCGTGCCCGTAAACAATCCGTGAACCAGACTCCATTGAACATTCAGAGCACAACAGAAGTTGATTTGAGAGGAAGTGCCCGGAGAAAGCCCGGCACGCGCCGCGTGGAATCCGTTTTCGAGTGGGTGATCGGGTTCAGCGGTATTCTGGCGATCATCCTCGTGGCGTTGATTTTCGTTTTTCTGCTTCGTGATGCTTTGCCCGTGCTCAAGGAGCAGTCGTTGTTCAAGATGCTCGCCGGGCGTAACTGGTACCCTCTGGACCACATTTTCGGATTCCTGCCGCTGATTCTCGGTTCGCTTCTGGTCACCCTCGGTTCGATTGTGATTTCCGTTCCGATCGGCATCGCCGCCGCGGTTTACATCGGCGAAATCGCCCCGAAACGCGTCCGCGAAATCCTGAAACCGGGCATTGAGATGGTCGCGGCGATCCCTTCCGTGGTTGTGGGCTTCATCGGCCTGGTGACTCTGGCTCCGCTACTGCAGAAGATGCTGAACCTGTCCAGCGGAACCGTGGCCCTCACCGGAGCCATCATGCTCGCGTTCATGGCTTTGCCGACCATCGTGAGCATCGCGGAAGACGCCCTCGCCTCGGTGCCGAAAGAGTACAAAAGCGCCAGTCTGGCGATGGGCGCGACCCCGTGGCAGACGGTGTGGCGCGTGCAACTTCCGGCGGCCAGATCCGGCGTCCTTGCGGCGGTGATGCTGGGCATCGGACGCGCCATCGGCGAGACGATGACCGTGCTGATGGTCACGGGAAACGCCTTCGCCCAGGTGCGCTCCATCGGCGGCCACGACGCGCACGTGATGCCGTATACACTGTTTCAAAGTGTGCGAACGATGACGGCCACCATCGCGGCGGAGATGGGCGAGACGGTTCATTACAGCCAGCACTACAGCACCCTGTTTATGCTTGGACTGGTGTTGTTCCTGATTACTTTTGTCATCAACCTGGTCGCCGATATCGCCCTTCACAAGGTGGCGCACCAGTGAGAGGAAACGGCACGATAACGCCCCAGGCTCCGGCATCGCTGAAAGGCAAGGGAACGCGCATCGGTGAACGGCTTGCGGTGGCTTGCACTTTTCTGTCCACCATCGCCATCGTCATTCCGGTGATCCTGATCGTTATCCTGATTGTCTCAAACAGCCGCCAGGCGCTCAGCTGGGAGTTCGTCAGCGCCATGCCCCGCGAACGCATGACGGCGGGCGGCATCTTCCCGGCCATTCTGGGAACGGTTTACCTGGTGATCGGTACGGTACTCATCGCCATGCCTCTCGGCATCCTGGCCGCGGTATACCTCGCCGAATACGCGAAACAAGGGCCTCTGACGCGCATCATCCGCCTCGCCATCGTGAACCTGGCCGGCGTTCCGTCGGTCGTTTACGGCCTGTTCGGGTACGGGGTGTTCGTCCTGCTGATGGGATTCGGCGCGTCCATCCTTTCGGGTTCACTGACGCTGGCCTTACTGTCTTTACCTCTGGTAATCACAGCGACGGAGGAAGCGCTTAGGACGGTTCCCCGGGGGTTCCGCGACGCCAGCCTGGCTCTCGGCGCCACGAAATTCCAGACGATCTGGAAGGTCGTCCTGCCCGGCGCGTTGCCCGGCATCCTTACCGGCGCGATCCTCAGCATTGGACGCGCCGCCGGCGAAACGGCCCCGATTCTGTTCACCGCCGCGGTTTTCTTCCAGCGCGACCTGCCGAACTCCGTTTTTTCGCCCGTGATGGCCCTGCCGTACCACCTCTACATCATGGCGACGCAGGTACCCAAAGCCCCGGCGCACATACAGTGGGGCACCGCACTGGTCCTTATTGTCATTGTTCTGCTGGCCAACACCGGCGCCACCGTCCTGCGCTCGCGCCTTCGCCGTAGCAGGAATTACTGATCCATACCGGAAAACCAATCATGTTCACCCTGCCTAAAACCACAGACAGCCCGCAGAATCAAGGAATCAAGCCGAGTCCGGTTGCGAAAGCGACCAAGATGGAAATCCGGAACCTCGACGTTTACTACGGCGGATTCCACGCCCTGCGCGACATCGGGCTGGAAGTCTACCAGAACGAAATCCTGGCGTTGATCGGCCCTTCCGGGTGCGGAAAGAGCACGTTCCTGCGGTGCCTGAACCGTATGAACGACACCATCGACAACTTCCGCCTGACGGGTTACGTCGCGCTGGACGGAGAGGATGTGTACGCGAAGGATGTCGATCCCGTGCTCGTTCGCACGCGCATCGGAATGGTTTTCCAGCGGCCGAATCCGTTCCCGATGAGTATTTACGAAAATATCGCCTACGGGCCGCGATTGCGGGGACGCCAGAGCCGGGCGGCACTTGACGAGATTGTGGAAAAGAGCCTGCACAGGGCCGCTTTGTGGGACGAAGTGAAGGACAAACTGAACCAGAGCGCCTTGTCCCTGTCGGGCGGACAACAGCAGAGGCTCTGCATCGCGCGCGTGCTGGCCGTGGAACCCGAGGTTCTGCTCCTGGACGAACCGGCCAGCGCCCTGGATCCCATCAGCACGATGAAAATCGAGGACCTGATGCGCGAACTGGCAAAGTCCCTGACGATGGTCATCGTCACGCACAACATGCAACAGGCCGCGCGCGCCAGCGACCGGACCGCGTTTTTCCTGACGGGCGACATGATCGAAATCGGCACAACAGACGATGTCTTCACCAACCCGCGGGACAAGCGGACGGAAGACTACATCACCGGGCGTTTCGGCTAGTTGCTCCCGGTTTTCAATTTCCCTGAACCCCGACCGGGATGACAAAATCTCAAGGGGATTCGCTTTCCCTTCAAACCCAATTCATGGAGGTCTGGCGTGAGCCTGAACCTGAGCAAGAAAAATGCGGCTTTTTTTGATCTGCTGGAACAGCAAGCCAGAATCGCGCACAAGGCGGCCGAGGTAATGGCCGCGATGTCCAAAGACTTGGGCAACGCGGACCAGTACGCACACCAGATCGACAAACTGGAAGACGAGGGCGATTCACTCGTCCATCAACTGGCCAATATGTCCGATGCCTCGTTTGTCACACCGCTCGACAAAGAGGATTTGCACGCGCTGTCCGGAAGCCTGGACGATATCGTGGATAACATCGACGCATGTTCCGCGCGCATCGTCATCTACCGCATTTCGCAAAGCAAGCCCCACTTCGTGGAAGGCGTGAGGCTGTTGACCCAGGCCGCCGAAGTGACGGTTGTGGCGGTCAAAGCCTTGCGAAGCCTTCGAAAAGCCTCCGGTCTCCACGAAACGCTGGTAAAGATCCACCACCTCGAAAACCAGGCCGATGAGGTGTTCCGGGCCGCTCTGGGCGATTTGTTCAATACGCCGGGGTCTGATCCGATCGACGTGATGAAATGGAAGGAAGTCTACGACCGCGTGGAGCGTTCGGTGGACAGTTGCGAAGATATCGCGACACTGGTGGAAAGCGTCGTCGTGAAGTATGCCTGACGGGTACTTGCTTCTCGTTTTCATCGTTCTGTGCGCCCTGGCATTCGACTTCATCAACGGTTTTCACGATACGGCCAATGCGATCGCAACCGTCGTCTCGACGCGCGTGATGACCCCGCGAACCGCCATCATGATGGCGGCGGTTCTGAATTTTGTGGGAGCCCTGATTTCCACAAAGGTCGCCACCACCATCGCGAAAGGCATCGCCGATCCGCGTAATGTTACCGACACCGTGGTGTTGGCCGCCGTTATCGGAGCCATCGTCTGGAACGTGATCACGTGGAAGTTCGGAATCCCGAGCAGTTCGTCGCACGCCCTGATTGGAGGCCTCTGCGGCGCGGCCGTTATCCATGCGGGACCGGGCATCATCTACATCGAAGGGGTGATTCATAAAGTCATCATCCCGATGGTACTGTCGCCTGTTTTCGGTTTCGGAATCGGTTTCATACTGATGGCCTTGATTTATACGTGGCTGGCCGACGTGCATCCGGGCAAGGTTGGTTCGCTGTTCCGGCACCTTCAGGTCATCTCGGCCGGAGCAATGGCTTTCAACCACGGTTTGAACGACGCGCAAAAAAGCATGGGCATCATCACACTGGCGCTGGTGACGCAAGGCTTGCTGGTGAAACCGGAGGTGCCCATATGGGTTGTGATTGCCTGTGCCACCGCAATGGCGCTCGGTACATCGGCCGGCGGATGGCGCATCATACGCACAATGGGGCACCAGATCATCCGGTTGGAGCCCGTTCATGGTTTCGCCGCCGAAACATCCGCCAGCATCACGATCTTTCTGGCTAGCCATATGGGTATGCCGGTCAGCACAACGCACGTGATCTCCGGTAGCATCGTCGGAGTGGGCGCCGCAAAGCGAATCAATGCCGTTCGATGGACAACGGCGCAACGAATGGTCATAGCATGGGTTTTGACATTGCCCATGGCCGCCGCGATTGCCGCGATGACCTACGCACTGTTGCGCATTTTGATTACCCCGTAATTCGGGGCTTGAGAGGGTAGACAATGGAAACGCCAATACCACACGGGCCAGGCTCCCGGGTCCAGTATGACCAGCAATTGCACGAACTCCAGCAGGACGTACTGCGGATGAGCAGTCTCGTGGAGCAGATGCTCCACAAGGCCATGCTTGCCTACATCCGGCGGGAGCCAGGCCTGGTCGCCGAAGTGATGGCCCTGGAAGATTCCGTGGACAAATACAATCTGGACATCGAAACAGAATGCCTCCACCTGCTGGCGTTGCAGAATCCGATGGCGCGTGACCTGCGCATCATCGCCGCGGCCCTCAAGATCATCACCGACGTGGAACGCATCGGCGATTACTGCATCGACATCGCGAAAATGGCAAGCCGCATGGCCGACAAAAGCCCGGTTCACCCGCCAGCGGACCTCTCCAATATGGCCGACATCGTCAGCCTGATGCTACGCGAAACCCTGCAGGCTTTCGTCAGCCGGGACCTCCAACTCGTTCACGACATGATCGACCACGATGATGCCGTGGACCGCTACAACCGGCTGATCATCACCGAGATGGTTGAGCACATCAAAAGCGACTCCAGCATTGCCGAGCAGGCCATCGCGCATATCATGGTTGCCCGCTATCTGGAACGCATCGCGGACCACGTGACCAACGTCGGCGAGCGTGTCTTCTACCTGGAAACCGGCGAACACAAGGAATTGCACGTTTAGCCGCAACACCTGCCACAGATCCCGACCGGCGGGACAGCAATTTCCCGGACCAATGAAAACCGGCGCCCTCGCGGGCGCCGGTTCTGCCTTACCGAACCATATCCAATCAGTCTGTTCCCCGGGGACGCCGGATCATCCCGCGTGCCCGCCGAGGAACCGCTCGACAGCCATCAGTATATCTTCCTCTTCTTCCTCTCCGACTTCCGAGCGGTCGTCCTCCTCGCTCGGTTCCTTGTCGATGGGCCATATCTCGACGTGCGTGCCGCAACCGAGAACGGCGACTTCCCGGGCTTCTTCCAGGCCCAATGCCTTCCGGGTGTCTTGCGGAATCAGGATGCGACCGTCCTCAACGGTGGCGTTGCGTGTCCGGCTGAAAAGAAGGCGCTGAGCCTTGCGGATGGACTTGCCAAGTATTTCGGCATTGTACAGTTTGGCGAAGCGGGCTTCGAATTCCTGGTCGGTGATGACCCACAGGGAACCGTCTCCGATAGCAATCAACTTGAGGTCGGTCTTGTCCGGTATCTGAAGGCTCTTGGGCAGGGTAAGCCTGCCCTTCGAGTCCAGATTGTGTTCATACCGACCGGTGTACATGGCGATGGCGCCTCGAAAAGACTACGCGACCAGTTCAACAGCCGCTTCAGTCCGGGTCACTTCAACGTGAGCGGCGGTGTTAGGGTCTTGCTTTTCCTCGATGAGAGGGATACACGATGAACAGTAAACCGAGTCGCTGACGTGCAGATTGCCGTCCTCGCCAGTGGTCATCACTTCCGGCGGGAAAGGAACGGGCCGGCCGCACATACAGCAAGCCGGAAGAGGCGACAGCTGGCTGTTGAGTTCGGCGGCCAGCGACATAACGAAGCGGTAGGTGGCTTCGAGGTACGGAATCTGAACGCAACCGAACACATACCCCTTGCGGAGGGTGTAGTCGAGGCCTATCAAGAGGTGACGGGCGTCAGCCATCATTGATACAACATAAGCCGTGATCGGCCCCATCGAAATGTTGCGAATCTCGCCGTGGCGTGAGAAGCGTCCAGCGTATTCCGACAGCTCCAGCACTTCCTGCTGGTTTCGGGTTTCTCCGAAGAAAATGGCGGTGACGCGGTCTTCGTCGGTGATCGGCCTGAGTTTCTGATCTTTCATAGCGGCATCCTTCCGGTACAACAAGGGCATCTGGGATTGGGAGGGAATCTGTCCCACTTAAATGGAATTTAAGACACAACATCTTATTGGATGGTTTCGATACGGAATCCAGACCAAAAGGAATTGTGTCACATTTTAACACGTTAACGTTTGCCAAAAAACCAAACACAAGTTCGGTTATTTCGAGCTCACTATATCCGGAAATGCCAAACGGGCCGCCCACGACTTGTGAGCGGCCCGTTCTTTGTCTTCGATATCTCTTGCCGGTTTATGACACCGCGGTTGCCCCCAGGATCACCGGCGCGGCTTCCGTTTGAGCCGACATCACTGTCACCGACTTGATGGCGAAGCCCGGCCTGGGATTCTCCCAGATCCATCGGCGGCAGGAGACCTTCTCGCCGTACGGATTCGTGCCGTCCCAGACGATGGTTGTGTACGCACCCGTGCTCTGGTCGTCAAATGCGAAGATCTGCTCTCCGTAACGTACCGGCACAGTGGCTGTTTCGCCATCCGCGTATTCCACCAGGACCGTGGCAACCGGGGTTTTTCGTTCCGTCGCGTTCGTGGTACCCCACAGCCAGTGAATCTCGGACACCTTCAGGTTGCCGAACGGTATCTTCAGCGACTCGGGCCAGGCTCCGTCCGGATTCAGCGGCCCGGACATCCACACCGGTCTTCCGACCTGAAAGACCGTCCCCTGCCGCGTCACCTGTCCCGACAGAGGCTTGGCGGGATTCTGGACCACCTTCTTCGCTCCGGGAAGCAGGCGCGTCCAGTCCCACAGGTCCGCATTGGCCGAAGCCGTCAGGTCCATCGCCCAACCGGAACGCGTCCTCTGTGACACCGGTTTGCGGTCCCACAGCGACCAGAAGGCCTCGTCCGGATTGTACCCCAGATTGGCGAGGGCAGGTGTTCCGCCGTTCCAGGCGTAATCCGCGGCCAGCAGGTAGGCCACAAACTGCATGGCGCTGTCGCCCTTCACGATATCGAGGCTCATGTTGTAGCCGGCCCACGTGGACTGCAGGAATCCGAGGCTCTCAAATGTGGTGAGCGTGCTGGCCCAATTGGCGATGTTGTTCCAGTTGTACCACGCCGTGCCGATGACGCCGAATCCCTCGCGTTGAAGAATGGGTACACTCTTGAAATCTGGGTCGGTTCCCGTGTAATGCCAGTCCGTGATAATGATATCGTTTGGCACTCCGGCCCGGCGCTCGGCGGAATCCTCGCGTGTCAGGGCGTGCGCGGCATCGTTGGCCTCGGACCGGTGCAGGAACATATCTCCCCACATCATCGTTTCCAGGCCGCGCGCTTTCAGCCAGTCGTGGCGCTTGTTTGTGTCCGCCAGAACCAGTTCCGTCACCGTCTTGTTCACGCCCGCGGGAGGGAACTTGCCGGTCATCGTCACTTCGTCGTTTCCGATGTGGAAGTAGCGCGGTTTGAACAGGTCGATCGCTTCTTCATAAATCCGGAACAGAACGTCGTAGGACTTCGATTTGGTCGGATCGTACGCGTACGGTTGCGTCGGATCCGCGGCGATGTCCAGATTCTGCCCGTTCCAGAACAGCCATTCCGCGTGTCCCATCCCGTTCACCATCGGAATCGGCTCCATGAAGTGCTGGCGCGCGAGGGCGACCGACTTGCGGACGTCCGCCTTCGGGGTACTGCGTTCCTGGCTCCACACCTTGGGCTGGGAATCCCACTGGGTGTAGTCGGCCTGGTATACCATCGCGTTCATCTTCAACGGTGAAACGATGCGTTCAATCATCTTCTTGTGGAAGGGATACGACTTCGGCCCGCCGAACCAGTGCACGCCGCGGAAGCCCAGCGACGGCCAGTCCTTAACGGTACCGGCCTTCACGTAGACGCCCTTGGCGCCCGTTCGAAGGAGCTGTTTCAACGTCTGCGCACCCCAGTAGACTCCGCGCGCGTCGTATCCGGACACCAGAACACCGTTACTCCGCACGCCCAGCCAGTATCCTTCCTTGCGGGCCGGAACCGACGGCTTCATGGAACCGACGAAGGCGGCGTGCTTCACGGATCCCTGGCGGCCGAGAACGATATCACGACTACCGGGGTTCTTTTTCTCCTTCGCCGCCTTTTCGGTGAGAACCGTTGCCTTGATGTTCCAGAACTCGGCGAGTTCGCTCTTCAGTTCCTGCGCCGCCTGTTTCTCCTCTGCGGTCGGCGCGTTCGGGATGATGATACGCGTCAGGTTGTTCAACGTAAAGTCCGCTCCGGCGTTGGATTGTTCCTTCGGAGTTGGAATCAGCGGTAGTTCCAACCCGTGCGGCACGGTAGCCGACTTCAGCGGAACAAGTTTCGGAGCGGCGGCTTTGACGGCAACCGGGCGCGGGGGAGGCGCCCCGAAAGACCACGTAACCTTCAAACGGTTGTCTCCCTTCTGCAGAGGCCGAACCGGAGAACCCATACCAACCCAGAAGACAGGCGTGTTGTTGCCCCATTCGTGCGGATCCTTCCGCGCGTCGAAGATATTCAGCGACGACGTTTCTTCGCGGTTACCCTCAACGCCGATGTTGATGCGGCCGATGGCCGAATCGAACGTCGCGCTCTTGATGAAAGGCGAGAGGCGGCTCGCTACCTGATCGTCCGTTTTCGCATACAGCGGCACAAAACCGGAACGCGGGCCTTCCACCGTTTCCGCCGAAAACGGGCGCGCCTTGATGAGGTTGGCGTTCAGATACGCGGCGTCCACCTCGATGTCGCGGCGGGCGTTCACCTTGGAGCGGTACAACAGGTCCACGGTGAAAACGCTCGGTTTCAACTCGAACTGGTAGCGGGCATAGCCTTCGTCGTTCTCATAAACGGCATCACCCATTTTCACGCCGTTTGCGTTACTGGAGGTCACTTTAGGCGTCATCGTGTCCTGATTCAGCACAACCTGCTCCCAGTTCGGAAGGGTCATGTACAGGGATGCCGACCGGTACACCGGCACGCCGTGCGCCGTCAGCCTGTGCTGGTTTCCGGGTCCCAGAGTGAAACGGAGAGGACCGTTCTCCATATCCAACAGCGGCGCCGCCTGTGCCGACCCCAGTACAAGGGCGGCTGTAGCGATCGTTAGCAACTTCAACATGGGCTTACCTCTTGTGCGGGCAAGGCGCGTCGCAAGAACTGAACGCGCGGAGCATTGTCACCCTTGTTATATAACAAAACCGCGCCTCAAAGGTAGTTACGGGGCGGGAGGTCCGTTGCGGCGCATAGCCCTGTTCACGCCGTGTGAACTAATATGACTACAGAGCGACAGCCGTTGATTTGGACCGGGAAGGATACCGCCGTGATACTTTGCGTCAGCGCCAATCCCTCGTTGGACAACCTGCTGGTGACAACGCGCCTCCAATGGGGACGCAAGATCTGCCCCCACCGCTGGACCGTTGTTCCGGGCGGCGGCGCGGTTCGGGCCGCCTGGATTGCCCGCGAGTTGAAAGCGGATGTGGCCGTCACGGGATTCATTGCGGGCCGCGCCGGACGAATGCACACGGAACTCCTGGATGCGGCCGGTATCCACCACAACTATCTGGAAGTGTCCGGCGAAACCCGGGGCAAGATTTTTGTGATGGACGACGATTCCGGCCTGGCCACCGAGTTCGCCGGCCCGGGACCCACGCTGTCCGCTTCCGACGCACTCGGACTTGTCGCCCGCGTGCGCGAGATGTGCGGTCCCGGTGACTGGGTGATCATCTCGGGCAGTATTCCTCTCTCCGGCCCGTCCGATCTGTATTACCACCTGACACGCGCGGCCCGCGCCGCCGGAGCCAAAGTCGCTCTCGATTCGCGCGGAACCCCGATGATGCACGGGCTGAAGGCTGTTCCTGACATCTGGAAGCCGAACGCCGAGGAAATGCAGGAAGCCATGGCCCTGGGGGTCGATCCCGTGGACCTCTGCGAACAGGGAACCATTATCCTCCTTTCCGAAGGTTCGAACGGTTTGTGCCTGTTCGTTCCGGGACGCAAACCGTGCCGTTACGCCCCGCCGCGCCGCAAACCATGGAATCCGGCCGGAAGCGGAACCGCCCTGCTTGCCGCCACCGTCGTCGCCCTGCAGGAAGGCAAGGACATTGAAACCGCCGTTGCCTGGGGATTGGCCGCCGGTGTTGCGAATATGCGCTACGACATTCCGGGATTCGCAACCCAGGAAGACCTGGAGGAACTGACCCCTCTGGTTCTGGCCCTGGACGCCACCGATTGACCCCGTACTTCGTGCTACTGGAGAATGCCATGCGTTTGATTTCATCGTTGTTCGCTGTTGGCTTCCTCGCCGCAACCACCTGCCTTGCGGGACCGCCGTTTGTGCCGCTTTACGACCTCGACGCGGCTCCTCTGATACAGAAGGGTGTCCGAACGAAACAGGTGTCGAGCCACGATCCGAGCGGCGGAAACGGCGACTCCGGGCATTACGTTCGCATTGAAGGCAACGTCAAGGTGATGGCCGACTTGAAAGGCCCCGGAATCGTCCGGCGCATCTGGTCTGCCAATCCGTCCGGGCAACTGCGCATCTACATCGACGGCGCCGAGACGCCTGTGGTGGACACGCCCTTCACGGACCTGTTTGAAAACAAAACGCCCGGTTTCCGGCCTCCCCTTGCCGACAAGAGCAGTGGAGGGTGGTACTCCTACGTGCCAATCCCGTTTAAGAAGTCCTGTCTTATCACGGCCACCGACAGCGGATTCTTCTACTACCAGGTCACCTGGCAGGAAGTGCCGGAAACCTCGATTGCCGCATCCTTTACGGGCACGTGGACCGGTGTCGATGCAGTGGGCTACGACAAAGCAGTAACGGCCTGGAGCAAACTCGGCACCAACACCCCGTCGTTGAATACGGTGAACCTGCCTCAACGAAAGATCAACCTGGCGCCGCGCGGAACCTGGGCTCAACCCATTGTCGGTCCCGGCACGCTCACGTCCCTGCGTTTCGAATTTGCCAAACCTCCGACCTTCCAGGACCTTCGGCGCGTGATTCTCAAAATCACGTTTGATGACGCAAAAACACCGCAGGTGGAAACTCCGCTGGCCGACTTCTTCGGCGTCGGTTTTGAGGGCGTTTCCTGGAGGTCCCTGCCGCTCGGCTTCACCGGAAAGGCCGCTTACTGCTACTTCCGGATGCCGTTCAAAAAGTCCGCCCGTGTGGAACTCGTCAACACCGGAACTGCGCCTTTTCTGTCTTCCTTCAAAGGGATGGCCCGCTCCGGCGTTCCCCAGAGCGCCTGGGGGTATTTCCACGCAGACTACCGAACCGCCGTTAATAATTTGGGCGCGCACTACGTGGTCGCCCGACTGCGCGGAAAGGGCCACGTGGTCGGAGTTACCCAGAGTATGCGGGGCATCGGCAACCAGTGGTTCCTGGAAGGCGACGAAAAGATTTACGTTGACGGCGCGAAGTTTCCGGACATATACGGCACCGGCACCGAGGACTACTACAACTGCGGATGGTATTTCAACACCGGCCTCGTCAATGTCGCCACACACGGTTGCGTCTTCAAGGCCGAAACCGAGATCGGCGCTTACCGACTGCATTTCCCCGACGTAATCCCGTTCGAGAAGACCCTCGACTTCGACATCGAGCACGGCGGTACCAATGACGTGCCCGGTTCCGAATACGCCACCGTAGTCTACTGGTACGGGACCACCGGCTCCCGGGACCAGCGCCCGGAACTGAAAACGGGCAATGCCTTGTTGCCTCAACCGCACGTTCCATTGATACCCGGCCAGGTCGAGGCGGAACGAACGAAATGGGCCGTAGCCACCGGCGCAACGATGAAGAACCAGTCGTGGCACGAAATCACGTCCTACCGCGGCGGCGGAAGGGCTCTCCTGACCGGAGGCATCGGCGCGGCCGCCACAACGCCGATCAACATCGTTGCCACCGACAACTACGAAATTGATGTTTCACTTTCCGGCTCCGAACGTGACAGTATCGCGCGTTTGACCATCGACGGCGCCCCGGTCGGCCAACCGTTCCGCGTCCCCGCCGGCCCACTGCCGCTCACGAAAGGAACCGTGGGACCGGTTCTGCTGACCCAAGGCCGCCACACGCTCGGTTTTGTGCTGGATTCGGGGCCGGCGGTCGGCATCGACGGTTTCAGGTTGAAGGGGCAGTCTCCTCTAATTACGACGTTCGCCGTGCTCGGGCCCTACCTCGTGAATCCCACAATCGGGGTCAACGAGCCCCTGCCTCCGGACGGCAAGGAACCTTCGCTGTCGCAGGTTTACCGCACGCCGGACGGACGAAGCCTCAAATGGTCCATTGTCCGCGCACCGAGCGGTATCCTGGACCTGGGAGCGGCGATGACGCCCAACATCGACACGGTGGGTTACGCATCCTTCGCGATCCACTCTCCCGAGGACAAGGATGTCAGCCTGCTGGTCGGCAGTGACGACGGCATCAAGGTCTATCTGAACGGAACTCCGCTCTACACGAAGCGGATCGCGCGGATATTGATAGAGGACGAAGACCACATCACCCTGAGCCTGAAGAAGGGCTGGAACACCGTCCTTCTGAAAGTGGACCAGGGCGCTGTGCTCTGGACGGTGTGCGCCAGAGTCACCGATCCCGACGGGGTTCTGCGCCTAGCCGCGCTGGCCGGCGAGGATTAGGCAGGAACGGTATGGCCGAACTCCGCAAGCGTCTGCGTGTGGCCTTCGCAACGCTCGGATGCAAGGCAAACCAGTATGAGTCGGGCCGGTTGGCCGCGGAATTCGCCGAGCGCGGTTGCGAAGTGGTGCCGGCCGGCTCACCGGCCGACGTCCTGATCGTCAACACCTGCACGGTCACCAACGTCGCTGAAGCCAAGTCGCGCGCCCGCCTGCGAAGGTTGAGGCGCGAGCATCCCGGCGCATTCCTCGTCGCCACGGGTTGCTCCGCCGAAATCAGCCCGGAATCCATGGGTCCGCTGGCCGACCTCCTCGTTCCCAACACGGGAAAAGCGAATCTCGTCGACTTCACGCTGGCGCACCGGGGCCTTGCCCTGCCCATCATGAACGAGGACGCCGTGCCGGCCAACGTGCAATCGGCCCGGCTGACCAGCCTTGGAAGGACCCGTTCTCTCCTAATGATTCAGGACGGATGCGAGGACCGATGCACCTATTGCATTATCCCCACAGCCCGACCGGTGGTCTCCAGCCGTCCCGCCGATGATGTCTTGCGCGAAGCCTCCGCCCTGGCCGATAAGGGCTACAAGGAGATTGTGCTGACCGGCATCTCGATCGGTTCCTGGCGTGATGGAAACCGGCGCCTGTCCAGTTTGCTGAAGGCGTTGGCCGGAACCGCGGGCATCGAACGCATCCGCCTGTCCTCGATAGAGCCGCGAACCGTTACCGATTCCCTGCTGAAGGTGTTCGCCGAAGAATCCGCGCTTTGCCGGCATCTGCACATTCCACTTCAGTCCGGCGACGACGGAGTGCTGGCCGACATGGGACGCACGTACAACACGCAGGCGTACCGGACGCTCATCCACAACGTTCGCAAACGGCTTCCGGACGCCGGAATCGCCACCGACGTGGTTGTCGGCTTCCCCACCGAAACGGACGAGTCGTTCGAGCGGACACTGCGGTTCTGCGAGGAGATGGATTTCTGCAAGATACACGTCTTTCCCTTCAGCCCGCGCGCAGGTACCCCCGCCGCCGCCATGCGCGACATCGTGGGCTCGAAAACGCGGAAGGAACGCGCGGCGCGCCTGATTGAGATTTCCGACTCCGGGGTTCGGCGTTGGGCGGAGAACGCCGTTAACAGCACGGTCGTTGTCATCGCCGAACCGAAAGACGGCAAAGGACGACACTCCGGACTGACCTCCAACGGCGTGCGTGTGATGTGGCCTTCACGGATGGACATGACCGGACATCTTGTTACCGTTCGCATCACCGGCACTGAGCACGGCACGGCGTTCGGCGAGGCGGTCCCGTGATCGACCTACGCTCGGCCCTCGGCATCCCCTGGCAAGGTTCCTTCCCGCACCCAACGCTGGTGATGGGCATCGTCAACGTAACGCCGAACTCCTTCCAGTCCGAAGGCCGTCACCAGGATCCGACTTTCGCGGTTTACCACGCCTTGCGCCTGATTGATGAAGGCGCCGACATACTGGACATCGGTGGCGAATCCTCGCGGCCCGGCGCTCCGCCGGTTTCGCTTGAGGACGAACAGAAACGCGTCCTTCCCGTCATCGAGGGGATTCGGGCCCGCTCCAGCGTACCAGTTTCGGTGGACACCCGCAAGGCTCCCGTTGCCCGGGAAGCCCTGGAACTCGGCGCCGTGATGGTAAACGATGTTTCAGCGGGACGTTTTGACCCGGCGATGTTCGAAACCGCCGCCGCCGCGAACGCCTTCATCTGCCTGATGCACGGTCCCGTCGATACCGAGGGCATGGCCTGGTCGACCGACGAGACCGCCGGAACAGGTAATGTCGTTTCCGAGGCTTCGGCCTTCCTGAGCGAACGCGCAAGGGCGGCCGCAGGCGCGGGTGTGTCGAAAGACCGCATCATCATCGACCCGGGCTTCGGATTCGGAAAGACCGTCGCGGAAAATCTGTCGTTAATCAGGGAGTTGGGCGTCCTTGCCGAACTGGATTACCCCGTTTTGATCGGTGTATCGCGGAAGAGCACCGTCGGGCGAATCCTGGGAGACGTACCGCCGGAAGAACGTGTGGAAGGCTCGATAGCGCTTGCCTTGATGGCGGTGGAACGCGGCGCGGCAGTGATACGCACGCACGACGTCCAGGCAACCGTCCGCGCCATCCGGGCGTTGGACGCGGCGTTGGGCGCCTAGTTCATCGCCGCGAAGGCGTGTTTGCGGGCTGAATCCTGACAGCGTTTCAGCATCTCGAAATCGATCACGTCCTCGGTCAGCAGATTCTCAATCTCCAACGGCAACCGCACATTGTGCAAACCGGCGTTGTCGGTGCAGATGGCGATATCCACACCCGCATCGGCGCAACGCTCGAACACAGGGCGCAGGTCCGATATCTCCGACAGGTTGCCCGTTTTCAGGTAGGTCGTTGGGCAGACTTCGAGGCACTGGCCGCGTTTTGCCACTTCCGCCAGCAACTCCGGGTGCCGCAACGGTATCTGGATTCCGTGGCCTATGCGTTCGAGATAGGGCAGTAAGCCGGGGATGCAACCGCTGGGCGTTTCGAACAGGTGCCCCGTGCGCCGCACCCCGTGTTTCTCCGCCCACTGGAACAGTTCGATCCACTCGTCCAGGCGCGGTTCGTATTCGGCGTCGGGACCAGCCAGGTCGATGCCGCAGATTACGTCCTTGCGGGCGGCGGCCAGTTCCACCATCCGGCGGTTCACATCATACGGCAACCGGCTGTGAAGGCACAGTATCTGCGGCATTCGGACCGGGTAGTCCGGCAGGCGCGCGGCCTCGGCGATGATGTCCACCACCTCTTCCATCTGTTGCAACCGGTTCTCCTTCGCCGACGACTCCGATGTCCGCAGATACGGTGTGTAGCGCAGTTCCAGATATTCGATGTTCTCGAACACATACGCTCCGCGCACCAGCTTGGAGACGAAGTAGGGCAACGCCTCCAGCCTCTGAACGCCTTCCACCATGCGGTGCAATTGCAGGTAGTCGACCAGGCTGGAGCGGGGACGTGTCATATACCGTTCCAGCATCTCGTAGCGCGGGAAGCGGGTGGACAGGATGTGACCCTTGCGGTGAAGATAGCGCCAGAACACGCGGGGCACGATGGCTCCGCCCAGATGTCGATGAAGTTCGTAGTGGACAGGCATGAAGTGATTATGGATTCAACAGCGCCCGGTTCAAAATCAGCACGGCGTCACCGACGCCGATACCCTTCACTCCGTCCAGGTTGTAGCACGGGTATTTGTCGGTTCCGGCTTGTGTCAGGCCGGCGGCCATGCGGAGCGCCGAGGTCGCATCGGTAACCGTGTAGGCCAGATTCAGCGTCGCGTGCTGGGTTCCCGGTACCGACGCCAGATTCGGAGCAATACCGATGTTGTTCATCGAGCCGCCGATGCCCGGCAACCACTGGTTCGTCACCGTCCCGTCGTTCAGCACGATGCCGGCGGCGACACGGAAGGTGGCTCCACAACCATTGCTCAAGCCAAGTGCCGGCCACGGAATCAGGACTTCCAGGCCCTTCGTCGCCGTTGGCGCACCGGAGATCGATGAACCCGTGATGCCCGCCGTGTTGGTGTTGTCGAACGACGCCTGGATGCCGTACGGGTTGTCGCCGCCGGTAAGCGTCGGGCTGTGGCTGTTGACGGCGTTGTTGCCGAGATACGTTTTCACACCCGGGCCGGACGACGGAAGCGAGAGATAATCCACGTACATCGTTCCGCCGTAAGTGTTCAGGAAGAAGAGGTGGTCCGGAGCGAAACCGGCATCGAACTTCAAGCCGGTCAACTCTTTCAACCCCGACGGAGGAGCGACCATCGTGGAGGTATTGATGGTAGATTGTCCGTTTGAACCAGACTGAACGAACAGCGCCAGAGCCCGGCCGTCGGTCGCCAGGTTGCCCGTGATGCCAATCAGCAAGCCGTCCGCGCGCGGTTTGAGCAACAACCGGTTCAGTTCACACGAGTTATCGCCCTGGTTGGTCGGCGTGTCCTGAAGCACATCAACGCCGGCGGGAGATAACGAGTTGATGATGTCCAGGCCGTCCACCACGTTCAGCTCCGGAGGCGTGCCCGAACTGACGCCGATAGACAGAACCCGGTATCCGTACCGCGGAACCGTGACGCTGTAGCCGCCCTTGTTCGCGTTGGTAAGCGTTGTTTGAAGTACACCATTGGTCACATCGCGCACTTCCGCGCCTGCGGACGGGACAACCAGGTGCGATATGTTGATATTCGTGGTGATATCCCAACCGCCGACATTAATGGCGACAAGAAGCGTCTGCCCGGTGCCTGCGTCGGGCGCGTACTGCCGCGTGAACGCCCAGATGTGTGTGTCACCCACGGTTGCCGAGGTGAAATCGCCGCGCCGCAGAGCCGCGTTCGCCTTCCGCAACGCAATCAGTTTGCGGTACGTTTCCAGCAGGGAACCGCTGACGCCCTGCTGTTCCTCCACCGATTTGCCGTCGTTGTCCCGCGAATACCGGGCGTTGTACGATTGGCTGTTCAGCACATAGTAGTTCGTCATCGGCGAACCGTTGTTCACGGCCTTCCACTTGAACGGCTCGCGCATCGGGATGTCGTTCGCGTCCGTTCCCCAGTCGCCCTTTTCGCCGGTCATTCCCAGTTCGTCGCCGAAGTAGATGATGGGCGGGAAGGCTTGCAACATCAGCATCGCGGCGGCGGCCTTGTTGCGGTCCGCCAGTCCCGAATGGTCGGCCTCGATGGCGGAGGAGAGGCGCTTCACGTCGTGGTCGCCCATGATGCACATGAAGGTGCCCTGGCCGGCCCGGTTGTAGGCGTCCAGTGTGCGGACCATCTCCGGATACATCTGCTCGGCGTTTTCGTGCAGGATGCTGTCGCGCGCGGCGGTTTCGTACGGCTTCATGAACGCCGCGTCGTGCACGCCTAGGAACTCGTCTCCGTAAAGGTGCCACAACGCCTGCTCCACGAACGTGACCACGTTGGGGTTGACGGTCTTCAGCGCGTCCTTCCACGGTGTCCAGAACGTGTCGAGATTGTAGCCCAGTCCTTCCGGTTCGGTCGGATAGCGCACCCACACGTGGTCAAGCCGGTAACCGGCAATCCCATCCGAAGGATCGCCGTCGCCGTTCGGATCCAGCCACTTTTTCGACCAGTCAATCACGGTTTGCTTCGCGCCAGGGTTGCGCAGGTCCCAGTTGATGAAGCCGACATTGGAGCCGTTCCACGTGGTAAACGTGTAGCCGTTGTAGGTGGTGTTGGCGCTGTTTGTGAACGAAAGCCACGCGTCGTACGGGCTGGAAGGATTGTTGTATGCCGATTGGAAGTAGACCGAGTTGTGCGAGATTCCGTAGCACACCAGGTCCACGTAGACCTTGATGCCGCGCGCCTTCGCCTGCGCCACGAAGTTCAGGAACTCCGCCTCGGTTCCGAACCACGGGTTCACAGTGTCGGCCGGTCCGTGCTGGTATCCGTGATACGCCGGTGACGGGAAAATCGGATTCATCCACACCGATGTAACGCCAAGGTACTGCAGGTAATCCAGCGAAGCCGTCATCCCGTTGAAGTCGCCGAACCGCTTGCCGGACGCCCCGCCGTCGTTGTCGGAGTCGCGCCATGCGATGGGCATGAAGTGGTAGAACACCTCGTCGGCGATGGGGCTGTTTGCCCAGGCGGGAACGGCGGACACCGCCGGTCCGGATTTCAATAGTATCAAGGCGATGATGAAGGCTGGCAAGCGCATAAAGAATCCTCTTTCGTAACCGTGACTCACAATCCAGCGAGGCACATTGAGCGAAATCATCATTACCATCCTGGTCGACTCACTCAGCGTCAATTTGCATTCTGAGACGTAACCGCTTTTCCTCCCCTCCTTTTCAAGGAGGGGGCGGGGGTGGTTTTTTGGAAAGTTCAGCACCGACAACCACCCCTACCCCTTCCTTAGAAAGGAGGGGAACCGAACCCGGCTTGTTCCTTAATCAGAAACCAGCCGCATCTCCCACAGCCGCCAGGGCTCGAACAATGTGACCCACGACGTTTCGGTCTCCAGAATCGCGTTGAAGCCCATCGTCTGTTCCATCTGCGGAGCAAGGCCTATTGAAGGAGTGCGCGGGAAGGCCACTTCCACCGTGGTCTTTCCGCCGACACGGCGAACAACCGCCCGCGCACCCTTGCCGTTCACCACGTCCACTTCCTTCGCTTCGGGTCCGGCTTGCCGGGCATTGATGCGGCATTCAATCTTGTCCGCCGTGAAAATACCCGTGTTCTTCGGCGTCAGGTGAACCTCGATGGTCGGCCCCGTGTCGGCGACCACTGCAAAGTACACGGCGTTCTCGTCCCACTGCAGATAGGTCTCCGCCTTCAGCCCGTCCTGGTTGACGGTTTTCAATGGAATCCACTCATCCGGCAGAACCGCTCCGTCGATGATGGGCGTACGGCGCGGACGGTTCTGCAGTTCCGGGTCGAGCGGCCACGGGTCGCGCGCATCCGGCACTCCGTCTCCGTCTGTGTCGGCCTTGCGGGGATTCGAGCCGCTGAAGATGGCTGCCATCACTTCCTTCCGATCGTCCAAACCGTCGCTGTCCGTGTCAGCGACCTTCGGATTCGAACCCATGCGCTTCTCGTCGATGGCGACCTTCGGCTCGTTGTCCGGTACACCGTCTTCGTCCGTGTCGTCGGTCACGTCCAGTCGGCCGACATGATTTGCGGTCAACCAGAACCAGTCGTTGTCCGGCCACTCGCGAAAAATCCAGGCATTGCAGTCATACTGGCCGCCGAAGCGTCCCGGATGAACCGTCTCATCCGGGTGATTCAGCCAGAATTCGGGGTAGCCCATGCGGTCGAAGAAGGCATCCACCTGGTGGTTGTACTCGTGAACCATCAGCCAGGCCACCATGCCGTCGGCCGCGAATGCGCTGTAACCGTAGGGTGTCAGTCCGCCGCCGCCCACGCGTCCCATCTGCTCCTTCTGGTCCTTGCTATACCTGGCGGTCGGCCACAGGGCGTTGATGCTGTCGTAGTTCGCCAGGTTGCGCCCCTCAAAGTCCACAGCCGACGAGATGTCATTGCGCACCTGCTCGAGCGGAGGGATGCCTTCCTTGATGTCCGCAACTGCTTCATCGATGACCACATAGTGCATCTCCAGGTTTAGCCGCAGACCGGTGTTGCGCCAGTAGAACTCCTTCGCGCGGTCCATCATCAGGCGGATGCGGTCGCCGATGTCCTCGCGTTTGGCCTCGTACTTCACGCCCTTGTTGTCCGTCTTGAGGTAGATTGCATTGAGCACCCGCAGAGTCACAAATTGCCGCTTCCCCTTCGGCGGCGCGGACAGGAAGGAGTAGGTCTTGGAGTACGTTGGATCGATGGTTTTCCTGAACCTGGCAACTTCACCGATCGCGGTCTCCGCCATCGGCGCTCCGGCCGGAATGGTGGTAATGGTGGGCGAGAACGTATAGAAATACATTGTGTTCGGCTTCAGGCCGGTAAGCGTTACGCGACGCGTTACCACCGGGCCGAAGTCCTTCGGTTCTTCATTTTTCGAAGCGGATACGGCCGCCGAGACGATAACCGCTTTGGTCGAAGCCCACGTATCGCCTTCCCTGTCCAGGCCGTAGCGGAACGAAACGGGCTGGACGGGCGTGTTCCACCCCGGCAGGCCTGGTGTTGCCCAGGTGATGGTCGCCTTGTCCCCGCTCACCTCGACATACGGACGGGGTTCGTTCAGGTCCGGCGGAATCATCACGATACGGTTGCGGTCGGTGTCGGCGTAGTAAACGACGTCGTTAGGCATCACCACAACGGCGCCTTCGCGCGACAGCCCGCCGATACAGTGCCCGGCGAAGTGCGACACCCGCTGTCCCTTCTGGGTGACAGCCCGTACGCACCCTCCGCTCTCGTAATAGCCCAGTCCGCCCGAGTATATGAGTTCTCCCTTGCTGTTGACGCGCAGGCTGGAACCGATCAGCCAGGCAGGAATCGTGCCGGCCTGGCGCAGTTGACCGTCGCTACCGTACGACAGCACCACGACGCGGTGGTTGCCGGTATCGCCCACGAGGATGCGCCCGCCGGAGTCAACCGTCACCGACTCGGGATTCTTGAAAACATTTCCACCGGCAAGCGATGCCAGTTGCTTGCCTTCGGGAGAAAACACCGCCACGGCGTTCGAGCCCGGGCTGACGACCACGACTTCTCCTCCCGGCGCCAGCGCCATGTCCGTTGGATTGAACAGGAAATATGTGCTGAACGCGCGCACAAACCGGCCGGTTCTGTCGAAGATATTGACGGAATTGCGCTGTCGGTCCAGCGCATAAAGATTGCCATCGCGGTCGAAGGCCAGTGCCACGGGGTCCAGCAGTTCGCCTTCGCCCTTGCCGCGCGGAGCAAATTCCTGCACCACGGAGCCGAACGAAATCGGAAGCGCCGACATCGCATCGCCTGTTGAAACGACGGTGATCGTGTTCGTGCCACGGTGGCCGACATACAGCCGGTCCAGTGGGCCAACCGCCAGCGCGCGCGGCGAGTTGAACGGCTTGACGACCTCCAAACCTTCCAACTCCTCCGGTCTGGCAGGCCGCACCTCGAAGTCGTCGAAAGAGTTCGCCAGGGACGACTGGATGCCGCAGTAGCCCTCATAGAACCGCAGGTCGGCGTTTTTGCCCACAATCTTGCCGTCCAGCAACACGTTGTACTTGCCGAGGTCGGTGTCCACGGCAATTGATAGAGTGTGCTCGGAGTCGGAGGTGACACCGGTGTTGTAAATGCCGGTCTGCTGGAAGGCGCCCGCGGTGTCTTCCCAGCCCCAGATGACAAACTCCGGGTCCACGCGGGCCATCTGGCAGTTGGCTCTGGTTTCGCGGTTCGTCATGTTCCAGAACAGGCCGCCGCCCGCCGGGCCGCCCTCGGCCCTCACTTTAACGGAGATGGTGTACCGTCCCGTCGGTCGCACGTCCAGCGAGGAGCCCTGGTCGTATTGGTCGTTCACCGTCTGAAAGTATCTGCCGTCCTTCATCTCCCACTTTCCGAGGAACGGCTTCCACACGGGTGACCCGTCGGCGCCTAGTGTGTAGCTTGAAAAGTCGTCGCGGAACGTCACCGGTTCCCGGGCAAATGCTGTGAGCGCGCCGAACCAGCACAAGGCCGCGACGGCGATGATAATCTGTTTCATGTACCTGCTGTCCTCCCGGCGACAAAGGTTCGGCCGGATAATCTCCCGCATGCTTCTGCCTTTACTGTATCACTCTTCACCGCGCGCGAAAACCCGGCCTGGACGGGCGTCCTCGATCTTCGATTGACACGCTCGGGAACACCGCCGGTAGACAATGAGTCTGATATCGATGTAGAATCATACTGGATTGGCGGCCAGAGCCGGGACGCTGATGTTGTCCCGCGCCGAATAATCCCGCTATTGGAGGCGATGTATTCATGAGAAAGCTAAGAGCTTTCACTCTGATCGAGCTGTTGGTGGTGATCGCGATCATCGCCATTCTTGCGGCGATCCTGTTCCCAGTGTTCGCAAAGGCACGCGAACGAGCCGTCACGACCACCTGTCTCAACAACCAGAAACAGATCGGGGTGGCTTTGATTCAGTACACCGAAGACTACGATGGTTACTATCCGCCGAACCGGTACACCGTGACCGGCAAGGGCGCGATGATCTGGAAAGACGCCCTGGTTGGCTACATTGACAAGGCCACGAAGAGTACCAAGGGCGCTTCCAGCATCTTCACCTGCCCCAGCAACAACGCCCTGGTCAAAAATATGGCATGGACGGACGAGTCCGGCCGGTGGGCCAGGTCCTACGCCTACAACGGCGGCGTGCTGTACGGCAAGTACGTCAAGTCTGGAGGAAAGACCGATATTCCCTCCAACACGGACGTCAAGAATCCGGCGGGGTTCATCCTGCTCGTTGAGACCCGAAACTACCAGGCCGACCTTGGCCCCTGGATGCTGGACGGCGTAGCCTCACCCGATGGTTCCTGGGTGAACCAGGCGGTCCAGTGGTGGAACGAAGACTCCTCAACGAAGAAGGGTTGTTTCCATTCACACGGCGGCCGTTCGAACTTCGTGTTCTACGACGGACACGCCAAGTCCTTCAAATTCGCAGAAACGCTGAGCGACCCGCAGATGTGGAATCCCTGGCAACCGCCGGACGCCTACAAGGCCAAGATTCCGCGACTGATTCCGGAATACAGATAACCTGACATACAAGGTTCGTGTTTGTACAGCGGGGGATGGACCTGTACGGCCCACCCCCCGCTGTTTGCTTTCATTCTGCCTTCTTGCGCACCCTTCACGTCCCACTCACGCGCTTGTCGTAGGATTTGAGTTGCGAGGAATGTAATAATTATATACATGCGGAGTTTGTTAACCGCTCTCATGCCGGCTGTCCGGAGCGTCACCAACCAGGTACGCTCCCACTGCCGGTATTTCTGCCTGTCCGGATGCCGCTCGGCATCACACACACTACTCGACAAGGAGAGTGTCTCATGACGAAACGATGGGGACTGACATCAGGGCTTATGTTCCTGTTGGTCGGTTTAGCGGGCATGATTGCCCCACCCCCGGCCGCGGCTCAGCCGTGGGCCGACAACAACTACCGATACCGGCGCCCAATCACGTTGCAGAATCTCAGCGGCGGGGCGATGAGTTCGGGCAATGTTGTTGCCTACTCGTTCATTCCCAACTTCGGTGCGCTGGACGGTAAAACCACGCCCACCGGCAAGGATGTCCGGGTTTTCTACTACAACGGCACTTCCAATGTTGACGTGCCGCAGATTTTCGTGCCGATGGGCTCTTGCGCCGCAAAAGTCCTGTTTTCACTGCAGGCGCCGATTGACGCGGGAGCGCCGAGTCCCTATTCGGTCGGCACGGACGCCTCCAGCTACAATCAGTCCGGCACCGGCCTCGGCCTGAAAGCCGATGACGCCGTGAAGCTTGTCACGATTCCGTTCTCGTTCCCCTTCGCGGGTTCGACGACGAACCAGATCGTCGTCAGCACCAATGGCTGGCTTTCCCCGAACCCCGCGGTTACCAACACGCACTACGGCGACCAGGCCATCCGAACCGACCTGATGACCCGCAAAGTCATCATGCCGTTCGCCAGCGACCTGGACACCAACGTGCTGGACGGCGACATTTACATGGATACGTCTGTCCCCAATCAGGTCAAGTTCACCTGGGTTGCGGACGACTTCCGATCCACCGGCTCATCGACGCGGTCGGCGACGATGCTGTTCTCGGCCACGCTGTTCTCCTCCGGCAAGATCGTGTTCAACTACGGCGACTACTGCATTTATCAGGATCCGCAGAACTACGTCCCGCACTGCGTCACAATCGGTGTCGCCACGGGCGATCCGAATCATGATCTGGTGAAGCAGTTCGGCGCCGGCACGGACTACGCCTACCACGAGTCGATTGTCTACAACCCGCGCACGGTGAACGTTCCGCAAGCCACCGGGTACTGGCTGTACTACGGCAACCCGCTGGATTCCGGCGCGCGAACCGCTCCGCCCACTTCCGCGGTTGTTTCCTACCCGTTCGCCACAACGGTTGAAGGCTGGCGCAACAACGCCGGCAACTCCAACACCTGCACCCTCAGCAACGTATCGCTGGGCGGCGGCCGCGTGCTGAGGGTTGTCCCGCCCACCGCCACCGGCAAGTTGCCGTTCGTTATCGCCGGCAATATGGCTGACGTTTCGGACGTGACCGCCTACTTCCGCACCCGCGGCGATGCCGTTCACGCGATGATCCGCGCCAACGACAGCAACCAGGGCTACGGCGGTTTCGTGAACGACTTCTTCAACGCGCAAACCGCGGACGACCATTCCGGCATCCTCACCCGAAACGGTGAAGGAAGCGCCACGGACCACATCTCCATCGGCGCGCGCGTTCCGTACTCCGCTCCGACATCGACGTGGAACTACACCATCGTCCGCGCCTACGGTTCCGGAGCCAACATCAACGTTGCGGCGAAGATGTTCCTGGAAAACGGCTCGGATCCCGGACGCTACACCTATTCGACAACCCCGAACAATCCGGATCAGCAGTTCAATTCCGGAAAACTCGGACTGTCGCTTGGCAACGGAGCGGACGCGGCGGTAACCAGTTATATTGACTGGGTTTACGCCGTTCTCAATCCTTACGCCGAGGAAGTAGCCTACGTTCTGGGCACGGAAGAGAACCTTCCGCCGCCCGCCGGCCAGGGCTTCCTGCAGGGTTCCGTTATCGACGGAACCACAACGGCGCCAATCCCCAGCGTTGCGCTGGTGGTGAAACAGGGTGCGAACACTTACAACATCAACACCGACGCGAACGGCTTCTACGCGTTGACCGTTGACCCGGGCACTTACGAAGTAAGCGCCAGCGTCTTCGGCTACACGCCCACCACGGGTTCCGGCGTCGTTGTCGCCAGCGGCATCACCGAGGTCAACCTTGTTCTGCCGACGATCCCCAATATCGCGGTGAACGGTTCGTTTGAAACCGGTGATCCGGGCACTCTTGGCGATCCGGACATCTCGAACGTCAAGCCTCTCGGCTACTACCGCTTCGCCGCTTATGCCGGTCAGACGCCGGTCGAACCCAATCCGGTTGCCGAAACGCTACCGTGGAGGTACTTCATCAACAGGGCCGACGCCAAGGACGGCACCCGTTTCATCGGCTACGTCGGCGGAAACAGCGTTGCCGGACAGACTTACTCGTGGGAGTCGGAAGGCTCCATGGTAGGTTCGCGTAACGTAGACAACCGCGGCGCGGGTCCGATGTTCCCGGGCGGCGCCAGCGGCACCACCTACAAGTTCTCGGTGTGGTACAAGAAATCCGCAACCACCAATCCGGATATCGAAGCCAACCCGCCGGGAACCTTCCGGACATTCTACTTCGACAGTGACGACGTTGGCTCCACCAACACAGGCGCCACGAAGGACACGATGACCAACGCCGCCGTGCCGAACTGGACGCAATTCAGCAACAAGTTCACCGTTCCGGCCGGCAAGTATCTGCAGTTCCGTTTCTATGAAATCGACCTGCAGGCGAACGAGTGGGTGTATTACGACGACTTGTCGGTGACGCGCGTTCAGAACCCGACCTTCAAGGGTTACGTTTTGAACAGCCAGGGAGCGCCGGTCGGCAACATGATGATCGGCGTCCGCGAGTCCACCGGAAACGGTCTCGGAGACCCGGTTGCCTCCGCGCGCACCGACTCGGTCGGCCGATGGTCGCTGTCGTTCGAACCGGAAGCCGGTAAAACCTACGTGGCGCAGGCCTACCCGGCGCCTCTGCCTCCGGAAATTCCGTTGCACTACACCGCCAGCGCAAACTTCCCGCTGGAGCCGTCAACGGAACGGACCATCATCGTCTACGATCCGGAACCGTCGATCAACATCGCGGCCGGCATGCCGGTTCCGGTTGCCTCTTCCAGCGGCACCTACTCCGGCAATGTCACGGCTCCGGATGACGTGAACGACGACAGGCAGACCTACTGGTATTCGGACACTGGCGCCTACCCCGCGCCGCAGTTCATCGCCATTGATCTCGGCCAGACCATCGACTTCACGAAGATCGCCCAGGTCGTCATAATCTGGACATCTGACTACGCGAAGCATTACCAACTGCGAGTGGGTAACACCGCTCCGGATCCGGGCATGACGGCAACCCAGGCGGCCTCCTACGGCTCGCTCCTCTACGACTCGCCGGCGGATGCCGACCTGCGGACGTACAAGGAATCCGGTTACATCATCAGCACCGACATCCTGACGAAACCGAGCCTGAATCCCGTCTCCGGCCGCTACATCCTGCTGTACTGCGACAAGTACACTGGCTTCCAGCTTCAGTTCGGAGTATGGGAGTTGATGGTGGAACTTGCCACGGGTACTGTCAACGGGCGCGTTGTGGACCAGAACGGTGTCGGTGTAGCCGACGCTTATGTTGGTGTACACCCGAGCGGCTCGGGCTTCGCCAAGACGGACTCGGGAGGCAACTACAGCCTGACAGCCGGTGTGTATGGTGACATCCAGCTTTCCGCCCACAAGACGGACAACGCGGACAGCACCAAGGTTTACCCGGTCTCCAGTCCTGTTACCGTGACTCCGGTCGCGGGAACGGTACTGGAGGCTCCGACCATCGGCCTTGGCCCGGCGGCGACCAACCTGGTCGCGGCGGGCGCCAGTGCCTCGTCGGACCGCGGTGACCTGGAGGGCGGCTCGGCTCTGCCGTTTGCCAACCTGCTGGACCGCAACTTCCTGACCAAGTGGGAAACCGACATCATCGGCGAGGCTCCGCCGGCGCCGATTGTCAATGCGGACAACCCGTACACCCTGACGGTCGACCTCGGCTCCACCAAGACCATCAACGAGATCGTTCTGCACTGGACGAACAAACTCGGCGCCAACTACGTCGTGTCCACGTCCACGGGCGGTTCGTACACGCCGGTATACACGGCGCTCGGCCTCGTGAGTGGTTACGGCCTGCCGAACGAACTCGGCGGACTGCGCTATGTTGCGGCGATGCAGTTCCCGCAACGCTCCGCGCGCTACATCCGCGTTTACATCCCGGCTCACAATGACGACACGATCGGCGCATGGGAACTCCAGGCCGCTCTGTCCACGGTGATTCCGAATCCGTTGTCTGCCGCCGATGTCACCACCGCTCTCCGGATCGCGGCGGGCTTGACGCAGGCCACTTCGGCCAACGTCAGCGCCCTCGACCAGGACAGCGACGGACGCATCACGGTTAAGGACGCGGCCGCCATCAACCGCAAGGTGAACGGTCTGTAATCCGTCACATTGCCGCGATACAGAGAAGGGGCGCCTTTCGGGGCGCCCCTTTTTTGGTTACTTCCCGCTTGTTCGTGATGTTCGGGTTAGAATGTGATTGGTAGTGACCGCACGGCCCGTAAACGAAACCCGACCCGGAGATGGCGACATGGACTTCTTCCTTCGCTATAGACGCATCATGCGCGCCACGTGGCTTGTTGTCACGCTGGTCTCGATCGCCCTCTTCATCGTCTACACCCAGGCCCAGTACACCGCAACCGTCCGTCTGATGGACGAACGCTTCATCCAGACCGGCGATTCGCTGGACTTTTTTGTCAAAAGCATCACCGACCACGTGGACGCGATGCGGTTGTACGCGGAACGCTCCTGGCGTGAGGACAAAGGGCCGTACGCTCCAACCGGTGTGCTGAAGCTGATCACGCCTACCCCGAACGGAAAGGGCTTTACCACCGACTACCTGAAGCCTCCGTTTACGAAGCAGGAAACGGCAAGCATCACCGGCTACGGCAGTTTCACCGGTAAATCGGCCGATTACTACCGCGGCGCGCGCGTCGCCGTGGCGCTGAATCCGCTGTTCCAGGCCACCACGGCCAACCTGCCAAACGTCACTTGGGCGTACTACACGTCTGTGGATCCCTGGATCGCCATGTACCCCTGGGTGCATTCCAAGGAGTACGCCTACAGCGAACTTACGCACACAGGGGAGTTTTTCACCCTCGGCAAACCGGCCGTCAATCCCAAACGCGAACGGTTCTGGACCGGCATCTATGTGGACCAGTGCGGCAAAGGCCTGATGGTCACCTGCGGGGCGCCTGTCTACGGCGGAGGTCAATTTCGGGGCACCGTGGCGGCGGACGCCACCCTGGACGCGTTGAACACTTACATCACCGGCATGCCCTGGAAGGACGTGACGCTTTTCCTGGTCAACGACCGGAACGAACTGCTGGCACACCCCACCCTGGTGCGCTCCACAGACAAAGCCATCAGAGCAACCCGTGACGCGCTACCCAAGGATATCGGTGTTACGCAAGAGCGTTTATTCAGCCTTGCGCCGCGCCAGCCGCATAATGTCGGCGGTTACCTGGTGTTTCATCAGGACCTGAAGCACGCGCCTTGGCGTCTCGTGATGTACATTCCGCGCGCGGCTGTGTTCCGGTTGGTGATCGGACAGGCCGCCATGCTCATCGGCGTTATTCTTTTCAGCCTTGCCGCCGTGCTTTTGTTGATGAACGCGGTTGTGCGCAAGGAGTTCATCCAGCCGGCGGAATCGCTGGTTCATCACATTCAAAAATCCGGCGAGGGCGCTGTTTCGGAACCGGCGGAAGTGCCGGAGCCCTGGCGTCCCTGGTTCACCGCCGTCTCCACTGTTTTCGCCGAGCACCGCAGACTGATGGACGAACTGACGCACCAGAACGAACACCTCGAGGAACTGGTGGCGCAACGCACCGCCGAAGTCAGCCAGCGGAACGACGAACTGAACAACGCGCTGGAGCGGCTGAAGGAGATGCAGAAGCAGATTGTGATGCAGGAAAAGATGGCGGCTCTTGGCGGTCTGACGGCAGGAATAGCACACGAAATCAAGAATCCGCTGAACTTCGTCATCAACTTTTCGCAGTTGTCGGTTGGACTGCTTGACGAAGTGGAGGAGGTGCTTGACAAGAACCGCGACCGGTTCGAGCCGGCTGTCTTCCAGGACATTCAGGACATCCTCGGCGATTTGCGCCAGAACAGCGCAAAGATCAACGAGCACGGCAAGCGGGCGGACAGCATTGTGCGCGGTATGCTGTTGCACTCGCGCGGCAAATCCGGACAGCACCAGGAGACAGACCTCAACGCCCTGGTCGCCGAGTACGTGAACCTCTCCTACCACGGAATGCGCGCCGCCGACGCCGAGTTCAACGTGAAGATCGATACCGAATACGATCCGGACATTCCACGTATGTCCGTGGTGCCACAGGACCTCAGCCGGGCGATCATCAACCTGGTAAACAACGCGTGTTACGCCGCCTATGAAGCCCGCCTCAGCCGGAACTCCGGTTTTATGCCGACCATCAACGTCACCACCAAACTGCTGGGCGACCAGGCCGAGATACGCGTTCGCGACAACGGAAACGGAATACCGGCCGATTTGCGCGAAAAGATATTCACCCCGTTTTTCACCACGAAACCGACGGGCCAGGGAACCGGCCTGGGACTTTCGATAACCTACGACATCATCGTGTCGGAACATCACGGCGAAATCACGGTCGATTCCGCCGAAAACGAGTTCACGGAGGTTACCGTGCGCCTGCCGATACGAACAGAAGGTGAGGATACCGAGACATGAAGATGCTTGTCGTTGACGACGAACAGGACATCGAGCTTCTCATACGCCAGAAGTTCCGAAGGCAGATCCGCGACGGGGAATACGAGTTCGTGTTCGCCAGCAACGGGCTTGATGCGCTGGAGAAACTGAGAACCGAACAGGGCATCGAAATTATCCTGACCGACATCAACATGCCCGTAATGGACGGGCTTACGCTGTTGATGAAGGTGGGTGAACTCGATCGTGTCTTGCGCGCCGTGGTCGTTTCGGCTTACGGCGACCTCGGCAACATCCGCACCGCCATGAACCGGGGCGCATTCGACTTCCTGATGAAGCCGATTGATTTCGACGACCTGGAGATTACCATCGACAAGACGCGCAAGCAGGTGGAGCAGATCAAGGAGGCTATGCAGGAGCACTCGCAACTGGAAGCCATGCACCATGAACTCGATATTGCGCGGACCATGCAACAGTCCGTTCTACCGTCGACAGGAACTCTGGGAGACCGTAACGACATAGACCTGCACGCCCGCATGATCGCCGCGCGGGAGATCGGCGGGGATTTCTACGATTTCTTCATGCTGGACCAGGATCGTCTGGGCTTCATTATCGCCGACGTTTCCGGCAAGGGTATCCCCGCGGCGTTGTATATGATGCTGAGCCGTTCTCTTGTCCGGTCCCGCGCTCACCGCGACCTGTCGCCGGCCCGTTGCCTGAAGGAGGCAAACGACGTTTTATGCGTCAACAACGCCACCTCGATGTTCGTCACCCTGTTCTACGGCATTCTGGACCTGCGCGACGGTGTCGTACGCTATTGCAACGGCGGGCACAATTCGCCGTTTCATTTGCGGTGGGACGGCGGCGTTCAGGCGCTGGAACAGATCGGCGGTCCGATGCTCGGGGCATGGGAAGGAGCCACCTACACCGAGGCAACCTTCACGATGAAGCCTTCCGAGAGCCTGTTCCTCTACACGGACGGAATCACGGAAGCCGAAAGCGCGGAACGCGAGTTCTTCACCACCGAGCGCCTGGAAACGGCACTGGAAAAACGGCTGAACCTGACGCCGATGGAACTCGTAAACAGCATGATAGAGGCGGTCAACGCGTTCAGTGCCGGCGCCCAGCAAAGCGACGACATCACCGCGATGGCCCTCCGGTATCGCCCTTAGCCTGTTCATGAGCAACGCCTTCCTGACAGTCCTTAAATCCCGCATACTCGTCTTCGATGGCGCGATGGGAACCACCATCCAGAGCTACAATCTTTCGCCCGGCGATTTTGGCGGCCTGGACGGGTGCAACGAAATCCTCGTGCGCACCCGGCCTGACGTGATTCAGGATATCCACGCTCGCTTCTTCTCGGCAGGTTGCGACGCCGTGGAAACGGACACGTTCAACGGCACCCATTTCCGTCTCGCCGAATACGGTCTGGAATCGGAGGTCTACCCGCTCAACAAGGATGCCGCCGCGCTGGCACGTTCCGCGGCTGACCGCTTCTCCACGCCGGACCGTCCGCGTTTTGTGGTCGGGAGCATGGGTCCCACGGGGCGGCTTCCGAGCGGCGACGACCCGGTGCTGTCGAATATCACCTTCGACGAATTGCACGATGCGTTCGCCGAACAGGCGCGCGGCCTGGTGGACGGCGGCGCTGATGTGTTGCTGTTGGAAACGTCGTTCGATCTTCTGGAACTCAAGGCCGGAATCCTGGGCGTGGAACACGCATTCCGTGCCGGGCTTCGGCGCGTGCCGATAATGGCGCAGGTATTTCTGGTGCCGGAGAACGGCCGGACGCTGTTCGGAGCGGATATCGCCGCAGTGATGACAACACTGCAGTCACTGCCGGTCCAGGTCATCGGTTTGAACTGCTCCGCCGGTCCGGAGATGTTCCGCGAACCTGTTCGATACCTCGCCGAGAACTGCCCGTTGCCCATCTCGGTCCTGCCCAACGCGGGCCTGCCGGAACAGGGCCCGTCCGGCGAAGCCGTCTACCGCCAGGCGCCGGAAATGTTCCGCGGTTATATGGAGGAATTCGCGCGCGACTTCCGCGTGAACATCGTCGGCGGGTGTTGCGGCACGACACCGGAACACCTGGCAGAGGTGGCGGAAGGCATCACCCCCTGGAGAGACTCGCCGCGTCCGTTCTGGCTGAAGTTCGGCGCGGAACGCATCACCAACGCGGACACCGCTGAATGCCCTTACTACCGGCCCGGCCTGTCATCGGGTATGCGGCGGGTGGACATGCGGCAGGAACCGGCGCCTCTCCTCATCGGCGAACGCGTGAACTCCGTGGGAAGCCGGAAAATCAAACGCCTTCTGCTGGCAGATGACTATGAGGGCTGTCTGCAAGTCGCTCGGGAGCAGGTGGAGGGCGGCGCTCACGTGTTGGACGTCTGCGTCGCAATGACCGAACGCACCGACGAATCCGCGCAGATGACTGCCCTTGTGAAACGCCTCTGCATGGGCGTTGAAACCCCTCTCGTCATCGACACCACCGAGTTCGATGTGATGGAAGCCGCGTTGAAAACGTGTCCGGGGCGCGCGGTCGTCAACTCCATCAACCTGGAAAACCGGGCCGAACGCGTGGACAAGTGGTTGCCGGTCATTGCGGACCACGGCGCGGCCGTTGTCGCCATGACCATCGATGAGCACGGCATGGCCAAAACCGCCGACGCCAAGTTCCGTGTTGCGAAACGCCTGCACGAAATCGTCGTCGGCGAGTACGGGCTTCCACCGGACACGCTGATATTCGATGTGCAGGTCTTCCCGCTCGTCACGGGCCAGGAGGACCTGGCGGATTCGGCGGTCGAGAACCTGAACGCCATACGCCGCATCAAGTCCGAACTGCCGGGCACATTCACCGTGCTGGGGGTCAGCAACTTGTCGTTCGGCATCAGTCCGCCGGCGCGCGCCGTGCTGAACAGCGTGTTTCTGCACCATGCCGTAGAAGCCGGCCTGGATATGGCCATCGTGAATCCGGCGCACATCACGCCGTATGCTGAAATCGAAGCCGAACAGAGGGCGCTGGCGGACGACCTGATTCTCAACCGCCGTCCCGATGCTCTCGCCCGTTATATCGCGTACTGGGAAACCGCCGAAGCCGTGGATACCGGCGCTCAGAAGTCGGATCCGATGGCGGAAATGACCGCCGAACAGCGAATCCACTACCGCATCCTGCACCGGAAACGAGACGGGGTATCCGACGACATCGAATCGGCGCTCTCACAACGGGAATCCGCCGGTGTGTCGCGCGGAGACGGAGCGGTGGACGTGCTGAACAACGTGCTGTTGCCCGCCATGAAGGAGGTCGGCGACAAGTTCGGCGCCGGCGAGCTGATCCTTCCGTTTGTCCTGCAGAGCGCGGAGGTGATGAAAGTCTCTGTCGCCTGTCTCGAGCAATATCTGGAGAAACAGGAAGGCGTCGCGAAAGGCGTGCTCGTCCTTGCGACCGTATTCGGCGACGTTCACGACATCGGCAAGAGCCTCGTCAACACCATCCTTTCCAACAACGGCTACACCGTCCACGACCTCGGCAAACAGGTGCCCATCAACACCATTATCGAGAAAGCGGTTGAGGTGAAGGCGGACGCCATCGGTCTCAGCGCCCTTCTGGTCAGCACCAGCAAGCAGATGCCCCTGTGCGTGATGGAACTGGACAAGCGGGGGCTGAATATCCCGGTCATCATCGGCGGCGCCGCCATCAATCCCGCCTTCGGGCATCGCGCCCTGTACATCGAGCCCGAGCGCCCCTATTCCGCCGGCGTTTATTACTGCAAGGACGCCTTTGAGGGCCTCGACCGCATGGACCGGATTACCGATGTTGACCGCAGGGACCTTCTGTACGAGGAGACCATCCAGGCCGCGCAGGTGACGTTCGGCAAGGCGGCCGCCTACGCCGCGAGGCCGGCCCGCGACCTGCCGCCCTCCGCCGACCGCATCCGGCGCGATGTGCCCGTGCCTGAACCTCCGTTTTTCGGTCCCCGTGTCGTGGAAACAATTCCGCTCGCCGAACTCTGGCCTTTATTGGATTTGAAAACCCTGTTCCGCCTGCACTGGGGCGCTAAAAACAAAAGCGGCGAGGAGTGGGACCGACTGCTGAAAGACGAATTCCACCCGAAACTGGACGAACTCAAGGCGATGGTCGTGGAGAACGGGTGGCTGGATCCGAAAGCGGTTTACGGCTACTTCCGGGCGCGTTCGTCGGGTGATTCCGTCATTCTGATCGATTCCGGCGTTGAAATCGCCCGCTTCGATTTCCCGCGCCAGGCCGACGGCAACCGGCTGTGCCTTTCCGATTACCTCAAAACCGAAAACGACCTGCTACCTTTGCAGTGCGTCACCATCGGCTCGCACGCCAGTGAGGCAATTGACGAACTCAACCGCGCCGGCGACTACACACTCGCCTATTACCTGCACGGCCTCGGTTCGTCCGTGGCCGAAGCCGCCGCCGAGTGGATGCACCTGCGGATTCTTGACGAACTGAAACTTCCGCGCAACAGCGGTCACCGTTACTCGTGGGGATACCCGGCCTGCCCGGACATTTCCCAACACGAAATCGTTTTCAGGTTGCTACCCATCCGCGAATCGCTGGGCATGGACCTGAGTCCGGCCTGGCAGTTGATACCGGAGCAAAGCACCGCCGCGTTGGTCATTCATCATCCGGACGCCATCTACTTCTCCCCCTGAATACAACACAAATCCGCCGCACCGCGGTTCTTGCCGTTAACCGTTCCGCGGGCGGATGAATCTGAAAGGAGGCACGACTGATGATTGAACGGCTGTTTCAATTACAAAAGCGCGGGTCAACCGCGACGACGGAAGTTACTGCGGGACTGACAGCCTTCATGACGATGGCTTACATCATCTTCGTCAATCCGCAGATACTCGGTAATTGTCCCGGCCTGAAAGAGCACATTCCTGCCCTCGTGGTTGCCACCTGCCTGGCCGCGGCCGTTCCCACCATCCTCATCGGGTTGTGGACAAACGCCCCCCTTGCCTTCGCTCCGGGTATGGGACTGAACGCCGCCGTGGCCTTCGGGATGTGCCTCACCATGGGCTATTCGTGGGAACAGGCCATGGGAGTGGTGGTTCTGGAAGGTATCATCATCACGATCCTGGTGCTCACCGGAATGCGCGAGGCAGTTATGAACATGATTCCGATGCCGCTGAAACAGGCAATCGTTGTCGGTATCGGCCTGTTCATCACGGTGCTGGGACTGGTCGCGGCCGGCATCATCCATATGGGCACCCCTTCCGCGCCCCTGACCTACGGATCCTTCAGCGACAAGGGGGTCCTTGTCGCAACCGCCGGGCTCCTGTTGACCATGGTAATGTTTGTGATGCGCTGGAGAGCCGCCCTTCTCCTCGGTATCGCCTTCACAACCCTGCTTGCGTGGTTGACGGGTATGGTTGAGGTTCCCGAAACGCTGGTGCTGGCGCCGCGTTTTGACACGATGTTCCGCGCCGACGTCATTGGAGCCCTTCACCCTGCCGTCTGGGCAGTGGTGCTGGCCTTTATGATAAGCGATTTCTTCGACACAATGGGAACCACCATCGGTGTACTGCAACAGGCCGACCTGATGGACAAGGAAGGGCGCACGCCGAAGTGGCGGGAGATACTGTTCATCGATTCTCTGGCCGCCATTTGGGGCGGTCTGTGCGGCGCCTCCAGCAGTACCATGTACATCGAAGCGGCCAGTGGGGTGGCGGAAGGCGGGCGTACGGGCTTGATGTCCGTCACGATTGGTTTGCTGTTCTTGGCCGCTGTTTTCTTCTCGCCAATCGTCGGGATGGTTCCCGCTCAGGCCACGGCTCCGGCGCTTGTCATGGTCGGATTCCTGATGATGAGCCAGGTGCGCGAAATCAGTTTCGACAACCTGACGGAGGGCATACCCGCGTTCCTCACCCTTGTGGGCATTCCCCTCACGTATTCCATCGCTCATGGGATCGGATTCGGTCTGATCTCATTCCTGGTCCTGATGATTGCGCGCAAACGCTGGCGGGAGATTCACCCTCTGCTCGCCGTGGTCAGCGCGCTGTTCATCATTTCATTCGCTACACAGTGAGGTTTTTCATGTTAAGGAATATCCCGGTTCGGTCCATCTGCCTCCTGGCAATTCTCGGATTCGCGCCGGCTTTTGCCGCGACTGACCGCGACACCCTCTACCAGGTCTCCACCATCGATGCGTTGATGGCCGGAGTCGCGGACGGAGCCATGCCGATCAAGGAATTGACGAAGCACGGAAACATCGGAGTCGGCACCTTTGAGGGGTTGGACGGCGAGATGATCCTGGTCGATGGGAAGGTATACCGCGTCAACTCGCTTGGAAAAGTGGACCGCATGCCGGCGGACGCTTTGACCCCGTTTGCGCAGGTCAGCTGGTTCGACAAGGACAAAACCATTCCCGTTCAAACAGCGCTGGACCTGGCGGGATTGGAGAAGATGCTCGATGCGGCGTCGCCGTCCCAGAACTACCCGGTGTTCTTCCGCGTGGAGGGAACGTTCCCCTATATCAAGACCCGAGCCGTGCCGAAGCAGTCCAAACCCTACCCCGGTCTCGGCGAGGTGGCGGGTAAGCAGGCGGTGTTCGAGGCGCGCGATATGGAAGGCACCCTTGTCGGACTGCGAACGCCCGCTTACACCAAGGGGTTGTCCGTCCCCGGTTACCACATGCATTTTCTCAGCAGGGACCGCGCGTTCGGCGGACACGTCCTCGCGCTTGAGATGACGGCCGGCATCGTGTACGTAGATGACACTTCGCGGTACGAGGTGGTTCTGCCGCTCAATTTAGCCTACGCAAACGCGGACCTGGCCAGGGACCGAAGCGCCGCTATCGCGAAGGCAGAGAAGGATACGGGCGTCACACCGAAAGAAGCCGACGCGCTACCATGACAAAGCGTGTGCACGCACACTGAAGGGAGCATGACAATGGGCAAAGCCGATCTCATCTGCACAGGTCACAAAGTCCGGTTGGGCGATATCGATCCGGGGGACACCAACGGCAAGACGCAGGAGGAAGTGCGCCAGTCGATGACGAAGGACCTGGAGGAACTCGATCGCCTGCAGGAACTGCTGTATGTGTCCGGCGCGAATTCCGTGCTTGTGGTTCTGCAGGGTATGGATACGAGCGGCAAGGACGGCATCATCCGGCATGTGTTCGGCGGAATCAGCCCGCTCGGCTGTCGCGTGGCGTCCTTCAAGGTGCCCACGGAGATCGAAAGCGCACACGATTACCTGTGGCGCGTGCACGCCCAGTGTCCCGGCAAGGGCGAGTTGACACTCTTCAACCGGTCGCATTACGAGTGCGTGCTAGTGGAACCGATCCACGGCATCATCTCGAAGGAACGAGCCTGTGAACGCTACGAGGAGATTCGCCGGTTTGAAGAAATCCTGATCCGCGAGGGCACAATAATCGTCAAATTCCTGTTGCATATCTCGAAGAAGGAGCAGAAGGAACGCCTTCTCGAGCGCATCGCCAGACCGGAGAAGCAGTGGAAGGTTTCCACAGGTGACTGGAAGGAACGCGAGCGCTGGGACGAATACCAGTCTGCCTTCGAGGATATGCTGGAACACACCGCGACGAAGGATGCCCCCTGGATCGTGGTTCCCGCCGACCGAAAGTGGTACCGAAACCACGTGGTCGTAAAGCATCTGCTGAAAGCCCTTGAGCCTTACGTGGACGATTGGAAAAAAGCATTGATAGAGCGCGGTAAACAGCAGATGAAAATGTTGCACGACGAGTTCGGTCCGTCAGGTCCGGACGGCGAATGAGTTTCCGGGCGGGCCTGTAATCTGAAACTGCCGCCCATTTCATGAGGAGGTTTGTGGTGACCAAAACCAACCTGGCCTTTTTTTGTTCCGCCGTAATCTGCCTCTCCGGTTGGAACGCCTCGGCGGAGGCCGCGCCGAAGAAGCCAAACGAACCGGTGGTAACGGCCGGCGCGTTGGCGCCTGCCGCGGCAACCGAGACGGCCATCGCCGCCGTGAAACCGGCCCTGGTGCGCATCCTGGTCGCCGAGGTCAACTGCGTTCAAGGCCGCGAGCAGAAACAGGAATCCTCCGGAAGCGGGGTCATCATCTCGCCGGACGGGCTGGTCGTAACCAACCACCACGTGGCCGGTCAGGCCAAACGCCTCCTGTGCACTCTTTCGGACAAAACCATGGTGGAAGCGGACCTGGTCGGCACCGATCCGCTGACGGATATCTCGGTAATTCGGCTCCGTCCGCGCGAAACTCCGTATCCCTTCGCAAAGTGGGGAGATTCCACCACCGTCAAGGTTGGCGACACCGTGTATGCAATGGGAAGCCCGCTCTCGCTTTCCCAGTCGGTAACGCTCGGTATCGTGAGCAACGCCGAAATGGTGATGCCCGAGTTCGGCGGCGGCGGCATCGAGATGAACGGCGAGGACGTCGGTTCTCTGGTGCGCTGGATCGGCCACGACGCGGCGATCAC
>Ga0302251_1000152_pt1 | contig 80183 bp, 66 predicted proteins | sample AAG_RA_Gln_MG_FD_193534 | JGI IMG/M metagenome (GOLD analysis project Ga0302251, IMG submission 193534) | Enriched activated sludge microbial communities from anaerobic digester in WTTP, New Holstein, Wisconsin, United States - AAG_RA_Gln | ecosystem: Engineered > Bioreactor > Anaerobic >... | reverse complement strand
TAAGATGCGCTCAGTCGGTCATTGCCGTAATAGGGAAAAGCTAAGAATCAATATTCAGGATTCTGAAGGTATAGAGGAAATCAAACCTGGCAGGATGGGTTTGCATGTCAGAGGAGAGCGCTATCAACGGCTCAGTGAATAACGGCCGGCAATTGCACCTCTCCTGTAATTGTGTTAAAATAGTTGATGTTATGGAAGAGAGTAAAAATGTCATAGAGCTCCGTGATATCTCTGTCGTTTTCCGGGAGAAGCCTGTGCTGGAACAGGTGAGCATGGACATCAAGACAGGAAGTTTCCTGGCCATTATCGGCCCCAACGGCTCTGGAAAGACAACACTGCTCAGGGTCGTCCTGGGACTTATCCCTCCCTCATCAGGCACTGTCAGAGTCTTTGGCATGCCGCCTGGATCGCTCGGCGAGGAGCGGCACAAACTTGGTTATGTACCTCAGCTGCTGGGAGTTGATCTCAAGTTCCCTCTCACCGTTGAAGAAGCAGTGCTTATGGGAAGATATGGTAGAATAGGGCTCGGCAGAAGACCTGGACGAAGGGACAGGGAGATCTCCATTACAATGATGGAGCGTGTAGGTATTGCACATTTGAGAAGAAGAGCCATTTCAAGGCTTTCTGGAGGCCAGCTCCAGAGAGTGATGCTGGCCAGAGCCCTTGCAAATGAACCAGAGCTTCTGCTGCTGGATGAGCCCACTAATGGCGTGGATCAGACAACAACATTCAACCTCTATGAGATGCTCAAGGAGCTTCACAATGAAAAGATTACTATTCTCATGGTATCACACGATGTCGGTGTCGTAGCCTCCTTTGTCGATGGAGTGGCCTGTCTTAACAGAAGACTCGTGGTTCACGGGAAGCCGTCGGAAGTTCTCCGCTCTGAGGAGCTCGAAGAGATGTACGGCTGTGAAGCTGTATTCTTTCATCACGGCAGAGTTCCCCACATGGTTGTGGAGGATTTGCGATAATGGATATTCTTCAATACACTTTCATGCAGCGGGCACTTATGGCCGGTGCCATAGTTGGTGCCCTTTGCGCCATAATAGGTGTGTATGTGGTGCTCAAGGGCATGTCATTCGTAGGAGCAGGAATAGCTCACGCCTCTTTTGGTGGTGTGGCACTGGGCTTTCTTCTGGGAATTAACCCCATCATTACCGCTGTATTCTTCTGCATCGCCACTGCAATGGGAATCGGGGCAATTTCCAGAAAGGGTGATATCAAAGAAGATACGGCAGTAGGGATCTTCTTCTCTGCCACAATGGCGCTGGGTATTCTTTTTATCGGTCTCTCCAAAGGTTATAATATCGATCTTTTCGGCTATCTTTTCGGGAGTATACTGGCTGTCACACAGTTCGATCTGATCGTAACCACTACAGTGGGCATAGTGGTGCTCCTCATCATTGCAGTGCTCTACAAGGAATTCATGTTTATATCCTTCGATGCAGAGACTGCAGCAATTGTGGGAATTCCGGTCGTGACCCTTTATTACCTGCTTCTGGCCATAATAGCCCTTACTATTGTTGTTTCAATAAAAGTGGTGGGAATAATCCTTGTATCAGCGCTCATAATCATTCCGGCCGCCACCGCCTTTCAGATAGCCGAAGATTTCAGGCTCATGATGGTTCTTTCGACTATTTTTGGCGTGATATCGTCAATAGGAGGCCTTTTTCTCTCCTATGCCATCAATACAGCATCAGGTGCTACGATAGTGCTTCTTGCCACGGTAATTTTCTTCATCACTGCAGCGATCTCTCCACGCAGACGCAGAAAGCGCTATGATCTCTCAGACAACGTTGAGGAGGGGCCATCGTGCATGTGCGCTGACAGATCCGCTGACAGAGAAACATCACTGAAAGAAGGAACAGAACATCATGAAGCAGCAGAATGTTCGCACAAACACCCACATTGAGTTTAAGGATATTACAGACTGGGTGAGAAAAGAGGTTAGAGAATCAGGTGTCAAAGAAGGGATATGTGTTGTCTTTGTTCCCCATACCACTGCAGGTGTAACAATAAATGAAAATGCCGACCCTGCTGTTGTAGGAGATATAATCACCCACACCAGCAAATTGATTTCTGAGCGGGAGCGCTATCAGCATATGGAGGGGAACTCGCCTGCCCATATCAAGGCCAGCCTCTTCGGATTTTCCCAGAGCATAATAATTAACGGCGGCGATCTGGTGCTTGGCACCTGGCAGGGCATTTATTTCTGTGAATTTGACGGGCCCAGAACGAGGAATGTTTATCTGCAGATAGTGCCGGCATAGAAAAAGACGCCTGCCAGGCGCCTTTTGAAGGACTATGTCAACTGGCGCTCAGGCTCCCTTCCGATGAGCAGAGCGCATGCGGAACGGTACTACCTTTCCTGCTGCTGCGACTGCAGGACTGAAGCGTCCGAGAGAGCGAGGAGAGACGAGGCTGTCCTGTGCAGTGCTTTCAATTTCGTTGATACTGATCTGCCATCTGGCATTTTCCAGCTCTTCCTTCAGACTGACGATCTGAGAGTTCATTCTGTCAAAGGTAGAGATAAGCTTGAGCGATACGAACATTGCTACAAAAACCGTACCCCATATCATCAGCTGGCACTTCGATGAGCCGGTAAGAAATCCCGCCTGAGTAAAGTTCTCAACTGCCAGAATGAAGCCTACCAGGAATGCTGTTGCAGAGACTGCCCAGAATCCGATTTTATTGAGGTTCATCGTCAGTGCCCCTTTCTAATCTGCTTTCTACAAAGCTAAGTATATCAGAAGAGGTGTATCCATGTCTTTTCCATAGTGTTACTATTTCCTGGGAATTTGTTAATATCCGGACACCACTACTCTCTAAGCTCATAACACCAGGGTTATTCACAGGTCCGCCTCACTTCTTCTGCTTTTCTATGCATTGTCTCTGAATGATACACCGAATTCTTTCAATATATTCATCTCATCATGGTACATCGGGATTATTGAAGAAAAATTAATGATTCCGGAGAGATTATCTGTCCAGAACAGTGAAATGAGCGATTTCCGGAGGGCAGAGAAAGCGAACTGCAGGGACAACCATGCCGATTCCCCTGTTGACATACATCGAAGTCTCATTAACTGTGAACAGGCCTCTTGAATATCGGGAGCCAAAACGTGATGGTGTTACCAGAGAGCCAAGGAAGGGAAGGCAGACCTGTCCTCCATGAGTATGTCCGGCCAGGATAATATCTATGTTCTCCTGTGTCATCTCCTCAAAGAGATCGGGGTTGTGCATCAGCAGTACTTTTCTGGCAGTGGGAGGGATTCCTGTCAATGCTTTGCGGATGGCAGGCAAGCCTGCCCACAGATCATCGAGTCCGACTATGGCGAGATCTGCTCCTCCCACTTTGATTGTTACATGCTGATTGATTAGAAGGGATATCTTCGCATCCTCCATACATTTCGAAAGAAGATCTATATCGGTCCAGTAATCGTGATTGCCTGGCACTGCAAATACTCCTGAAGCAGCTTTCAAGCGGGAGAGTTCTTCGATACAGGGTTTTATATACTGTGGGGAATGCGTTATATAGTCTCCGGTGAGAAAAACGAAATCAGGCCTGAGAGCGTTGGCCATATCGACACACTTTCTTATATATGCGCAGCTTACAACCTTGCTGTGATGTATATCTGTAAGATGAACGAAGGTCATGCCTCTCAGCTTTTCAGGAAGATTGCTCCAGTGGAGTGTTGTTCTGCTGATCCTGGGATGGAACGGCTCCACGCAGTGTGCATATCCCATACTTCCTGCGAACAGGCCTGCTGTGCCCAGAAGCTTGAAGAGAAAATGCCGCCTGGTAAGTGTACTTTTCATGCTATAGCTAGTATTAATCCCAGTTCAGGAATTTTCCTCCCTTTATATGATAGCTGACAGCCTCAGTTTATAAAAGGGCAAAGATAATCACGAAGCGAATCAAGACATTTAGTTAATGAAAGAGGTGGTGGCCATGAAGGTACTCGGTCTCATTGGATCAGCTCGAAAGCTGGGAAATACAGAGATAATGGTGAAGGAGTGCATAACTCCAATACTGGAACAGGGCCACGAAGTATCACTTATTCGCCTTACCGATCTTAATGTAAAACCCTGCAAAGGATGCATGAAATGTGTCTTCAGGAGCGAAAAATGTCTGATTGAAGACGACATGGCCTTTCTTGTCAATGTTGTGAGTGAATGTGATATCCTGATAGCAGGTGCTCCCACCTATCTGCTGGGGCCGTCCGGAATAATCAAGACAGTGACCGATCGATTTTTCTCAACTATAGGAAATGAGCGCAGCAAGTTAATGAAAAAGAGAGCTGCAACAATAGCAGTGGCGGGCGTGAGAGGCTGGGACAGCTTTGCCCTGCCCCAGCTTAACATTCTCCCCCTGTCGCTGGGATTTGACCTTATTGGCAGCATCCTGATCCATGCCCCGGGGCCTGGTGAGGTTCTTCTGGACAGTAAAGCTGTGAATAAGGCTCATCTTCTCGGCGAGAAGCTTCTCAGAAACGATCAGAATGAAAGGCCTTTTCTGCAGCCAGAATCGCCGTATTGTCCTATATGCCGCGGCAGCATATTCAGAATCACGGCCAGAGACAGACTTGAGTGCCCATGCTGTGCTTTAAAAGGCACATTGAAAGAAGATGCTGATGGCAGGCCGTTCTTTCTGCCTGACGATGCAGCCGGTCACCGCTGGACCGATGAGGCGATAAAGGCTCACGTGGAAGGCTGGATAAAGGGCACCGAAGGCTCCTTCAAGGAAAGGATGAAATCCATCTTCAAGCTTCGAAAGCCCTACAGCAGGATGGAACACCTCTGGCTCTCGAAAGACAGATGATACCTGGAGATCACGCTCACAGACCCATGGAGGATTTTCACTGGAGCTCCTCAAATATGCTTTGTAAAAGCTCTGCCGGAGAATGCTATGCAGACACAGGAAGTGGAAGAACTCGTCAGGCTGTGTATCAGGGGTGACGACCAGGCGTGGGAAAGTCTTTACAGGCTTTACTGCGGCCGGGTAAGGCGAATCGTATCATGGCCCAGATGGGGCTTCACCTCCTCCCAGACAGAAGACATTACCCAGGAAGTTTTTCTGGAGCTGGTCCGTTCACTTCCCAATTATCGGGGTGAAGCTCAACTCTCCACATTCCTGACTCATCTGGCCAAGAACAAATGCGTCTCAGAATTGCGCAGGAAGCTGGCCAAGAAGAGGGGAAAGGAAGACAAGAGCATCTCTCTTGAAGATGAGCGCACCAGCTTTGATGAGCATCAGCTTGTAGCCGTTGACGGCGGTCCCACTCCGGAGGAGACAGTCGTGATGAAAGAGGAGACTGAAGCTGTTGTTCGCCTCATACCCACCCTCTCGTCCGAATGTCAACAGGTTATTACGCTCCGGTATTTCAACGATAAATCTTACGAAGAGATCAGCCAGGAGCTGGACATACCTCTGGGAACGCTCTGTTCACGACTCAAACGATGTCTTCTCAAGCTCAGAAAAGCCACTGAAAAAAAACTTGGCGCCAGATGAAATATTTGTCCATAAACATGCGACAGAACAGTTAAAGTAAAGCCTTCCACAGGAGGCGTGATTATGAAATGCATACGACCTGATCTTTCGGAAAAGCTGGTTCTCTATGTGGAACACCTCCTTGCCGCTGATGAGCAGAAGGAAGTTGAATCTCACATTGCCGGGTGCGAGCTCTGCAGAGATGAAGCACAGGCATTACAGAACAATATACGGCTCATCAGGGAAAGCGCTTCGTCCAATCCAGGTACAGCCTCTTCTTTGTCGTGTCCAGATGACCGCATGCTTGTCGAGTTCTCTGAATCACCTGATTCGCTTGCTCCTGGTGACAGAAAGATGGTTGAATCCCACATTGAAAGCTGCAGAGAATGTCAAAGCATTCTGGAAAGCCTTCAGGAGCTGTCAGGGGAAATCGAGAATTTTCAGGATGTACCTGACAGAAGTATTACGATGCCAGAGGCGGTGAAATTACAGATTTCCTCTCTTTATAAAAGAGAAGCGGTCAGGGCTGAGAGTTTTTTTGACAGAATCATCCGCTTCTTTTCGAAGCCCAGATATTCTGTCATTTCTGCTCTGGCCGCTCTGCTCCTGATAGCCGGTGCATTTACCATTATTCAGGGAGATATGACCGGCCGGTATAAGGAGGTATCGGCTCCCCCTTCGACACAGGCCCTTCTCACGATGAGACCGGATGACGAGTCTCTACGGAGAGAACTGAAGGCAGCAGGCGAAGGAAGTTCAGTCAAGGAAGAGGCCTCCCTGTCTCCTCAAAAAGCAGCTGTCAATGAAATGCAGCAGAATGCCATTGAAAAAGAGAAAGAGAGCCAGGTCATCAGTGCTGGCAAAAAAGATCTCGCTGACTCTTTGAAAAGCCGGGATAAGGGCTCTCAGGCCCCGGCCGGAGGAATAAGCACCGCCAACAAAATGACAGCCGGAGAGGCTAATCGGACGGCCAGCTCAGCTCAGGACAATGTCTTCCAGGGAGCCGGTACCGGCGGATATGCACCGGGAAACTCACCGCTGGCAGGATCCGGCGGCGCTCCAGGCAGATATGGATATGGTATGGGCGGCAGTGGCGGCGGCGCTTCAGGTGGAACCGGAGGCACGATGCAGGGAAGAACAGTCGCCGGCCAGGAAGGCATTACCAGTGAGCCCACTAATACCAACAGCAATCTGATAGCAGGTGGCTCTCAGAACATTCAGGCACAGCAATATTCCCATACAGCCGGTTTAACGGCTCCTTCTTCACAGAATATTAAAAAAGAGGCAGATGATAAGAAAGTAAAGGCAGAAAGGGAAAGATACACCAGTACAGAAGGAAATAGAGGCACCGCCCCGGCGCAGCAGCCTGCTGCACCATCTTCAACGTGGGTAACAGGCAGGACTCCCCCTGTGCCTCCATTGGCGCCACGGACCGAATTGCAGAAGGCTCCTGCAGCGACTGAACCGCCAAAACCCGCCATGGCAAGAGTCCAGGAGGGAGCTGCAGAAGCTAAAAAGCAGAGAGACTCAGAAAAAGAACGCGTCGAGCGGGAGCTTACAGCAGCGGGGCAGAGCTATCTCGATCGCGCCATTGGAGTGGAGAAGGCTAAAATCACCGTCGCGATCACCACAGATGATCGAAAAACTTCGCAAACTTCGCCTGGTGTCAAAAAAATACACGTTGTGATTATAAGCACCTGTGCTCTGAAAGATAAGGAGAAAACTTCTCTTGTGCAGGGGATATCAGAAAAGCTCGGACTCAAGTCTGATCGGGATTCTGTACAGATCGAGGTTTCTCCGGCACATTGATGGCCTGAGTTTACAGAACTGCATTTGAAAACGATGCACTGTGCTGATTGTACAGTGTCTTCTCTGCCTAGAAATTCCTCTGTCGTTAACTCACAAGGAGGGATCTTCCTGCCTCCATTGAAAGATAGAAATACTGTTACAGCTCTCTTGCAGAGCAAGGAGGGATGAACGTGGGTTTCCGCGTACCTGCGCCAGACGGCAAGAAGGAGAAAGATGGCCTCCCTGTCATGGTGCTGATGGAGAATGCAGTCTTGAAAGGCTCATTCCGCACTCGATATCTCACATGCGGCGGAATGTCAATCATATACCTTTCCTATCGTGATTCAGAACGCTACATAATCAAGGAAGTCGACGCAACTGATGCCAGGCTGGTGATGTCATTGACGCAGGAGAAGTCGATGCTTGAACGGCTTGACCATTCAGGTATCGTGAAAGTATACGACCTCTTCGAGGAAGATGGCTTCTGCTACCTGGTAATGGAATACATCGAAGGCATGACGCTTGACAGAAAGGTGCCGATAGGCTCAGACATCTTCCTCTCTGAATCGGTTGTGCGAGACTGGGCTTTTCAGCTTATGGATATCTTTGAATTCCTTCATCGCCAGAAGCCTCCCATAATTTACCGTGATCTGAAGCCAAAAAACATCATGATCGATAAGGCTGGAAAGATCAAGCTCATCGACTTCGGCATTGCCCGCACATATAAAGAAGGAAAGTCGATGGACACCGACCATATGGGTTCGATGATCACAGCTTCGCCGGAGCATTACGGCGGTGCTCAGACAGATCAGAGGTCTGACATATACACACTCGGGGCCACGATACATTTCCTGGTAACAAACGGGAAATGTATGGACAGAGAGCCTTTTGACTTTCCAAAAGTCAAGACGGTGAACTCCAAACTGTCAGACAATCTCGAATCTGTAATTGCCAGGTCACTCGCCACGGCTCCTGAAGATCGATTCCAGACTATAGCTGAAATGCGTTTTGCTCTTCGTGGTGCCGAATCTTCCGAAGCAGAAGATAAAAATGTCAAGGTGGAAGTAGTGCAGGATACCATCTCGCTTGATGATGCGAGAAAAGTCAAGGAAACCGGGGAGAAAGAGCCCAGGATAGAGATCAAGTTCCTCGAGGAATCCCGGGAGCTTGCCCGCTCTGTGGCGGAATTGAGAAAAAAGGTTGTCGCCACCATTGCCGGTGTTCTGATAGGAGTGATTCTCGCATTTCTGATACTGTTCATCACAACCAGGAAGGAGCAGCAGCCGCAGGTTGCAGTGACGCCTCCGACTAAGCCAAAGTATTCAGACTCACTGGAATGGAGAGATGCATATAAACATCTGGGAAAGGAAAAAACGGTGCTGGGACAGGTCGATCACGTCTATCTTACCTCTTCCTTCAACATATATCTCCACTTCAGCCCAAACCTGGAGCGTGACTTTGCCGTTATCATCTATAATGAGTACTTCTTCAAATTCAACTGCGAGGAGAAGCCGAAGGAGTATTTTACAAACGAGTATCTCGGCAAGCACATCTATGTGACAGGCACCATCAAGGAAGCTCACGTAGGACCAAACGCGATCCCGTCGATCTACGTCACCGACCCTGCCCAGATTGTGATAGATTGATCTTCTGAGTGGCCGGTAAGGACAGCAGCGGCACAATGAAATCACTTTCATCTGATCCATCGTGAACAGCTGTCACGCCTCCACGTTGATCAGGGACAGAATGCTGACCGTGATCGGCAGTTATGAGCGTTGCGTAACAATGCCTGTAGAGCAGCGATGCCAGTGCTTCAGCTCGGCGATCGATCCGTATCAGCGCTCCGGCACTTTCAGCACTTTCAGAGCCGGATAAATGAGACAGGCGATCCAGGTCAGAGAGATGAATCCAGATAAAATGAGGATGGAGCTCCTGAATCACTTTTTCCGCCCTCTGAAAAACTGCCCTGTCATCACCTTCTGAGAGCCTGCTCACGTCAGAAGCCCGCTGTGAAAGAAGGCACCTGAGCGATGGCTTCTCTCTGGCCACTACAGATGTTTTAAGGGCACACCCGGCCATACAGTCAAAAATACTCTCATATTTCAGATCCATATTCTTTGAAGTGACTCCATGGACCGAAGGAGTGGCCCCGGTGAGAAGAGAAGCCACATTGGCAGAAGTACAGGGCGGTGATTCAGCTCGAAGAGCGATGCAGGTCCTCTCCATGATGGACTGAAGATATGGCATATGATGCCTATGAAAGTCAAGCTGCGATTTTCCCAGGCTGTCGATTACAACGAGGCATACTCGATATTCCCTGCCTACCCTTTCCAGCACAGCTTTCAGCGGCATTTCTCCGGATAGAGATGGCTTTCTTATACCTAGAATTGAGCATATTGTTGAAGTAAGAACTGTAATGGAAGGGTTTTTGTGCTCCATGCTGATAGAATTCCTTTCTCCACGTCATAATCCTTCTCTCATATTTTCCTGCATCCAGGAATTAACAAAAAGTTAACAACTGGCACTGTCCTTGTAGAACACTCAAAAAGGCTGTTGCAGCAATGTTTCTGGTCCTTCATGCAAATTATACGTATTGAGTCATGTATTATGCTTTTTCTTGTAAAATCGTCATTTATGTTGTAGAATGATAGACAGCAGGAATATACTCTGATACCAGAACTCTGCAGTTTCTATCGAAAGGATGGATAACAAGATGTCCATAAATAATCTCGGCCCCCAGAACACACAGGTTCCCCAGATGACTGATAGAACGGCTCCACCGGCACAGGAACCGGCCGCAGCGCCTCAGGAAGGATCGGATGTGGTTGAGCTCAATGTTCCTGTAACACTGCCCAAGGAGATGTTTGTGCCGGACAAGGACGGCAAAAAGCCTATAGATGATTTCCAGATGCAGCTTATCCCCAAAGGCGCAGTGGTCACCAACAATGATGAGATAAAGGACCTTGTAGAGCAGGTCAAGGTACAGACCTTCAACAACGGCCTCCCTGAAGCAGCAGGCTCGAAAGCTTCCAAGATCATGGGCGTAACCAGGGCTATAGCCAATCAGGCCGGGATAATAGGTGGAAGCCTTGCCAACTATCAGCTGATGGGCTCATCGCCAGCGGGATGGGCAGGTCCTGTGGCGCTCGTTGGCGGAACAGTAGGTATCATGACCGCAGCCGACGGATTAAAGAAGACTCTCGATGCAAAAGCCTATTACAATGCTCTGAAGGCCCAGGGCAAGGAGACCATGTCGATACCTGTAAACATGAAGGATGGAACGGTGGCCAACCAGGAAGTGAAGCTGGACGACCTCATCAGAGGTGCAAACGACGGCCTGGTGATGCAGGGAATGCAGGTGGTCGGAAATGCTCTCACGGTAGCCGCAGGATTTGGCGCAGGGCCGGCAGTGGCAATGGCGTCAGTCGCAGTTCAGCTGGGAGCCTTTGCTTATATGCAGCGCCATGCAGTCGCAGCAGTTCTGAAGAAAATAGGAGGCGCCGTAAAGAATGCGGCAATCTCCCTCAAAGATAAGATCACTCACACCAAAGACAGAAACTCTGAAAAGGAGCAGGCTGCAAAGCTACAGACGAACGCTCCTGCAAATGGAGTAAATGCATCACAGCAGATAACACAGCAGAAGCCGGTGCAGGAGATGAAGCTCAAAGAAGCTTCAACATAACAGACTCTTATCGTCACAGTGATTATCAGAGACAGGCACTTTCAGCAGAGTGTCTGTCTTTTTTCAAGAAAAAAAGCTCTCTTCGCCATTTCCGGTTGACAAGGTGATAAAAGGGAGGTAAAATTCTCTTAGATCGGCACTTCCCTCATCGTGTGCCTGTCAAAGCATATATGTCATTCACCACACGACGGGGCTTTTATATTTGAGGTGTCATAATATGTTTTCATATCACTGTATGTAAGGATCTTCATGTTAGGAACTGTCTTCATCGGGCGCTACAAGGTCATAGAGGAGCTGGGACGGGGGGGCATGGGTATAGTCTACAGAGGCGAAGACCCTGTGCTGGACCGTCCTGTTGCCATAAAGGTCCTGCCGCCAAAAAAGCTCTCACAGAAAAAAGCAGTGAAACGTTTTCTAAGGGAGGCAAAAGTCTCTGCCCGCCTCGATCATCCCTACATCATCAAGATATTTGATATCGGCGAAGAAGAGGGGATTTATCATATCGTCATGGAGTACATCTCCGGAAAGACACTCCGTGACGTTGTAGAAGAGAGAGAATCCATCACGCAGATCGACATAACTCAGATGGTGGTCCTTTTCACGCAGATCTGCCAGGCCATCGAATATGCCCATAACCTGAAGATTGTTCACAGGGATATCAAACCTGAAAACATCATGCTCACCGCCGAAGGGAATGCCAAGGTTATGGATTTCGGACTTGCCGTCCTGGAAGACCGCCACTCTCTGACAGAAGTGGGCGCAGTAATGGGCACAATTGCCTATTTCTCACCGGAACAGGCCCGCGGAGAGCCTGCAGACTTTCGTTCTGACATATACTCACTTGGCGTAATGTTTTACGAGATGCTCACCAACACTCTCCCTTTTGAGGCAACGAATCCCTCGGAGATGATACAGAAGCATCTTACCGCAATTCCAGCTCCACCGACAAAGCGGAATCCATCTATTCCTCCAGCAATAGAAGCGTTGATTCAGAAAGCGCTCAGGAAGCATCCTGATGAGCGGTATCTCAGCGTCACTGACATGGTCACAGAGCTGAAGAGCTACAAGAGAACACAGGAGAGGTCCCGAGAATATGAGGCTCAGAAAAATGCCCTTCACCGTGAGCTGAAGGAAGCCTTCAATGAACAGAGCCCGCTTCAGATTGCACTGGAGCAGAGACCTCCGCAGGAGTCTCTGCGCAGGGAATCGACGCCTCAGAAGCCGCAGGCAGAGATGCCTTACAGGGCTCCCGTTGTAGAGCGGCCACATCAGGAAATACAGCAGCATCCCTCTCGTCAGTATCTGGATGATCAGAGGCTCTACCAGATGAAGCAGAATCTGCAGGGAGAATGGCCTCTCCCCATCCCTCAGGAAGTCGATGACAGTCATGTTCAGGAGGATTATGATGAAGATGACGAAAACGATGAGAACCTCGCGATTCCGAAGCATCTGATTCCACCCCGGGAAGTAGATGCCACGCCGCAGGAAGTGAAGAGCTTTCCTCCATTTCAGCAGCCCGCCTCGCAGTCGTCGCCTCTTGCAAGCCCGCAGTGGATGATGGAGGCAAAGGACGAGGCAGAGCAGGACCGCTATGTTCATTTCATGGAGAAGCTCAAGAAAGATGCCTCTGTCCGCTCCCATGCGACAGAAGCTGATGGAATGGCTCCTCCCTCGGCGGTAGTATGCGCAAAATGTGGTCTGGAGAATCCCGGAGATAAAAAATACTGTATTGAATGTGGAAACCTTCTGGCGCCCAGCTTCTTCATCGCATCCAAGGAAGCATCATACCATAACGACAAGGGTGTGATGTATTTCGAGGATGGTGATTATGGAAGGGCGCTTATCGAGTTCCAGCAGGCGCTGGCCCGGGATCCCGATATGACAGAGGCCCGATTCAACATCGCCAGGGCCTTTCTTGAGCTTGGAGAGCTGGACAGATCGCTGGAAGAGTTCAGATCCCTGTCGGTGCTGGAGCCTGATAATCCGCAGCCTTACCTATATATCGCCGATATCTACAGAAAGCAGGACAGAAAGGATCTCGCTGTAAGCGAGTACATAAAAGCCATAAAGCTGAACCCCAATGACGCCCAGGTAAGGTGCCAGCTTGCCTTTCTTTACTCTCAGCAGGGATTTCTCCCTCAGGCGATCAATGAATACAGATCTGCACTGCTTGTAGATAACGAGAATATGGAGGCACACCAGCAGCTGGGCTTCATATTTGCAGGCCTCGAACAGATTGAAGAGGCCATCAGGGAGTTTGAGTGGGTAATCAAGCTCGATCCCGGCAACCAGCAGGCTTTCAAATGGCTGGGGACTCTCTATTCCAAGAGGAAACGCTACTCCCAGGCAGAGAAGGCCTATACGATGGCTTTGTCAATCAACCCGGCCGATGCAGGCATCCATGCACAGCTCGGTGACATCTATGAAAAGCAGAACAAAGAGGAGATGGCATTCCAGACTCTGTTCAGGGCTGTATCTATCGACCAGGGAAATATCGATGCAAGAGCACAGCTTGCACAGATGTATCTGAAGCACAACCAGCCTCATATGGCAGTCAAGGAGCTGGAAGCCATCGTCACGCACCACCCCAGGGATGTAGTTGTTCATCAGCAGCTTGGCGAGCTTTATCTGAAGCTGAACCGAGTTGATGAAGCGCTTGACCATTTCGAGAAGACAGTGAGTCTGGCTCCCCAGAGTGCCGATATTCACAACAAGCTGGGACGGCTTTATCTGAAAAAGGACTACAGTCAGCTCAGCGTACTGGAATACCAGAAGGCGGTAGATATCAACCCTTACAACCCGGAGTACCGGGAAGACCTGGGCATGGCTTATTATTGTCAGAACAAGAACGAGGAAGCCATCGTAGAGCTCAAGAAGGCAGTCACTCTCGACTCCCGGAATGTGGATTACTACAAAGCGCTGGGAATCATGCTGGAAGAGGAGAACCGGCTCGATGAAGCGCTCAAGGTTCTTAAGAAAGCGGTCGAGATGGACCCGAGAGATCCTCTCACTCACGGACTTCTTGGAAAAGTTTATTTCCGCAAGGGCTTGAGTAACATGGCCATCTACGAATATCAGAAAGGCCTCGATCTGCAGCCCACCAACTACCTGCTCTATATATACATGGCCAAGGCATATTCGAAACAGGACAAAGTCGATGAGGCGATTCAGTCATTCAGAAGAGCCATCGAGCTGATGCCCGGCAGCAAGGGCGCCGAATATGAGGTCATCATGGGCCGCGCCTACGTGGATCTGGGGAAGGCCTACCTGGAAAAAGGCGAGTTGAACCTTGCGAAGGAAGTGCTCGAGACAGCATATAAGCTCACACCTGGCGATGCGAAGATATCCCACTATCTGGGACTCATCTGGATGGCCTCCAGGGATTACAGAAAAGCCCTGGAATACATCTCCCAGGCTCTGAATATAGAACCTAACAACGCAGAGATCATGTCCGATCTCGGAAACCTCTTCTCCCTCCGAGGTGATACATCTCTTGCCATCAAAGCCTTCAGGCGCTCAATGGAGCTTGCTCCCGACAAGCTCGAAAACTATGAGCTTCTTACTCTGGCGCTCTCCAGGGAGGGCAGGATTAATGAGGCAATAGAAGTTCTAGGTCAGGCGATGGAGATCGATTCAGCCCACGACGACCACTATCACTGGCTGATGGGAGGTCTTTTTCTGAAGGCAAAGGAGCCGCTTCAAGCTCTGGACGAGCTTCTCAAAGCTGTATCGTTGAACAACGGGGACTGGCACTACTACAGCGATCTCGCAGTCGCCTACAGGAATCTGAACAGGCTGGAAGATGCCGCCAGGAGCTACGAGTACGCCATAGGCCTCTGCCCCGACAAGAAGCAGGCCGAGGTGCTGATGGCCGATATGAAGAAGCTCAAGGTCCGATAACATTTTTTCATCTTTCTCAGTGTCTATGACGATGAGGTCTTGCCAATATGATGCAGCAACCTATATAATTCAGATTGTCGCACTTATACTCACCAGCAAAGCAAATTGCAGCATTCTAAATTGCCAGATGAGCGTTGATAGATGATTCCAGGAGTTTTGATAGTGCAATTTATAATGCGCGTTTGTATAAGAAGAGCCTGTTCTTCAGGCGCTTGATGAAAGGTAAAATCCATGGGAAAGAGAACACAGGAAGTGAGAAATATACTGGCAGTCGTTCTATTTGGATTCTGTGTTGTATCCTGTCTTGCCGTTATGAAAAAACCTGCATACTCAATTCCGATTGACAGTCTCGTGCAGATCCGTGGCAGTGAGGGCTTTTCCGGCGGAGCTTTTGAAGAGTCGGTGCTCGACGAGGCAAAAGGAGTGGTCCATCTCGCCTCTGATGAAAAGACGGGAAAGTTCGCCTTGAGAGGTTGCTATATCACTGCAGTAATGGGAGTAAATTTCTCTGTCAAGGAGATAATCCCGTCGTGGAACATCGTTACCCCTGCCGGGACGGCCTATCTGGTTGAGCTTCGTGTCTCCGGTGACGGCACTCTGTGGTCTCCGTGGTTCCATATGGGGCGCTGGGGCTCGAAGATTCCCGGCAGAGAGCCTGTCAAAAAGGTTCTCAGGAACAAGTGGGGAGCAGTGAAGGTCGATTATTTCACACCTCTCAGGGAATGCCGGTTCCTGCAGTGGCGCATCAGTCTGTTTTCGATAAAGGGATTGAGCACGCCTGTCATCTCTCTCTTTACCTGTGCCGCCTCCAGCGAGTGCGGTGACAGTGGGATATCTCTCAGAAAGCCTCCTGAAAGGAAGATGGATGGTTCACTCTGGAAAAAGACTCTGACAGTTCCGTATCGCTCTCAGGGCAGTGAAGATTCCTCGATTGCCGGAGAGATCTGCTCACCAACCAGTATCAGCATGGTAATGGATTACTGGGGCATCAAGAAAGCCACTCGGGATATGGCACGTCTGATTTATGATCCTGATTACAAGATGTACGGCATGTGGTGGAGAGGAGTTCAGGGGGCCTCGCAATACGGTCTGGAAGGATGGGTGCAGTATTTCAGAAACTGGGAGGATGTCAAGAGCTGGATCGCCGTCGACCAGCCGGTAATAGCCTGTATATCATTTGATACAGGGATGCTGAATGGCTCGATGACTCCTGCATCAGACGGCCACGTAATAGTGATCGCCGGATTCGATGAAAAGGGGAATCCTGTCTGTAACGATCCGGCAGGAAGAGACAGGGAAAGCGGGGTCGTCACCTATGACAGCCGGGAGCTGGCAAAAGCCTGGTTCGATAAAGGCGGTGTAGGTTATATCATCCGTCCTGCCCAGAGCCGCAGGTAGTGCCTTCGTGCCTGCGCCGGCCTGTCACTCTTCATCAGGCGGCGGTGTGGGAGCCTTTCCCGGAGAATAGAGGGTCTTTGAGATGTCCTTTATTCCCTTGTCGAGCTTGGTTTTCATTATCTTCATATAATCTTCGGTCTGTTGCATCACCTTGTCTTTGTCGAGCTTGTAATCTTTGCTCTGTTCCAGGCTCTCCCCCATCTGCTGCACTGCTGCATCGCGCTTGATGAGCATGGCCACCGTTTTCCCCTCCCTGGTGATGTATGCCTCTTCGATTGCAAGACGGGCTTTTTCTTCTGCAGTGATGCGCCTCCTGAGAGAAGTAAGATAACCTTCCTTATCCCTGATCTCATTGAATGTGAAGGAGATGAGAGAAATACCGCTGTGATTCAACTCTTCCGCTGCTTTCTGCTGCACTTCCCTTGCACACGAGTTGCTGTCCTGGATGAGCATCTCTGCCTCAACCTTTCTGAGGACCTGACGAACTGCCTCTTCGATGATTGTTGTTAAAAAGGAAGTCTTTTCACGGGGATTTCTGTGAGGTATTAACGTAACTGCTCTGGTGAGTGACTCTTCATCATCCTTCAGTTTCAGCCTTGCTGTTGCTTCTATGCTGACTGTGATTCCTTTCCTGAGAGGGATCTCTGAGGCTTCTACCTTTATCGCGAATGCTTCTCTGAGAAGCAATCGATAGCTCTGCAGCAGAGGCAGGACAATGCAGCCTCCAGGGCCTGAGACAATCTTCATTGTGCGGCCCAGTCCATAGATGACGAAGGTCTCACCGGGCCCCACCCTTTTGTATATTATTCCAAGGACAATAAGCAGTACAGCTGTCAACGCGCCTGCAATGATCAGACTGTGCATTGCATCCTCCTGTCTCCTTTTATATTCATTTCCACAGCATTCAGATCCTTCCTGTATCTGATAACCGATAAACAGATGGTTCTACTCAGGCTCTTGATGGCAGTATGTCAGAGGAATAAAGGTGTAGAAGGAGAATTTCTCAACTGGGATGTAAGGATTTAATTGGCAGGGTTTCCTGCAGATTTCTGATATCAGGCTTCAGGAGGCAGGATCATTCTTCAGGCAGGCTGAAATCCGGGAAATAAAAGAAGCGCCGGTGCCGGGCACAAAGCGCTTCTTATGCGTCTTTCAGTTGTCTCTCTGCTATCTGTACCGCTCAGGAAGCTCTATAAGGGTCAGTCTGGATTTCTCTTCCCCTTCGGCCTGCTTCAGAAGCTCTTCATAGTTTGTCACTTTCTTGATAAGGGCGGTCCAGTTCGGAGCATCCTGTGCAAACTGCGTTTTTTCGTATTCTTCCATCAGTGAAGGTCTGACATTCTTCTGACGGCGCGGAGCATAGACAGAAACACCGTGGGAGTTCTCATAGTCCTCATCCTGTTCATGCTGTTCACTGACGACGCTCTTTTCGATGGCAGACTTCAGGCTCTTCAGATCTTCCTTTACGGTCCGGCTTTTGATATTCGGGTTGTTCTGCAGTTTGTCTGCCAGATCCCAGAGATCCCGGTAGTCATCATATGGAGCTGATGGAGAGGTACGAAGGTCGAAGTGCTGCGTCTGCTTGAATGAGTTGCTGATGTCCTCCATATCGATGTTGCTTTTCAGTATGTCGACTGCGAGCTTATCCACCGCACTAGCTACTTTCTTCATCTGTTTCAGATCTATGGCTGAAAGTGTATGTGTTGATGTCTCGTTGACTTTTTCAGCATTTTCAATGAAGACCGAGGCAATTGCCTTTGGGCTGCTCTTCCCCTCTGAGATGGATTTGTCGATTGCAGGAAGTATATCCTTGTAGGGATATCCATCGCCGCCGATTATCTCTTCAGATGAAATAAGGTACCGTGCCGTATCCTTGAGCTCGTATGCCACTTCGGCCTGAGCCATCAGGCAGGCATCGAAGGCTACGATATCAGGCTTTTTCCCTGTTTTATCAGCGGCTTTGTCGAGGGCTTTCCTGAGATCCGGGAGAGAAAGCATGTCTCCCCTGTCCTCTTCTGCTCCCAGGAATCCGGCGCCGTGGTCGCTCATCAGTACTATATAGTGCTTCGCAGGGTAGTTCTTCATTCCCCATGCGATGAAGTTGGCCAGTGTGTCTATCTTTGCCATGCTGCGGTAACCGAGGTCTTTGACCATCTTCGAGTTAATCCTGGTGGGATCATCGTCGTGTGTGAGTTCATATCGCCGGGTTCCTCGCCACAGCGGCTCTTTGTTGAGAGGCATGCTGTCGACATCGAGAAGGAGGCTGCTGAGGTCGGGCTGGTTGTATCTGCCTCCGAGCGGGTTGTCAGAAAACAGGATCGAGCCTCTTGAGCTTCCTGAGGTTTCAATGGTTTTCGCTCCGCCGGCGGCAAAGAGCTGCACAGAATTGTTATCATTCTGGCTTCCATTCAGAAGCTTTCCTGCTTCCTTCAGGAAATCGGCCATGATCGATGCCGGTGTTTCATCCTTGGGCTCGCCCAGTATCTCCAGGAGCTCTGAGCCAATGGCGCTCTGGGTCTGGACCTCGCCTTCACTCTGCTGCGCCTGTGCCTGCGCTTCTTCATAAAGCTTGTTGAGTGTTACTTCATTCTGGGCGATCTGGCCCAGCATCTGTCCTGCTGTATCCTTGATGACGTCTCCAATCGTTCTGCTTGACTCGGATGCTTCCTTGACTGTCTTTTTTATGACCCTGTCCAGCTTCTCCTGAAGCTCTGGATTCCTTCTGAGGAGGATCGTCGAGATCCGCTGTGTCGTATAGGAGTCTTTCATCAGCTCCTTATACTGTGCCGCAGTTTCACTGTTGCCTACGAGAGCCTTGAGCACTGAATTGAACTCTTTGCTCTGGAAGGCCTGTGAAAGTGACTCGGAAAGAAATGCCACCGTCAATGGCGAGGTGGAATAACGTGAAAACTGAGTTACTATCTTGTAATGGTCGGAAGCCGGAGCATTCTCCATCTCCTTGACATCATCCATGAGGCAATCTTCGAGGTTGTTGCTTCCATCCATATATGCAAGAATTACGTACTCGTGCTCAGCCGATTTGGCCTCCCCTGAACTTTTTTTCGATATGGCGTGTGCGCTGCCATTCGGCTTCTGCGGCGAGGGCTCTGATTTCCGCTCAAAGCTGTCCTGAGGCGCTTCGGTTTCTTCGGGCCGGGGTCTGGCTGCTCCGGAGAATGACTGCGGAGTGCAGAACGATGAAGTAATCTGTTGATTTACACGGGATATGCTGCCATCCATAGAACTACTCCCTCTCTTTCTTTATTTACCACAACATCCATTATACCATGGGTCCCTGTCAGAATGTCACATTATGTCCTTTAACAAAATGTAAACTTTTCTACAGGATAATGATGCACTGTCTCGAATAGTGAAGTGAGGTGCAAAGCCATGATGAAGAAGTTCAACGCCCGCCCTGCCTATGAATTTCCGCCTCTTCTCGTAGTGCTGGGGAAGAAGGAAATTCTCTCCAATCCGGAGATGGTTGAGATCAAGAAACGCCTCGATGAAACAGGTTTCTCCCTTGAAAAGATCCTTCTTGAGTATCTGGAAAGGGAAGTAGTGCTCAAAGCCAGAGAAGAAGAGTTTCAGAAGCGCTTCATGGCGATAGATATTCTGAAAAACAAGACAAGCTTCGAAAAAGAGGCAATAGAGTGCATTCCGCGCGACTATGTGCTGAAGTTCGGTGCCATATGTCTCCAGAAGCGCGATAATACAATAGCGATAGCTATGGTGAATCCTCTCGATGATCTGGTGGTTCACAGCATTGAAGATTTGACCGGATGCAAGGTAAAAGCCAGATACCTGACTCTTGCATACGACCTGGAGCTCTTCTTTTTTGTAGAACAGAAGAAGGAAGATATTCGGGATACCCTGCAGGCCGATGAATATAAAGGTCCCAGGATCTTCGAGGATGTGCCGGGAGACGGACTGGTCAGTCTCCGCCCGCTTGTGGATGCAATATTCCGAAAAGGCCTGGAGGTTCAGGCCAGCGACATTCATATCGAGCCGACAAGGAACAGCATGCGGGTGCGCTTTCGAATTGACGGCATCCTGAAGACGGATGCAGAGATTGACCGGATTCTCGATAAAGAGGGGCGCAACAAGTCGCTCCTGCAGGCCATGGTCAACATTATCAAGAACAGATCAGGTGCTTCCGGCAAGGACATGAGGATCGATGAGCGTGAAAAGCCTCAGGACGGCAGAATATATGTGCCGGACAGAGATCTCGATCTCAGAATCTCCATCATTCCTACGCTTCACGGCGAAAGCGTCGTTGTAAGGATCCACTACCGCGAGATCGGCACATTTTCTCTCGACAAGCTGGGATTTGAACCCAGGGATCTCGATAGATTCACAAAGGTGATAGACAATCCATACGGGATGATCCTCGTCTCCGGTCCGACCGGCAGCGGCAAGACCACTACACTTTACAGCGTCATGCAGATAATAAACAGCCCTTCGAAAAAGACGCTCACCATTGAAGATCCGGTTGAATACTCAATCGATGGAGCAATACAGGCGCAGACCAACCCTGCCAAGAGCTTCACCTTTGATGAAGCTCTTCGTGTTTTTCTCCGTCACGATCCGGACATCATAATGGTAGGAGAGATACGAGACGAAGCCACGGCATCAATGGCTATTGAAGCATCCCTGACCGGTCATCTTGTGCTATCATCGATTCACGCCAATGATGCAGTCACCACGATCACACGCCTCAAGGATCTCGGCGTAGATCCCCGCCTGATCACCTCCACATGTCTGGCCACACTGGCGCAGAGACTGGTGCGCAAGAACTGTCCCGTCTGCAGCTCGCCTTACACCTATTCGACCAGACTGTTCAACGCCTTTGAAAAATATGCCATTTCATATGATCTCGATGCACTGAGGAAAGGAAAGGGCTGCGAGCGATGCAGCAATACCGGCTATTCAGGCCGTATAGGCATCTTTGAGCTTCTCATCATGAGTTATGAGATCAAGGAATTGATACTGCAGGATGCTTCACTCTTTGATGTCACTCAGGTTGCAGGCTCACAGGGGATGAAATCTCTCATTGAGTCGGCGCTCATGAAAGTTGCATCAGGAGTCACCTCAGAAGAGGAAGTGTGGAGAGTTACGCTGGCCCAGCAGTCGTGAGCCTAAATACCGCTCATGATTGTGTACATCGGGAGAAATGCCGCCAGCAGGATAAAGAATGTCACACCGCCCAGTATGACAATCATTACTGGCTCCAGCAGGCTTGAGAAGTTTGCCAGAAACACATCCACATCGACCTCCAGCATATCAGCCAGTTTATCGATGACATAAGGCAGTTTGCCTGTCTGCTCTCCGACCACCATCATATTGATAAGCACTGTCGGAAAAAAGGTGGATTCACTGAAAGCCTCGGAATACTGCTTGCCTTCATCGATGCGCCAGATGATCTTTTTCATGATTGCTTCGCTGAAATAAATGTTCTCCGCTACCTCGTCAACGACTCTTATGGAGATTGCCGATGGAACGCCGGAGTTGAGGAGCGTTGAGAGGACGCGGCAGAGTCTTATAAGAATCACCTTCTTGTAAAGCTTCCCCAGCGTCGGTATGAGCAATTTCACCCTTCCCATGATGTACTTTACTTTTCTCTGCTTTGATATTTTGGAAACTGTTATTGTGGCAAGGATGAAGAGAAGCAGGAGAGGTAACATATAGCGCAGGTCTGTTGAACATTTTCCCATGAAGATCAGCACTTTTGTTATCAGTGGAATTTTTTCCGGTCCCAGGATCTGGGTGATGGCGTTGAGAAGGGGGCAGAGATAACGGGTAAGGAGAATCACGATGCCGAAGGCCACGATGGTTACAAAGACCGGATAGGCCAGTGCCGCCTTAAGCCTTGAAATCAGCCGCATCTCCTTCTCTTCAAACTTTGCCAGGTTATTCAGAATGTCCGGCAGTGTGCCGCTGCGCTCTGCAGTTTTCACCATTCCAAGATGAAATGGAGAAAAGGTCTCGGGAAAGAGCTGCAGCGCAGCCGCCAGTGAGTTTCCTGACTGAATTCTGTCGTGAATCTTTGACAGCATCTCCTGAAACCGTTTATCGGCAGTCTGTATTCTGCAGACATTCAGCGCTCTTACAATACCGAAGCCTGCAGAGATCAGCGTAGCCAGCTGCTGATAGAACTGCACCATAATCGACTTCTTGACAGGAAGCACTATTATGGATGGAAATTTCCATTTTCCAGGCACGATATGTCCCTCACTTATTTACTGAGCCAACGGGCCAGCCAGTCCTTTATGGTGGTAAGATAAAGCTCCAGATTCAATGGCTTTAAAACCCAGTGGCCTTCATCAGGATAGTAGAGAAAGCGTGATGGCACTCCCTGTCTCTGCAGAGCGTTGAACATTGACATTCCTTCTGTGTCGGGAACGCGGTAATCATAAGCGCCGTGAATAACCAGGACAGGTGTCCTGAAGTTCTGTGCGAAGTTATGGGGAGACCATTTTTCATACTGCTCCCTGTCGGTCCAGGGAGTTCCTCCGAACTCCCACTCAGGGAACCACAATTCATCGGTTGCTCCGAATTTGCCTGTCAGATTGTATGCGCCGGCAACGCTGATCAGACACCTGAACAGATCTGTATGCCCGGCGATCCAGTTTACCATATAACCGCCGTATGATGCGCCGCAGGCGGCCATCCGGTCTCTGTCTATGAAGGAATATTGCGATGTGAGGAAGTCGATGCCTTTCATCAAATCTTCATAGGGCCTGCCACCCCAGTTTCTGTTGATCTCGTCCTTGAACTTCTGGCCGTAACCATCGCTTCCTCTTGGATTTATCTTGACAGCCACATATCCCTCTGCGGCTAGAAACTGTGGATTCCACGATGTGCCGAAGGAATCGCTCCACATCTGCTGAGGTCCTCCATGAATCATAAGGACCAGAGGGTATTTCCTGTTTTCGGTAAAGTCAGGCGGTCTTACCATGAAGCCGTGCACAGGTGTGCCTTCTGCGCCTTTGAAAGTAAACTCTTCGGCGCTGCGCATTGTTATTCCGGCAAGGTTTTCTCTGTTGAGGTGTGTGAGCTGTCTTGGTGATCTTCCCTGTCCATCTGCCGTGTAAACCTGAGGTGGTGAACAGGAGCTCTCTCTTACGAAAGCCATGCGGCGTCCGTCAGCCGAGAGGGAAAAATCATGGTTATAGCTCTTCTCCATCAACTGGTTGACTGTGCCTCCATCGGCTCTGACTGTGAAAAGTGGCATAAAACCTCTGTCTTCAGCTGTGAAATAGAGCCTGGAGCTGTCAGGAGCCCAGAGCACCTCATCTACAGACCGGTCAAAGCCTTCTGTGAGCGATCTTGTTGCTCCTGTGCTTCGATCGTAAAGCATCAGGCGGTATCTATCTGATTCATACTTTGGAGTCTTCTGTGCCCTGTAGGCGATGTATCTTCCGCATGGAGAGTAAAGAGGCTGGTTGTCGTTTGCCTGATTGGCAGTGATTCGCCTCGGTTCTCCTCCGCTGACAGGCACGATGAACAGATCGTTGTTTGTCGACAGTGTAAGCGGTGAGTCAGTGTTAGTGGCATAACATATCTCCTTTGAGTCTGGTGAAAAGGCATAGTCTCTCCTGCCACCAAGAGATATGGGCGGTACATCATAAGGTGATAGCGGCGTGAGGTCCCTCGCGGCTCCTCCCTTTCTGGAAACTATGAAAAGATGGCTTCTTTTATCGTTTCTATAGTGATCCCAGTGCCGATACAGGAGGCTGTCATATACCCTGGCCTTTACCTTTTCCTTCTTTTCAGCCTCCACCTTTTTCTTGTTGGCTTCTTCGTCTTTACACTGATAGTATACGGAGGATGTAAATGCAAGCATGCTGCCATCAGGCGACCAGAGGGCTCCTGACGCACCGGTGCTTATATCGGTGAGCTTGTTTGCCTCTCCTCCTGTTTTTTTAATAAGCCAGATCTGGCTTATTCCGTCTCTGTCTGAGATGAAGGCTATTTCTGATCCGTCAGGCGACCATTGAGGGCAGTGGTCCTTCCCTTTTCCGCGGGTGAACTGAGCCATCGTTCCATCGGCATTGATGAGCCAGATGGAGCTGTGGAAGGCATTCTCTTTAAAAGAGGCCATAGAGATGGTGCAGGCTATATGCTTTCCATCAGGTGCGAGCCAGACGTCACTTATTCTCTTCATATTGAGCAGGGTGCTGATGGTGAGCTTCTTTTTCTCCGCTGTCTCTGCAGGCATGCATGTGATTACGACGAGAAGCATCAGTATGGCAATCGTCTTTTTCATCTCCGGTCCTCCTTATCTCTCGAAACTTCATCAATTACAGTATAGATTTTGAATCAGGTGAGCTCTCTCATGCTTATAAGGAAGTTAGATACGGTTTTTAAGAAAGGCTCTTGTGGTTACTTCATACACCCAGCAGCTTTCCGGAGCTGAGACAATGTGAAGAACTGTTCTGGCAATATCTTCCGGCTGTATCATCTGCTTGCGGGCTTCTTCGCTGGGATGTGCACCGTTCATAACGAATTGAAAATCAGTATTTGTTGAGCCCGGGCAGACCACCGATACTTTGATATTGAAAGGTTTCAGCTCCAGGGCCAGAGATTCTGTCATTCCCATCACGGCGAACTTGGAGGCACAATATCCAGCCATACTGGCTATTCCGTTTTTTCCTGCCCCCGAGGAGATGTTTACGATGTGCCCTTTCTGTCTCTCCTTCATGAGCGGCACGACATATTTAATGCAGAGATACACGCCTCTAACGTTGGTGTGCATCATCTCATCGAAATGGCTGGCAGGCATTTCATCGATGGCACCTTTATAACCCAGTCCGGCACTGTTTACCAGCACGTCAGCCTGTCCGTGCTTCTCTCTTGCGTAATGAAATAAAGACTTTACTGATTCTTCATCACCTGTATCGCATGTGAAAAACTCGAGAGGCACGCTGTCCCGGTGCGCATCGACGATTTTGCGCAGCCTTGACTCACGACGCGCCGCTAGGATCACGGTAAAGCCCTGGAGGGACAAAAGCTTTCCGGTCTCCAGGCCGATACCTGAGCTTCCACCTGTAACAATCGCAACTCTTTTCACAGTAATATGGAGGGGACAGACTCTTTTTTTTCAGGGAACTGACTTCTTTTTTTTTTCAAAAAAAAGAGTCTGTCCCCAATTCCCCGATTTCAGATTTTATTTTGCCTGCATCTCCGGGAAGAGCTTCCTGATGACCTCTGAGAGCTTTTTGGATGCTTCCTCGAGAAACTGGAGGTGTTTCTGCTCGAAAGCGCCTATTCTCAGGCGGTTATCAAGATAGATCAGGCCAAGAAGTCCATTTTCCGTAAGTATTGGTACACATAGAATTGAGCGCAGCCCTGAAATCACAACGCTTGATTTTTCTGAAAAGCGTGGATCGTCGAGAGCGTTAGAGCTCATGACAGGCTTTTTTTCCTCGTATACGCTGTTGATAATGGTCTGGCTCACCTCCGCAGTAGTTGAGAGTGTGTCCGGATCAATATTGTGTGCAGCAAAAACGTTGAGCTCTTCAAAGTTGGAATCATAAAGCATCACAAAGCCTCTTTCGCATTCCACCGCCTCAACAATCGCATAAAGGCTCGCTTCGAGAATCTCATCAGGGCTCTCTTTCAATGACAAAGCCTCTTCAATCCTGGCATATGTTGCTGTAATATCAAGCTTATCGCCGTCCACAGAGCATCACCTCCGGTTAACAGTTTACCAATTCATATTCACTTTCTGGTAAAGAAACCCTTTTTCTTTTCTCTGTCTGTCTTTAGACAGATGGCATCTGTTATCCTGGCGCACGCTTTGAAAATATGTCAAGAATCCGATATAAAGAATATATTGAATACGCCCATGACGATATTGAGATGATTTTCAGTCATTTTTGAAGGAATTCCTGTTACGGGAAAGAAGGAACAGATTGTGAGGAAGGCCTCACATCAATGGCTTGAAGATGTGACACAGTGAGGCCTGCTATCTTTTCATCACGGTGGGGAAATGACAGAAACTGCCAGAGATATTCAGGACATACGGAGATTTTCCGAAGGCCGCTATGATGACTATGGCTTTTCCGGTCTTGAAGACTATGGACTTCGCAATATAGAATGGTCCAACGTGACCCTTCTTTTCATGCTAATCCTGGAGAAGAAGGGAGATAAGGCCGGAGTTCCCTACCTGCTGTTCACTGAATGTGAGTCTCCTTTTGTTTACAGTATCTCTGGAAAGCACTTCAACTTCAGGAAGTTTCTGGGTGAGCAGTTTGTCAAGGAGCATTCTCCTGAAGAGAGCTTCAGGGTGCTTGTCGAAAAATTCACAGCAATGGCTCAGGACGCCTATTGTGATATCTCAATCCGTGATTTTCTGAGAGGTGGAGCGTCTTTTCTTCCGAAAGTGGAAAATATCCGCGCATTCATCATACAGAAGGAGCAGGTTGAACAACGCGCTCTGGAGGCGCCGATTGAGGAACCTCTGGCGGAGGAGCAGAAGATCGGTCTCAAGGTCTGGGAGCCCGGCGATATAATAGATGAACAGTATGAGGTTCAGAATGTATTCAAGGGTGGAATGGGCGTTGTCTACATCGTTTCTGATATAAACACCTCGCAGATGTATGCTGTCAAAATGTTTCAGGAGCAGTTCCTGTATAACAGACAGGTCAGCGACATGTTTTTTCATGAGGCCCAGATATGGATTGAGCTGGAGAAGCATGAGAACATCGTGCAGGCCAACTTCGTGAAAACCTATCAGGGCTGTCCAGCCCTTTTTCTCGAGTTTGTAGACGGATCAGATCTCGAAACAAAGCTTTCTGAAGGAGCTCTCGATGTTGAACTGGCTCTGGATATGGCTATCCAGTTTTGTGCCGGAATGTCATATGCTTATGAGAAACTCGGCATTGTTCACCGTGACATAAAGCCTTCCAACTGTCTTATTGACGCAGACTGGGTTCTTAAAATCACTGATTTTGGTCTTGTGGCAGTTTTTTCAGATAAGGAAGATGGGGGAGCTTCAGGCGGAGCTGTGCAGAAGGATCAGATTTCCCAGCTGGACGACGAATCTACGCAGGGAACCTTCGCATACATGGCACCGGAATGCTTCAAATCCGGCGGGAAGGTGGATACTCGCTCTGACATCTATTCCTTTGGCATCATGTTCTATGAGATGCTGACAGGAAGCAAGCCGATTCCTGGCAACAACGTGATGGAGTATATGCGCCATCACGCCGAATGTATTCCTCTCCCTCCCGGTCAGCTCAATTCTGCCATTCCAAAGGAGCTTTCCGATGTTGTGATGCGATGCCTGGAGAAGGACTCTGCGAAGCGTTTTTCTACTTTCAGAGAGCTGAAAGAGGTCATTCTTCTCATATTCAAGAGCTATACCGGATCAGATTATCTGCCTGAAAAAGCAGCAGCGGAGATGACTGCCGAGGAGTGGGCAAATAAGGCGCTGTCACTGGCGGCGCTTGGCCGGCACGATGATGCTGTCAGGGCTTTTGACGATGGTCTTCTCAAATCACCCAGAAATGCAGATCTGTGGTCCAGGAAGGGTGATTCTCTTGCTGCACTTGGCAGGATGAAAGATGCAATAAAGTGCTATGACAAATCGCTCATGCTCAATTACCGCAAGCCTGACACTTGGATCAGCAAAGGGAATGTCCTGTTCCTCATGAATGACTATGAGAAAGCGATGTTCTGTTTTAATAACGCGCTGAAAGTCGATCCAGACAATCCGGAAGTGTGGGTCAAAAAGGCGGTCTATTACAATCTGATCTGTAATCCGGAAGAGGCAGTTGAATGTGTTGAAAGAGCACTCAGGATAAATCCTAAATCTTCAGAAGCCTGGTATACCAAAGCGCAGGCATGCGAAGCCATGGAACAGTATCAGGAAGCCGTCCAGTGCACTGTCCACGCTTTGGAGGAAAACCCGCTCCGGGGCGATGTCTGGCAACTCCAGGCAGCGATATATTCTCAGCTTAAGGATTATCAGGAAGCCATAAAGAGCTTCAACAAGGTAATAGAGATGAATCCTCAGAATGTGAGCGCTCTGATTGGAAAGGCAAAGAGCCTCTTTCTGATCTGCAGATTCCATGAGTCGCTCGAGCAGATTGCCGCAGTATTGAAGCTGGAAGACTCCAATCTGGAGGCCTGGGAACTGAAAGGCGACTGCCTGTTTCATCTCAGAGAAAAGGAAGAGGCGCTTATCTGCTATGAATACATTCTGTCCAGGTCGCCCCGCCACGCCAGCGCATTACTGAAGAAAGGCCATATCCTTCAGGATCTCATGCACTTCGAAGAGGCCAGGGTATGCTATGATGGTGCACTGATTGCCTGCCCGGGCGATAGGACGGTCAATTATTACCGTGAGACAATACAGAAGAATATAGATCTTCTTTCCATGGCTCTCACTGTTGATGCTGAGAGTCTGAATGGCCGTGTCAATGCGTTTCTGGAAGATACAGAGCAGTCTCATATGCAACAGGAAAACGTCAGGACAGGCGGTATTCTGAGCATCTTCAAGAAAAAGGACAAGGAAACGCCGGAACAGCTTAAAGAGATCGGCAAAGAGGCATTCGCGAAAAAAGACTATCAGAATGCAGTTCAGAGCTTCTCCAAGTATCTGAGGCAGTTCGGGGATGACGCAGAGATATGGAGGATGGCAGGTGAGTCATTGATCGAGACCGGCTCGTCAGATCGTGCGCTTGCCTGCTTTAAAAAGGCGGTAAGGTTGAATTCGGATACTCCGGATCTCTGGGAGAGACTCCTTTGGCTCTCCAGGGGAAAATCAGGCAGGATGAAAGAGACGCTTCTCTGCCTGCAGAAGCTGATGTCATTTGATTCTGAAAACATTGCCCTCAGACTTGAGGAGCTTTCGATTCTCGAAGAACTCGGTTTACTACGCCTTCTGAAGCTGAAAGCGCTTGAGCTTATAAAAAAAATCAGCAATCAGGCTGAAAAAAACCACCTGCTTCGTTATGAAGGTTCGCTTCTTGCCATACTGGGGCGCTACAAGGATGCGGTGAAAGCCTTTGATGGGGCTCTGAAAAAGGATCAGAAGGATGTGCTTTCGCTGATTCAGAAAGGTGATGTCCTTTCCAGGATCGGAGAGAAGCAGACAGCACTGAAATCCTTCATGATGGCTGCAAAGTTTCGCCCGAATGACCCCAGAATATTTTATTGTCAGGGAATTACATATGAGGACCTGAATGATTATGAAAAGGCTATGAAATGTTACGATCTGTCACTGAAGAATGCGGCTGATTTCGAACCGCCTCTTATCAGCAAAGGTTTTCTTCTTTACAGGTGCGGACAGTTGAACGAGTCGCTCGAGTACTATAACAAGGTCCTTGAAAATAATCCCGACTCCTATAACGCATGGCAGGCAAAAGGTCTTGTTATGGCCATGCAGAAGCGCTATGATGAGGCAAAATGGTGCTTCGACAGGGCGCTTGAAGTTGAAAAGACGCATCTGAGCACGCTGAAAAACAAGGCGCTCCTCCTCATCAAAATGGAGAAGTATGAAGACGCAAGAGAGTTGCTGGAAACAATTCTCCTCCTCGACTCTCTCAATGAAGACATTCTGAATATGAAGGCTCTGACTCATTTCAAGCTGGGTGAGCTGGACACAGCTCTTCTCTGTGCCGAAAGCTCTCTGGAGATCGTGCCGAGGTATGCCCATGCTTGGGTTACCAAAGGATTTATTCTAAGCCATCTGGAGCGTTATACAGAAGCGCTTGAGAGCTTCGAGCGCGCCCTGGAGATAGATTATACTGTGCCGGAGGCCTTCCTGAACAGAGGAGTCATGCTCTGTCGACTTGGAAGAGAGGATGAGGCGCTTACCGATTATAAGGTAGCCGGCGAGCTGGCCCCTAAAAGCGCTCCTGTCTGGTATGATATGGGGCTCTGGTATGCAGCCAGGAACAGATTTGATGATGCTCTCTCCTATTTTGACAAAGCCATTTCATGTGAAGAGGCTTTTGTGGATGCCTGGATTGAGAGGGCTTTCGTCAATGTATATCTCAGGCTTTATGATGAGGCATCTGCATTTGCGGAAAACGCCACAAAGATCAATGCCAAGAGCTTCAGAACCTGGTTTGCGCAAGGATACACTCTCATTCAGAGAGATTCGAAGGAGAATCTGAGATACGCGATAAAGAGCTTTGACAGGAGCCTCCGCCTGAAACCCGACTATATTCCTGCCTTGATTGCCCGTGGAGAGACTCTTAAAAAGCTTGACAGAGAAACCGAAGCAGTAGAGAATCTGGAAAAAGCCGTGTCTCTTATTATGGAGAGAAGACGTACCAATGATGCCGATCGTGCGTCGTATGAGATTGATTTCAGAGATGAATTTGACCTGTCCCGACTCCTCGGCCTTCCCATGGTGATATACAGCAGGTATTTCTTCTCCATAATTTCTCAGAAACAGACCATACTGCTGGAAAATTCAAACAGTGGGGAGAAAAGGGAGAGCGTGTGACTCAGAAGATTAATCAAAGGAAAGACAGACTCGGAGTGCTTACCTCCTGTCTTGCAGTCGTCAAGTCAGCAATAGACGTGCATATCGATGAGAATAGAGCGGCAGATGCGGCCAGGCAGATTGTGGAGCAGCATATTGAAATACCTCCGTGCGATCCCTACTTTCATTATTCTGATGGCACTATCCGGAGCCTTTATTATGTGCTTGTACTGGATGCTCTGAATTTCTGCTTCTGGGGCCTCCCTGGAGAAAAACGCTGGTGTATCACATACAAAGGCAGAGAGTATAATGGTTACTGGGCGCTGGCTCTTGCACTGAAGAACGCCTTTCTTCGGGGGGTTCCGCTCTGGGAGCCACGGTATCTGGCATCGATGACTGACGATGCACTTCACACCATTCTTCACAAAGATGGAAACGGTGTCACGATCCCTCTTTTTCATCAACGCAGGAGAAATCTCAACGAAGTGGGGGAGGTGCTTCTGAAAGGATTCGGTGGCGATTATCGCGTTTATGTGGAGGCTTTCAGTGGTGACACAGTGGCTTTTGTCAATGCCGTCGTGAAAGACTTCCCTTCTTTTTGTGATGAAGCGCGGTATCAGGATCTGGTTGTAAAGTTCTATAAGAGGGCTCAGATACTGGTCAGTGATACGGCAGCGATATGCAGCGGGAAGAGCTGGGGCTCTTTTAAAAACCTGCACGAGCTCACTGCCTTTGCTGATTATAAGATTCCTCAGGTGTTAAGAAGGCTGGGAATACTGGTCTATTCAGATAGACTTGCAGATCTAATTGACAGCCGTAAACTGCTGGATGCTGGCTCTGGTGAAGAAGTTGAGATCAGGGCTTCCACAATATGTGCAGTTGATTATCTTCGCCGTGAGCTGGAAAAAGCCGGATACAATCATTCTGCCGCTGAAGTGGACTGGCTTCTCTGGCATATGGGGCAGGAGCCCTCACCTGATGATCGCCCCTACCATCTTACCAGGACGGTGTATTATTGAGGGGGACAGACTCTAATATTAACAATTTTGTAACATTCACTGCAGGATTATAGCCCTGTGTGAGCTGCGCTGACGTCTATAATATTGGAGTCTCACTCTGTTTAATCCTCTTCTCTTGAAAACCAGATATCCTTCGGTTACAATTGTTGCAGCAGAGGAAATGGTGGAGGTGCTAATATGCAGCCGAACAGGCATAGTCTGGGAAGATATATGTCAGTAATTGCATTTTTATCAGCATTATCATTGTTTTCAGGCATCCAGTGTCTGGCAGGAGAGAGATTTGAGATTAAAAAGGATATGAGACTCTCTACCAGGCTTATATCAGTGAAGATCTCATTCGATAAGGGCCGGGAGGAGTGGGCACAGCGCAATCTGAAGGAGGCGGAGGTGTATCTGAAGGCTCTCGAGCACTATCTGAACCAGACATACGGCTTCAGGAGGGAGGCAGGGTTCTCCATATCCGGCGAGGACAGAGTATACGATGGTACCAAATGGTTAGGAGGCACAACCGATATGGAGACAGTCCGTCTGGAGTACAGGCTCACTCCGGCAGGAAATCCGGCCCTGCTGTATCACGAGCTCGGCCATTTCTGGTTCCTGGGAGCGCCAGAAGAGTCACAGTGGATAATAGAGGGCATTGTCAGTTTTCTTCCTATCGCAATGAACGATGATGGTTATCTGGCAGACGAGTATTGCCCTGAAAAAAAGATATACGAGTACTGGGGATTTAATATGAAGCTCCCTTCAGATGACCCGCCGATAATCAACGATTTCAGGGATCAGAGCGACAGGTTCGGGCTTTTCTATGTGAAGTCCTTTACGGTTCAGCATATCATCTACAGGGAGATTGGGAAGGAGAGTTACCGGCGTCTTGTAAACGCCGTCCTGGACCACGATTCGTGCGTCGACAATGGGGAGATGCTTGACCTGCTGAGCGGGTACAAGTCCATGGACTGGAAATCCGTTCTCACCGGCTGGGTCTTTCCAGGGAAATACACGAAATATCCTCCTGCCGGATTTAAAAAGCCCTGGTAAAGGTTTTGTATCACTGTATGATATTCCAGTCGCTGCGGAAGGGTGTGTTGAAACCGGGGGCTGGCATCTGGAATTACTGAAGTGCCGGCTCCGGTAGTTGCGCATGCCGATACCCCGGAGATAGAAGAAGCCTAAGAAGGGGGGGGTGGGGGAACCAACCTTCTCAGGCTTATACCTAGGAGTGAACACCTTTTAAATACTTTGTTACGATTCTGCCGGGTCTGCTGCTTCGTTAAGTAATTCACCCCTGGATATATGAGCTCGATTTTTACTTCATCTGCCACTTCGTTCTTTGCTGCTCAGGTCATTGTCGACCTTCTGACAGTATTATATCTGATCTGACCCTTATTAACAATTGACTTTAGGTTTGAACTTTTTTATAAAAAAGCCGGAAAATTGACCCTGGCATCTAATACTTAAGTCTTATACAATGCCTTATTTTGTCTATATGAAGCCTTTTATGTAATGTCATACTGCATGATCGCCTGTTGCGGCTCATTCTTTGTCTATTTGACAACCGAACAGCAATCAGGGAGTAAGTGGATAGATGAATGGGCTGACTGATGAGCGCGGATATCGGAGCCGGATGAGCGTCTGCAGGATAAAACAAGGTGGACCGTAATCTGTCTTGATATTCTCCATTCCACCCCCGAGTTTCCATACCGGCGGGAAATCATCATCCCTGGCGCTGAAAAAGGCAGCCCGCTTTAAGCGTTTCGTGGAGCCGCTATTTGAACCTCTTCGCCACCGCATCCCAGTTTATCACGTTGAAGAACGTGTCTATATACTGGGGCCTGTTGAGACCAAAATCGGTCAGAAATGCGTGCTCGAAGACATCTATGACGAGCAATGGCTTAGCGCCTGAAGGGTGGTTCAGCGCATGCTCATCGATCCACATGTTGACGAGGCGATCTGAGACCGGCTCGTGATACAGCACAACCCATCCGATCCCCCTCATCTTCGCAGTCGCTATGAAGTCCTTCTTCCAGCTTTCATAGCTCCCGAAATCCTTCACGATCCTGCTGTAAAGAGCCGAATCCTTCGGGATCTTTCCGAGACCTCCCATATTCCCGAAGTAGAGCTCATGGAGCAGCACGCCGTTCATCTCCCAGCCGAGCCTTCTCTTGAGCTCAGAGTATTCGAGGCTACCTTCATTTCCATCGGCAAGAAGACGCTGGAGCTTCCCGAGTACCGCATTGGCATTTTTCACATATCCCTGGTAGAGAGTGAAGTGGTTCTTCAGCAGCGTATCGCTGAAGCCTTTCATACCTGACAGCGATGAGTAATCCTTCGCCTTGTACAGCTCCCCTGACGCCTGCACCTGAGCTGATACAGGAACTGATGCAGCGAGACAGAGCAGCGTGATACACAGCATAATTACAATAATCCCATCTTTCATGATGTTCCCCCTTCTTATTGCAATTTGCTCCATAAGAGCAGGTTTACGTACTTCTCCGGTTGAAATGTAGATCCTTCCTGGCGCTTGAATAGGCATCATCACAGAGGACGGGAAGGTCTTCCGTGGACATTCGTTGATATACTGCGCAGGTAAGGAATACAGGCGTCTCGGGATACCCGGCGAGGACGTTTCATAGGACATTTATCCAAGCTTTCTGCTGCCGCCATTGCAGTCTCTTCACAGATGCTTAATTTTATTATGGACCGCAGCGAGAACACCTCAAAGAAGCCGGTTGAGCCTGCTCATCGGACTTTTTCCTGTCAGTGGGGTCCGGGGGAGTGTATTGGCAGGCACCGCCTTTCGGGCAGGTCAGAGGTTTGGGAAGGTAGGTGGGTACAAGCTCTGAGAGAGCCGCGGGATATTTTCCATGGTCGGAATAATACATGGTAAGGGCGGTCTCGATATGTCGAAGATTTGCCCGGCATGCTTCGCGTTCAGCACCGGCGCGGGCAGCCTCAGCACCGGGATGGAGCACGATGACGTGGAATACAGTTGCTGCAAGCAGAACTGCTATTATTTCTGCAAACAGAATTGCCATGGGATCACGCAGAGCAGACTTCAGAGTCCTCTTCCCTGCAGATGTTGGAGGGATGTATGTCACAGTGATCCCAGCGGCTCGGGTGGAGAGGGCTGTCACCGCGCCTTTTCCAGAGATTTTCAATGTTCGGGCATCTCTGCGCCACTGCTGCCACTGAGGGCCATACTCTCCCTGTCTGTCCCATCGGTAGATGCGCAGTTCCACTGTCTGTCCCAGCGCTTCCATATCCTCAGCCTCGAAGACTGCAAAGTCCTTTTCCTCTCTGAGTATATGTCTGAGCCGATACCGGCCCAGCGACTGGTCATAGCCGCTCAGTTCCTCCTGCCACGTCTTTTCAGGAGTCTGAAAGCTCTTATGTCCATGGCCGGAGACAGGCACAGGCATCCCTCCAGGAGATATTTTCATCAGAGGACGGGAAAATTGAGCCAGCTTCTCCCTTTTATTATAACAACTGTAAACCTGCGTGTCGACCCTCGCTATAGCGATTTTTATTATAAGAAAACTTTGATCGAACAGGTGGACTCTTTCTATATAGGCCAGTACGCCGTTACAAACAGGGAATACTGCGAGTTTCTTAATGACGTCAGCGAGGGAGGGGGCAGGAACCCTGCAGGATCAAGAAAAGCGACGGTACTCTGTCAACCGATTTTTACTGCCGGGGGAACACTCTGGATGACGCCAATGAAGACGACTACTGGAAGTATATCTGTTTCTAGGGCAGCTCCGATCCATTGGGCGTGACTATCAATCCGCGCATCGTGGGGACCAGACGTCCCAACGGACATGCTCGGAAACCAGTGGGAGTTTGTCAGCGACTGGTATGGAACGTATACAATCCCTTCGAACGAGTTTGGATCCGGCTCTGCGACCAGGAATCCCAAGGGCCCGAAGACAGGTACCGACCACGTCCGCAGGGGCGGGGCGTGGTTTGAAAATTCCGCCGCCTCGACATGCGAGGTCCGGTATTTCTGTGCCCCCGATTTGCGGATCAGGGATATCGGATTCCGGATAGTGAGAACTAAATAGTCGAGTGAGACTTTTTATGGAAAAGAACTCTATCCATTCTCACAGGGAGATTGTGCCGGAAATATGTCTTAACAGGACCTATGCCCTGGTGTTGTAGAGACAGTTTCTCCGAGATGAACAAGATAATAATGGGCGCGATGACAGAGCTCGAGAGTCACAATGCTGGTGAAGATGAAGAAATCCGTCCTGCAGCGAGAGGCAGGGTGAAGGTGAATATACTGCCCTTTCCCTGCCTGCCGCATTCTGCCTGTATGCTTCCTCCAAGCAGCCCGACGAGCTTCTTCACCAGCGAGAGGCCGAGGCCTGTCCAGCTCTTCGACCGTCCCACCCGGCCGCCTGCCTGGTAGAATTCATCGAAAACCCTTCCCAGGTCATCTGCGGACAGCCCGATCCCGCTGTCTGTAACCTGTACAACGAGACTTTCACCTTCGCTGCCGGCCTTCACGGCTATGGCTCCTCCATCAGGCGTGAAGTTCAATGCATTCGAAAGAAGATTGGACATTATCTGCCTGAGTATCCTCTCATCTGATGTGATGACCAGATCTTTCAGCTCTGCGGCCATGCAGAGGCTTATAGACACTCTGTGTGCAGCGGTTCTTTCGCCCATCAAGTCAATGCTGTGCTCAAGAACTGATCTGACATGGAAATCAAAATACACCGGCTCGATTCTGCCCGTTTCCAGCCTTGACAGATCGTGGATATCATTAATCAGCGATAGAAGATGGTCAGAGCTCATCATGATATCGTCCAGATACTCATTCTGGCTTTCATTCAGAGGACCGGCCAACTGCTCTCTCAGAATCCGTGAAAATCCCAATATCGCGTTGAGCGGCGAGCGAAGCTCGTGGGATATGTTTGACAGGAACATGCTTTTGGCCCTGTCTGCCGCTTCTGCGGATTCCTTTGCCTCTGCCAGCTTCACGAGCTCCGCTGCAGATTGTGAGATCTCGCTAACTGCACAAATCACGAAGACAGGCTCTCCCCTTTCATCCTTCACTACTGAATTGCGGGAGGAGCATCTCAGCTTCTTTCCATCAGAAGTTATTCCTGTAAATTCCAGATAGACCGGAGGTCTTCCGGTCTTGGCAAATCTCCTTAATTCCTCTAAGATCTGCCTGTGATCCTCTCTGGAGATGCACCGCATCAGGTATTTTCCTACCAGGGACCTGCCTCCGGCCATCTCCTTAAGCCTCCGGTTCTCCTGAACTATGATTCCATTCATATCAATGACAGCGATACCGTTTAGAATCTCATCGAGGATGACGTGTGCCGGCAGTAATGATGACAATCGGTTCATTCAGGGAAAACATCCTTTTCATACTGTGTGCAGGAGGCATTGATTTGAATCCTGGCAGCTTACCTGAAAAGTCGGCTTTCAATTGCAAATCCCCACCGGATTGAACAGCTCGGAAAGACTGGTGAGAGGTACTGCACACGTATCTCTATGATATCAATTTTTCGCACAAAAATAAAGTATCTTCAGTAAGATATTTTTCCATATTTTGATAATGCCTGAAACAGCTAACCAGATGCAGTCCAGCGTTGCTATCAGTGCGGCAGACTTTTACTCATCGAGGCCAAAGAAATACATAAATGAGGACCTGTCGCTGGCAGAAGGTTAAAGAAAGCTCGTGCAGGGATATGCTTTCTGGAGCAGCCTGCCCTGGATCGTTATGGGGGCAGGCATACTGGCAGGCAACATCTGTATACTTCTACTCGGTGGAGCCGAGTTTCTGGCCAGGCATCCCGGATTTGTCACATTCAGGGTCGGATTCTCTTACAGCAACATAACCAATCCCGGCAAGATAAAGCTGTTCTCACTTGCGATGATGGTCATAACTATGTTCGCGATGTGGTTTTTCTGGGAGAGCAATATACCACCTCCACCGCAGTTCCCGGAATAGTTAAAAGCCCTTCAGAACAGGGATGCGGAAGCGAACTAATTGTCGTCATATCTTCTTCCCATGAAGAGTATCGAAGCCCAGTAATTATTGCCTGGATATTTTTCCATGCTTCTCTGCTGCGCCATCATGAATGCTTCACCTTCCCTGAGACCCGATCTTACAGCGTTGTAGTAATCGGTGAGCAGTGAGAGGTGAATATCCCTGTCTGGTTTTCTTGTGTTTACCATGACGGATCGGGCTCCGGCAAAGATGAGCGCCCTGGCGGCACTGTAAAGTCCCCTGTTTCCCCTGTCGTGCCCGCGGCTTGCATATAGAGAGAGCACTGCATGTGCAGGGGGAAGCTTGACTGTATAAAGATTACGTGCTGAAAGCACCGAGTCGTAAAGTCCGGCCCCGGAGAGTAACGGGATCTCGCTGTGAAAGCTTCCATATGTTGAGAAGTGGATCACCGAAGCGTCTTTCAGCGCCTCGTCAAGCCTTATTTGTACTGCCTCACTGTCGCGTATTGCAACTCTGGGAGAGAAGAGCGGGAAAAAGTGCAGGGCTTCCAGGTCAGCCAGAGAAGAGTCGGAGAAGGAAATGGGTGCAACAGGCGATTCATCTGGCATAATCTGACTCCTGCTGTAGTTGAGGAGCTGTTTGTCCTCGATCTGCCTGCAGTTCTCAGGTCCTTTTTCGCCGAGCGTGCAGAGCAGGAAGGGTTTTCTCGTGCTGTGCCGTTTCATGGTTCGAAGGGTCCAGAGTGATGAGGAGAGGCAGAGCTGGACCTGGCGGCTCTCTGCAAGCGGAGAGCCTGCGTCATCTCTGAGGCTGGCAAATGGGAATGTAAAAAACGGCATGTCAGGTGAGATAATGATTCTCTTTTTTCCGGTTATAAGGGAAGCGGCCGGGCCGAATACGTCCATCTGTGCAGGAGTCCTGTATGCGGTGTTCTCTTTTGCTGAATCGGATTCTCCTCCGTTCCTGCCAGAAGCCATAAGAACCTCTGCTGTTTTCTTCGGTAATTCCCAGGCTTTGAACTCAGTGAGATCAACATACCATCCATAGATATGGTTGTCGACGGCGCAGAACTCCACAAATCCATCGTCCTGCGATAGTGAGTAGAGAAGATCCTGCACGGTGATGTTGACTGGTAAAAGAAGCGAGCCAATCCAGGGGGAGGTTTCCAGCAGCTCGGCGGCGGTCTTCCGGTATTCATCGCCGCTTTGCTGAACCGCCTTTCTGAGCTCTTCTCTCGCAGCGTTCCTTATGGTTGTTCGCGCCTCAGCAGCTTTCTGCTCCGAGATCTCCTGAACCTGCAAGGCGAGGGCCAGTTTAGGCGAGTCTTCTGCCAGGGTCCTGAAGGCGAGCATTGACCTGTTCTGCTCAATATAATCCCATTCTTTGCTGCGCTGGCACATCTGAAGCGCCTCTTCTTCCTTCCCCTCTTCCAGGAGAATTGCTGTGAGCTTTTTTCCGCTCTCCACATTCGTATGTGGCACCTGAAGTTTTTCGCGGAGAGTGAGGTGCCCGTCAATACACATCATTGCATCAAAAGATTTTTGATAACACGATGACGCGTCAATGTCCGGTTCAGAGCCTGAAAGTCCTTCGAAGAATACGCCCATGCGATAGTAAATCTGTGAGTGCAGGTAGTGATCGTCTGCGAGATGCTTTCGCGCCTCTTCCAGAGCGATCCGGTAACAGGTCAGCGCTCGCTGTGTTTCGCTGCGCTCCCGATACACGTCTCCCAGCAGCATATTGCAGAATGATGCAAGATAAGCATTGTCGTTTCTTTCCAGGATGCGCAGCGCTCTGGCGAGGCATGATTCGGCCCTGTTGTAATTTTTCAGATTGGTAAATGATGAGCCTTCAAATAAGAGCGCCCTTACCCTGGTCAGGGGAGAGACTGAGTCGTCTGTCTCTTTATTTACTTTTTCAAAATAACGGAGGGAGTCTTTAAAGTTACCTGCCATCCATTCCAATGAGCCCAGTGAAAAGAAGAGTGATGCCTGAAGCTTTCTGTCGCCTTCTGCGCAGTCCTGTGCCTTGAGATAAAAGCGCTTTGCAGAAGCAAATGAAGAAAAGAATGCATGAAGATCGCCGAGCATGCTGAGGCTTAATGTCATGACCTCACTGTTGCCTTCCTTAATGGCGCTTTTATAGGAATCAACAAAGCAGTGTTCTGCCAATTCATAGTTGTTGTGTTTAATAGAGTCAATGCCTTTCTGAAGGCTGTCCTGACCGGAGTTGGGCTGTACAGGTGCAGTGAGAGCAAGAATCAGTATGAGAAGGAGAATGATGCTATATTTAGTCATACGCCACCTTCGCAGTGAGATATGCACAATGCTTCAACAGAACAGTTTTTTTCACCTTTTTTCGCTGATTTCATCTTGCGTTCTCACTTTTTACATGCTATAATGGGTGAGGTTTTTTCCAGTCACTTACATAAGACGTTAAAAACACCTTGTAATCATAAAGGAGGAGTTATCGTGCCTTCCAAAGACACAGCAGAAAAAAGGATCAAGCAATCAGAGAAGCGTCATGAGAGAAATGTGGCTACAAAGTCAAAGATCAAGACAGCGTTCAGAAAAGCTCTTGAAGCGGTGGATCAGGGAAAGACCGATGAGGTCACGGAGCTTGTAAAAACCGCCGTTGTGGCAATTGACACTGCAGCCACCAAGAAAATCATGCATAAGAACAAGGCTGCGCGTAAAAAGTCACGTCTCATGAAGAAGATGAATGAGGCAGCCAAGAAGTAGATAAAGTTGCATACATCGCCGGGAGATCGGCAGCGATATCAATTCAGCTCTGCCGTGGGGGGAAGATCCTTCCCCCGCAGGCTTATCTCATTCTCGCCTGTACAACGCTTTGTATCTGCCCTGGAAGTGATATGAGCGCCCTCTCCAGAAGGGCGGCTTTCTCCCGCACATTCTGGCAGAATTCCTCGTCCTGCAGCGATGAGATGTTGATATACACATTTGCAAGAGCCCCTTTCAGACCGGCCTCCGCCATGTAGGAGCCTGTTGCCGCATCAGAGAGACAACCTGATTTGCAGAACACTGCTATCTCTCCGGCTAACACTAGGAGCCTGTGATTTACCTCTGCAGTTCTGAGGGGTACTGTTGTGGCTATTTTCAACGCTTCCTGAATGGCAATTTTCCTTATGCTTTTGTCTTCATCTGTTGTTTTTACCATTCTGTATGCCGCCATTACCTGGTTGAATGCATTCGTATCGTCCTCTACAAGCTGCCGGCTCTCTTTTTCGATCTGCTCCAGTTCGCCAATATAGGGCTCTTCAGAATCACCAGGGCTCATTGTGGAGACACGGACAGCCATGGCCAGCAGGGCGGCTGCGAGACTCCCGGCCAGGCCGCTTACCGACCCTCCGCCCGGTGCAGGCGACGAAGAGGCCACAAGTGAGATGAATTCATTAACAGTCTTGTCAAGCAACATAAATACTCCTTCCGCAGATTACTCTTTTATATGATGGAGCGGGATTGAACCACTATTCTGCCGCGTTTCATAACTGTATGAACTGTGTTGACGCCAAAATGGTAAAGCCACTCCCGGTAATCCGGAATATCCAGAATCAGGAGATCGGCCTGCTTTCCATTCTCCAGGCTTCCGAGGCGGTCACCTCTCTGTATCGAGTGCGCCGAATTTACTGTTGAGGCTGTGATGGCTTCTTCCGGTTCCATCTTCATCTGTAGAACCGCAAGGGACATGGCCATGGGCATTGATTCAGACAGGCAGCTTCCTGCATTGAAATCAGTTCCGAGAGCGACTGCCACGCCGGCCTCGATCGAATCTCTGGCAGGCCCATAGTCGTGTATTCCAAGGAAGAGCTCTGTACCCGGCATGAATACAGCAATGGTGCCGGTTCTGCTGATAGCCTCGATATGGTGTTTCTCCATTCTTAGCAGGTGATCACACGAAGCAGCGCCCATTTCCGCAGCCATGGCAGAACTTCCAATGGGAGTAAACTGTTCAGCATGGACTTTCAGAGCCAGGCCGAGATCCCTGGAGGCTTCCAGAATGATGCGCGTCTCTTCAATGGTGAAGGCGCTTTGCTCGCAGAAGACATCTACAAACTCAGCCAGTTTTTCTTTCACCACCCTGGGAAGCATCTCTCTACAAAGCTTTTCAATATATTCTCCTCTTTTTTCCTTGTATTCTTCAGGCACCGTGTGAGCGCCCAGGAAAGTGCGAGCCATCTCAATCGGGTGAATCTTCTCAGCTTTTCTGAGGAGTCTGAGCTGCCGGAGCTCTTCTTCTTCGTTGAGTCCGTATCCGCTTTTTGCCTCTATTGTTGTCGTTCCGTGCAGCAGCATCCGGTTTAAGGTATTAATCAGGCGATTGTTGAGCTCTTCATCAGCAGCGTTTCTTGTTGATCTCACAGTGCTCAGAATGCCTCCGCCGGCTTCAGCAATTTCGATGTATGAAGCTCCCCGGGCTCTCATGATATACTCGTTGATTCTTGAACCAGCAAAGATTGGATGGGTATGTGCATCGACAAGTCCTGGAAGTATTACTCCTCCGGGAAGATCGATACGGCGGATGTCATCACATGTATACGCACTCATAATCGCATCAGGAGAGCCAACATCCAGCACATATTTCCCGGCTATCGCTACTGCACCCGGAGACAGGAGCCCCACATCTTTCATCGCCCCTCCTCTTCTGGGAGAGCTGCCGGGAGCACAGGTGAGAACCTGGCCGGCAGTGATGAGAAAATCTGCCTTCTTCTTCATTTTATCTACCTTCTTTCTTTAAAGGCCGATCAGATGGCTCTCCAATACCTGTGAGGCCTGGAAGTTCTCAATCTGAAGATAGTAGCGTGCCACTTCAATCAGCGCATCCATTGGGATCAGGCCGATCACTTCACTCCCTACAGGCGTCACGCCATATCTCCGCGCTTCCATCTTAACCATTTCAAAGACAGTATACACGGCGCTTTTTGAATAATCGGTGAGGTTCATCGAGACCTGGGCCAGATTCCTTTCCTTCAGCATGACGCCCAGCGCCTTTACATAGGCGAGGCCTCCGGTTTTTGCGCGCAGCCTTTTTGCAATTTCCTTGGCCACTTTAATATCGGAGGTGTCGAGGTTAATGTTATAAGCAATTAACGGCTTTCTGGCGCCTATTACGGTGGCTCCTGCGGTGGGATGCATTCTAGGCTCGCCTCGATCAGGGCGGCGCTCTGCAGTTGTGATCTCCATTTTCAGCCCCTCATATTCGCCTTTACGAATATTGGCAAGGTTCTGCCTTTCCGGTTTGAGGGCTGATTCTTCATAGAAATAGATGGGGATTGAATACCTGGCAACAATTTCATCAGCCACTTCACGGGAAAGGTCTATGCAGTCCTGCATTGAGCAGTTTGTGACAGGCACAAACGGTATTACGTCGCAGGCTCCTATTCTTGGATGCTCCCCTTTCTGAGTTTCCATATCGATCAGCTCGACTGCCACACCAACTGCTTTTATGACAGCTTCCTTTATTCCTTCTCCTGATCCGATGGCAGTGTATACTGTCCGATTGTGATCCTTGTCGGGCTTTACATCGAGCAGTTTGCATCCCGAAGTTTGCCTGAAAGCATCTGCAATCTTCTGGATGACTTCTTCTCTCCGGCCTTCAGAGAAGTTGGGAATACACTCTACAACGGTGCTTTTGCTTTCCATATAGACCTCCGTGTTGAATATATTATTACGACTCACATATCAACTGAACAGCTTTCAGAAATTCTATAATCTGTCTCTGCGGTTTTTCACTGTCCAGAACAAAAGAATGAAGGAATCGAAAAAATAAAGTGCCCTTGTTAGTTCGGCACTTCAGGAAGGCTCCGCGTCAGGCTTGTTATATCAGTGTTTTGTATTCAGAAAGGCGAGAATGCTGAATGCCAATGAAACGAGCGATATCAGCAGGCTGAATACCAAAGCCACCCAAAGCTTCGATATTGACGTTCTAGTCGATGGGGGAGAGCCTCCGTCTGGTGTCATCAGTTCTTCGACAGGCAGTTGCTTGTCTCTGTCCAAATCCAGATTCCGCAGGAACTCACTCTCCTCATCGCGCGTGAGCTTCAGAGCCATGGAAATTTTCTTGGCTACGCGATCTGAGGGGAGATACCTTCCTGAATCGGAAAGATACTTCCTGGCCAGATCGACAGTTATTCCCATGGTATTTGCAAAGCCATCAGCTGAAAGGTTTTTCTCCTCGAGCTTTCTATTTAGAAACTCACTGACCGATGATGCCATTCCTCCCTCCTTTCTTCTCCAGAATTATACTGGATATAATGATATTCTTCATTTCAGCAGATGATCCCTCCATATTGACACACATAATAAACTTGAATACAGCCCCAAAGAAGGAATAGACGTAATTTAGACGAAGAAAAGTGAAAAAGGAGGTTGTGATTTATGACACAGCAACATCAGGAAGGGTCTTCCGCTGCCGGAGGGTCCGGTCAGAATCTGGAGGATCTTATCCCTAAGGACGTCTACACGCTGATCAAGTATCTGATTGCATCTCTTGCGGAACAGGCCTGGACATTCATGGGTTTACATATGAACCCCCACACAAAGTCCATTACAAAGGATCTGGTGCAGGCCCGCCTCGCCATAGACTGTGCGGCCTCGCTCAATGAAAAGCTGTCTCCTTTTCTCAGCGAGAAGGAAAAAGCCGAGTTCATGGCTCTGATTCAGAATCTTCAGATGAATTATGTGCAGCAGAGCAGCTGATACTTTTGCCGATCTGCCTCTTTATGCCTTATCTTCAGAATATCTCAATCCAGCGAATAGATTCCCATGTTGTAGAGTGCCTCAGTGAGGTAGGGAGGCAGCACCGATGAAAGAGGTGGTGGTGGTGGTGGCTTCAGATAGGCTTCAGGCCCTTTCAGAAATACTTCATCATTGGATTTTGAGAATAACCTGTCTTTTTCTTCCTTGAGCTGTTTATTCAGCTCCTCCTGATACATGATGAGCTCTCTGGCGTCCTGTGAGGCATCTTCAATATCCTGATGCTTCTTTTCCTGCTCCCTGATCCTGCGGGTCTCATCATCGACAAAGACCTTCATCTCCTCTGTGGGGAGATCGATCTTCCATATCTCCTCTTCCTGATCCTGTCTGAGTTTGAGCGCCTTCTTCTGAGTCTGCAGTATCAGCTTCTGTAGTTCATTCTGTATTGCCGGGTTACCCAGATCGTTCTTGTTGCTCTGGAGGAAGTTCATTATCTGCTGCTTCTCTTCTTTCAGGAAGGTCTCTTTCTCCCTGGCATGAACTTCTTTCGTAGTCTCCTGTGTATTGGTCTCGTATTCCTGCCGTGCTTCCTGGTGGAGCTTTGTCTCCTTGCCATCAACTACCTTTGGCTTTCCCTGCTCATTAAGCTGTACATGCGGCTTCCCGTCCTGACCCATTACGGTTTCATAGGAATGAGATTCGAAGAATTCCTGTTTCATTGAGGTCAGCTTCTGTTGAAACTCCATCATCATGCCTTCACGTTCCTGCATGTTTGCAAACATGAGGCCTCGAAGTCGGTCCAGAGAAGATCCGGGAAACTGAGGTCCTTTGCCCAGGAACGCAGAGCCTTCAAATGGAGATTCAGGCTCTGTATACTGACTCAATCCAACCCTGGCTCCGAGTGCATCCAGGCGTGCACGAGAGAAAAGGCCCTGTCCCGCGCCTGTGAACATGCCAGAAAGAGTTCCCATACCTACACTATTCCAGAATTGCATGATACCTCCTCATCTATGCAGGAGCAGCAGATAAAAAGCCCCTGCAGGTCTTGTTAATGAGATTATATCATTTAATTCAGACAAAATCAAACGTTTTTAATAACTATTCAATGCTTGCCAGCGTTCCTTTCAGGTTCCATCGACAATCCGGTGTTCCCTGGGTGACAGGCAAACGCGGTCGTTACCCCCACAGGGGGGGGCAGGCAACTTTCCTATAGAAGTTCCGAGAAATATCATAGCCCCACCGGTCTGGAATTGCAGAAGACAGCAGGCAGATTCACACAGCCAGGGTAGATGAGGGCTATCGCCACAAGAGATCATCAACGGAGATCATCAACGGAGATCATCAACAGGGATCATCAACAGGGATCATCAACGGAGATCACCACTGAGATGATCAGTGAAGATCACGTGGTGATCAGGCTTGCAGGCTGGCCAGTTCTATTATGGAGGAGAGTGAATTCTGAAGGGCTCTGGCTCGGTGGCTTATGGCGTTTTTGATTGACGGCTCAAGCTCTGCCAGGTTTTTTCCGTGTTCAGGGACGTAGAATATGGGGTCATAGCCAAAGCCGTAGTCCCCTTTCTTTTCCCTGGAGATAAAGCCGCGAAGCTCGCCTCTGAATATTCCGCAGAGCTTTCCGGGGGATGCAATGGCGATGACGCATGTGAATTGCGCGCCGCGACTCTCATCACCGACACTTTTCATGATGTCCAGTATGTGCTCGCAGCGGGCGCTGAAAGACATGGAAGGGTCGAGATATCGGGCCGAATGTATTCCGGGATCTCCGTTCAGAAAATCGATTTCCAGGCCGGAGTCATCTGCAAGTGAAAGCAGCTTTGTCTCCCATGAATAGAAGAGAGCCTTTTTGGAAGCGTTCTCTTCAAAGCTCGCTCCGTCTTCAACAGCTTCACCTGTCAAAGGAAAGTCAAGCAGACTCTTTACTTTTATATTGTAAGGAGTGAGAATCTGTGAGATTTCCTCAAGTTTGTGCAGGTTCTTTGTGGCAATCAGGATCTCCGCACTTTTCAACGGTTAATCCTTCATTTCCTTGAGGTGAGTGACTTCCGACCACTTCTCATCAATCTGCCATTGCACCGTCTTAATCTCCTGACACAGGTTGATGAGTTCGGGGTTGTCAAGAAGATTCTGGCAATAAAGCTCGTACACTTTTCGTGCCAGTGTCCGCATGTCTCTGTCTTTCTTCTTTCTGAGTTCGTTGATGTCGATCTTGAGGCGTTCGATCTTCAGTGTCTTCTCGGCTTTCTTTATTGCCATTTCCTTGCCGCGCTGTGCAAATTCCTTACCCTTTTTCATCTGCTCGCTTACTTTGTCAAGAAAAGCCATTATCCCACTCCTCATACTGATATTTCTTTTTCTGAAATTCTCTAAATATTGAGTATATCCTCTTCTGCTGCGCATGCGATATTCTTTTCCGCAGTATCAGAAGGACCCAGGAGGACTAAATGACGGAAGAGAGAAATCAAGACAGAAAGAGATCTGAAAATTCCCGGTCGGGATGATTATGAATATATTGGATAAATCTCGCTTTCATCTGTTTTCCCTTGATGGAGTCAATCTTATAATCGGCTTCAGAGGTGGTCTGTACCAGATTGATGACCGCACGAGAAGGTTTCTTGAAGACCGGACAGGTCAGGATGATACAGATGACGGCACAATTGTCGAAGAGCTCGCGTCAATTGACAGAATGGAGGGAGATGAGAAATACAGCCCTCCTGTCTCTAATCGCTTTCTTCGCGCTCTCTGCCTAAATATCACCGACAGATGCAACCTCGGATGTCTTTACTGTTTTGCCCGCTCTGATGATCCAGGTGCCGGTTCCATGCACATGAGCTCAGATACGGCATCAAAGGCGCTTGAGGTATTGTTTTCCCTGAGCCCTCCCGAAGCAGTTCTCCAGGTCGATTTTTTCGGTGGCGAGCCACTGCTGAATTTTGAAGTGGTGAAACGCACTGTGGCCCAGGCGCGGAAGATGGCTGAAGAGCGGAATCAGATAATCAGGTTCACGGCCACCACCAACGGCACGCTCTTTAACGATGAAATAACAGAATTTCTGAACAGAGAGGATTTCTCCGTAATCATAAGTCTGGATGGTCCTCCAGAGATCCATGACAGAAACAGACCTTTTCGTGATGGCAGCCCTTCTCAGGAAAGAGTCCTTTCCGGCGCCGGAAGATTCCTGGAGAGCAGGGACTATCGCAACTATTATATCCGTGGAACCTTTACACCTGAGAATTTTTCGTTGGCAGGGATTGCCCGGTATTATATCTCTCAAGGTTTTCACAACTTTTCTCTTGAACCGGCCCGCGGTAAAAAGAGTGAGATCTGGGCTGTCAATGAAGAACATATGGCTCTCCTGGAGAGAGAATATGAGGAGCTGGCCCGCTGTATCCTTTCATACAGGGAGGAAGGCACAGCCTGTAATTTTTTCCACTTCAACATATTCTCCGATTCGCCTCTGTGTGTGACCAGACGGCTTACCGGCTGTGGCGCCGGAGTAGAATATCTCTCGGTGACACCGGAGGGGGATATATTTCCCTGTCATCAGCTTCACACCTCCGGTAAGTTTCTTATTGGAAATGTCAACGACAGCTCTCTGCCTTTTCTGGAAAAGATAAAAGACACCTTTATGAACGCCCATATATACACCAAGAAGGGCTGTTCTCTCTGCTGGGCCCGTTACTACTGCAGCGGTGGGTGTCACGCTCATGCACTGCTGGACTCAGCAGATATCCTGAGTCCGGATCCGCTTGGATGCCGATTGCAGAAAAAACGGCTGGAATGCGCTCTCTGGATTGAATCCCGGATGAAAAATAAAAAATCAGCGTTTTCTGAATCTGCTGTCCCGTTGTAATTGAAAGGGAACACATTTTATGATATATTTTTATTGTGGAGCGTCGGCTCTCCTCAAACAGAGGAATGACTCTCACCGATGCATGACAGAAATACCCTTGTTCCGGGGTATTGTGCTGTAAAGGCATGAAGACTTTTTGCAGAATACGAGGAGGCATGTATGCCGAAATTTGCCTATGAGGCGCTTGACACTCGCGGGAGGGTTGTAACCGGAACAGTCGATGCGCCGGATCTCGAAACAGTCATTGAAGATCTTAAGACATCCCGTTATACGGTAACCAATATAAAACAGCAGTCAGATGTTTTCTCCTTTGCCAGGGAGACAGCTCGGAAGCTCCAGAGAGTCAGTCTCTATGCACTGGCTGTCTTTACCAGGCAGTTTTCAGTGCTTTTTAATGCCGGTCTGCCACTCACAAGAGGCCTTGATGCCCTTGCAAGGCAGACAATGAGCAAGAAATTGAGCTATGCCGTCATGAACGTGAGCCACGATGTTAAATCAGGCTTTTCTCTCTCCAAGGCCATGTCAAAGCACCCTGATGTGTTTTCTCCAGTCTATATCAGTCTTGTAAAGGCTGGCGAGATGGCAGGAGCCCTCGGCGAAGTGCTTGACAGACTTGCCTCGCTGATGGAGAAGGAGAATACGCTTCGGAAAAAGGTAGCGGCATCGATGGTTTATCCCATATTTGTCTTTGTATTCTCCATTATAGTCACACTGGGTCTTGTGTTTTATATCTTCCCGAAATTCATTGCCATATTTCAGGGTATTGATATTGAGATGCCTGCGCCGACAAAGGTTCTTATATTCATCACTGATGCCATCCTGAACCCAGTGATATTCTTCCCCACCGTGCTGGGAATAATATTTTTCTCGTTTCTCTCCATGCAGTATGTCAAAACTCCTCTGGGCAAGCGTCAGAAGGACAGAATCCTTCTGGAGCTTCCACTTATCGGCAAGATCAATAAAAAGGTCATCCTGTCGCGTTTCTGCCGTTCTCTGGGCACACTCATCGCAAGTGGTGTGCCGATTGTGCACTCTCTTGAAATCGTCTCCAGGGCTGCCGGCAACGAAGTCATCAGCGGCGTTATAGATGAGATAAAATCTGCACTGAAAGCGGGCATGCGCCTTTCACAGCCCATCCACGAGAACCATCTTTTTCCGCCTATTGTGGCGCACATGGTGGCTGTCGGTGAAGAGACTGGAAATCTGCCGATACTGCTTGAAAAGCTTGCCAACTACTATGATACTGAGGTAGAATACGCGCTTACCGGTTTTGCTTCCATGATCGAGCCAATCATGATATTTGTGCTCGGCGGTATGGTTGGTTTCGTGCTGATATCTGTCTTTCTGCCGATTTATCAGATCGTCTCTAAATTTTAGGGGGTGCATAGTATGGGAAGAATGCGAAAAAAGCTGCGGGGTATGACGATTCTTGAGATCCTTATCGCCATGGCGCTCCTGATGATGGTGATCATGGCGACGGCAATGGTTTACCCCAGCGGCTACAAGCTGAACGAAACGAACCGGTATGCCAACCAGGCCACGGAAATAGCCAGAGGCATCGTGGAAGAGCTTATGATGAGGCCTTTTTCGACTCCAGGGGGTGCTACAGGTATCAACGCCATATCGCTGCGCACCCTGACAAACTGGAGTCCGACATTCTGTAATGATAACAACGTCCACTGGCCTTACTATGATGGCGGCAACAACGATAATGAATGGAAGAAGCAGAGCCCGGTGGCGAGCTGGTTAAACATTACAGAAGTCCAGGATATGAAGGACGCTCTGGAAAACAAGAATAACAATCCTCCCATCGGCAGGAAGTTCTTCTTCCTGCCTCCACAGGGCTTTGAGGCGAATGCCCAGAAGGGAATCATCATTCAGTCATATCCGGATTTTTCTCTCTCGGTCGATATAAAGCAGGGCAGGATGGTAAAGATTGAGGTGACTGTGGCCTGGATCGAGGCAAGAATGAAGGCACAGGGCGCGGCTTCGACATTGATAACAAAATGGGTTACTCTGAATGCCTGGCGAACTGAGAACAAGTTTGATTTTTAAGGAGGATGAACTGATGGTAAGGCGCTCATCTCCATCATCAAAAGGTCTGTCTCTCATTGAAATTCTGATTGCCTCCTTTCTGCTTATAGTAGTGGGGCTAGTTACGTGGTCTTTCCTGAAAGGCTCGATCCAGTTATCTCAGAGGGGGCATCTCCGGGTCAAGACTCAGGAAAATGTTCGCGGCGCCATAGACGCCATACAGGCTGAGCTTCGCCAGGCTACACGCCCTCCCAGGGTTGGCACCACACCTCAATATACTTCAGGTATTCTCTTTCCGTCTACTGCAGATGCCAGCTCAGGCGGCAGGCAGCGCCTGATATTTCTTGAAATAGAGGGATTGGGAGATATTTATCAGTGCGATTTCAACAGCTATGCGATAGTTGAATATGCCGTAATGACTCAGAACGGACAATATGCAGAGCAGGCTTCTTCAGGTGACGGTAATTTCCGAAGAATTGTCAGAAAAACATGGGAAGCATATGACCCAAGCAGTACCAGCACTTATATCAGGGGGCTGAGTTACAGCGGAGGTCAGTTTGCATTTGATCCCAGCGTGCTTAACAATCTTACACCTCTTCAGCAGAACGATCTCCTCACCCTTCCGAATGAGCATGACAAGGTATCTATGGAAATCTACCATCCTCCGATTTCAGATGGTTCCACGCGCTATGAAGACAGGCTCTTCAAAGTGCGCCTGCAGGTTGAGCAGACACTGAACAATATTGAAAATAAAAGGGAAGTATTCGCAATTGAAAACCAGGTGAATACAAGGTAGGAAGAGATCCCTGATACAATCCGAGCAGATGTTGAAAGAATTCACGCATTGCTGTAAACTTCACGGTAATTGCAGTGTGAATGTAAACCCCGGAATCCTTGAAAAATTCATATATTTCTGAGATAATAGTAATAATGAAACTTTCAGGCAAGGGAGGACAGTATATGAGGAGAAGGGACCGGAGATCCAAACACCGCCACGGTGTGGCTCTGATCATCGCGCTTTTTACCGTCTTTGCCGTTCTGACGATGGGCGTAACCTATATAGGGATATCGCTCACCAACAGCAGGGCATCTGCAGGATATGAAAAGGAAGCGATGATAGTGAGCTTCGCAAATTCAGGCATCGAGTTCGCGCTGAACTACATGGGCAATCCAAACAACTGGGAAGTGACAACATCTACAGGAGGAAACGGGGTTTTCTGTCTGCAAGACGGAACTCCCGATACGACTGCAGGTGAAGGCACCCCATTTACTTCGCCTGTCACAATAAAGAAGCTGACATCAGACAATGAGTTTTATCGCCAGGAATACCACGATAACAACGGCAGCTGGATAGAGAATCGCGCCCGGATTATTTCCACACAGCCCGATCTGGCCACTCTGGGCATAATGGCGAATCAGAGCTACTTCGGTGACTGGCAGATCCTCATCTATCCAGAGACAGAGACCGGTTCTGGAGAAACATACAAGTTCAACACAAACTTCAGAGTGGTTGTCAGGGCCCGGATTTACAGCGGCAAGAATCCAGCCACTTCCAACGTAATTGCCTCCAGGGAGGTTATGGCGCGGGTCAGCAACGAATTTCCAGGCTCAATCTACCAGAATATCCGTGCATATGATGCAGCAGGCGGTTATCACTATCCCAACCAGGCCGAGTGCACTCACGATGCAGTCTTTATCGCCGAAGACTTCAGATGGGACGGCGGTATAAGGGTCGATGGATCGGCCGGCATCCGGAACAATTATGAGAGCGGAACAGCCAGCACAAATGAAGATGACGCATACTGGGGCGTTCCACAGAAGACTACCACATTCAGCCACAGCGCAACAGATGACCCTAATGTTGACGGCTGGGTAACAACCGAAAATGATACGAGCGGCAGTATGAAGATTGACACACTTGCCGATCTCGGCCATTCAGACAGTGACCGCTGGCCCAAGTTCAACGGAAAGGTTATCACAAACAAGGGAGGGGGGGGTATCGGCGATTACGATTCTAAAAATACGCACTATACTGATAAAAACGGAAAACCTCAGCACAGAGGCATTGTGGTGGGAGAAGGCGACTCTGCCATGACAAGCAATACCAGCGATATCTTCCAATATGTGAAGGACCCATATGAGATAGGCGTTCCGTCGATGGATGTAACAGACAGTCTCTGGAGAACCACAGAAGGTGAGCACAAGCTGGGCTACAATAATACTGCGACAGGTGATACTGAAGGCGGATATTTTGACCGGATCACAAGCACTTCCGGCAACGGAAAATGGTATTTCTCAGTAGGCGGAGATGAGCTGGTACCTGATGCCAGCACTGCTTTTACAGCTCCTGCAGTACCAACTTTCCGGATCACAATTTCTGCATTGGATAATGGGAAGACAAATTACTTCATTCAGAAATATATTAAGAGCCAGACTACCGGTGAGTATGTAAAAGATACCAGCACTTCCCCTGTAAGCTTTCAGAGCGATGAGACAAACTGGCAGAAAGTCATATATGTGAAAGGGGGAAATGTCCAGGTAACAGGAGGGAAGGACGGTGACACAGTTGGAACTGCCACTGCCGGCGATGGCAGTGACACTGAAGGGAACCTCACAGTGCCTACCACTATCGTGGCAGACTCGAACGTGGAGCGGGATGCGGCGATACAGCAGGCCATAGATAACCCTGACAACCACTATGGATCTGCCACAGCAGGATACTTTGACTCCCGCCTTACCACAGCCAACCTCTGGAACCCTGCTGAAGGTAAATATGTTTTCCCCTGTTACAAACAGGAAGGAGAGTCTGCAGGAACAATGATTGAGTGCACCAGAGATGCACATCTGGCAGGAGATATGAAGCCTATATGGTTCGGCCGTGAATACGCTGATCTTGAGGCTGTTAAGACCAACTATCCTGGCAGCTACTGGGTCTTCCCTGCAGAGGCAAATGTAAATGCCAAATCGGAAGGCAACCTCTCCATAATCGGCGATCTGACATACAATAAGAGTGTGGATTCCCCATCGCTTGGACTTGCAGCGAAGAATCACGTATATCTGAACGACTTGAATCACCCTTCTATGACCAATATGACACAGTCACAGCTCGAGAGCTATGAGAACAATTCAGAGACTGCAGCTCACAGGGAGCTTCGCACTCTAGAGCTGGACGCCACGGTGGCATCCAAATATCACAGCATGCAGATGGACTTTTTCAACTTTAACTGCAACCCGATGGGTAAAAGCAGCATTACCTCCACCTCAACACCGCCCAGCAGTGTAGACAGCTCGATTACCAAGTATCCTGTTGTAAACCCTTCAAATGGGAAGCTCACTTACATAAACATGTGGGCGAATATGCCTTCGGCTGCACGGACCAAATACTGGTGGGACTATTACTACGGAGCTGATCAGCCTGATGGTGACAGCGGCAACTACAATTCTCTCTATAAGTTCGGGATCTTCAGGTTTACCGGTGCCATAGTCTCAAGGTTTGCCGATGTGGAAGCAGATGCAGGAAACCCGAATTCAGACAATGCGCCCTGCATGGGGTACCCCTTCCAGAACATAAGCTATGACAGCAATCTGAAAAACCGTTCTGCTCCATACCTGTCAACGTCATCCTTTGACAAGAATAAGGCCAAGTCTCTTCTTTACTGGTCAGTGCTGACATATGTAGACAAGGGAGCCCTCTCAGAGACGAAAGGTAACCTCTGATTGCCATATCTGTCAAGCAGCAGCAGGGGAGGGTGAATAACCCTCCCTCACGCTGTACTTTCTGAAAAAAGGAGTAATTCACTTGAATGAAAAATATGTTATACTCAAAAGGGTATAATCGACTGCACCGTTGTAACTCTAAAGTTATGACCGGCATAATAAAGCTATGACAAAATGAGGCACAGAGGTCGGGAGGTTCCGGAACATGCGCTCCTATAACATGGTTGCAATCACTGCACTGATACTCGTAATGTTTCTCACTGCCCAGGAAGTATGCTCTTTTACAGTCAATCGTCCCAGAAAGCCCCTGAAGCGCACTCCTGCTTCTACTTCTCCTACAACGGCGCCCACCTTTCAGCCGTCGCCGGAGGCGCCTGCTGTCAATAACTTCGGGCCTGGAGGGCAGCCTGGAGGCGCCGGACCCGGACCCGGCGGAGGAACCACTGCTCCCACTGCGAAGCCGACGCCTTCACCAACGCCGTCAGTTTACGTGCCGACGCGAAGCAAGTTTCCTGTCTTTGTGCTGGGGATGACCCTGTTTCTTCTATTTGGCGTGATGGTATGGTATTATACCAGAAATGTCAATTTTAAAAGGCTGTTCAAATGAATGCCGCTTCAGATATTGACCTGTCATGTTCCGGGAAGTTTAGACCTGCATAAGATTTCCTTATGTCATGAGCCGATATCACTGTGAAGACCCCAAAATACAGCACGAATTTCTCTCAGTCCTATGGGTGATAAAAAAAATCAAATTTTTTTTCAAATAAAAGAAGGAATTTTCTCTCTGCAAAGTGAATGAAACGATCATCTCGATTAAAAGTAATGGAAGGAGTGGAAAAAAATGACCCCGGTCAAAGGAAAAGCCAAGGTAATGGGAAAGAAAGAAGTAATTGAGGCAATTGCGAAGTCAACAAAGCTTTCCAAGAAGGACACAGAGGTTACTGTGGATGCATTCTGGAAAACCATTCGTGATGCTCTCAAGAAGAACATGACAGTAAGGCTCATCCCCTACGGTAACTTTGAGGTCCGTCATCGTGCTGCCCGTACAGGCAGAAATCCCCGCACAGGCGGCAAGATTCAGATCAAGGCCCGCAATGTTCCCGCTTTCAAGGCTGGAAAAGCACTGAAAGACGCTGTCCAGTAACAGCGATGGAATGATACTCTCTCCTGCAGGTAATAATGGCAAGAGCCTGTGCCGCGCAGCGAGAGAAGCAATGCAGCAGAGAAAACAGAAAACGCTCCTGAGTTGTTTCAGGGGCGTTTTAATCTTCTTCTTCTCCGCTTTTATCCTTTCTGACAGGAAGAACAATGGTAAATGTCGTTCCCTGCTTTTCAATGCTTGATACAGTTACGATTCCCTTATGTGCCTCAACGATCTCTTTCACTATTGCCAGACCAAGACCGGTACCTTTTGTTTTTTGAGGAGAGCCTGCCCGGAAAAAGCGCTCGAAGAGATAGGGCAGCTCATCACTTGAGATTCCAGGTCCGTTGTCTCTTACAAGGATCTCAACTGTTTCTGCCTTTTCCAGAGCCTCTACTTCGACTCTTCCTCCGTTGGAGCAATATTTGAGCGCATTATCGATTATGTTGATGCACACCTCTTTTATCCGGTCCGCATCAGCCCATAACGCAGGAAGTGTCGGAGGGATGTTGAGATATAGAGAGATGCCGCCGTGCTCGGCTCTTGGAAGAAGGCCGGTATAAACATTCACAAGTATCTCTCTGAGGTCGGTCATTGAGAAGTGGAAGTTGACACGCCCTGTTCTGAGTCTTGTAAGCTCCAGCAGCTCGTTTACAAGGCGTGTGAGGCGATCTGTCTCTCTGTTGATCAGTTCCAGTGAATGCTCCCACTCCTGTGGTATTCCCGGTGAGCCGAGAAGAGTTATGACAAAGCCCTTGATGATAGTGAGAGGTGTTTTCAGCTCGTGTGATACATTCCCGAGAAAGCCCGATCTTGCCTGTTCCAGCTTTTTAAGCTCTTCTGCCATGAAGTTGATAGTCCTTGAAAGGTCGCCCAGTTCATCGGAGCTGTCATAATCAACGCGGCTGTCCAGGTCTCCCCGGGCTATCCTGACCGCGGTGTCACGTATTCTTGAAAGCGGCTTCAGAAGAGTCTGAATGAAGAAAAGCGCTGCCAGCACGGCTATGAAGAGAGAGAAAAAGAAGGTGAGGAAGAAATATTTCCTCATTACAGCAAACAGGCTGTCAAACTCTTTCAGCGACACAGTGAGCTTCACCGCACCGATAATCCTGTCATTCAGCCTTACAGGGACAGCTCTGCACATCTTCTGCCCTTCAGGGCTGCGCTCCGGCCAGGCGATTTCCTTGCCTTCGAGAGCAGTAAGGAATTTCCTGTCGCCCTTCCCGGTAATGACAGCTAATCCTCTTGAATCAGCCACAATATCGCCTTTGTTGTCAATAACCTGGAGTTGATAGTCGAGCTGCTCCCAGCACTGGCGAAGAAAAAAGCGTGAAGCCGCCGCAAGATCATCCTCTGTCTCCAGAAATGGCGTTATAAACTTGATAAAGACCTCTGCAGAGCTCCCAAGATAAGAGGCCTTGTTCTTCAGAAGATGCTCCTTTGTAAGGAAATAAAAAAGAATCCCCATCAGTGATATGGAGAACAGTATCAGCACCAGATAGGTGAGGAACAGCCTGGTTCTGAGGTTTTTCAAAATATCCTCGATTCCATGCCGGATGATTGAAGCCTGGCTCTTCCGGCTCGCACTTTTCTATGTCAACCTGGGGTTGGACTTATAACCTACGCCCCAGATAGTGAGAATATAATTAGGGTCGATGGGGTTATCCTCAATCTTGTCCCTCAAACGTCTTATATGTACATCGATGCTTCTTTCCTCAATAAACTCATGTCCCCAGATATCCTTGCGCACATTTTCTCTTGAGAATATCCGTCCCGGATGACTTGCAAAGAGCAGAAGAAGATCGAACTCACGGGGAGTAAGCTCAATAAGGTTTCCCTGCTTCCATACCTTCCTTCCGAGCGGGTCTATTGTCATCTCGCCGAAGGAGATCTTTGTCACTTCCTCTGTCTTGTTCGGTGAGATCCTCCTTAAAATCGCCTGTATGCGGGCAATGAGCTCCCAGGGGTTAAAAGGCTTCACCATATAATCATCAGCTCCCAGTTCAAGGCCGGTTATCTTGTCCATGTCTTCACCCTTGGCGGTGAGCATGATGATCGGTACATCATAGGCGAGGCGTGCTTTTCTCGTAACGTCAAAACCAGTCATATCAGGCATCATGACATCGAGAACTATGAGATCAGGCTTCTTCTCATTCAGGCACTTGAGGGCCTCTTCTCCACAGTAAGCCTTGATTACATCATATCCGGCTCTTTTCAGGTTGATCTCTATAAATTCAACTATTGCCTCTTCATCATCTACAACGAGAATTGTCTTGGCCACCCTGCATAGCCCCCCTCTCTGTCCGTCAGTATATCTATTTTTCCCTGCACCTGTAAATTCTCCTCTTGTCATTATGAGCGTTATCTGAAGCTCGAGATTTCATCTCCTCTCGTTGGAGTTTTCTGCACTTACAGTCCTATGCTGAAATGCTATCAGCCCCCGCGGAGGTATAACAGGTTGACATAACGACAGTCCCTTTGTGAAATAGAAGAGTGCGAAGCGTGTCGGAAGGTTCTTACAGGTGCAGAGGCATAGACTGGTCAAATGGGCCTTGGTGTCAGTGAAGGGGATATCTGTGGCTTTTTAACACTGAGCGGCTGCTGCCCCTGTCCGGCGTTTCTGATTGAAGGCGCGTAATTGACCTTGTTTCTGCCACCGTCCTTCGATCTGTATAGTGCGGCATCTGCGGCTGCCACGAGATCAATTTTATTGGTGGCGTCTTCCGGAAAATTGGCTACGCCTATACTGGACGTTATCTTCACAGGGTATGTGTGGAATCGATACTGGAAAGCTTCTCTAATCCGCTCTGCAGTTCTTATTGAGTTTTCCTTGTCAGATTCCTTGAGGATAACTGCAAATTCATCGCCTCCATAGCGGCATACAAGATCGCTGTCTCTGGTGTAGCTCTTGATGAGTGCTGATATCTCTTTGAGGATCTTGTCGCCTTCAGGATGGCCCAGCGTGTCGTTGTACTTCTTAAAATGATCTGTATCGATCATAACCAGTGAGAATGATTTCATCGTCCTCTCATATTCCTTGCAGGCCTCTATAATACGTTCCTGGAAGTATCGGTGCGTGTACAGGCCGGTCAGGCCATCGGTGATTGCCATTGAGAGAGTCTGCTCATAGAGCTCAGCGTTCTTGATAGCCATTGCAGTCTGGTTCGTAACCGTGGATACCAGCTCAATGCTGTCTTCGGTATAGAAGTGCGGCTGTGCAGCTCCTACGTAAAAGGCTCCCATAACGGCATTTTCCACTACCATTGGAACAATGATGGCAGATCTTTCATATTCAACCACATTGGGAAGCCTGGATTCTCTGGTGTCTTCCAGGAACAGCGGCTTTTTCTGGGAAATGACCCACCCCAGAACGCCTTCAGACATCTTAATGGTAATATTTTTGAACAGCTCCACATAAGGGCTGATGACTCGCTTGGGAACAAGCTCCATCTCGTTGGAGTCCTTCTTGACAAAGAATATGATGAAGCTCTGATAGTCAATAATCTGCTTCATATGCTCTGCGATAGTGTTAAGCATGTCATCTAACTTAAGGCTGCTGCCGAGTGATTTACTGAGATCGTTGAGTGCAGATAGCTGGCGTACTGATTTGGAAAGTTTCTCGTTAAAACTCTTCATCATTGTGAGAGACTGTTCCTTATCTTCGTAAAGAAGTGCTGATTCTATGGCAATAGCCGCAGAGTTTCCGAGTATAGACAGTATGTTCAGGTGATCCTCATTGTAGGTTGCCTGTTTGGTGGTGCCTACATATATAACGCCGATAATTCTCTCTTTTATAATGAGAGGCACGCACATGATGCATTTTTCGTCTTTGAAGATTCTCTGCTCGTTTACTGTCTGCATATCAGGCACAAGCAGGGGTTTTCTGTTCTGAACGACCAGATTGACAATGGTCTCTTCGAGCTGAAGCAGCGGTGAAAGAGCAAGGAGCTCCTTGTAAGGGGTGATGAACTTTGCAGGAGTCAGGTTCCCCTTGTCCAGCAGGAAGATTACGCAGCTCTGATAAACTATCAATTTCCTGATCATGGATATGATGATCTCGAGGGCTCCGTCCAGGTTTGTGCTCGCACCGAGCGCTTTACCCATTTCATAAACGATGGAGAGCTCGTCTACTTTCTTCTGAAGGTCTTCGGTGATCTGTTCATTCTTTGATTTGAACTCGATCAGGTCGTTCTGGGCATTTTTAAGTGCTATTTCAAGCTCTTCCTGGTTCAGTATCACTACTTCCTGAATCGAAAACTTCAGGGCAAAACCCAGTGCCACATATGGGAAGGCCAGCAGAAGCAGAGACCATGGCGAGTAAATGTAAAGGAGGCATATCAGCGCGCCCAGCGGGAAAAGCATGGCATTGAAGTAGCGTATTTTGAGCTTCAGCGTATTCCAGGTTTTCTGGAACATCTCGCTGAGCAGTCCAGCAGCAGTGGTGGCGATGACGCTGTCTATGAGCCAGTGAACTCCCAGTGCCAGCAGTGTAAATCCCAGAAATGAAACTGTGAATATATCCAGCTGATTGTTGATAATCTGAGGTTTTGAGCAGACGTGGTAAAAGCTGAAGGCATATCCCGAGCCTATAACCATCGCCAGGTTTGAGGAAAAATCGCTCAGACGGTGCCAGAAAGGCTGCTTGTTGCGAATCAGTGTCCTGGCCAGCAGTGCAAAGATTGCCACTATGATCGCTACCTTATAGCCCAGAAGAGGGTGAACCATACAGGCAAAGTACACAGAAAAAGCAAGACTGGCATAACCGAAATTGGGGATTTCTGAAGCGCACAGCTCCAGGACTATCGCAATAAGGCCAAAGATTATGATTCCGCTGGTTCTTGCATCTGAAGGCTCATAGTCCTTGAGAATCAAGACAGCAGCTATTGTGACCAGTCCGGTGAGTATAGCCGTGTACTGCTTTGCCTGTTGTGAAGTCTTATCCAATCACACACCGCCCATTGAAGGTTTGTTTTTCATCTGTTTCCTGAGCGAGGAGGTCAATAATACTTTTCTCCTTTGTATATCTATTCCTCCTTCTTCATTATCGAATTTTACAAATTGATACTCTCTTCTTTTCATTTGTATTTATCAGTTGTTTCTCCTTATAATCCGGTAAAATCCATCTAAGTGAAAGCTTTTTATCAGGGTGGTATAAAAAATATTACTATGAAAAACCTTCCTCTGGAAGGAAAGGATGGAAGCTGAATTGAGCAAGTATTACACACTTTTCTCCTGAAAGAAAAATAGCACCGGCGTGGTACATCTCCGATTCTCCGTTCTCAAAGCCCTGTCTGACAGGATTATTTCTATTTAATCATTACCTCTGAGAAGACTTCACATAAATTCTACCACAAATTATTATAATAATCAATTATATGAGTTAACTTTCCACATTTGGATAGCATAAACTGGTTGAACAGTCTGGAAGTTGAATGCTCTTCCATATTTATAACGACCCATGGTAAGGGAGGAGTTTTTACAGGCGGGAAGAATTCTGAACTTTCGTTGCGGTGAATGAAGATGATTGTCATATCAGTATGAAACGGTTAGGAGAAGCAGCAATGAAGCGTTACAGATTGATCGACTGTATCAGAAGAAAAATGACTCTCATTGTAAGCATACCTGAGAATGATCCGGAGACGGCGAAGGCAGTACAGGAGGCAGGTGCAGATGCCATAAAAGTTCATCTGAACTGTCATCACCGTGCTTCCGGAACCCATTTCGGCAGTTGGAATGAGGAGAAGGCGGCAATACAGGATATTCCCGCTCTGCTGGATATTCCTGCAGGTATAGTGCCCGGTGCTGAGACAGTAGCTTCTCTCTCTGAAATGAAGGAAATAGCGGACCTCGGATTTGATTTTCTGGATATATTCGCTCATCACATGCCTGTCTCATATCTTGGGATTGCAGAGCTTACAAAGGTCATTGCCACTGATTACCGCTTCACTCTTCTGCATGTACCGGAACTGGAAAAACTTGGTTTGGAGATCATCGAAGCTTCGATAATTGAGCCTGAAGGCTATGGGCAGGCGCTGTCCATGAGAGATCTTGTACACTATAGCACTCTTGTGCAAAACACATCCTGCCCGGTCTTCATTCCCACGCAGAGGAAGATCGCCCCTTCTGATATACCTTACCTTCACAGGCTTGGAGCAGGAGGAATTGCAATAGGTGCTGTTGTTACTGGAAAACAAAGGGATGAGATAGTCAGGGTGACAGGAGAGTTCAGGGCTGCCATTGATGCTCTGTCATTACTTGAGGTGGGTAAATAACGTGAAGACATCACTTGATATAGAGCTTGACAGACAGATATTTCGTCCGGGCGAAGAGATTAACGGCACTATCCGGCTTAACACTGACAGGAAACTGGTATACAGGGAGATGAGTGTTTCATTTCAGGGAGAAGAAATTCTGGGGACACACAGCTTTCTGCGAACCAAGATACTGCCCTTCATAAATGAGAAGGCAACCTTTCTTCCCGGCCATGATAAGAATGAACCTCACCAATCACACCACGATCAGAGCAGTTTTGAAACGGAATCAGTTTCATTCCCAATTTCCTTCAGAATTCCGAGAGATGCGCCGCCATCATTTTCGAGTGATGCATTCATGTGCATATACTGCATCAAGGGGAGAATAGCACTTCCCTGGGCTTTTGATTTGATCGAAAAGATTCATATAACAGTTGTGCCTTATATGAACGGTCAGATAGAGGATGAGCTGCCTGTTCTTTCTCATGAAGAAGACAATATGAAGATTCGGATTGAGCTGGACAAAGGTTCCATGCTGGCCGGTGATACAATGACAGGCACTTTTTTCATGGAGCATATCTCTGAGGAAGCGCCCAGGCTTGTGAGCTTTCAACTGAAGGCACAGGAACACTCTCTGGAGGAAGATTTCCCACTCCTGCGCACGATGTGGAGTATACAGAAGGAAGTCCCCCTGACAGATGTGGATACAGGTTATACTATGGCAAAATTCGAGTTTCCTGTTCCTGAGGATGCACCTTTTTCATATAAATGGCACGGTTTCGAGGTTGTCTGGAGCTTCTGTGCCACCATTCACACTTTTGACGGCCGTGAGCTCGAGCTCAATAAGGCTTTTGAAGTGAAGAGGATCATATGATTCGGCAATACGCATGTTTTGCGCTGCAGATCGTGTTCTGGATTATGAATCTGAGGATTTGCGATGAAGGTTCTTTACGTACCGATTGACAATCGTCCATGCACAATGGTATTTCCTGCCCATCTCGCACAGATAGCAGGTCTGTCGCTCATTATGCCTCCCAGGGAGCTGCTTGGCGAGTACCGAACGCCTGGAGATCCGGCAAGAGTTCTGTCATGGCTCAGCGACATGTCCAGAAATATCGACGCAGCTGTTCTTTCAGTCGATATGCTGATATATGGCGGCCTTATTGCCTCCAGGAGCGATATCGTGGACGAGCGGGAAGTCTCGAAAAATGTTCAGGCTCTGGAAGCCTGGCTCAGAAAGAGAGAAATTCCCTCCATATACGCTTTTAGTGTGATTATGAGGAGTATGCCCACATACACATCGCCTGAGGTGGAGAAGGCTTCTTCCCAGTTCATCAGAATCCTGAACAGACTGTATGAGGTTTCAGAGAAGACTCCCCATGCGCTGCCGACACATATAGAGCAGGCCAAGAAACAGATGAAGGGCGGCATATCACCATCGTACTTTTCCATCAGACAGCGAAATCATCGGATCAACCAGCAGGCTGTAAAATGGAGGAAGGAAAAGCTGCTGGATTTTCTGATCCTGGGTCTCGACGATGTAGTGACCAAAGGTCTCAACATCTATGAAAAGAAGATACTCGAAACCATACTTGCCAGGGATTCTCTCACATCTGTTCATATTTATCCTGGCACGGATGAGATTGCGATGATCCTTCTGGCTCGTCTGGTCTGCGAGAGATATGGTCAGTTTCCTTCTTTCTCAGTCCTGTATTCATCGAATGAAGGCAGGAAGGCTGTTCCGCTCTATGAAGACAGGAGTGTGGAAGATCTGGTAAAGACCTATCTTTCAGTTTTAAAAGGGAAAATAAATGTATCTGAAAGTGACAGTGATATTTCGCTCTATGTTCATCTTTTTTCCAGAGGCCAGAGGGAGGCAGGATGGCAGCGTGTCAAAAAAACCGGCCGTGCTCAGATTTCTTCTTTTGTGGGCCGTATCAGGAAGTCTCTTGATGCAGGCAGACTTGCAGCTGTTGCTGATATTGCATATGCGAACGGTGCAGATATTGCACTGGCCGAGATGATCACTGACAGTCTGAAGATACCGAATCTTACTGCCTATGCAGCCTGGAATACAGCCGGGAATACACTTGGAACAGTCATTGCTCAGTCCACACTGCGATGGATTGCCCTAACTTATCACCACAGACTGGAAGAGCCAGTTCTTGCAGAAAAAGCACAGCACAGCTTTACCTTTTCGCGCTTTCTTGACGACTGGATCTATCAGTCAGATCTTCGCGACAAAGTCAGAAGTCTCTGCGCTAGAGAGAAGATATCTGTCTTTCACCTGGACGAGTCTCGCTCCAGGATCGAGCATCTCATCGACAGTATGCTGACTTCAAGGGGAGAAGAGCTTTTCAGAAAATCCTTTGCAGGCAGCTATCTTCTTCCACCCATATCCTCAAAAGGAGCCCACATCTCCATTCAGGAGCCTCTAACCTGCCAGGTGAGTCTTCCCTGGCCCAGGATATTCGAAGTTGATGTATTCTGTGATTTCACGCTTCAGCAGAGGAGCCTCAAAACACGCGTCCCCCTTTATTAAAGGCATCCCAATCTCTCAGGGAGATATCCGGAGAGAGCTCGGAAAGAGAGCATCGGTTAAGCCATATATTGCAAGGTTAATCAGGATTGTTCCCGATACGCTGAAAGGTTCCGTGGAGGTTGTGTTTTCTGAGCGTGAAGACGATCTCCCGGAAAAAATCATCTGTGTGGGGAGAAAATGTAGCAAACCGGTGGGAAAAGATGCGGGGCACTTCACCGTTAATCTGTCGAACCGTTATAGGGGTATTGAATATCTCTGTGATCTTTTCTCTCAGAGCGCCGTCATGGCAGGAAATAAGCGTCTCTCCCCTGACCAGCTTGACTTCAGCCAGCGCGGACTCGGATGGGACCAGCCCTTTCGGTGTTTTCAGAAGAGGATAGATGTAGAGCTTCATAATAATTCTATTCCCTGTGCGGTTCCAGTGATACTGAGCTGTAACTCCTGTTTATCTCTCTGAAAAGATACTCCACATACAGAAACATGGATCGGTCGCTGTCGTAGAGCTCTTCTCTGCAGCAGAGCCAGTTCTCTCTCTTCTCTTCGTTGAGATACGATTCCACAGCCTGGGCGAAGTAGTGAACAGGGCTCAGGCTCGAAAAACGATCTACAAACTGGTGGCCGGGCTCACCTTCAAGACAGGATTTGTAATTGCTCAGCACTGCTGCAGATTTCAGTGAGGCAAAATCATCCTTCCCAAGGGCATTGTCAAAGGCGATTGCAAAATAAAAGCGCGGAGTGATGAAAGGCACGTCACCTGAATCAATATGTTCTTCTGCAAACACGCACAGCTTCAGCTCGGGAATATATGCATCTCTGCATGTGTCGGGGTGACTGTTGAAAAGTTGAGGAGGTACGAATGCTGAAAGGTTCTGATCTCTGGAAAGCACCAGGATCCTTGAGCCGAAATGGTGGAAGAGCTTCATGACCTTTCCTCCGAATGGGGTGAGAAGCTCGCTTATCTTATATCTAGTCTCCTCACTGACAGGTGCAGCCATAATGTCATCAAGAAGCTGAGAAATTCTGATCTCTTCGTCGCTTTCATCTGACGGAAGATCGAGAGATTCATAGCTCGGCGCTTCACATTGCTCCTCTTCTTCCATGACATCACGTTTTTGAGGATCGGCTATTATGAATTCGTCATCCCAGGCCAGCAGTGATGAATGTGATGAGGAGCGGCCTGAAGCTTCACCGGTGTTGCTTTTCCCTGCATCCTTATCATTGACGGAAGATGCAGAGTTGCTCTTCGAAGATGAAGATGCCTTTTGCTGTCTGGTGACTTCTATTGTTTCTCTCTTATCTATTGAGGCGTCCTGTTTTGATACCAGACAGTCTTCTCTGGCGGTCATTCTCTGGGATGGACTTTTTTCTTCCTGTGGTGAATCGATGTTTTCCTGCTGTCCCGGCTCATATTCGGCAATCCGATGGGTCTCCTGTGGCTGTATATGTTGCACTTCGGGCCTCATTGATTCATCAGGAGCTTTTTTCCGGAAGCTTTCGGTCTGAACATGAGTTGAGGCTTTGTTTTCTCCTTCAGGCCCATTCTTTTTCTGCTCGTCCTCGGCAGAATCATCCTGTCTGAAAAAAGAGGGCGATCGCCTTCCTCTGAACTGATCAGGGTCCATATCGCCCATCATATCATCACTCATAAATTCTGTTTCTGTTGAAAGATCGGCGCTGTCGACAGGTGTCATCTTTGAGGCTTTGAGTTTTTTACCCTCTTTCTGCTGAGCTCTCTGTATCTGGTCGCTCATGCGCGTCGCATTGTCAGTGAATTGTCTGAGACTCGGATTCGCATCGAAAAAGACAGATTCCACTTGAGACATCCTTTCTGATACAGGGTTGATCAATGTCTCCGATTCCATACAGACACAGTAACTGAGATATCGCTCCGGCTTCAGGCGATGTGGATGCATTTCTGCGGTACTATTATTATAGCATTTTTATGGCCGATTGGCACAGGGAATCAGATGTTTTTCAACAGTTCCTTAAGTTCGTCATTAATATAACGCACTTCAAAGATACCGATACTTCGAGCTCCCTGCTGATACAATGATTCGAGCTCTTCCATTACTCTCGTGCCTGATTTAATAACTGCAGTTCCCTCTTCGTTGATAATGATTCCGGGTATGACGTATTTATTGAGGCAGCGGCGCTGAATGGCGGCGTAACAGTCACCGGCCTTGGAGGCAGGTTGTTTGCCGGAGAGATAGATCATAGGCACAAACTCATCGACATACTGGGTGAGATCGTCATAGCGCACATCTATCCCGTATACTGTGAAACCGCCGGGTACGCCAAGAATCGGTGCAGTGGCTGAGATACGGTAGCCAGGGGGGTAATTGTAGGATCTTCTTGCTAGAACTTCAAAAAAGTCTCTTGTCTTTCTGGAGCGCCATTTAAGCCAGTCGGGATCCGTGGCATCGATGGTTCGGGCATTTTTATTATATTGCCTGTTGAACTCTGAGACACAGTAAGGGCAATAGCAGGCTGTGCATTCATAGTCAATATGAATTTCGTCCACATCAGCCTCGTCCGCTTTTCTCAGAAGAAGACCTGCAATGTATTCGTGATTTGCCGGATTGTTTGGGCATATCTGGTAGTGATAGTATTTATTTTCAGTATATTTACCGTTCTGATCGCATTTGCGGAGCTCAGGATGTCTTTCCCAGTAAGGTTTCTGATATGTGTCCTTGAACACAAGTGTTCCAAGACTGACTGCGATTCCGCGTGCATGGCAGCGCTTCACAATAGACTTCAGTACCGGAAAATAGCCCTGTTCGTTTACCGATGAATGGAGGAGCACTATCTTTCCGAAGCCGCAGTCGGCAATTTTCTGGAGCATTGCCGTATCGACATCCTTTATCTGGTTGCCCAGTTGAATCCACAACACTTTTTCCTTAAACTTCATTGTGTCATGGCTGTAGACCGGAGAGCACAATGCTGTCAGAAGCAGGAAAACCATTACGCAGGCTGTCACTGTAATTTTTTTCATCTTTTCCCTCTCATTTCTTGTCAGTGGATGAGTTTTCAGTGGGAATCGTTCAACAGTAACAGCAACTTTCCTTCTGTTTCAATCTAGAATCGAGATGATGAAATATTGCCTGCTCCCGGAGGGTCTTCGTAATATTTCCACGAAATTCTGGATAATAACGATACATAAAAGTGATGGATGGCATTCCGGAGTTTTCATCATTTATTTTAGATAATAGTTCTAAATCGCTAGTTTGCAACGATGCTATAGAGATATCGAGATATTGGAAAGGAAAAATATTGTAATGCAACCACTTGTAATTTTTGACTGGGATGGAGTAATTACTGATTCCTGTGCCAGTTTTTACGACCACTACAGAATTACGGCAAAGCATTTTGGAAAGGTCTTTCCCATAAAATCAGTTCAGCATTTCAGAGAGTGGTATGATTCTGCATGGGAAAACAACTTCATCAATCTAGGCTTCACTCGTGAGGAACTGCCACAGGCTGTTCAATTCGAATCTTCAATCATAGACTATGATAAGATTACTCTATTCAAGGGAGTTGAAGAGACACTGATTTCCCTGTCCCGGTCAAATGTGCTGGCAATAGCCTCAACAACTTATGCATCCCGCATAAGAAAAAAGCTCGAGCGAGAGGGATTGATAGAGCTTTTTGCCTTCATATCCGGCGGTGAAGAGGGAGGAAGCGAGAAGACGACAAAGATAGCCCGTGTGCTCGATAATCTTCACTATAATGCTGCATCAGCTGTGATGGTGGGAGATACAGTGATGGATATTGTATCATCGCGCACACTGGGAATAACGAACATTGCGGTGACTTATGGATGGAATACCAGGGAGAGACTTGCCAGGGCAGAACCTGACTTCATGGTAGATCATCACTCATCAATTCCATCACTGATTACCAATATCTTTGGATAGAGGGAGGAACTGATATTCCTCTGTGAAGCAGGGTTTTTTGAAGAACTTTTGGATTTGAAAGGAGATTCTCCTTTCATCTAAGAACTAGTTATACAGAAGAGCATAACAGACGACATTATTATGATTTTACAATTGCTCAGCAGATCTGAGCTCCTGAGTGCAGGGATCGTGAAATCTGCAATGTGCGTAAGTATATGTGCATCAATACATATATAGAAAGCCGGTGAATGGAATGAGAAAAAAGGTATATGTGGGGAATCTCCCTTATGAATTGACAGAAGGCCATATTGAAGAGCTGTTTAGCGGCATCGGCAATGTAACTGAGGTAAAGCTGGCCAAAGACCCTACAACGGGCGGCTCCAAAGGCTTCGCCTTCGTAGAGTTTTCCAGTGAGGCGGAAGCAAGTGAAGCCATATCGAAGTTCAATAACTATGAATTTGCTTCAAAGAAGCTGAAGGTTGACTATGCCAAGGAGAGAAAGAAAACAACGCGGTAGTGGAAGTCTCCGGATAAACAGCGTGAAACCTGAAACAGGTGTAAGTGATGCCTTGATTTGAAAGGAGAAACCAGATGGCGGAAGCAATAACCTTACGGAATATTTTTAATCCAGACCAGATTATTATTTACCGTTCCAGAACAGAAATAAGGAATAAGGCGCAGGATACTGAAAAGAGCAGCGAGATCGGCACAAGGAATGCAGCCTGGGAAGTGGATATCGTCCAGAGAGTGCTGGCTCTTGAAGGAGTGGACAAGGCCCACATCCTTTACCACAGCGTACCTGTTTCAATTCCAGTTGAGGCTCAGATGATGGGAGTGCTGAACAGGAAACAGGTCATCTATGTGCTGATGGATACAAAAGGGAAAGTGCTGGAGGCATCTGGACTGGGATTCCAGGGAATTGTTAATTTTCCGCCGGATTCTCTCAATGAAGGGGATCACTGGGTGGAAACAAGTGATGTCGATCTTCCCGGTCTGCCTCAGCCTGCCAGGCATTCACGTACTTTTACACTGAAAGGCTTTGAGAAGATAAAGGATCGCGATTGTGCTAAGATAACAGTTACTTCAGAGGAGACGCATATGGAGTTGGATGCTCCGGACAAGTCAGGGAAGATCCAGTACCGCATCAGAACATCAGGAGAGTTTCTGTTTGCCTATAAGGAAGGCTATCTGGTTAAATCCACGGTGGATACTCACTTTACCTCTGGTTTTGGAGCTACAGTGATGGAAGGCAACAACCGCTTTTCACAGGAACTGGTGGAAGTAAAGGCACAGGTTCCGGTATAACAATTCTGTCTTTCCACCTCTTTTTCAGGCTGCGCGCTATCCTTCTTTTACTCCGATCTTCTGAAGCTCGGAGACTTTGATCTTTTTCAGGTTTATCTTCTGCTTCTTTTTAAGGCGCATATCAAGTGAGGTGTCTTTGAAAAATTCGATGAGATCTCTGAAGCGAAGTATTGAGGAATCGATATCATAGAAGAGCTTCTGCTCATCGCTGTATTTAACCATTCCACGCTCTTCCGCTTTTTTCAGAAATTCATCACTGTGAAGATAGTCATTGAAGATCTTTACAATTTTTTTATCCCACTGTGTGATTGTCGGGTCTTCCAGAATATTAATGGCCTCCTCTACAAAGAAGGCTTTGCGGTACGGGCGATCGCTTGTCATGGCGTCAAATGCATCGGCAATGGCGAGTATTTTGGAGCCCAGTGGGATTTCGTCATCTTTGAGTCCGTACATATATCCTTTTCCATCGAGTGTCTCGTGATGATAACGTGCTATTATACGGGCCTCATCCATGTGGTGAAGGTTTTCAAATATCTCATCGGTCAGAGGTACATGCTTTCGGATCAGCTCCTTCTCCTCCCATGAGAGTCCTCCCGGTTTCTTCAGCACATTGTCGCCTACGCCGATCTTTCCAATATCGTGCAGTATGGCTGCTGTCTCAACGCTCTCTACCTCTCGTGCATTCATACCGACTTTTCTGGCCAGTGCTGATGAGTAGAACATGACCCGCTCAACATGTCCTGCCGTATACTCGTCTCTGACTTCGAGCGCTTTGTTGAGTGATTGTATGAAGTTGATCATGAGCCTCCGCTCGCGCTCCCACATATGAGAAAGGTTTATTACAGTCGCAAGGAGCATGCTGAGATACTCAAGTCTCTTGAGGTCACGGGGCTTATAATAGTTATATTCCTTTTTCGCAAGATGGATATTTGCCATGACTTTGCCCTCGACAACAAGCACATAGTTCATCCATGACCCGTGTCCCAGGTACTCTGAAAGCTTCTGCGCCTCAGGAGGCTCTTCCCTTGTGTCGCTCACAAGGCTGGATTTTTTGTTGTCCAGAACATAACGCGCAGTCTGAAGAAGTATCCCTGAGTTTTCCAGGGTATTCCACTGCTCTTCTGAATAGCCCCTGGAGAGGCGCAGCTTAACAGCAGCATCTTCAGTGAGCTCCATGATATTGATGTCGAAATTTTCACGGAATATGGTTATCTCTGCCCTGTCTGCTCCAAAGACGTTGACCATGAAATCCAGAATTTCTTCGGCAGTATCTCGCAGATCACAGTGAGGAGTGTTGATGCGTTTAAGAATTCTATGGTAATTTTTTTCAAGGTTCTTGCTCACGGCACGTCCCTCAATTCTTTTTTTATATTGCCGTATCGGTTTCTTTTGCTTTTTCTTCATAAAATCTCTGCGCCACTCTCAGCACACTCATAAACAGATCGAAACGTGGAAAGAGCAAGCTGCTGAAAGTAACACTTCTTCCATATTTATCTGTGATTATTGTCCAGCGGAAATGTTTCCTGTTCTTTCTTATTTCTCTTATCTTTTCGATTTCCTGCCATCCGATAGATCTGATACTGTCACCCTTACCCACCATCAGCACGTCTGGTGTGATTATGATAAAACGGGTTATATTGTGATTTTTAATCATTATCGGAAGTATCAGTGCCAGGAATGCAGAGATAAAGTAGAAGGTGAAGATATTATTGTGGAGCACCAGAAGGTTGTAAAGTCCGGCCAGGCAGAGCACCATTGCAGCGGTGACAAATATATAATAGATGATATAGAAATCTTTTGTTGTACCTGCCTGAAAGCGCTTTCTCTTTCTGGCAGCTTCCATGATGGCCTGTTCTTCATTTCCGGAACCTGTGATGTCACTGCTGAAAGCTTCATCGACGCGCTCCAGGGCATCAGTCACTTCACTGCTGTCAATCTGGAAAGTTTTATTCTTCCTGCTTTTGTCAGGATTGAAGTTGGACAGCTCATTCGACTCTGAAGCGTCAAGCCAGTCATTGCTGTTAATCTCATATGTTATTTTCTTTCTGCTTTTTTCAGGTCCTTTATCAGATGGTTCATCCGCCTCTTTCTTCACCATCGTGATTCTCCTTGATTATTAGTCATTGCGGTGTGTGCTGCTGCGACTAATTGTAAAGCGTTGCATTTGTACTATAACACATCTTTTATCTCAACACAATGTGTCTTCACAGATTATTGAAAATTTGCAAAAATCCCTTTATCAGACATCCAGACCGTCTCGGCAGATGGAATAGTATTAACAGATATCAGATGGAAATAGAGCTCAATCTGAAGAGAGGCAGTCAGGATCCATCAATATCGGTAAGATGAAGGTGTAAGGTTCTGGCAGTAGCGGCAATCCCAGGCCTTATTATTCGTGAAATATTCCTCAGGCAAGCCAGGTATCCCGTCATCAAAACGCTTGATGGTGTTTTCAAAGAGGAAGGTTCCGGGCCGGACGGCATTGAATAGGAATGGGGCGATTCATCTTCTGCCTGAAGGGGTGCTGTCATGGAAATGAAGCGGGAAATATTCTCTATTCTGCTGATCTTTTTTTTCATCTGCAGTGCATTATCTCCGCTTGTGGCCGACCCGACTCCTCCTCCTCCTCCTGAAAACCCTGCTTTCCCACAGGTGATTTTCAAGAAGGAGGTCATCGGTAAGTATATCAGGCGTACAGGTGCTGTATACATCCCTTTGACACTTCTTGCGGAAAAAATGGGGATTAAATACAAGATTAACGAAAAAAGCCTTATAATATACGGAAAATCTCATGAGGCAACGCTGCTGAAAAAGGATAATGTTGATTATATCAGGATGGATGATGCCGGAAGGATTCTGAAGATATCAATCAACTATGATGAGAACCAAAAGAAAGTGTTTATTGTGCCTTCTGACTTGAAACAGCCGCGTTTCTCTCCGCAGAGATCCGACGATTGACCAGCGATGTGATCTCTTCGACCTTGGCATCACTGATCTTCAGGCGTGAGAGCTGAATCTTGATTATCGACCCTCCAAAGGTGTTCAGTGTCAGATAGACAGGGCGCTGGAAGAAATACTCCGTCTCTGCTTCTTTGAGCTCACACCATGGGAGGAATGAATCGCTGATATAGACACCTTTTTCTGTAACTATGACATTGCTGAATTGAGCGACTCGAAATATGCTTACAGTAGCAACAAAAATTGATGTGAAAATAAAGACGATAACTGCAATGAAATCAATCTGTGCTTCAGGTGTGCTGTCTTTCCAGAAGTGGATTATTCTGCCTGTCAGAACAGCAAGTCTGCCATTTTGATGCAGAATGAAGGCTGAAAGGATGATGAAAAAAAGAGTTACTGTCGCAATCAACAGGTACTGTGTCCGGATTCGCCTCTCCATGTCTGTGGTGAAGAATATCTGCTGTGATGCAATCTCTTTCTTTAACGCTTCCCGATTACTCTCATTATCATGTTCAAATCTGTAAAGGCCATAGATAAGGTAGATGGAAAGCACAATAATGGCTGTTCCTATAAGCTCCTGTGCCCAGAATACGAGTACTGTGAGAATCACACCGATACACAGCCATTTTGCAGCTGGGACAATCACTTCCCTCGTGATATGCAGTAGAGTCTCCTCTTCCTCCACAGAGCAGTCATCCCGTTGTACTCTGTCCAGGATGTCGCGAAAAGAGGGACGGTCAGGTTTGACAACTGCAATGAGGAAATGGAGAATTCTTTTAACGGATGTATTTAACCGATGCCTCATCAGTGAAAGCCTCTGTTTATCGGTCCTGATCGGTATTATCACCGCAACTGCAGCAGTATGTGGTTATATATTGAATTTTCTCCTGTTGAGTATTCTGTTGAACCATAATTTCATCTGGGATTTCTGAGGTTTTTCTTCTCTCTGTCCTGTCAGTTCGCTTAGTATGTGCTCTACAGATTTATAGCGCCTGCGCCGCTCATAATCTGTTGCTCTGTAAATAATCATCTCCAGTTCCGGGCTGATGGAGGAGTTGATCTCGCGGACCAGCGGAAGCCTGCTTTTAAAAGAGTCTGGCACCATGCCGGTTGCCAGCTGATGGAGAACTGCACCAAGTGAGTATATATCGGTCTTCACATCGATCTCTGACTGTACTCCGCACTGCTCCGGAGGAGCATAACCAACGGTACCCCGATAAGGCAGATCTTCGGATCTTCTTGCCAGTATTTTCCCAAGCCCATAGTCGGTCAGCTCCAGAGCTCCTTTGGGAGTGATGATTATATTGGAAGGAAAGAGGTCGGCAAAGTAGATAGGGGGCTTCTTCTTATGGAGATAGTTCAGAGCGCTGGCAATCATTATTCCTATATCAATGATATCGTTTTCACTGAAAGGCTCTTTTTTTATATCGATGATCTCCTGAAGGCGCCGACCCGGAACGAAATCCATGACAATATATTCATGGCCATCTTCAAAGAAGAAGTCCTTTATATTCGCAAGATAGGGGTAATATATGTCCATATAGCCGACAATTATCTTTTCAAAGTATCTGAGTGCCTTTCTGAGGCTTTCTTTTGTCTCATATTCGATGTTCACTTCCTTGATGGCATATTCCTCTACACCGGTCTCGAGATCGGTGGCAAGATAGACTGTGCTGTAATCGAGCTCTTCCAGAACCTTTTTAATCTGGTAGTAACCCTGCAAAACCCAAATCTTTCTCTGTAAGTTCTTCATAATTGTTGTACCTCAAACTGATATTTGCATCTCTATTCTCTGTAAAGTCTCCTGATCTGATCTTTATAACGCCTGTGGTGGGGGCTGAAGCGCAGAGCCCTTTCATAAGATTTTCCCGCACCTGTTTTATTTCCTTCTTTCTGCTCTATAAGGCCAAGCAGAAAGAAGGCCTCGGCAAAGGACGAGCGCTTTTTCAGTGCAACACTGATATGGGCTCTCGCCTGATTGTGATCCTCCTGCAAATAGAGAAGGAAAGGTAGAGCCAGCATGGCATTACCGACATCTATGGCTTTATCTGCTGCCATTTTGAGCTTTTTCTGCATCCTTTCTGTTTTTCCCATCAGCCAGAGTATTGTGGATTCAAAATACAGAAGCTCAGCCTGCAGATATCGATCACCGCAGTGTCTGCCTATCTGCGCGCAGGATGACAGCGCTTCCTGAAAGCATCCTTCCTCCATCAGTGCCGTTGCGTTGCACAGTGAAGCATCATAACCTTCTCGGAGATACTGGTCCAGCTCTGCATAAAGTTCTCTTGCTTCATTCCAGTTCCCCAGCTCTATCTGGAAAGTGAGAGAATACAGCAGACAGGGTTTCGGCGGCGCATACGCCAGTGCCTGTCTCATGGCTCTTTCGCCGGCCTGCCGGTTTCCCTTCAGGAAGGCCAGTCTTCCCAGCTTCATATAGAGCTCCGGATTTTTTGGACAGAGATGGAGACCTTCCATAATTACATCTTCAGCCTTCCTGAGCTTTCCCTGCCGGAAATAAAGCTCCGAGAGCAGCGCAGAGAGACCGGAAAGACGGGGATTTTTTCTTTTACAGTGCATCAGCAGTTTAAGTGCCCTGGAAAGCTCTCCTTTTTTCAGATAGAAAGAGGCAAGACTTTTCTGTGCCTGCAGATCATCGGTATGAGAGCGTAGAAAAGCGGTGCACTTTTCCTCGTAAAGCTCTTCCTTCCCTGTGATTAAAGAGAGCTCACCCAGAAAAGAATCCCGGTATACTTTTTCACCTCTTTCTCTGTATGCTTTTGCCACTTCTCCCTCTGCTTTTTTATAGTCATGTTTGAGAAAGGCGATGAGTGCAAGATATGAGTTTGATATCCACGACACTCTCTTTTCTCTGAGAAGTGCCTTAAACTTCTCCTCTGCGCTGTCGAGTTCATAGAAGGAGAGGGCTATGAGTGCCATTATTCCGCGTCCTGCAGTATCTTCAGGAATATGCTTCTCTATTGACTGAGCAAGAGCTCTCATTCTCTCAAACTCACTGCATTCATCGTAGAGCATGAAAAGCTCCAGATAGAAAGCACTGATCTGTGGGAAACGGGAGAGTCCCTCTGTCCATTCCCTCCTGGCGTCATCAATACGATCTGCTTTTCTGCAGGCCCGTCCGAGAATAAGCCATATATCGCTGCAGGAAGCAGTGCTGTCCCTGAGATTTTCCATCATTTCCAAGGCCTCTCGAACATTACCCGACTCCAGTGTGAGGGAGGCCACTTCGCATTGGAGCACTTCGTCGTTCTGCTTGACTGACAGAGCGTTTTTCAGACAGCTGAGGGCTTTTTTTCTATTCCCTTTTCTGGCAGAGATTCTTCCCAGCAGGAGCTGACCTTCCAGAGAAGTGCTGTCAGCTGAAAGTAGCTTTTCTGCTGTCTTCTGTGCTTCTTCAAGTCTGTCACTGTGAAGATAGACATTTCCTATTCCGTAAAGAAGCGTTGTGATCTTGCTGTCAAGAGAGAGCCCCTTCAGAAAGATCTTTTCGGCCTTGATGAGATCACCCTTTGAAAGAAATGCCCATCCCAGAGCTTCATGCGCAGCGATATTATGGGGATTGCAGCGTATTGAATCGGAAAGAGCGGCAATCCCTTCACTCTCGCGTCCGATTTCAAGGAGCAGGAGTCCTTTTGCATGGTGCGATGCAGATTCATTGTGAGAAATCAATATCATTCTGTCGTAAAGCTGCAGTGCTTCCTCGCTCTCGCCGTTTTCCTGATAGAGTCTGGCGCACAGCGAAAGCCATTGCGGATGAGTCGGCATGATGCTTAGTGCCTTGTTGAGGTGTTTAATGGCTCTCTCATAGTCGTTCTCTTCTGCACAGAGGATTCCCAGACTGGAATGATACTCAGCGTTGTTGAAGTCCAGTGAGAGCGCTTTCAGAAAGTGCTCTTCCGCAAGCTCAATTCTGCCTGTGATAAGGTAAATACACCCTAGTCGGTAGTATGCCCTGTCCATTTTACTGTCAATTTTCAGCACACGGTGAAGCTCCAGCTCTGCTTCTTGGCCCTTTCCGCGGTGATAGTATGTCATGGCCAGTCCGTAGCGGCTGAGAGAGTCTTTACTGTCAAGAGAAAGAGCTTTAAGAAAAGATTCCTCTGCATCATTGAACTGTTCCTGCTCGAGCTGGAGTCTTCCTTTAAGTCTCCAGGCACACGGATCATTGCTGAACAGCTTAATGGATCTGTTAACCGCCTTTTCGGCTGCATTGTAATTGCCTTCGAGTCCGTACATCTCCCCAATGAGGCAGTATGCCTGACGGTTAGCCGGGTTAAGCTCGAGAGCCGTGGAGAGTAATTGCCTGGGGAGCTTCTGTTCTCCTTCTGAAAAAAGCTTCCGTGCCCTTTCCACGAGAAAGCTGTCATAACCGGCGTGGCGGGCCATCGCTTCCTTCATATAATGCTGCGCCTCTGGAATGGAATCTGTCAACAGGCAGTGTTCTCCGAGAATATGCAGTGCAGGAAATGAAGAAGGGCTGCGGGCTATGCTCTCCTGAAGAAGTATCCCGCCCTTCTGTCTTTCTTCAGAGATGAGGTATGAGCCGCAGACAAGTGCGCGTCTTTCAATTTCATCGCGTAATGGCGCCACTTTATAGAAAACAGGATTCCTGAGACATTCTGATAGAAAGTGAGAATAACGGCCTTTAAACCATCGATGTGTATCGATGCTCAAAGGGTCCTGCGAGAGATCTCCGGTTTCAGCGGTTTTTCTGTCAATGAATGGAATAACTTTACACCCTATTTCATCGGATGCTATAACTGACAGCTCCGGATAGATCTGCCGGGTGAGCCGCTCCAGGAAATTACGAACTTCAGGAGGTGTTATGGCTGTTGGATTCTTTCTTTCCCTTATAATGGGATAGACGAATGAGGACAGCGCCTGGAGAATCTCCCGCCCCTCCTCTTCCAGCATTTTTGTTGTCATGCTCTCTTTCTGTCTTTGAAGAGAGCTGAGGCGCTGCTTCATCTCTTCAGTGAGATGAAAGGCTCCGCAGCTGTCCCATTGGAATGGCAGACCCTGTGATAAGATGAGTTTTTTCCTGACAGCTTCTGAATAACCGGGAATATCCGCATGCTCGCAGTTGAGCTCCTCCTCCAGAGCTCTGAGAAGATCCGGAGATGGAAATATGGAAAGCCTCATCCTGAGAATCTCTCGCAGGATGCTGCAGAGAATATCTTCCTTTGATGAGATTTTCTTTTTGATGACTGAGACAGCAGGATGGTCCAACCAGGCTCGATATGCTTTTTCATCAAAGAGATGATGTGCACATCTTGTAAGAGCCTGATACACGGCAAGGCAGATTAAATCAAGACCTTCATATACATATAGCGGTGAGATCTCTCTGGAAAGATCATCGGCGCTGTGAATTTTGCAGGGGAGGCCAGTAAGAGGCTCAAAAAGCTCCTCTCCCGGTACGTCTGTGAAACCTGGATAATCGCCAAGAATGAGAGACCCTTCGTGTGGAACATACCCCAGGTGCACTCTGTCAGAGTTTACGGAAACAGCATAAGAATAGTCATCAATGGAGCCGGAGTGAACAATATCTGTGAAAGGGGGGAGGTACCCCATCTCCATTATGGCCAATGAATGAAGCATTGAGAGTCTTTTCCTGCATTTCCTTCCAATCTCTGTAAGAGAGGTCAGATGCAGAAGCTTCCTGCCTGCAGTAAGTGTGATAGACGCCTCTGCTTTCATATGTCCTTAAATTCCTGTTCCAATCAAAGAATGGTATCAGTCTCCTCAATACTGAAGTGATTGAGGATGTCAAAAAGTGCAAAGAAGAGATATGGTCGAAGCAAGATTCTGTGTTTATAATGTTTGAGATTATGCATTGAATCTCTCTTCTATCATATTGTTCAACATCTGAGCTTATTTTCCTAGTCATGTCAAGGAGCATTACTGGCTGCCGAATCGAAAAGCGATCATACTATGTCCCACTGACTTTTCATACTGCTCATCAGTGATTTGGCCTGTTTTACTGAAATACTGTGAGAGGCATGATGCTATTGGAAGCAACTCTTTTCAGCTTGACTTTTAATATGAAATTGGCTATAATCGGGAAAACAGGGGGATGTAGCTCAGTTGGGAGAGCGCTTGAATCGCACTCAAGAGGTCAGGGGTTCGAATCCCCTCTTCTCCACTCAAAGAAAACCCATTGATTATAAGAATCCAGTGGGTTTTATTATTTTACCAATATACGCTCAAATACTCTCAAAATACCTTATCAATTTTCCTGATATACCCCATGTGAAGAAGCTGAAAGGTGAAGAGAATTCGTGGAGATATAGAAAAGGCGACTGGAGGTTCATCTTCGCTCTTGAGTACAAGATCGTGGATGATAAAAAAGTAAGTGTTGCCCTATAATGATTTTTGGAGGTTTACATAAATTTTGGACAATTTCAGTTTGATGTTTGGTTGACGGCCTTTTATCTGACTTTTTTAATGTAAGCGTCTTTATAACCTTTGGCGCCGGCATTTTTTACCATAGCAACAGCCGATTTTTTATCATTATATGCTCCGATTATTACTACGTGATAGCCTGGTTTCAAGCTTGAATAATCATCGGACTTTATTATATCGGAAGCCAGGCCTTTGGATGCCGCTTCGTTTTTTTCCGAAACAGCAGACGGTGAGTCCTTTTCACTGGCTATAATTACAATCCACAGGTTTGCAGGTGAATCAAGAAGTTCATATTTAAGCAGAAAATTCAGGTTGCATTTTTCATTTCTCTTCACATACCAGGCCCGCACTTTGCTGTTTTGGTCAACGATCGTCGGCCAGGTCTTTCCCGGAGTTTTTTTCATCAGTTCCTTATATTGTTTGAATTGAGCGTTATTCATCCAATCAATGTTGGAGCGAATACTCATTGTAATTGTGCTACTATCGGTTTTTATCTTTATCTGTCCCGAGTCATTGCCCGCTATAACATCTGTAAGAGTTCCCTCTACAACGTCAACAGGCAGTCTATCCTGGGTGTTTTCAGGTGGTTGAGCGGTTTCAACAGGTTGAGGCGATTCCGTAGCACTTGTAGTCGGCTGTGGCGATTCAGGAGTTACCGCAGGCTCTTCAAGTGGTTTGATGGAGCCAGTTGAAACATCCATTGCAGTTGTTCCCTTGGTGTCAGCCGGCGGTTCTTCCTCTTCGGCAAGAAAATCACAATGGGAGCTTTTTGAATCCTGCCTGTTTGGGTCAAAGTAAATCGATGATTTTGATGAAAAAACTTTTTCCGATGAACTTGGCGGGACTTCGTTGAGAAGCTTGGTATCACCTTTTGCAATCTCCATGTTCATGTTATCATCAGTATTATCTTGAGTTTTATCCCGGTCTGTTGATACCTGTGCTTCGCCACCACTTTTATTCCTCTTAAAAACCAAACAGCCGGAAGATATAGCAATCAAAGCTGTTATTAAGAAAATAATTATTATACTGAATCCTGATTTTTTCATGTCCTTTACCTTTCAATGTTATTATCCAATTTTACATAATTATACTCACCAGCATAACAAACTGCAGTTCTTGTAAGCCGGACGAATGCAAGCCAAAACCGGTATGTTACTGGTTAGAAGTTATTTTACAGTAATTTGAAACTCATTTATAACTTTGTTAAACTCATTCATTTGAGCATTTGCTTCTGTATCGCTAATCTTGCCGTTTTGTCTTAAGTTTTCGATATATTGTTTTTTCATTGTGAAAAAATCGGTTGATGTTCTTGGCGGATGGCTTAAAATTTCTTTACCGTAATTCTGAACACTGATAAAGTCCTTTAAAACCTCCTGGGTTTTTGTGTATCCCGTTTTTTTGTAATAGTTAATAAGGCTCTGTGTGATTACTCCTTCCACACGGTCTCCTGCATATGCCACCTTTGAGGTGTCTATATGAATTTTTTCACTAAAGAAATCATTCATTCCCGAGGGGAGATCCAGTCCCTTTATAATGGACCCATAAATTCAGACACAAAAATGGAAGGAATTAAGGTGGATCGAATATAGTCAAAATGACAATAAGTGAGGTCCACAAGAAATGAAGAAAAGAAAGAAGCATACCCCCGAAAAGAA
>Ga0302251_1000151_pt1 | contig 80509 bp, 68 predicted proteins | sample AAG_RA_Gln_MG_FD_193534 | JGI IMG/M metagenome (GOLD analysis project Ga0302251, IMG submission 193534) | Enriched activated sludge microbial communities from anaerobic digester in WTTP, New Holstein, Wisconsin, United States - AAG_RA_Gln | ecosystem: Engineered > Bioreactor > Anaerobic >... | reverse complement strand
CAAAAGACCTGGGGGTGCGAGTCCACGATTGTCCTCGCTGCGGACTGGTCCTCGACCGGGACCAGAACGCCGCCATCAACATTCTGAGACTGGGGCTACAGTCTCTGGGTGAAAGCCCTGGAAGCCCCCCGCTTTAGCGGTAGGGAGTAGTCACTATGGCTCCAGGCCGCTGCGCCGCGCGTTGGCCGCCCGCAGCAAGGCCGTCGAGATGGGCCGGGATCGCATCCTCGTGCCGGTCGCCAACCCGAAAACGGCCAGGAAACTGGTGCACCTGGCGTCGATCCTTGCCCAGGCCAGCGAAGACACCAGTGTCTGCGTGCTCACCATCGCCCTGGCCGCCCCAGCCTCGCGGGTTCCGGCCGGGCGGAAGGACGAGCCCGCGGGCGTCCGCCAGCGGGAGATGCTCAAACAGATCGTCTGGTACGCGCAGTCCCGGAACGTACCCCTGTACACCAAGACGCGCATCGCGGCCGGCATCTCGCATGGCATCCTGGACGAAGCGGAAAGGCGCGGCGACGTCAAGCTGATCCTGATGGGGTGGCCGGGGCCGTTGAACGCTCAAACGCTCTCCCACAATCCGGCCAATGAGGTGCTGAAGGCGGCACGCACCAACTTTGCCGTATTGCTCGACCGCGGCCTCGAGCGGGTGCGCCATATCCTGGTCCCCATTGGTGGGGGTCCCCACTCGCGCCTGGCGCTCCGCCTGGCTTATGAGATTGCCGAGCAGGAAGACGCCCAGATTACGGCGCTACGCATGTTCTCCGCGCCGGTGGAGGCGGAAGAGGCGGAAGACCGGCTTCTGCTGCTGCGCGAGATCGTCGAGGACGAGCTGGGAAGCTTCCCCGCGCGTATCACCCCCCGGATTGCCGAGGCCGCCTCGGTTCCCGAAGGCATCCTGGCGGAAGCCGGCCGCCAGTCGTACGACCTGCTCGTGGTCGGCGCTTCCGAAGAGTGGGCCGACCCGGCGCGGCTCTTTGGCTCCGTGGACGACTGGGTCGCCCAGAAGGTGAGCAGTTCGGTCCTGCTGGTGCGCCGCTACGAACCGGTCATCGTCTCCTGGCTCCGGCGGCAGGCCAAGAAGCTGGACAGTGACGAGCGGAACACGGATGCGCCTCCCCTCGAGGACGGGTAAGGAGATCCTTCGCGGCGATCCGCGTCGGCGGCTGCGGGCCTGGCCTGAGGCACGCCTGGCGGTGCCGCCCAGGATGAATCTTGCCCTGGCGGACAATATCTGGTACAATGGCGCAGGTGATCGAGCGATGAGAATCGCTGGCGAATAGGATATGGAAGAAAACGAATCCCCCGTCTTTCACCGCCCCGCCGAGTACAAGCCGCCGCGCTCTTGGCGGACGTGGCTGCTCGGCCGGCCGCTGCCCACCGCCGACGCGCCGCACGAGACGGTGGGCAAGACCGTTGGGCTGGCCATCTTTGCCGGCGACGCCCTCTCCTCGGTGGCCTATGCGCCGCAGGAGACGCTGGTCATCCTGGCAGCGGCGGGGACGGCCGGCTTTGCCTACGCTTTTCCCATCGCCGTGGTCGTGTCGCTGTTGTTGGCCATCGTCACGATGTCCTATTGGCAGACCATCTTTGCCTACCCCAGCGGCGGCGGCGCCTACATCGTCGCCCGCGATAACCTGGGCGATATCGCCGCCCTGGTGGCCGGCGCTTCCCTCCTGCTCGACTATATCCTGCTCGCCGCCGTCGCGACCTCCTCCGGCGTGGCCCAGGTCGTGTCGGCCTTTCCGGCCCTCTTCCCCTACCGCGTCCCGCTATCAGTCGTCCTGATTGTGCTGATCATGTTGGCCAACCTGCGAGGGCTGCGGGAGTCAGGCAACGCTTTCGCCATCCCGACCTACTTCTTTCTCCTCATGACGGTGGTGACCATCGTCGTGGGGCTCGTCCGTTTCACGGCCGGCACGCTGGCGCCGCTCGCCGACCTGCCGCCGCTGGAGTTGGCCGGCCCGACGCAGGCGGTGACCCTCTTTCTGATCCTGCGGGCCTTTTCCAACGGCACGACGGCCCTCACCGGGGTCGAGTGTATTGCCAACGGGGTCACGGCCTTTAAGGAGCCGCGCTCTCGCAACGCCGCCATCACCACGGTCTGGATGTCAGTCATCCTGGCGGTATTCTTTCTGGGCATGACCTTTTTGCTCGGGCAGATCGGCGCCGTGCCTTCGGAGCAAGAAACGGTCGTCTCGCAGCTGGCGCGCGCCGTCTTTGGCGGGCGGGGTGTGTTGTACCTGGCCACCATTGCCTCCACGACGATCATCCTGTTCCTGGCGACCAACACCTCCTTTGCCGGGTTTCCGCGGCTGGGCGCGGTCATGGCCCAGGACGGGTTCCTGCCGCGGCAGCTGGCTTTTCGCGGCAGCCGGCTGGTCTACTCCTACGGCATCGTCGCCCTGTCGATCATTGCCGGCATCCTGGTCATTGTCTTTCGGGCCAGCGTGACCGCGCTCGTTCCACTCTGGGCCATCGGGGTGTTTCTCTCCTTCACCCTGTCGCAGGCCGGCATGGCCCGCCGCTGGTGGCGGATCGGCCGGCCGGCCGCGGGGCCGGCATCCCCGCCGGACCAGCGCGGCTGGTTGGTCAAGATGCTGGTGAACGGTTTTGGCGCACTCTGTACGGCCGTTGTCACCGGCGTCTTTGCGGTGACCAAGTTCGTGGACGGGGCCTGGATCATTGTGATCCTGATCCCCGGGCTGGTGGCGATCTTTTTCGCCATCGCCCGCCACTACCGTGGCCTGGCGCGCGAGCTCTCGCTGGACCACTTTGGCGGCGCGGCCTCCGGGAGCGCGCGCCACCGCGTGATCCTGCCGGTCAGCAGCGTGCACCGGGGGACGCTCGCCGCGCTGAACTATGCGCGGATGCTCTCCGACGACATCACGGCGGTGCACATCTCGATGGATGCGGAGGAGGCCGGCCAGATCCGGCGCAAGTGGGAGACGTGGGGCGAAGGGGTGCGGCTGGTGATCCTGGACTCGCCCTATCGCCTGCTCGTAGAGCCGCTGTTGCAGTACATCGAGGAGGTCGCCGCCCAGCGCCAGCCCAACGAGACGATTACCATCGTCGTGCCGCAGTTCGTGCCCCGGCGTTGGTGGCACAATGCGCTGCACGCCAACGCCGCGACGGTGCTGCGCTTTGCGCTGCTCTTTAAGCGGGGCATCGTGGTGACGGATGTGCCATACCAGGTGGAGTAGAACGTCAAGACGTGAAACGTAAAGACGCGAAACGTGAGATGCGGGCGGAGCGTGTAGGATGAACGTCATTGTCGTTGGCTGTGGGCGGGTCGGATCGACGCTGGCCTATAACCTGTTCAAGGCCGGCCACCAGGTGACGGTGGTGGACGAATCGGCGGCGGCGTTCCACAACCTGCCGGCCGATTTCATTGGGCGGATGGTGGAGGGCGACGTGTTGGCCCGCGACGTGCTGCACCGCGCCGGCATCGAGCAGGCCGAGGGTCTGGCCGCGGCGACGAGCTCCGATTCGGTGAACGCCGTGGTCGCCCACGTGGCGCGGGCCCACTACCGCGTCGCGCACGTCGTCGCGCGCAACTATGACCCGCGCTGGCGCCCGCTGCTGGAGGCGTTCAACCTGCAGCTCGTCAGCTCCTCGAGCTGGAGCGCGCTGCGGATCGAGGAGCTGCTTTCCGGCACGACGCTGCGGGTGCGTTTCTCGCTGGGCAACGCCGAGATCGAGGTCTATGAGCTGCCGGTGACCGATCGGTGGCACGGCCGCAGCCTGCGGGACCTGCTGCCGTGGGAAGACTGCCGCGCGGTGGCGCTGACGCGGGCCGGCCGGGCGGTGCTGCCTTCCACCGATCTGATCCTGGAGTCGGGCGATGTGCTCTGCCTGAGCGCGACGCTGGACGGGATCACGGCGGTGCGCCGGCGCCTGGAAGGGACGGAACAGGAGGGGTGAGATGTTTGTGTTGATTGCGGGCGGTGATCCGAGCGGCGCGCAGCTGGCCGCCCTCTTGGTGGCCCAGGAACACGAGGTGCGCCTGATCGAACATCGCCGCGAGGTGCTGGCGACGATCCATCACGAGCTGCCGACCGAGGTCATCTACCAGGGCATGGCCACCGACCCGCGGGTGCTCGAGCAGGCGGGGATCCGCCAGGCGACGGTGCTGGTCGCCTGCACCCCCAGCGACGCCGACAACCTGGTGCTCTGCTACCTGGCCCACGCCGTCTATGGAGTGGGGCGCATCATCGGCCGGATCAACAACCCGCGCCACGCCTGGCTATTCGATGAGCAGTTCCGCGTGGATGTGGCCCTCAACGAGGCCACGGTCCTGGCGCAGCTGATCGAGGAAGAGATGTCGCTGGGCGACATGATGACGCTGCTCAAGCTGCGCCGCGGGCAATACGCCCTGATCGAGGTCCATGTGCCGGAAGGGGCCCGGGCTGTCGAGATGGCCGTCAAGGACCTGCCGCTGCCGGAGCACTGCCTGATCACCGCGATCATCCGGCAGGGGGAGGTGATCTTGCCCCGCGGCCCCACCATTATCCAGGCCGCCGACGAGGTGCTGGTGATGACCGACCCCCAGGGGGCAGAACAGCTGGCGGCGCTCTTTGCCGCGCCGGCGCAGGGCTGAGTGCCTATTGCGTATCTCGCGTCCTTGTGCTACACTATAGCTACTACCAGTTGGAGGTCTCGTGATGTCCGAAGAAATCGTCTGCTATGGCACGGCCTGGTGCGGCCACACCCGCCGCAGCCGGGCGGTGCTGGATGCCTGCGGCGCTGCCTATCGCTGGGTGGACATCGACCGGGACGCCGCGGGGCGCGCCTTTGTCGAGCAGGTCAACCGGGGGATGCGCAGCGTGCCGACGATCTGTTTCCCCGACGGCGCGATCCTGGTGGAGCCGTCGGACGATCAGCTGCGTCAAAAGCTTGGTTCTTAGCCGCCGTTGCGCGCGAGTTGGGCCTTTCGCTACGTCACACAAGACAGGAGGAGCACATGCCACAGGATCGCGGTGAGACAGAGAAAAAAGGTACAGGCAGTGTCGGTTCGGGGCTGGGCCAGGGCATCGGCTCGGCTCTGTCCGGGATCCAGTCCTCGCAGCAGGGCGGGGCGGGCGGGACTCCCGGCGCGACCCGCGCGCAGGAGGAGCGTGAGGCGCTGACCCAACGGGCCTCGTCGTTGGGCGGCCGGCTGAGCTCGGCGCGCAGCAAGGCCACCTTGGCCGACCTGCGCGGATCGCTGGGCCGGCTCGACTCGATCCTGAGCAACATGCCGGCCGCGCTCGAGTCCGTGCGCCAGGGTGGGTACGTCTACAAGGGCTACTTGCAGAAAAAGGTCGACGTGCTGCGCGAGCAGTGGCAGGGGCTGCGCCTGCGCATCGACGGTGAGGCGGCGCAGCGAGGCCGCGAGCTCTCCGCGGAGGCCGATCGCCTGCAATCGCGCCTGTCGGCCTTGGGCGTGAACATTTCCGCCGCGGCGCTTGATGCCGTGGAGCGCGACATCGTGGGCCTCGAGGGCAAGGTGCAGGGCGTGGCGAGCGCGCTGGACAGCCAGTTCAGCACCATCGAGGAGAACGCGCAGCAGACGAACCGCCAGATCGAGGCGATCAAGGCGCTGTTGGAGCGGGTGGCCGCGGCGACCTTCCGCCTGCGCCAGGGCGAGAACCCGATCGAGGTGGTGGGCGCGCAGTACCTGACCGATGGCGAAAAAGAGGGGCCCAAGGGCTTTCTCTATATCACCGACCAGCGGCTGCTCTTTGAGCAGCACGAAAAGGTGGCCACCAAGAAATTCCTCTTTGTCACCACGGCCAGCGAGAGCGTCCAGAAGCTGCTGATCGACGTGCCGGTCGGCGCCGTGGAACGGGCCGCGCCGAGTGAGCGGGGCGGGTTCCTCTCCAAGAAAGAGATCCTGGAGTGTTCCTTTGTCAACGCCGATCTCTCGCGCGCCGTCTTCAAACTCGACGCCGATTCGGAGGAGTGGGCCGCGCTGATCGGCAAGGTCCGCAGTGGCGACATCGCCGGCGAGCACGTGGGAGCGGCCGCGCCGGCCGCGGCCGCCGCGGGCGCCCCGGCCCCGGCGGCTCCCGCCGCGGCGGCCGTGCCCGATCTGCCGACCAAGTGCCCGACGTGCGGGGCGACCCTCCCCGAGCTGATGCGCGGGCAGCTGAGCCTGACGTGCCAGTATTGCGGGAGTGTGGTACGCTGAGTTGTTGGGGCGAGGCAGTGGGATCGGCCGCTGCCCGGTGGGGTTGGCTCTCCCCCGGGCGCTACCCGGCCGGCCCCCCTGCCTCGCCCGTTAGTTTTCGACCGCCCGCCGCGCCCAGGCCAGGGCGTCTTCCCGGTTGACGATCTCGCCGGCGGCCTGGGCCTCGCGGATGCCCTCCAGGAGATTCCCGATCAGCGGCCCGGGGGTGAGCCCCAGTGAGCGGATCAGCTCGCCCCCGTCGAGCAGCCGCGGCGGGGTGATGACCTCGCCCGGGCGCTCGTAGCGCAGCTGGAGGACCTCCGCCGTGAGCTGGACGCGCCTTCCCCAGCCTTCTCGTTCCAACCCCCCACCGGCCCGCGCCATGTCGTCAGCCAGCCCCAACAGGAGGATGCCGGCCGCGCCCTCGCCCGTATCCCGGTAGAAGCGGTAGACGTACAGGGGCGACACCTCCGTCTGCGGCGGCCAACGGCGAAAGTCCAGCAGCGCGTGCAGCGACTGGGCCTCCCGCGTGCTCAGGCGCAGCCGCCGGACGACCTCGGGGACGAGCGGCACGGCCGCGTCCCCGTCGGCCGCCTGCAGCAGCACGGCCAGCTTCAGGAGCCCGCGCCGCGGTCGATCGGCGAGCCGTTCTTCCAGGTAGCGCCGCAGCTGCGCGGCGTGGGGCAGCTCCAGCGTGAGGTCCGGGTGGGCAGACAGCGCGGCCGGCCGCCAATAGGGACCCTCCGGCGTGCGGAGCGCCCGGCCCTCGACCTGGGCGGTGATCCATTCCAGGCAGCAGACCATCTCGTGGGCATGTTCCTGCCACGGGGCGGCGCAGGCGTCCAGTTCGGGCAAGACGTACGGGAGGAGTCCCAGCTCGGACAGGAGGGGCAGGTAGGGCGCCGCCTGGGGGCAGAGCAGCAGGCGGGTCAGCTCGTCGCGGATGCGTTCCCCCGAGATCGTCGGGAGCAGTGCGGTCGTCTCGCGGATCCACGCCCGCGTGTGGGGCTCGATGGAAAAGTAGAGCTCACCGGCAAAGCGCAGGGCGCGCATCGTGCGCAGGGGGTCGTCGACGAAAGCCTGCCGGGCGATGGCCCGCAGCCGGCCGGCCTGGAGGTCGGCGCGGCCGCCGTACGGATCGACGACTGCGGAGGCAGCGCTTTCGTCGTGGGCCAGCCGCCAAAAGGCCGCCGGGGGCATGGCCATCGCATTGATCGTCAGGTCGCGCGCGGCGAGGTCTTCGGCCAGGCCGGCCCCGCGCATGCGCGCGAAATCGATGGTGCTGCCGCCCTCGCCGTCCTGCCCGCGCAGGACGACGCGGGCGATCTCGTGCGTCTCGTCAAGCAGGACAAAGGCGGCGTGAAAGGCGCGGGCGATGGACCGCGCCAGGGCGATGGCGTCGCCGGCCACGACCAGGTCCAGGTCGTGCAGCGGTCGGCCCAGCAGCAGATCGCGCACGCAGCCGCCGACAAAGTAGCTCGCCGGCGCGTCTTCCGGCAGCAGCGACTGGAGCTGTTCGATGATCAGACCCATCATCGGCGAGGTGTCCATGGCGACTCGCAATTCGCGGCTTGCGCCGGCTGCCCCAGGGGGGCCGGCGGTGTCCGGCGCTCAGCGCGCCGCGGCCGGCGGCCGCTGGCGCGAATACCGTTCCCATTCGCTGTAGACGCAGCCGCAGTACTGTTGCCGGTAGAGCCCATACTCGCGGGCCAGCCGGCCCCGGACGCCCCACCCCTGGCGGAAGCGCTCGTAGTAAAAGGGCACGCCGGCCGCTTCTCCCGCGGCGGTCCCGATCTCGCGCAGCGCGGCTTCGTCCTGGTAGGGGCTGATCAGGAGCGTCGTGGTAAAGGCGTCATAGCCGCCCGCGCGGGCCCGCTGGGCCGTGCGCTCCAGACGCAGCCGATAACAGACGCGGCAGCGCTCGCGAAAGGCCTCCTGCCCCGCGACGGCGCGGAAAAAGGCGGGCATTTCGTACGCCGGCTCCTCCACGACCGTCATGGCCACGGCGGCCGCGAATTGTCCCAGCGCCGCGCGCCGCTGCTCGTGCTCCGTAAAGGGGTGGACGTTGGGGTTGAACCACAGCGCCGTGACCTCGAACCCCTCTTCGCGCAGGCGCAGCGTAGGGTAGGTCGCGCACGGGCCGCAGCAGGCGTGCATCAGGATGCGGTGCGGCATGGTCGGCGCCCTCGCTTCCACAATCCACAATCACCACAGCGTCTTTTGCTGCGGCGCGCCTTCCTCAGGATAGGCGATCCCCAGGTGCTCGTAGGCCAGGCGGGTGGCGACACGCCCGCGCGTGGTGCGCTGCAGGAAGCCCAGCTGCAGCAGGTACGGTTCGTAGACATCCTCGACGGTGTCGGGTTCTTCGGCCGTGGCGGCCGCGATCGTGGTGATGCCGACCGGCCCCCCGCCGAATTTCTCGATGATTGCCCGCAGGACGCGCCGGTCGGTCTCGTCCAGGCCCAGGTCGTCCACCTCGAGCATGTGCAGGGCGGTGTGCGCCACCGCGGCGGTGATGACGTTGTCGGCGACGACCTGGGCATAGTCGCGCACCCGCTTCAGCAGGCGGTTGGCCACGCGCGGCGTGCCGCGCGAGCGGCGGGCGATCTCTTGCACGCCGGCCTCGTCGATGGCGACGCCCAGGATCGCAGCCGAGCGGCGGACGATCTTGATCATGGCCTCCGGGCTGTAAAAGTCCAGGCGGTAGACCAGGCCGAAGCGATCGCGCAGCGGGGAGGCGAGCAGCGCGAGGCGGGTCGTGGCGCCGATGACGGTGAAGCTGGGCAGGCGCAGGCGGATGCTGCGCGCGCTGGGCCCCTTGCCGACCACCAGGTCCAACGCGCAGTCCTCCATGGCCGGGTAGAGCACTTCCTCGACCGCGTGATTCAGGCGGTGCACCTCGTCGATAAAGAGGACATCGCCCTGCTTCAGGTTCGTGAGGATGGCGGCGAGGTCGCCGGTGCGCTCAATAACCGGGCCGGCGGTGATCTTGCAGTGCACGCCCATCTCGTTGGCGATGACGTGGGCCAGTGTGGTTTTGCCCAGGCCGGGCGGGCCGTAGAAGAGGGTATGGTCGAGCGCTTCATTGCGGGCCTTGGCGGCCTGTATGGCGATCTGCAGGTTGTGGACGACCTTTTCCTGGCCGTACAGCTCCGCCAGGCGCTGCGGCCGCAGCGTCAGCTCCGACTGCTGCTCTTCGTCACGGACCTTGCCGGAAACGATGCGTTGTTCCATCCGCAAACACCTCCACGCCCATTATACCACAAAACCCGGCGCGCCGTGCTCTTCCAGCCGGCGCAGGTGCTCGTTGGGATGGTTTGTGCTATAATGGCACTGGGAACTGGTCCCTCTACTCAGCAGCGGTTGTCTTGCGGGTGGCAATGGCGCACTATCCGTTTTGCCTGGCCTGGAACTGGGAACACGATGCGGGGTTCGTCGCCGTGCTGGAAGAGGCCGGCCGCGCCCTGGGCCTCCCGCCCTTTCAGGTGACGCCGGCCAACCTGGACGAGGTGCTGGACGCGCTGAACCGCGGGGACCTCTCCTTCCACACCCTGCTCGACCGCGCCGCGGACGTGGACGAGCGCTTCCTGGCACTGGCAGACTGGGCCCGGGCCCATGGCCTCCACTGTCTCAACCGCTACGAGGCTGCCCGGCGCGCCTGGGACAAGGTCGCGATGCACCACACCCTGCGCGCGGCGCTGCACACCCCGCCGACGATCAGCCTGCCGCCCTATGCGGCGCAGCCGGAGATCCCCTTGCTGGACACGCGCCCGCTGGGGGGGAGTTTCACGATCAAACCGGCCCACGGGGGTGGGGGCGAGGGCGTGGTGCTGGGAGCGACCTCCCTGGAGGAGGTGCAGGCAGCGCGGCGGGCGCAGCCGGAGGAGCACTTTTTGCTGCAGGGCTATGTGGTCCCGGCGGAGGTGGCCGGCCGGCCGGCCTGGTTCCGCGTCCTCTACTGCACCGGCCAGCCCTTTCCCTGCTGGTGGGACACCCAAACCCACCTCTATGCGCCGGTCACGCCGCAAGAGGAGGCCCGCTACGGGCTCAACCTCCTGCAGGCCATCGCCGCCGCCATCGCCCACTACAGCGAGATGGACCTCTTTTCCTCCGAGATCGCCCTCGTCCCCGACGGCCGCTTCATCGTCGTCGACTATGTGAACGATCCGCTCGACCTGCGGCTCCAGTCGCAGACGCCGGAGGGCGTCCCCGACGCCATCGTGCGGGCGATCGCCGAACGGCTGCTGACCTGCTAGCGTTCGACGGCGATGAGCGGCAGGTGCGTCGTCCACAGCACCGGCACGGTGGTCAGCCCCAGCCAGATAGTGCCCGCCCCGGCCGAACCGCCATCCACATAGACCTGGCCCGTAAAGTACCCATAGCCCGACGGCGCGGTGGCGTGGATCGTCAGGGCGGCCGGGGCCGTCCCGGCGGCCGGCTCGACGGAAAAGTACGCCGCGCCGCTGAGCACCGTCGCCGTCCAGTTGAGGGTGCCGCCGCCCTCGTTGGTGATGTAGACGACGCGATCGGGCGCGGTCTGGCCGGGCAGCGAGACCCAGCGCTCCTCGTTGGTCGAGAGCGCGAGCACGGCCTGCTGGTCCTGGCGCAGGTAGCCCGGCGCGCCGCCGATCGTAAAAGAGACAGTCCCGCCCGACGGTGTGAGCGGGGTGACGACACCGTCGCGGCTGATCCAGGAGACGCTGCGGTTCGCTTCGACGGCCATACTGACCGTCTCGTTGGCGCCGTCCGCGCGCCAGAGCACGTCCACCAGGACGCCCTCCGGGAGGGTGAACCGGTAGTCGTAGCGGTTCGGCTCGTTGTTGAGGGGCCCCGCCGTGACCGCGGTGAACCCCTCGAGTTGGCCGGTCATGACCCCGAGGGCCTGGTAGGCCTTTTTGGTGGCATAGCTTTGGGCGGCGGTCTTGACGATGGAGCAGTTGCCCCACGTGTCGTTGGCCGGATAGTCGAACTTGTCCTCGAACTGAAAGACGCTGACGTGGGAGATGCCGCGGGCCGCGGCCAGGGCATAGGTGCGCAGGAGATAGTTGGCCTGCTGGTCCTCGGTTTTGGCCCACGCCCCGCAGCCGGTGCAGGTAGACCAGGCCACCTCGGTGACAAAGACGGGCTTTTCCTCGGTGCAATAGTGCAGCGGCTCCGTGTCCCACTTTAGCGCGTTGTCCAGGCGGCCCATCATCGTGATCAGGTAGCCCAGGCTCCAGTCGTCCGGGGCATCGGTGGGCATGTGCGGATGGATGCCGAGGATGTCGAAATCGCTGCAGAGGTCGGGGTGGTAGTGGTACTGGACCTGGCCCAGCCAGGCCAGCCCATCGTAGACGGGAGAGGGATAGGAGGCGCCGTCCCAGACATAGACGCTGCCGACGATCACCTTGGCCGTGGGGTCGGCGGCCTTGACGGCCAGATGGCCCACGTGGAGCAGGTCGCCGTAGGCTTGCTGGCGGGCCCCCTCCTCGCCGCCGGGCCACCAGGTCTGGGGAAAGTTGGGCTCGTTCCAGATCTCCCAGTAGGCGACGCGGGGGGAGCCGGGGGCGTCGTTCACGCCGTCGCCGTCGTAGCGTTCGACCATGCGCAGGACAAAGTCGTAATAGTCCCAGACGTTGGCCGGGGGGCACCAGTAGCTGCCGGCACAGGCCGACTTGCGGGCCCAGGCCGGCGTGGTCAGGAGCATGCCGATGATGCCATAGCCGTTGTTGGCGATACGGCCGAAATAGTCGTCATAGTGGCTGAAGTCGAAGCTGTCCTGGGACGGCTCGACGTTGGCCCAGGTGACCTCTTCCCGGGTCCAGCGCATGCCGATGGCCGGGCCCATGGGCAGGAGCGTATTGACCTCGGACGACCAGCGCTCGTAGCCGGTAAAGTAGCCGTTGATGCCAAAGAAGGAGAGGGCGGCCGGCTGGGCCGTGATGCGCGGTGGGGTGCGCGGGGCGCCGGCGGCGGCCGGCACCAGGAGGCCGGCCAGGATGAGCACGGTGGCCAGGATGGTCGTGGCGCGGGCGGGGCGATGCGGCATGGGAGTCCTCCTTGTAGGGTGTGCGGGTAGGGCACCTGTGCTGGCTGCTATCATACCATGTCGCAGGCGCGAAGGCAAGTAGAAGGCAAGGTGCAAGCAAGGTGCAGAAGACAGGTTGCAGGTTGGCAGGTTGGCAAAACGCTCTTGACGTTTTGGCCTTTCGATGTTATGCCTGCTGTAGGCATCTTCTCGGTTCACACGGCGATGCGGACTATGAGCGCACGGCGCGCCCAAAGAGCTGTCTGCCAAGTGTTTGCTGCGATTCTGCTCCTGCTTCTCCTGGGCGGCCTCGTGCCGGGAAGGGGAGGGAGCGTGTCGCGCGCCCTTGCCCAAGGGGGCGCGGCGCAGGATCCCTTGACCCCGCGCCCGACCAAGACACCTACCCCGCGCCCGACCAAGACGCCGACGGAACTGCCGACGGCCACGTCCGTGCCGTCGACGGCCACACCGGTGCCGCCGACCGCCACGCCCGTGCCACCAACCCCTACACTTCGCCCGCCGGCCGAACCCCCGGAACCCACGGCTATCCCCGTGCTGCCGACGGCCACGCCTGTGCCGCCGACCTCTACGCCGCTGCCGCCCACGATTACTCCCATGCCGGCCGCCTCCCCGACGCGGGCTGCCACGCCGACCCCGTCCCCGCAGCCGGCGGCCACGCCTCCGCCCGCGGCAACCCCGCCGCCTTCCCCAACGCCTTCGCCGCGCACGCCGGTGGCCGGCGCGGCAGGAACGGGCTCGTCGCTGAGCACGCCGCGGCCGCCGACCATTGCCCGGACGGCTACCCCCCCGACCTGGCGGCCGGCCGTTGTCCCGGACACCGTGCCGCCAGCGGCACCCAAGCCGGGTGGCACCACCCCGCCGGCCGGACCCACCTTGGAAGGGATCACCCTTCTCGGCCCCGCGGGACTGGCCCTGGCCGGCCTGGTCTTTGTGCTGCTCATCGCCATCCCGGCCGGCGCCACTTTCCTGAGCCGCTGGGCCGGGCGGCGAGCGGTCGCGGCCGAGCGCCGCCGCCTGCAGCGCGAGATCCACGACGGCCTGCAGCAGACGGTCGTCGGGCTGCAGGCGCAGTTGGAGACGCTGGAGGACCATCCTGAGCTGGCCTCCAGCCTGGCGTCGCGCCTGTCCGAGCAGAGCCAGGTCCTCCTGCAGGAGGTCCGGGCCGTGGCGCAAGGGCCGGGGATCGCCGCGCAGGAACTGGACCGAGAGATCCGGCGTTCGGCCGAGTCCTTGCAGTCGGCCGGCATACCCGTCCTGCACAAGGTGATGGGCGAGCCCTGGACCCTGACCCCGTTCCAGGCGCACGAGGTGGCGATGATCCTCCGCGAGGCCCTGTGCAACATACAGAAGCACGGTCGGGGAACGATTGGCGTGCTGGTCTTGCTGCATTTTACCGCGCAGAGCCTGGCGCTAGAGATCGTGGACACGGGACAGGGCTTTGACCAGGAAGCGACGGCCGAAGGGGTGGGTCTGCAGAGCATGCGCGAGCGGGCGCAGCGGCTGCGTGGGCTGATGGAGGTGTGCGCTGGAGAGCAGGGCACGACGGTGCGGCTGGTTGTCCCGCGGCGGGGGTAAAGGGGGGCAATCCTCTCCCCTCCCCCTGCCCCCTCCCCTCTCCGCTCTGCGGAGAGGGGAGGGGGCAGGGGGTTGGCAACCAATCAGAACACGAGGAGCTATCCATGCAAATCCTCCTGGTCGACGATCACTGGTTCGTGCACGAGGGGGTAGGGGCGTACCTGGAGCAGGCCGGCCTGGAGGTCACGCACGCTTACACCGGGGAAGAGGCGCTGGAGCGGATCGCGCAGGAGCGGCCGGCCGTCGTCGTGATGGACGTCTCGATGCCGGGGGCGAAGTGGGACGGGATCGAGGCGTGCCGAGAGGTGCGCAGCCGCTGCGGCGCTGCGCCGCCGGTGCTCATCTATACGGTGGCGTCCACCGTTGCCGAGGAGCCGTGGCGGCCCTACGCGGAGGCCGTGCTGGCCGGCGCGGCCGGCTACGTGGACAAGGGCGCGCGGAAGGAGGAGCTGGTGCGGGCCATCCGCCTGGTGGCGGAGGGGCAGCCCTTTTTCGATCCCCGCCGGATGCAGGAGGCGATGGTGGAGTGGGGCCGCGCCGCGCAGCGCGAGGCCGCTTACCGCAGCCTGACGCGCCGAGAGCGGGAGGTGTTCGCGCTGCTCCAGGCCGGCAAGACTAACCGCGAGATCGCCGAGGCGCTCGCCATCGCCTACGACACGGTGCGGAACCACGTGAGCAGCATCCTGGGGAAGATGGGGATTAGTCGGAGGGCGGAGCTATAGGTGCAGAGGCGCACCGAGGCCAGGCCACAGGCAGAGCGGCTGGTATAGTCGCGTGACGAGTGAAGCGTGAAACGTGAAAACCAGTGGCAGGGCCGGGGATCGTAGCGGAACGGGCCGAGCGTGAGGAGCGAAACGTGCCGCGTGAAAACCGGTGGCCGGGCCTCGGCATCGGAAGGGGCCGGTCGGCCTGCATTCAAGGGCCGCAGCGCCCTGGACAGCGTATCCTGCTTGTGTCGCTCCCTCTTCACGGGTGGCGACAAGCTTTCCAGAACCCCTTACAGCAGGGCAAAGCGCCAAGAGGCCGGCCAACTGCGCACTGTTTGTAGAACTGTTTCATGGTTGCTCATATCGAGGTTCATCCAACGCCTCCCGGCTCCCTCGCGGGGGACCGGCATCAATTTTTCCTGCTGTGTCAAGTATATCATAACGCTATTCTTTCGGTAAGCAGTCTTGCCGCGGGGTGCAAGAGTCGTCCTCCATGATCCCAAGGCTTGGACCTGCAAGTCTGGCTCTAGCCCCGAAGGGGCTTGCATCTCTTGCCGGCGGGTTTACCCGCCGGCGGCATAGCTCAACCGGACTAGAAAAAGATAGCTCCGCGCGGGGATGTATTCTCCCAATCGTTGCGCTATACTGAACCTCGTGCGTATCCCTGTGCTGTTTCCCGAATCAACGCTGGCACTCTTGAATGGAGGAACACCCATGAAACAAAAGTACCTGCTCCCCGTGCTCCTGGTTGCTTTACTGATTCTGCCGGCCGGCCTGCTCTCGGCCGGCGGCCTGGCGCAGAACGCCGGCAGCCAATCGCGCGCCCCGCTGGGGACGGCCTTTACCTACCAGGGCCTGCTCACCGGCGAGGGGGACCCTGTCGAGGGCCCCTGTGATTTCCAATTCGGCCTGTGGGACGACCCGGTCACCGGCACCCTGGTGGCCGGCCCCCTGCAGCAGACGGCCGTGCCGCTGGCGGCCGGCCAGCCGGACGCCGGCGACCTGCTCGCGGGCCGCTACCGCCTGGCCGGCGGCTTTTGGGCTGACGCCCCTACGACGTGTGAGGATGTCGTCGGGGCCGATCTCGCCTTTGCACCGCCGCAGCCGCGCGCCCACGAGCCCGTGCGCTTTACCGGCACGGTCCAGGCCGGCACCGGACCGCTCACCTACACCTGGGCCTTTGACGACGGCGGCACGGCCCAGGGGTGGGAGATGGACCACGCCTTTGCTTCGATCGGAGACCACGTCGTCACGCTGACCGTGGCCAACCCGTGCAGCGAGGACATCGCCGTCACGACGGTCCACGTGGCGGACTGGCGCCTTTTCCTCCCGCTGGTCGTGCACCAGGACGACGCCTTTGAACCGGACAATACCTGGGAGCAGGCGAGCCGGCTCGTGCCGGGAGTGGACCAGCTCCACGACGTCGACCCCGTCGTCGACCAGGACTGGGTCAAGTTCGCCGCGGCCTATGGCAATACCTACGAGATCCTCGTGCTGAACACGGGCCCGTCCCTGGACTCTTTTCTGGAGCTTTTTGGGCGGGACGGCGTGACGCCTATCGACACCAACGACGACTGCGCCGACCCGCAGTACGCCAGCTGCATCACTTTCACCCCGGCCGTCGGGGGCGATGGGGACTATTACGTCCGGGTGAGCGACTATGAATGGCACGGCGGGCCGGTGGATTATGCGTATACCATCCGTCTGAGGTGAGCCCGTAAGAGATGCAGGGGGCGCCGGGGGGGGGGGGAGTTGCAGGTTGCCGGCCGCTTCAGCCGATGTCGCCCGCCAACTCCTGCAGCAACTTCTGCAGCTCCTGGCGGGTTACGTCATCGCGGTCTGACTTGGAATACAACAGGAGCAGATAGATCGCCGCTGTGGGCTGCTCCTGAACCCAGTAAAGCAAACGATACCCGCCGCTTTTCCCTCTGGGCAGGTCAGTGTTGCGTACCCGCAGCTTACGAACCCCCGAGCTGCCAGGGATCGTGACGCCCAAGGTTGGACTCTGCAAGAGCACCTGTACCGCAAGGCGCACGTCGTCCTTGACATGGCGGAACCTGCGGGCCAACTGCTTGACGCTGCGCTTGAATGAGCTCGCGAGGACGATGTCATAGCTCATCGAGCTCTTGCTCCCAGTCAGTCGAAAGGGCCTCCTGCCGGACTTGGGCCAACAATCGGTCCAAGATCTGGGAAGCGGCGAGAATGGCATCCTCCGGCTCTTTCTCACGATTCAACAGATTGTCCAGGATGAGCTCAATCTGGGCAAATGTGGTGACGTCTACCAGGACGGCTGTAGCCTCACCGTCTTTGTATACCACGGGAAAGTGCTCTCGTGTCAACAGGCGCGTTTCTGCCATTGATCTGCCTCCGCTGTCGGGCATCTTGCCTGGTGTTATTATACCACGCCCCACCGGGATTGTGAAGGCCGGCCGTCGGTGGCGTGCTGCGTGGTTCGTGCTGCGTGTTCCGTGTCTTGAATCCGTGTATCCGTGGCCGAATCCGTTGCGCGCCGTCAACCTGCAACCTGTAACATCTCTCCTCTCACCTTGCCCCTAAATCAATCTCCGCGTCCGCCGGCATCCCTGGTTTCAGCAGATGCTCCGGGTTCGGCACGCGCACCCGCACGGCATAGACCAGGTGGACACGCTCCTCGGCCGTCTGCACATCCTTGGGCGTGAACTCGGAGGTAGAGGCGATATAGACGACCTCCCCGGCAAAGGCGCGGTCGGGGTACGAGTCCACCGTGACCCGGACCGTGTCCCCCAGCTGCACCTTACCATAGGTGTTCTCGGGGACATAGATCGTCAGGCGGACGGTGTCCAGGTCCCCGATGGTCAGGAGGGTGGCCCCCTGGGCGGCCAGCTCGCCCGCGTGGATCGCGCGCACCAGGACAATGCCGCTGGCCGGCGCCCGCAGCGTCGTCCGCTCCACCGGGAGCTGCAAGAGGTCACGGGCCGCCTCGGCCTGGCGCAGCTGCGCCTCCCGGGCGTCGATGTCAGGCTGGGCCGCGCCGGCCAGCGCCCGCTCGAGTGCCGCCCGCGCTACGTGCACCGCCGCCTCGGCCTGGCGGAGCTGCGCCTGCACCTGGGCGACCTCCGCCTGGCCCGCGAGCGGCTCGCTGACGACCCAGCCCAGGTCGCTGGCGACGCGGGCGGCCGTCTGGGCAGTCGTCTGCGCGACGATATTGTTCTGCACCTCCAGCACTTCGGCCAGGTTATAGTTCAGCTCGCCCATCTGCATGCTGCGCTCGGCGTCTTCCACGCGCCGCCAGGCGGCGGCCTCCTCATCCTTCTCGGCCTGCGTGAGGTCGCGCTCCTTTTCCATCTCCCGGTTGCGCCAATAGACGCGGCTGTAGTTGGCCTGGGCGTCGCGCAGGGTGTTGGCGGCATCGTACCAGATCCGCCGGGCATCTTCCTTGGCCGTCATCCCCGACTGCGCGACGCTCACGACGTTGGCGTTGGCGCTGTCCCGCGCACCGAGGGCGGCGTGGTACCGGGTGATGGCCTCCTGGGGGCTCTCCACGGCGGCGCGGGCCGCCCGCAGGAGTGCCGCCGCACCGTCCCGCGCGGCTACCGCCTGGGCCACGGCCGCCTTGGCCTGCGCGATCTCTTCGGCCGTGGCGCCGAGCTCCGCCCGCGCGAGCGCGGCCCGCGCCGCGTCCACGGCGGCCTCTGCCTGGGCCAGCTGCGCCCGGTAGAGGCTGTCGTCCAGTTGGACCAGGAGGTCGCCGGCCTGGACCTCGTCGCCCTCATCTACGTACAGCGTGACGACCCGGCCGCTCACCTCCGCCGCGACCTTGACCTGCTCGACCTCGATCGTGCCCGAGGCGGCCAGGACCGCGGCCGGCCGGGCGGCGGCCTGCATGCGGCTCCATACCCGCCAGCCCAAGGCCCCCAACGCCCCCGCCAGCACGACGGCCCCGATCACGATGCCGATCCAGCGGCGTTTCTTGCGCGGTGCGTTGTCTGCCATATGTACCCCTTGCGAATTTCGAATTTCGAATTTCGAATTTTCTTTACCCAATCCTCTTCTGCAATCGCAGCGCGCTCAGCGCCGTCATCAGGACGCCGAAGCAGGCCAGGACGGCCGTGTCCTGCCAGACCTCGGCAATCCCGTTGCCCTTGAGCACAATGCCGCGCACGATGCGCAGGTAGTAGGTCAGCGGGATAAAGTGGGCCATCACCTGGATCGACTTGGGCATCGTCTCCACCGGGAAGAGGAAACCGGACAGCAGGATCATCGGAAACATCACAAAGATCCCCGTCTGCTGGGCCTGGTACATGTTGTGCGAGATGGTAGAGATAAAGAGCCCGACACCCAGGGAAAACATCAAGAAGATAAAGGAGCAGCCGACCAGGAGAAAGAAGGAGCCGCGGATCGGCATGCCGAACCAGCCCACCGCGACCACCAGCGCCAGCCCGACGTCGGCAAAGGCGATGGTGACATAGGTCGCGATCTTGCCCACGATCAGCTCGAACGGCTTGATCGGCGTGACGATGAGCTGCTCGAGCGTGCCGCGTTCGCGCTCGCCGACGATGGCAAAGGAGGCCATCGCCAGCGTCAGCCACTGCAGGACCACGGCCACCAGGCCGGGGACGTTGAAGAGGATGCTCTCCATGGCCGGGTTGTACCAGACACGCGAGCGAAAGTCGATGCCGCCCAGGGCGACGCGACCGGCTAGACGCTCGGTCACCAGGTCGGCGTTCTGGCTCTGGGCGATGATGACGGCGTACGAGAGGGCGCGGGTGGCGATCGTGGGATCCGATCCATCGACAAAGAACTGGACGGCGACCCGCTGCCCGGCCTGGAGCCCGGCGTCGTATCCCGGCGGGATCACCAGCGCGGCGCGGACGCGGCCCCGGCCGACCAGCCGCTCGATCTCTTCGTACGAGTCCACGTAGGTGTCGGGATCAAAGTAGAGGGACTGGCGAAAACGCTCGACCAGGTCGCGGCTGGCGGGAGAGTTGTCCTGGTCCCACACGGCGGTCGGGGTGTGCTTGACGTCGGTGGACAGGGCGTAGCCAAAGAGGAGCAGCATGATCACCGGCTCGAGCAGGATCAGCATCAGGGTGCGCGAGTCGCGCAGGGTATGGAGGAACTCTTTGCGCATGACCGGCCAGATACGGGCAAACATCCTACAGCAGCCTGCCCAGCATCACGCCCAAGGCCAGCAGCACCCCGGTGACGATGTGCGCCTGCACCGTCAGCCCCTGGGCGGGGAGCAGGGCGCGGGGCTCCTGGTAGCGCGTGTGCAGGATGCGCGCGGCCTGCGCGGCGAACGGCAGCCCCCCCAGGCCCAGCAGCGACCACCACGGCAGGACGCCGGCGGCGATGCCGACGGGGATGGCCAGGTAGGTGAGGGCGATCAGGGCGTGGTAGCCCCAGCGGGCGCGGGCCAGCCCCATGCGCACCACCAGGTTGTCTTTGCCCACGGCGTGGTCGGCCGGCACGTCGGGGAACTGGTTGATCCAGAGGATGGCGGTGATCAGGCCGGCCACCGGCAGCGAGGCCAGGAGGCTGGTCCAGGAAAAGGCGCGCGCCTGGACAAAGGCGGCGCCGCCGACCGAGAGCAGGCCGAAGCACAGGGCGATGCCGAGCTCGCCCAGCCCGCGGCCGGCCAGCATCAGCCGGGGCGCCGTATAGGCGTAGCTGATCGCGATGCCGACCACCCCCAGCACCAGGATCACCCAACCCTGCGCGCCCAACGCCACGGTGAGAAAGAGGCCGCAGGCGATCCCGATCGTATAGGCCACGGCAATCCCTATCCGCGCGGTCCGCAGGCTCAACAGCCCAGTGACGAGGACGTTGCTGCCGCCGTTAAAGATGGTGCGCGCGCGGTTGTTCGGGTCACAGCCGCTCTTGAAATCGAAATAGTCGTTGATCATGTTCGCCGCGGCGTGCAGGGCGACCATCCCCAGCAGCGCGATCAGGAAGTAGCCCCAGTAGAAGCGCCCGGTCACATAGTAGCCGGCCGCGCTTCCCACCAACACGGGGACGACCGAGGCGCTGAGAAAGGGGGCGCGGACGCCCTGGATCCACACCAGGATGGGCGAGGGGCGAGCGGTTTCCATAACGTCCTCCTATCTAGAGTTTGCGATCCACCATGTACGCAGAGAGAGCGGTCAGCGATTCCCGATAGACCGAAGCGGAAAAGCGTTCCAAGGCCTGCCGGCCGCGCTCGACGTAGCGGCGCGCTTCCGCGGCGGCCTGCCCGAGTGCGCCGGAGGCGCGCACGCGCGCGACGGCGCGCTCGGCCGTCGCCGGGTCGACGCCGTTGCCGCGGATGGCCGACCGGACGTCGGCGTCGTCGGGGTAGGCTTCCAGGTGCAGCAGGGTGGGCAGCGTGACCAGCCCCTGTCGCAGGTCCCCGCCTACCGGCTTGCCAATCTGCGCCGCGTCCGCGGAAAAGTCGAGGATGTCGTCCACAATCTGGTAGGCCATGCCCACCTGGCGCCCAAATGTACACACTGCCTCCAGGCTGGGGCCGTCGGCGCCATGGAGGATGGCTGCTGCCTCGGCGGAGAGGACAAAGAGCGCGCCCGTCTTGGCATAGATCCGCTGCTCATAGTCGCTGCGGCTGACGAGGCCGCGGCTGGAAAAGCACTGCCCGATCTCGCCGTTGACGATCGTCATCAGGGTCTGGGCAAAGAGGCGCAGGACGTGCGGGTTGTCCGTTTCGGCGGCCAGTCCGGCGGCGCGGGCAAAGAGATAGTCGCCGGTGAGGACGGTGGCGTTGGGCAGCCAGGTGGCGTTGAGGGTGGGGATGCCGCGGCGCAGCAGGGCGCCGTCGATCAGGTCGTCGTGGACCAGGGTGGCGGTGTGCAGCATCTCGACGGCCGCGGCCAGGGCGATCGTCCGCGGGGTGGGGGCGTCCCACAGGCCGGCCGTGAGCAGGGTGATGGCCGGCCGGATGCGCTTGCCCCCGGCCAGCAGAAGCTGCTCGGTTGCCAGTGTCAGGACCTGGTGCTGCCCGGCATCGGCCTGGCGCAGGCGCGCTTCGACGGCGGCAAGGCCGTCGCGGACGGGCGCGAGGATCTCGGTGATAGCGGCAGTGGCCACGGTTCTACTCCGCCTGCCCGGGGCAGGGCTGCACGTTTCTGATCCTTTCGAATGTAACGAAATTCCGACCTCGAGGCGCTTATTCCTTGCCGAGCAGGCGCAGCATCTTGCCGAGCTTGTCGCCGACCTCGGCCATCTTGAGCAGTTGGTCGACCGGGAGTTGGGCGACCTGGTCATAGACCGTCGCCGCCGTTTCAAAAAAGCTCAGGAGGGCTTGCAGCCGCTGGCGCACAAAGGGATCGGCCTCGCTCGCGTCCGATGCGGCCGCGCACTGGCGCAGCGTCGCCAGCGTGGGGTCGAACTCGCGGCGTTTGCGTTCCCGGATAATGATCTGGAACATCTCCCAGACGTCCTGCAGCGCCTCGAAATAGTCGCGCCGGTCCCCCAGGACCGGCACGGCCCGCACGAGGCCCCAGTTCAGCAGGTCGCGCAGCCCGGTGCTGACGGTCGAACGGGCGATGCCCAGCGTCCCGCTGATCTCGTCGGCCGTGACCGGCTGGGGGGAGAGGTAGAGCAGCGCATAGATCTGGGCCGTGGCGCGGTTGATCCCCCAGACGCTGCCCATCTCGCCCCAGTGCAGGATCAGGTTCTTTTGCACGGATGACAGTTCGGCCATGTTTCAGTCCTTTCGGTCTTTTCCGATTGTACCATATAGTACGCCTGCTGTCAAACGCGCAGCGCGTTGCGTTCCCGCCCCAGTTGGTGTATACTATGCGTCCAAACAACGACGAGGGCAGCAACCCTGGCGCCACTCGGGGGCAGCCAGAAGAGACTGCATGCAGGAGGTTCCCCTATGGCCAACGCCAAGAAAGGTGTAATCGCCATCCTGACCGGGGGCGGAGACGTCCCCGGCCTGAATCCGGCTATCCGCGCGGTCACGATCCGCGCCATCCGCGAAGGGTATCAGGTGATCGGCCTGCGCCGCGGGTGGTATGGAGCCATCGCGCTGCGCCGCGAAAAAGGCGCCGACAACAGTGAGAACTATCAGCTGCTGACGGAGGAGGTAGTCAACAAGGCCGGCCGTACCGGCGGTACCTTTATCCACACCTCGCGCACCCGTCCCAGCCACGTGCCGCGGGCCGACGTCCCCGCCCACTTGCAGGAGCGCTATGCCGAGGAGGTCAACGACCTGACCCCCGAGGTCGTCAAGAACCTCGACTACCTCGGCGTGGATTACCTGATCCCCATCGGCGGTGACGACACGTTGAGTTATGCCGTGCGCCTGTACAAGGAGGGCGTCAAGGTCGTCGCGATCCCCAAGACGATGGACAACGACGTGCCCGGCACGGACTATTGCATCGGCTTTAGCACCTGCGTGACGCGGACCATCCAGATGGCCAACAACCTGCGCACGACGGCCGGCTCGCACGAGCGCTTCCTGGTCCTGGAAGTCTTTGGCCGCTACGCCGGTTTTACCGCGATGCTGCCGACGATGGCCGGCGCGGCCAACCGCTGCGTTATCCCCGAGTACCGGTTCGATATCGAGCGGCTGACCGAGCTCCTGGTCGAAGACTGGCGGCACAATCCGAGCCACTACTCGGTCGTCCTGGTCTCGGAGGGGGCGATGTTTGCGGGTGGGGAGATGGTCTTTCAGGACGCGGTGCGGGACGCGTACGGCCACGCCAAGCTGGGCGGGATCGGCGAGATCGTTTCGGCCCAGCTGAAAGAGATCTCGCCCCGCTACAACAACGGCCGGGCGATCAACTGCATCACCCAGAAGCTGGGCTACATGGTGCGCGGCGGTGACCCCGACGCCATCGATTCGATCGTCCCGATGGCCTACGGCAACCTGGCGCTGGACCTGATCCTCAAGAACATTCACGGCCGGCTCGTCGTCCTCAAGAACGGCCGCTACGACGATATGCCGATCGACGTGGTCGTCAGCTCGAAAAAGGTCGTCAATGTCGAGCGCTACTATAACACCGAACGCCTCCGCCCGCGCTACAGCAGCTTTGAGATGCAGCCGCTGTTCATCATGACAAGCGATTGACGGCGCGCCCCGCGTGTGGTATAATGGCCTATGACGCGTTGCGTCATAGGCCATTTACATCGGAGGTGTATGGTGACAGAAAAGGAACGTCGATCCCGGAAAAAGGCCGCCCCGCAGGCGGCGCCCCAGGCCGATCTGCTCGATCTCACCCGCCGCGTGCTGCTGGCCGGCTTCGGGGCGGCGGCGCTGGCCTACGATGAAGCCAAGGCCTTTCTCGACCGCCTGGTCGAGCGGGGCGAGCTGGCCCAGGGCCAGGCCCGCGAGCTGCTGGCCGAGGTCTCCAAGAAGCACGACGACCGGATGAAGCCTGTCCGCGGACGGGTGCACGAACGGATGGACCACGTACTGGGCACCCTGGACTTGCCGCGGCGCGCCGATATGGAGGCCCTCCAGCAGCGACTGGACAACCTCACGCGCCAGGTCGAGGTGTTGTTGGAGCAGAAAAAGGACCGGGACGCCTGACCTTGCCGACCATTCGCCGCTACGCCAACCGCAAGCTGTACCACGTCGAGGACCACCGCTATATCAAGCTCGACGACATTGCCCGGATCATCCGTGCCGGCGCGGCGGTCACGGTCCTGGACCATTCCAGCGGCCAGGACATTACCACCGAGGTCCTGGCCCAGGTGATCGCCCAGGAGCGGCCGGCCGGCCTGGATGCCTTCCTTACGGCCCTCATCCGCGGCGGACAGCACCCGTTGGAGGAGGCCGGCAAGGTCCTCTCTGCTGCGCTGGGCCTCCCGACGGGTGCCCAGTGGCGCCGGCTGGAGGGGGACGTCGGCCGCCTCGAAGCGCTGGTCGACGCGCTGCGGCGCCACTGAGGGCGGCAGTACGCGGCCGGGGCCTCCCGAAGGACGCCCCGGCCGCGTTTTCTCTGCCCCTACCGCCACAGGCTAGCCGACCCCGGCCAGGCCCCACCCACGCACCATCTGCATGATCGCTGCCCGGCTGGCCTCGGCGCCAAAGCCCCACGCCAGCAGGGTAAAGTAGTCGCTCCAGGTGTTGGCGCCAAAGGTCGCGTTCGCCAGGTACAGCTCGACAAAGCCGGCCCCGGCCAGCATGCCCACGGCGATGGCGTAGCTGACGACGGTAAAGATGCGCAGCCGGCGCGTCGCCGCCGCGGCCTCGACCAGGTCCCGCAGCGGGCCGGCCGATGGTGGTGGGGCGAACGGCGGCACGCTGGCGCCCTTGCCGGCGTCCTGCATGGGCGGGGCGGGGGCCAACTCCTTCGGCACCAGCGCCTGCAGCTCGGCCATGGCGGCCTCGACCGCTGTCTGCCACGCCTGGCCGGCCGCCTCGTCCTCCAGGGGGAGTGCCTGGAGCTGCTTCTCCAGGTCGAGGATCCGGGCCCGCCAGGACTCGGCCTGGTCCTGGGGAAGGCGGTTGCGCAGCGCATTCATCTCCTTCAGCTTCCCCTGGAGCTGGGCGTAGCGCAGCACCTGCTGGCCGAGCCCATCCAGCGTCGTGCGCAGCACGTCTGGGCCGGCCACGTCCGGCGCGTTGCGGGCCGCGTCCTCCAGTTGGCGGCGTACCTTGAGCAGGGCGGGGGCCGTCGCGTCGAGCAGCCCAATCTGCCCGCGCAGTTCGGCCTGGTAGGCGAGCTGCGCCCGCCAGTCGTCGCGGCCCCGGCGCCACTTGTTTAGGCAGGCCTCGGCCTGGTCGGTCGCAGTCTGGGCCTCGGTCCACTTTTCGGCCTGCAAGAGGGCCTCGATATCCACCAGGCCGGCCCCAATACGGGCAAAGAACGGCCCGGCCGACTCGGGCTCAGGCTCGTCCTGCATATGCTTCCGCAGCTGGCCGATGCGCACCAGCACCTGGTCGCGCGGCCGGCCGCCCCCGCGGTAGGCCGAGACCGCCACACCCAACCCCACCCCAAGGAGCAGCACGAGGAGCGGCCAGGGCCAGTTGTCCTTGACGGTAACCGTCACCGGGATGGTGAGCTCGCCGCTCCCGTAGCGCACCAGAAGGTCACCGCGGAACTCGCCGCTGGGCACGCCGCGCAGGTCGAACTGCACCGGCACGGTGATGACCCCGTTGGCGGCGATGGTGGTGGGTGGCGCGGTCGGGTGGATCCCGGCGGCCGGCAGAATCGCCTTGCCGTCGGTGCGCGTCAGGTCCAGGGGGATCACCTGCACGTCGGTGACCACCGTGGTCGCCTGCAGCAGCACGGTGCGCGTCTCCACGGCCCCGCGCGGCGCGGCGATGCTCAGCTGGCTTGGCAATGCCGCCAGCCCTCCCTGGGCGTCGGCCGCCCGGACGCCCACCAGCCCAAGAAGCAGGATCACCAGGCCCGTCCAGCGCATGCGTTTGCGAAACATCGCCGTCCTCCTTTTCATCCGCTGTGGGGACACACAGTACGATTATACCAGACGGGGGCGCCTTTCGCAAGAGCGACATAACATCTGGACTTGACGAAGCAAGCGGCGCGATGCTATAATGGGCCGCGTGCCGTCCGCTCTGACGACAGCAGGGGCGTGCGCAATAGGCCTAGCAATGCTGCCTGCGGCAAGCTGTAGGCTGTACACGGCAACCTGTAACCTATGAACTGCCCCCGGAGGTACCCATGCCCGAAGCACGCGTTGTTTGGCAAGAAGGGTTGCGTTTCCAGGTCCATGCGCCGGCCGGCCACACCCTGACGATCGACAGCCCCCAGGGGACGAACGCCGGTCCCAGCCCGATGGCGCTCGTCTTGATCGCCCTGGCGGGCTGCACGGCGATGGACGTCATCTCGATCCTGCAGAAGCAGCGCCAGCCCGTGACGGGGTTGGAGGTCGTTGTGGCGGCGGAACGGGCGGGGGAGCATCCCCGCGTCTTTACCGGCTACGAGGTGACCTATATCGTCCACGGGGCGGGGGTGGACCGGGACGCCGTCGAGCGCGCCGTCTCCCTGTCGGAGGACAAGTACTGCTCGGTGGGGGCGATGCTGCGGCAGGCCGCGCCGCTGCGCCACACGATTCGGCTAGACGAGTAGTGGGAGGAACGAGATGGCCAAAGGCCCTACCTACACGGTGACGGTCGAGCTCAACGAGCTGGAGTTGGCGCTGCTGTACCACACGGTGACGGCGGACCGCGGCGAGCGCCAGCAGGTCTTGTGGCAGGCGGACCCGGCCGGCCGGCCGGAGCGCCACTATGTCAGTCCCCACTGGTTGGCCAACAAGGTCTTTGGCCGCATCGCCGAGCTGCAGCCCGAGTGGCTGTCGGCGATGGAGCAGGCGCAGAAGCGCCTCATCAGCTACTAACGCGCTATACGCGACAGTCATGATGCCATTGAGTAGTTGGGGGGCGCGTCACGGCGTCACGGTCACATAAAGACGGTGATTTACTTTGCCTAGTGGAGGCAGGATGATGTACAGGATTGAGATCGAGATATATGAGGGGAAAGGGGGCCAACTGCGTTGGGAAGGAGACAGGATTGTCTACCCTGACTTGGAGAAAGAGGGAATATGCGCATGGATGTATAGAGGTGATGGCAAGCAGAGCTATCAGGCTGGTCAGAGGTTCTCCTACCCGGAAGACTTGGGCAAATTGTGCCCTTGGTTGTTGGATAGTCTGCACGGAGTCGTTTTAGGCGCGTCGGTATCAGGGCTTGCCCTTGGGGCCCTGGCCCTTGGCCAGCTTCTTGGCCTGGCCCGGAGGCACCCAGTCCGGAGCCTTGGCGTTGCCGCGGCCCACGACCTGCCCGAGCGACTGGTGTGCCGTGCCGGCCGGCAGGCCCAGGCTTTGGCGGATCTCGCCCCAGCCGATGTCCTGCGCCCGCAGCGCCAGGACGTCGGCGAGGGAGATGTTGGCTGCCAAGGAGGTAAAGAGCGCCTTGGCGATGTTGCCAAAGCCCAGGTCGGCGGCGTGGAGATCTAGGATCTCTTGCACGTCATAGTCGAAATAGTTCGCCAGCGCCGTGGCGATGCGCACGCTGCCGGTGAGCTCGCCGGTTCCGGTGATTTCCTGGGTCACGGCGATGGCCGTTTCCTGTCCGTCTAGCGGCGCCCCTGCCGGCCACAGGGAGGGGCCGGCAGGCTGGGCCTGGGTGCGGGCTGTGGGGGCGAGCAGCAGCAGCGTGCCGAGGGTTATGCAGATGTAGAGCCAGCGTTTCATGGGGCGACCTCCTTGAGATTGGCGTTTCTGCCATGTGTACCGCAGCAGGAGCCGCGGCGTTACGCGCGTGGCGGCGCGTAACGAAAACCCGGAGTTGGCGGTTCCATGAATAGATCGAAACGCGAGGTCCTTTTGACCGAACGGGATGATGAGCACGAGTGCGTGGAACGAGCTGCCGGGGGGGATGCCGCGGCGATTGGCGATCTCTATGGGCGTTATGCCCCCGCCATTTTCCGCTACCTGTTCTATCGCCTGGGCGACCGCGAGGTGGCCCAGGACATGACCTCCGAGGTCTTTGTCCGCGCGCTCGAGGCGCTGCCGCGCTACCGCGTGCGGGGCCGGCCGTTCTCGGCCTGGCTCTATCGGATCGCCGGGGCGCGCGTCGCCGACTACTACCGCCGTCAGCGTCCGGTGGAGCCCTTGGCTCCCGACCTGCCTGCTCCGGCAGGTGACCCGGCCGCGGCGGCCGAGACCCGCGTGACAGCAGAGGTCCTGCAGCGGGCCATCGCTCAACTGACGCCGCTGCAGCAGCAGGTGTTGGTATTGCGCTTCGTCGAGGGGCTGAGCCACGCTGCGGCGGCGCGGATCGTTGGGCGCAGCGAGGGGGCGGTGCGGATCGCGCAGTTTCGCGCATTGGAGGCGCTGCGCCGGCTGTTGGAACGTGCGGAGTGAGAGGGCGGTATGAACGTACGAGAAAAGGCGCGCCTCCTGGCCGGCAGCCTGGAAGCAGGGCGGCCGGATCCAGAGCTGTCCAGGGCCCCTGACGTAGAGGCGCTCTACAACCTGGGGCAGCAGTTGCGCCAGGTCGAGCGGCCGGAACCCGATCCGGTGGCCCTGGCTGCCGGTGTTGCGCGTGTGCGTAGAGCCCTGGCGGCCGCGCGCCCGGCCTCGGTCGGCCGGCCTCGCCGCCTGGCGCGCCTGGCCTGGGCGGCGCTGGCGCTGTTCCTGGCCCTGGTGGTGACGACAACGGGCACCGTCCTGGCGGCCGAATCCAGCCTGCCCGGCGAGCTGCTCTATCCCATCAAGCGGGCCGGGGAGGAGGTTCACCTGGCCCTGACGTGGCGGGCGCAGAGCCGGGCCGCGCTGCGCATCGACCTGGCCGAGCGCCGGTTGGCCGAGGTGGCCGCCGTCTGCGCGGGCGGAGAATGCCCGGCCGACCTCCTGGCGGACATGGGCGCGCAGACCGAGGCCGCGCAAGAGGCGACGGAGCAGCTGCCGGCCGGCAAGCATGCTGCGCTGTTGGACCGGATGGTCGCGCTGACGGCCCGTCAGGGACAGGTGCTGCAGCAGGTCCTGGCGGCGGCGCCCGACGCCGCCCGCCCTGGCCTGGAACAGGCCCTGGAGCGTTCCCGGCACGGGCATGAGCGTGCGCGGGAGGCGCTGGAAAAGGAGAAGGAGCAGGGGAGAGAGCGGGAGAAAGAAAAGCCTCCGGCGGCCCCAGCGGATCCCCCCAAACCCACCAAGAAACCACACGGCCCACCGCAGACCCCTCCGGGAAAAGGCCCGCAGCAGCCCTGAGCCGGCAAGGTCCGGGCTTGCCAGCCCCGCCATTTCGTGGTAGACTGTGGGCTGTCTGTCGGATCGTGCTGCGAGGGCCGCCATGCATGCGCTCCATGTTGTCCAAGGCTATCCTCCCTGGATCGGGGGTTCCCAGCGTTTTTTTCAAGAGATCTCGGAGCGGTTTGTGGCGGCCGGCCGGCGGGTGACGGTGGCGACGACCGACGCGGGCGACCTGGAGCATTTCTGGGCCCCGGGCCGGCGCACCGTGGGGCCGGCCGCGGAGCTGCGCAACGGCGTGCAGGTCTATCGCTTTCCGGTGCGCCGGCGGATCCATCACGCGCTCCTCTTTAGCGTTTACCGCCGCGGGATGGCGCTGCTCTCGGCGCTGCCGGTGGATACGACGCCGCTCCTGCGCCGGCTGGCACGCTTCACGCCCTGCCTGCCGGCCTTTGAGACATTCCTAAAAGAAGAAAAGGGGACGGTCGACCTCGTGCACGGCGCCAACATCACCCTCGACTTTATGCTCGCGCCGGCCCTGGCCTTTGCCCGGGAGCGCGGCGTGCCCTTTGTCGTCACCCCCCTGACGCACCCCGGCGCGCCGGGCCAGCGGCGGGTGCAGCGCTACTACACGATGCGCCAGCAGCTGGCGATCCTATGCCAGGCCGACGCTGTAATCACCCTAACCCCCCTGGAAGCCGATTTCCTGGCCGCGCGCGGCGTGCCGCGGGAACGGTGCTACTCGACCGGGGCCGGCATCAACCTGCCGGAGGTGACCGGCGGCGACGGCGCGCGCTTCCGGCAGCGCCACGGCCTGGTCGGGCCGATTGTCTTTGCCATCGGGACGCTGGCGTACGACAAGGGCACGGTGCACCTGATCGAAGCGCTGCGGCGGCTGTGGGCCACGGGGCGCGACGTACACCTGGTGTTGGCCGGCCAGCCGCTCACGCCGGTGAGCGCCTACCTCGCGCGCCTGCCGGCCGACGTCGCGTCGCGCCTGCGCGTCCTGGGGTTCGTCTCCGAGGAGGAGAAACGCGACCTCCTGGCGGCCGGCGATATCTTTTGCCTGCCCTCCTGCACCGACTCCTTTGGCATCGTCTACCTGGAGGCGTGGGCGAACGGCGTGCCGGTAATTGGGGCGCGCGCCGGCGGCGTGCCGGCCGTCATCGCCGACGGCCGCGACGGCTGCCTCGTGAACTTTGGCGACGTGGCCGGGCTGGCCGAGGCGATCGCCCGGCTGCTCGACGTTCCGGCGCTGCGCCGGGAGATGGGCCAACGCGGCCAGGACAAGGTGCGCCGGGAGATGACGTGGGACCACGTCTTTCAGCGCGTGGCCCGCGTCTACGAGACGGTCCTGGCCGGCCGGCCCCGTTGATCGTGCAGGAGGAACTGCCCATGGGCAAGATACTGTGCGCCATCCGGGGAGGGGAGGAGGGGCATCGCACCCAGGATGCCGCCGCGGCCCTGGCCCGTGAGCGGGGCGACGAGCTGGTCTTTTTGGTTGTCCTGGAGATATCCTTCCTGAACAAGGCCCCCGAGATCCCGGGGATCGACATGCGGGCAACGCTGACGCGGATGGGCAACTCGATCCTCTTCCATGCCGCCGAACGGGCCCGGCAGCAGGGCGTGGAGGCCCGCGGCGTGCTGCGCGAGGGCAACCCCCGGGAGCAGATCAAGGCGGCGGCGCGCGAGGAGGGGGCGACGATCGTCGTGCTGGGCCGGCCGCAGAGCTGCTACGACAAGTTTTCTCTCGCCAGCCTGGAGGCCTTTGCCGCCGAGGTCACGAACACGACCGGAGCCGATGCTAAAATCCTCTAGGCGTGGCGGCAACTCGCAATAACTATTGACAGCATAGTGCGAATGTGGTATAATTGCAGTAAGAGGGGATACTTGCGGGAATGGAACGGATGTGCTATACTAAAGGGGCCCGACAAGAGGGCAGCAGCAAGAGCAGATCCAAAGAGGAGGAAGTATCATGGATGAACAGCGTAGCAAGGCACTGTCGGCGGCCATCGGCCAGATCGATCGCCGCTTCGGAAAAGGCTCGATCATGCGCATGGGGGAGGCGGTAGAAAAGATGGAGGTACAGACCATTCCCACCGGCTCGATCGCGCTCGACCTGGCGCTCGGCGTGGGCGGAATCCCCCGCGGCCGGGTGACCGAGATTTTTGGTCCCGACGCCTCGGGCAAGACGACCCTGGCGCAGCATATCGCCGCCGAGGCCCAGCGCGCCGGTGGGGTGGCGGCCTATATCGACGTCGAGCACGCCCTGGACCCCAGGTACATGGCGGCCTGCGGCGTCAACCTGGACAGCCTCTTGATCTCGCAGCCCGACACGGGCGAGCAGGCCCTGGAAATCTGCGAGGCCCTGGTGCGCAGCGGCGCGGTCGACCTGGTGGTGATCGACTCGGTGGCTGCCCTCGTCCCGCGCGCCGAGCTCGAAGGTGACATGGGCGACTCGCTTCCCGGCATGCAGGCCCGCCTGATGTCCCAGGCCCTGCGCAAGCTGTCGGGGGCCATCAGCAAGTCGCGGACGGCCGTGATCTTTATCAACCAGCTGCGCGAAAAGATCGGCGTGATGTTTGGCAACCCCGAGACGACCACGGGCGGCAAGGCGCTCAAGTTCTACGCCTCCGTCCGCCTGGATATCCGCCGCATCGAGGCGATCAAGAAGGGCACCGATGTGATCGGCAGCCGCGTCCGCGTCAAGGTGGTCAAGAACAAGGTCGCGCCGCCTTTCCGCCAGGCCGAGTTCGACATCATCTACAACGAGGGCATCTCCAAAGAGGGCAACCTCCTGGACGTCGGGCTGGACGTCGGCGTCGTCGCCAAGTCCGGTTCCTTTTACTACTTTGGCGAAGAGCGGCTGGGCCAGGGCCGCGAGAATGCGCGCGACTATCTGCGTGCGCATCCGGAGATGGCCCAGCAGATCGAGATGCAGATCCGCGGCAACGCGCCCATCCTGCCGCCGACCGTCACGGCCGGCGAAGAGGGGCCGGACGACGAGGAAGACGAGGAGCCCGAGGAAGAGCTGTAGAGCGATCGGCCGCCTTGTGGCGAGTTCCAGAGTGCAGCAGCCGCGCTGCTGCACTCTGCCGTTTCGGCAGCCTGCTTGAAATATTCGGCATTTCTGTTACAATTCGTCTGTGGCCATTCTGCCGGCAAGGAGGTTGCTATGGAATTTAGGCTCACCGAAGAACAGGAAATGCTGCGCCAGATGGTACGGGACCTGGCGGACAAGGAGCTCAAGCCCGCGGCCCACGAGGCCGACGAGCAGGAGCACATGTCGCCCGACGCGGTGCGCAAGATGGCCGAGTTGGGGCTGCTGGGCATGACGATCCCCGAGGAGTATGGCGGGCTGCCGATGGACAACGTCGGCATCACCGTGGCCCTGGAGGAGATCGCCCGGGCCTGCGGGGGGACCGGCCTGGCGTTGGAGGCGCACACCTGCCTGGGGGTCGTGCCCATTGTGCGCTGGGGCGCGCCCGAGATCAAGGAGCGTTTCCTGCCCCGGCTGGCGGCCGGCCAGTCGTTCGGCTGCCTGGCCCTGACCGAGCCGGACGCCGGGTCGGACCTGGCGGCGACGCGCACGACGGCGGTCGAGGATGGCGACTCTTGGGTGATCAACGGGGCCAAGGCCTGGATCACTAACGCCAGCATCGCCGACGCGATCGTGGTCTTTTTGCGCACCGATCCGGACCAGGGGACGCGCGCCTTTTCGCTGATCGTGGTGGAGGCAGACCGGCCCGGGCTGACGATCGGGCCTAAGGAGAAAAAGATGGGGGTGCGGGCCTCGCCGGCGCACGCCCTCACCTTTGAGGACGTCCGCGTCCCGAAAAGCAACCTCCTCGGGCAGCGCGGCCGCGGCCTGCACCAGGCGATGGAGATCCTGGACAGCGGGCGCGTGGGCATCAGCGCGCTGGCCGTCGGCCTGGCCCAGGGGGCCTACGAAGAGGCGCTGCGCTATGCCCGCGAACGGACCGCCTTTGGCAAGGTCATCGCCGAGCACGAGGCGATCCAATTCATGTTGGCCGACATGGCGACCGAGATCCAGGCCGGCCGGCTCATGCTGCGCTACGCCGCCTGGCTGGAAGACCAGGGGCAGCGCTTTACGATCCCCGCCGCGATGGCCAAACTCTTTACCAGCGAGATGGCCGAGCGGGCTGCCTACCGGGCCGTCCAGATTCACGGCGGCTACGGCTATAGCAAAGAGTACGCCGTCGAGCGCATCTATCGCGACGCCCGCCTGCTCACCATCGGCGAGGGCACCAGCGAGGTGCAGCGCATGGTCATCGGCCGGGGCGTGACCCAGGGCTGAGCCGCGCCTGCCAGAACCCTGCCAGGAAGACGATGGCCGGCACGATCACGGCAATCCGCGTTCAGAAAAAGAACCCCCGGCGCGCCAACCTCTACGTCGACGGCCAGTTCGTCCTCGGCCTGAGCATCGACACCGTCCAGGACTGGGGCCTGCGGCGCGAGATGCCCCTGAGCGACGCCGACCTGGAGGCGCTGCGCCGCGCCGAGCAGCAGCAGCGTGCCTACGGCGACGCCCTGCGCCTGCTCAACTATCGCCCGCGCAGCACGGCCGAGGTGCGCCAGCGCCTCCGCGAGCGCGGCTACGACGCGGAGCAGATCGAGGCGGTCGTGGCCCGCCTGCTCGGGGCCGGCCTGCTCGACGACCGGGCCTTTGCCCGCCTGTGGGTGGAGAACCGCCTCCTGAACAGCCCCCGCGGCCGGCAGGGCCTGGCCGCCGAGCTGCGCCAAAAGGGCGTGGCGCCCGAGGTGATCGCCGGGGTGCTGGACGAGGCCGCGGAGGAACAGGACGAGGCTGCCCAGGCGCTGGAGCTGGCCCGCGGCCGCGCCCGCGCCCTGGCCGGCCTCGATCGGGCGGCCTTCTTCCGCCGCCTCCAGTCCTTCCTCGCCCGCCGCGGCTTTTCTGCCGACATCGTCCTCCATGTCGCCCGCCAGATGTGGGCCGAGTCCGGCCGGGAGGAGTGATTTGCCTTTTGCCGGCCCGTTTTGTATAATAGCTGCGTCTTGTTGGGGGTTCTATGATTGAAATCCAGTGGCTCGGCCATTCCTGCTTCCGCATCAAGGCCCGCGAGGGCATCGTCGTTACCGACCCCTACAGCCCGGAGACGGGCTACCGCCTGGGCCGGCCCGCGGCGCACATCGTGACCGTCTCCCACGACGAGCCGGACCACAACAACGCCGCCGGGGTCAAGGGGATGCGCGGTGACCCGGTCCTCCTCACCGGACCCGGGGAGTACGAGGTCGGCGGCATCTTTATCATGGGCATCCGCACCTACCGCGACATGCGCAAGGGCAAGGTGCGGGGCAAGAACACCGTCTACCTCATGGAGTTTGCCGAGATGAACATCTGCCACCTGGGCGATCTGGGCCACCCGCTGAGCGACGAGGAGCTTGCCGACATCAGCAAGGCCGACGTCCTGCTGATCCCCGTGGGCGGAAAGCACTCCCTGGCGGCGACACAGGCGGCCGAGGTCGTGGCCCAGATCGAACCGCGGATTGTGATCCCCATGCACTATAACCACCCGGCCGGCCGCATCCGCCTCGACGGCGTGGAGCCCTTTTTTCACGAGATGGGCCTCAAGCCGGTGGAACCGCTCGAACTGCTCAAGATCGGCCCCGGCGACCTGCCGGCCGAGGATGCCGAGACCCGCGTCATACTGCTGAAGCCGGCCGAGTAGCGCCGGCCAGAGGGGGAATCGCCGTGCGCAAGTACATCTTTTGCACCGGGGGCGTCGTCTCGTCGGTCGGCAAGGGGATCACCGTCGCCTCGATCGGCCTGCTCCTGCGCAGCCGGGGCGTGGCCGTCGCGGTGCAGAAGCTGGACCCCTACCTCAACGTTGACCCCGGCACGATGAGCCCCTACCAGCACGGCGAGGTCTATGTGACCGACGACGGCGCCGAGACCGACCTGGACCTGGGGCACTATGAGCGCTTCATCGACGTGAACCTGACCAAGGCCTCCAACGTCACGACCGGGCAGGTCTATGCCGAGATCATCCAGAAGGAACGCCGCGGCGACTTTCTCGGCGGCACGATCCAGGTCATCCCCCACATCACCAACGAGATCAAGGGGCGCATCGGGGCCGTCGGCCGGCAGACGGAGGCCGAGGTCGTGATCGTCGAGGTGGGGGGCACGGTGGGCGACATCGAGGGACTGCCCTTTCTCGAGGCGATCCGCCAGATGCGCAAGGACGCCGGACGCGACAACGTCCTCTACGTGCACCTGACGCTGTTGCCCTATATCGCGGCCAGCGGCGAGCTCAAGACCAAGCCGACCCAGCACAGCGTAATGGAGCTGCGCCGCGTCGGCATCCACCCCGACGCCATCGTCTGCCGGTCCGACTTTCCCATCGCCGAATCCACGCGCGACAAGATCGCCCTCTTTTGCGACGTCGACACCGAGGCGGTGGTCCCCCTGGTCACGGTGCCCAGCATCTACCAGGTGCCGCTCCTGCTGGAGAACTTTGGCCTGGGCCGGCTGATCGTCCGGCGGCTGGGGCTGCCCGAACGCTCGCCCGACCTGGCTTTGTGGCAGGCGTTGGTGGAAAGGGCCGTCCAACCCAAGCCGGCCGTCGAGATCGCGCTGGTCGGCAAGTACGTGGCGCTGCACGACGCCTACCTCAGCGTCTGCGAGGCCCTGCGTCACGCCGGCCTCCACCACGGCGCCGACGTGCGCATCCGCTGGGTCCAGACCGAAGAGGTGGAGAAACAGGGCCCAGCAGCCCTGCTGCGGGGCGTCCGCGGCATCGTCGTTCCAGGCGGCTTTGGCCACCGCGGGATCGAGGGCAAGATCGCCGCTGCCCGCTACGCGCGCGAGAACCGTATCCCCTACCTGGGACTCTGCCTGGGGATGCAGTGCGCCACCATCGAGTTCGCCCGTACCGTCCTGGGACTGGCCGACGCCAACTCCACCGAGTTCGACCCCCGCACCACGGCCCCCGTGATCGACCTGATGGCCGACCAGCGTGACGTCGTGGAAAAAGGCGGCACCATGCGCCTGGGGGCCTACCCCTGCCGCCTCGTCCCCGGCACCAGGGCCGCGGCCGCCTATGGCGTGGAGCAGGTCAGCGAGCGCCACCGTCACCGTTTCGAGTTCAACAACCGCTACCGCGAGGCATTGCAGGAGGCCGGCCTGCTCTTTTCCGGCACTTCACCCGACGGCCGCCTCGTCGAGATCGCCGAGCTGCGTGACCATCCCTGGTTCGTGGGCACCCAGTTCCATCCCGAGTTTCTCTCTCGCCCCACGCGTCCCCACCCGCTCTTTCGTGATTTCGTCGGCGCCGCGCTCAAGACGGTGCTGGCGGGCGAGCAGTATCCGCTGCCGCTGGTGGACCAGGCCGGCAGTTGACCTATCCCTCCACCTCTACCCGCATCTTGGCGCCGGTGTCCTCCCGCGCCCACTGCAAGGTATAGAGATCATAGTACCGCCCGCGCCGGGCCAATAGCTCCGTGTGCCGGCCCTGCTCCACGATCTGGCCGTCCTCGATGACCACGATCTGGTCGGCGCTCACCACCGTGTTGAGGCGGTGGGCGATCACAAAGGTCGTCCGCCCTTCCATCAGCCGCTCCATCGCGTACTGGATCTGCTTCTCGGTGGTGCTGTCCACGCTGCTCGTGGCCTCGTCCATGATCAGGATGCGCGGGTCGGCCAGCATCGCCCGGGCGCACGCCAGCACCTGCCGCTGCCCCACGCTCAGGTTCACGCCGTTCTCGCCGACCTCGGTCGCATAGCCCGCCGGCAGCCGGCTGATAAAGTCGTGCGCCCCGACCGCCTGCGCGGCGGCGGCGATCTCCTCCTCCGTGGCTGCCAGCCGGCCGTAGCGGATGTTGTCGGCCGCCGTGCCGCTAAAGAGAAAGGTGTCCTGGGAGACAAGGCCCAGCTGCGAGCGCAGGCTCGCCTGCGTCACCTGCCGGATATCGTGCCCGTCGATGGTGATCGTCCCTTCGCGCACGTCAAAGAAGCGCGCCAGCAGCTTGACCACCGTGGTCTTGCCGGCCCCCGTCTCGCCCACCAACGCGATGCGCTGGCCCGGGGCGACGTGCAGCGCGATCGAGCGTAGGACGGGATCGCCGTCTTCGTAGGCGAAGGAGACGTCCTGGAAATCGACCTGGCCCCGGATCGGCGGCAGCTCCTGGGCGTCGGGCGCGTCCTGCAGCTCCGGCGCCGTGTCGAGCAGGGCAAAGATGCGCTCGCTCGAGGCCATCGTCGACTGGAACGAGTTGTAGCGGTCGGCCAGCTCGCGCACCGGCTCGAAGAAGCGCTCCACGTAGAGGATAAAGGCGACGAGCGTCCCAGCGGTGAGCGCATCGCCCAGCACAAGCCAGCCGCCCACGCCGACGACCAGCGCGATGCCCAGCGAGGCCAGGAGGTCGATCCCCGGGTAGTAGAGCGCCGCGAGGAGCGTCGCCCGCACGTTGGCCTCGAAGAACGATTGGTTGAGGTCGACAAAGTGCGCCATGTTGCGCGCTTCGCGCACAAAGCTCTTGATCACGCGGATACCCGAGATCGACTCGTTGAGGTAGCCGTTGATCAGGGCGATGCGCTGCCGTGTCTCGCGATAGGTGTCGCGCACCCGGGCGCTCCAGAACCGGGTGAGGAGAAACATCAGCGGGAGGACGGCCAGGGCCACGAGCGCCAGCCGCCAGTTCATCACCAGCAGGATCACGACGATCCCCAGGAGCGTCGCGGCGGCGCGAAAGACACCGGTGATGGACCAGGTGATGAAACCGAGGAGGACCTGGACGTCGTTGTTCAGCCGGCTCATCAGCCGGCCGACGCTATAGTTGTTAAAAAAGCCGAGCGAGAGGCGCAGGAGGTGGCGGAACAGGTCGCTGCGCACGTCGGCCACGACGCGCGTGCCGACGACGGCCATGATCATGATCCGCGCGCGGTTGGTGATCCACTCGCCCACGGCGGTGGCCGCGTAGAGGAGCGTCCAGTTGCGCAGCACGGTCAGATTGCCGGTGCGGATCCCGTCGTCCACAGCCCGGCCGACGATCCACGGCGCCGCGACGGCCAGGCCCGAGCGGACGATCATCAGGACGATGGACAGTACCAGCTGGCCCAGGAAAGGCCGCCCGTACACGGCCAGCCGCCGCACGAGCCGGGCGTCGTAGGCCTTGCCGAGAGCATCATCCTGCTGGGGCAGGAGATCGCGGATGCGGTCTTCGCGCAGCCGGCGCTCGCCGCTCTCGATAAAGGTGAGGGCGAGGAGCCTGTCTAGAAAGCTGCGTTCGTCCCGGTCCTGCCGCTCTTCAGAGTCCATTTCCAGCCTACAACCTTTTACCTGCAACCCGCAACCTCTTCCAGCCGGCCAACCTCTTCCTGGTCGCGCAGCTGGAGATCATAGATCTGGCGATACAGCCCATTCCGCGCCAGCAGCTCCTCGTGCCGGCCGCGCTCCACGATCCGGCTCTGGTCCAGCACCAGAATCAGGTCGGCCGCCTTGAGCGTCAGGAGCCGCTGGGCGATGATAAAGGTCGTGCGCCCCTCCATCAGCCGGCGCAGGGCCAGCTGGATGAGGTGCTCGGTCGCCGTATCCACGCTGCTGGTGGAATCGTCGAGGATGAGGATGCGCGGGTCGTAGAGCAGGGCCCGGGCGATGGCGACGCGCTGCTTCTGACCGCCGGAGAGCGTCACCCCGCGCTCGCCGACGCGCGTGTTGTACCCGTCGGGGAACTCGCGGATAAAGTCGTCGGCGTGGGCGGCGCGGGCCGCGGCGACGATCTCTTCGCTGTCGGCGTCCGGCCGGCCGTAGGCAATGTTCTCGGCGATGGTCGCGCGAAAGAGGAACGGGTCCTGCAGGACGATGCCGATGCGCCGGCGTAGGCTGTCCAGTCGCACGTCGCGCAGGTCTACGCCGTCCACGAGCACGCGCCCCGCGCTGGGGTCGTAGAAGCGCGGGATCAGGTTGACGATCGTGGACTTGCCCGACCCGGTCGGGCCGACGAGGGCGATCACCTGCCCCGGCGCGGCCCGGAAGGAGATATCCTCGAGGATGTTGGCTCCTTGCCGATAGGCAAAGGCGACCCCTTCGAAGGCCACTTCGCCCCGGAGCGTGTCCAGGCGCAGCGCGGCCGGCCGTTCCGGCACGGTGTTGGGCGTGTCCATGACCTCGAAAATGCGGCTGGCGCTGGCGGCGGCGGTGGCGGCCTGGCTCACCAGGAAGCCCAGGTCCTGGATCGGCCCGTTCAGCATGAGGATGTAGGCGCTCAGGGCAAAGAGCGAGCCGATGCTCACCTGGCCGGCGACCGCGGCCGGCCCGCCGAACCACAGCAGCAAAAAGATGCTCACCGACAGGAGGAAGGAGAAGAGCGACCAGTTGTGGCCCCACATAAACATGGCACGCTTGCGCAGGTCGTACCACCGGTCGTTTTCCCCGTCGAAGCGGCTCAGCTCGTGCGGCTCCCGCGCAAAGGCCTTGACGACCTGGATCCCCGTCAGGCTCTCCTGCATGGCGGTGGAGAGCACGCCCAACTGATCCTGGATCGTCCGAAAGAGCGGGCGCATGCGCCAGCCGAAGCGCAGGGTCGCGGCGATGAGCACCGGCATGGGGATCAGCGCCACGGCAGCCAGGGAGGCGTTTTCCAGCAGCATGGCGGTCACGACCCCGCCCATCATCAGGGCAGCGGTGAGCAGCTGCATCAGCCCGACGCCGACAAAGGCCTCGGTCTCGGAGATGTCGCCGGTGGCGCGGCTCATCAGGTCGCCGGTCTGCGCCCGGTCGTGGAACTCGAAAGGCAGCCGCTGGACGCTGTCGTAAAAGTCGTTGCGCAGGTCGTAGGCGACGCGGTGGGTGAGCCACTCGCCAAAGTAGCGCCGCAGAAAGCCGGCCAGGGCGCGCAGCACCGCCAGGCCGAGGATGATACCCGCGGCCACCAGGAGCGCCCGGGCGTCCTTTGCCGCGATCCCGCTGTCGATGGCGTTTTTGACCACCTGGGGCACGACCAGGCTGAGCGCCGTCACCGCCGCGAGCGCCCCATAGGCGACGGCCACCTGCCTCCAGTGCGGCCGGAGGTAGGAAAGCAGGCGGAGATAGATATTTCTGGAGGCGGGGTTCTTGTTCATCTCAACCTGCGACCGGCGACCCGGAAGGAGGGACCTCTTTGCCCCACACATCCATCTCCTCGCCGGTGGCCTGGAAGCCGAACCGCTGGTACAGGCGCTGCGAGCGCACGTTCTCCTCCTGCGTGTTCAGGGTGACCCAGCGGATGTCCTGCCGAGCAAAGTCGTCGTACGCCTCGGCCAGCAGGCGGGCGCCGACCCCCTGGCGCTGGGCGTGGGGCGCCACTGCCAGGCGGACGATGTGCACGCGGTCGCGCTGGTAGACGGTGCACAGGATGTAGCCGACCACTTCGCCGGCGTGCTCCGCCACCTCAAAGTAGGCCACCTCGCCGTAGACGGCGCACAGCACCTGCTCGCGGTAGGCCCAGAGTGGGCCAAAGGCGGCGGCGTCGACCTGGGCCACGGCCGGGAGGTCGGCGGCGGTGGCGGGGCGGACCGTGACCGCGGCATTGCCGGCCGTGGGCGGTGTGTGGAGGGGGGTCTCGTAGCTGACGACGCGGGTATGAAAGTGGTAGCCGGCCCGTTCCAGCAGGCGCCTGGCCCAGCCCAGGCGGTACTCGTCCATGTAGCCGATCCAGGTCACGCCGCGCTCGGCCAGGCTGCGCTCGAGCTCGTGGAGCAGCGCCACGCCGACGGTGTCCGGGGCGACGTCGCTGGCCAGGCCCAGGCCGTGGATCCATGCTGCGGCGGGACCCTGTACGTGGGCCAGGATGAAGCCGGCCAGCCGGTCTTGCTGCCAGGCGGTGAGGGCGACGTCCTGCTGCATGGCCTCGCGCATCGCGCCGCCGAGGCCGGAGTAGGCGCGGGTGGAGGCATCCAGGAGGTCGCGGATGGCGTCATAGTCTTCCAACGCGGCGGGGCGGAGGGTCAGGGGCCCCTGGCGTTCGATGAGTGAGCGGAAGAAGGCTAGCGGCGGCATCGGCTGTGCTCCTGGGGAACGGGGCCTGCGGCAGCGGCCGGCCGGCCCATGCGCCGGCGGGCCGGGCCCGCGCGGTGTTGGCGGCGGCGCGGGCCGTTCATCGGCGCCTCCGGATGAGGGCAGAGGCCAGCGCCACGGGGATCCACATCAGCACATTGAGCCCGGCGCCCACGGCGAGCCCGTCGCCGAGGCGGCCGAGGAGGAGTCCCAGGCCGTCCAGCAGGGTCATTCCTAAAAGAAATAGGATTACCCCGAGCGCGACGAGCGCCACCAGGAGGGCTGCCGCGCCTCCCCACACGTACTGCATGTCGGTCGCGCTGGGCGCCATGTGGCTGCCGATCGACCAGATCATGTAGACGGCGATCCAGGCGCTGCTGCTGCGCCAGTTGGCCGCGCTGAGCCAGGCCGGCAGGCGCACCCAGGGGCGCGGGTCGGCGCCGGCCGCGCCCAGCGCGCCCGTCAGCAGTCCCAGCGCTACGATCCCGGCGGCCAGCGGGGCCAGCGCGATCAGCGCCATGCGCAGCGCGTCGCGGCGGGCCACCCGGACCCCAGCCCCGACGCCGAGGTCGCCGGCCGCGCGGCGCGGGATGAAGGTGACGCCGCGGACGGGGACACGCAGGAGCACTGCGGTGAGGGCGTGCGCACCCTCGTGGAGGAAAAAGCCGGGCAGGGTCAACATTGCGTAGAGGGCGGGAGCCGTAGCCGCGCCCACGATGCGGGCGAAAAGCTCCAACGCGCTTCTCTTCAGTCGGCCGGCCGAGAGCAGGCACACCGCCCCGGCCGCGAACAGCCAGGCGAGCCCGGCGAAAAACGATAGGCCCATGATCACCTCGATCCGGGCCGTATCATATCACCAATTGCGGAAAACGCAAATGTAGCCTTGCGCTGTCAATCCGGCAGGTTACATGCGCGACCTTGACGCCATCCTCTACCTTCAGGATGGCCGTCACGTCGAGCAGGTCCACAATCTGCGCCCGTATCGGAAAGCCGGCCGCCGGGTCGTCGGCCAGGGTGAGGTCGGCCCGCACCGCGGCCGCCAGCTCGTGTACGGCCTCGACCTGCTCAGCGGAGAATTCTTGCTCGGCGAGCAGCGCTGCCAGGTTGCCGCGTTCGGCCTCCAGGCCGGCGACGGTCTTTTCCAACTCGGTCTTGCGCGCCACGAGCATAGATTTGTCAAACTCCCCGGATAGGTAGAGGTCGAGCAGCTTTTCCAGTTGGCGCCGGTTGTCGGCAAGCAGGTCGCCTACAATGGTGAGCCGTTCCCTCCAGGGCTGTAGTTGCCGCTCGTTTTCGGCCTGGCCCGCCGCGGTCTTGAGTATCAGTCGGGACTCATCGACGAGCAGCTCCTTAAGCCAGGACCAGACGGTGAAGTCTACATGGTCGGCGCGAAAAACCGGTAGGCCACAGTCCCGGGACAGGTCTGTATGACGGCGGGTCCCGACAGGGCAGTTATAGTAAAGGTACTCCCCGATAGAAAACGCTTTCATTTTAAAGCCGCAGGCGCCGCATGTCACGCGCCGCCGCAGCAGGTAGGGGCGCTTGGTGTTGCGCGGTGACTGATCTTGGTTGGTTCGGCGTCGTTCCTGCGCGGCCTCCCATGTGGGGCGGTCAATGATGGCCGGCACAGTAACGGCCATCCAGTCTTTCTTGGGGTTCTGTCGCCCCTGGCGGTCCCTTTTGCCGTAATACCACGTGCCTACATAGGTGGGAGCGGCAAGGATTCTCCCCACCGTTGTTACGTTCCATGCACTCCTGCCGCGTTTTTGGTTGCCGCTCCCGCGCGAAGGCACCGCATCGGCGCGCAACCGCTGTGCGATCGCGCGCATAGATAGCGGTACGGAGAAGCCGCCCCCCGCCACATACCATTCAAAAACCTGGCGCACAATGCGCGCCTCGTTCGGTTCAATCTCCAAGTGGGACAAGCCATCCGCGCCCCGTCCCACTCGATAGCCATAGGGGGGGTGATTCGCTACGCATACCCCGCCCCGGCGCATGGCGTTCTTCTTGCCCCTGATCATGCGCTCCGCGATTTTCTCCCGCTCCCACTCAGAGATTGTCGCCCGGATATGCTTGTTGAGCCGGCCTTCCGGCGTGTCGGGATACTCCCCCAGGACATACTCGATCAGCACGCCGGCCCGCCTGAACTCTTCTTCCACAACAAGTTGTTTCGTCAGCCTGCGCGCGAAACGGTCGAGCTCGCGCACGATCAACACGTCGAATTCACCGCCGCGGGCCATACTCAGCGCTTGCGCCAGCATGGGCAAGTCGAATTCGGCGCCGCTCGCGCCCCGGTCATCTTCTGGCAGTTCGGCCACGACGGCATACCCGTGTTCGCGCGCAAACACCCGGCCCATCTCGATCTGACTTTCGAGGTTGCGCCCGTCGTTATCCCGGTCATCCTTGCTTACCCTGGCGTATAGTACCGCGCGCTTTGTCATCATGAAATCTCCTTTCGTGCCCGCGCATCGGCCAGCAGCTGCCGGCAGTGATCTGCTTCGGCTAACACCGCGGCTACAACCTCTGGTTCGGCTTTTCTGCTCAGCGCCACAAGTAGCGCCGCCGTCAAGGTGCCAGGTACCCGCAGCCTCTGGATCTCTTTTTTCTGGAGGGCACAAACTCCAGCAAGAACCAGGATATAGCTTAGGAGTATGGCCGCAATCGCTGCCAGGCTTATTGTCAGTATCAGAAGGGCCATTTTTATGTACCGTCCTTTTTCTGGTCTGGGCTGGGCTGGGCCCGTGGGCTGCCCAGATTTTACGGCCGGCCTTCCGGCAGTAACATAATTGACTTGTCGTAATCGCCGCCCCAGGCGCGCCGCAGTAGGGACTTGGTGTCCTCTACGCCGTATGTCAACCGGCCGGCCGAACGCGCCGAACGCCCTTGCACGAGCCCCAGCGTCGGCAGAATCCCCGGCGCTTCGCCCGTGCCCAGCATCGTGTCATACAACCAGCGGCTATCCGGCCCGTCACCGCCCAACAGGGGCAGGACGCGCCGCCGGGACAAGGTCCCCGCCTTGCCGATCGCGTCAACCAGGGCCAGCGCCCGATTGAGCATGTCCCGTTCGGCCTGGCCTCCCAGGTTCAGAAGGTCGGTTTGGCCGCCGTGGTTCAGCTTGGCAAAACGCGGCTTATCGTCCTTCCCGGCCGGCCCGACGACGCCGTCGCCGTCGAGGTCGGCGTCAATAGCCAGCTCGATACGCTGTAGCAACAAAGTTCGGCGTTCGGAATTGTAGCTCTGGCGGTCGTGCAATTCCCGCAAGTCAAGCACCTGGTACAGCGCCACGGTGCCCGCAAAGACGAGCAGGGCCACGTCAACAGCCGCAAGGCATAGCCGGCCGAAAGTGGACGCGCCCGGCCACGCCAACACGGTACCGACGCCGGCCAGCAGGAGCAGGCCGCCCGACAGGGCCAGCACGCCGGCGCCGCCGATCACGCTGGGCAGGGGCAAGCGAACATGGTCGTCGCCGGCCGTTATGCGCGTAACCTCGTTATAGGTCGTCATGGCCGCACCTCTGTTATCACCTCAGACGCGCAGACCACCGCCAGCGCGCGCCGATAGACGGCCAGGTATGCTTCGTCGTACCCCAACACATCCTGCCGCCAGAAGTACAGACTGCGGCAAACCAGGAGAAGGGCGGCCGGCGTAATCGCGTGTTCCGCACCGCACGTAACATCCACAAGGGCGTCATAAGCCGCTGTATTCTGTGGTGTCATCTCCCCCAGCCGTCGCAGTAGGGCCGCACGTGTAATCATCGCTGCCCCCCTTCCCGCCAGTAGGCGACGCCAAACATGACGGCGAATTCCAGGGCGACACCCGGCGCCGCAACAAGCAGGACGCCCCAGTCGAACGGCGGGACCGGGCCGATCCGGGCCGCCACGCGCGCGTCCAAGGCGAGCAGCCCGGCGAAAAAGAGCCCCAGCGCCGGCAAGCACAGCAGCACGCACAGGCCATAGTAGAAAAGCGCCCAACCGGTGCGATTCCAAAAGGCGCGCATGCTACACCCCTTGCCGGACCTGGACATGACCGTCGTCGCGGACGATGGCGCCGGCGCGCTCGAGCTCAGCCCGGTACGTGTACGCCGTCGTGCGGCTGATTCCGGCCTGCCGTGCGGCCTCTGTAATGCCCGTCGCCGGGTCGGTGCGCCAAACGTCCAACAGCGCCGCCAGCGCCGCGGCCTTGTCGTGCTGATCGTGTACGGCCTTTGCCGCCCGCGCGCGTTCTGCGGCCTGCGCTTGCACGTCCTCGGTTGCAGTAGTTGACACCTTGCGGGCCTCTTGCCGTTCGGCCCGCTCCTGAACTTGGACGGTATAGGCCGTGTCACTCCCGGCGACCTCGGACAGATAGAGCACGAGCAGCGGCAGGGCCGCCGACAGCAGGACCGGCCGCCAGGCGGCCAGAGGGCCGGCCGCGATTTCGGCCATGTGTACGGCGCCGTGTAGATAGTTGGCGTATACGCTGATTGCCGAAAAGACGCCGACGCCGATCCACAGCGCCAGCGTGCCGCGTTTCTGGCGGCGCCGGACTTGCACCCCCAGCGCCAGCACGCACAGCCCGGCGTCAATGGCGATAGCCTGAATGTAGCCGGCCACGAGGTTACCGCCTTCCATCGTGCCGAACGCCCACGCCACATGGCGCAAGCTGCCGACGAGGGCCAGCAGCAGCGCCGCCCAAACGCCGATGTTCAGTAGTACCGTGCCCGTGCGCTTCTTTGCCATGTATGCCTCCAGTGAACAGACTACGTGTGTCTATGGGCGGGGCCGGCCGCGACCTCACGTGTCCCCGCGATGTTACCCATATGCTTTGCATCGCGGGGCGGTGCGGCCGGCCCCTGGTTGTATGGACGCGCGGCTATGGCCGCGGAGTCCCCGTCACCGCGGCCGGCAGGCAATCCGGGCAGTACAAGCCGACGACGTTACCGGTCCGGCCCGTGCCGATCCATACGCCGGCGGGATCTGCCACTTCCCGGCCGCAGCCGCCACATGTCGCCCGGTCCCAATCATCCGGGCCGGTGAGGGGGGGAGGTTCCCCCTGCCAGAATGTGTCATACCGCTGTAGAGTCACGATGCTCTTTGTCATTTTTGCACGCTCCTGTCAAACAGAATGACGGCCCGCCGTCGATAACCGCCGACGATGGGCCGTCACTCTTGCCTGTAGCTGGGCGCCGTGCTATAATGGCACTAGCCTGCCCGCTGCTTCGCCAGCGGTTGGGTGAGGGCCGGTTGCGTGCTGGTAACACTCAGCCGGCCCGCTATTTTCAGGATCTTGTCTCTTCCTCCACTGGCGGTTCTAGCCTGCCGTCAACCCATGCTTGCAGAAACGCCCGCACTATAGCCGAAACGGATACCCCGTCATCGAGGGCCTTCTTACGGGCTGCCAGCATGAGGCTTTTGGGAATTACCAGGGTAGAGCTCTCTTTTTCTGGCATCACGTCCCCCGGGGAGTGTGCATAATTTTCGGAAACGCCCCTTGCGGGATGTAGAACGCCCTAGCCGCAAAAGATAGAACGCTACTTCCGATAAGAGACATTAGGTAAATAACGCCATACTCCAAGCACAGAATACTGCCACACCCATTCTACCACAGGACGGGGGGATTCTCAACCGGGCCCACACCCGTAGGGCACGCGCCTGGATTGTTTGCGCGCAAACACTTCCCAGGCCAGGCGCGCCGTTCGGATGGTTTCTATTCTGTTTTCAAGGTTCTGCGTGTTTTTGCGTGTACGGCGTTCTGGCGTTGGCCACGGGCCCCTACGAGGGTTGCGCGGGCTCCAAGAGCAGCTTGTGCCACTCCAATTCAAAGCACGTTCGGCGTCCCTCGGCTCGCGAGCACCCAGCCGGCGACGGTATCGCTTCCTCCCACCATGCGCGCCACGTCACGTACTGCCGCCGGCAGAAATCAAGTATGGCGACGTCGCCGGCCAGCAGGCCGTGCTCTTCCTCGAGCGATAGCCGACGCAGCGCCGGCCGCGGCGGTTCGCCTTCCGGCCAAAGATCATCCCGATCGTGCCGGTCCCAGCAGTCTGCTTGCAGGGAAAGCAGCACCGCGTGGAAGTCGTCCTCTCGCCACTCGGCGCCAAAGATACCCTCAAATCCGGGGCCTCCTTCTTCGCAGTCCAGGTGGGCGGTTCGCTCCAGGCGTTCGATCCGTTGCCTGTTCATGGCCTGCTCTCCCGCCCGTTGTCGGGCAAGAAGACGGCGGGATGATCTTGGGCGCCGCCCCAAGAAGAGACGTCGGCGCCGTCTGGGACGATCACCACATAGCACAAGTCGGCCTCGGTCCCGGCCAGGCCGGCCGCGCCAAGTGCCCGCAACCGGGCCTGTTCGACGCTCTCCCCGCTGGCCACGGCGACGAGGATCACGCCGCGCTTGGCGAGCGTCATCTGCTCAAGTCGCGCCACGCGTTGCTTGTTCACCGTTGCCCCCCTTGCCGCGGCAACAGCGCCTGCTCAAGCCGTTGCACGCGGGACTCAATCTCGGATACTTCCAGTGCCTTGATCATGACCGCAGCCAAGTACGCCACGGCCCGGGCTCGCACGACGCCCGGCCCGCAAGCCTGCCGACACTGGCGCAGCTCGTCGGCGACGAGCGTTACCACGTCGCCGACGCTGTGGACCTCGTCGAGGCGCGCCGCTGGCGCGACTTGGCGCCGGCGCAACTGGCCACCCCGGGCCCGGCCGGCCCGAACCTGCTCTCGGTGCACGGGCGAATGGAAGAGGCAGTACAATTCGCCCGGCAACGCCGCGGCCCGACACGGCCGGCCGGCCTTTGTCACCGCGGCGCAACTGCTACCCTGCTTTTGTAGCATGGCTATCCCCCAGCCCGTGGACGCGCAGCACTTCCTCGCGCCGATCGCGGGCCTCAGCCAGCACGCGCCCAGCGCTGTTCAGGCGCTGCTCAAAGAAGTAGAGCCGCCTTTGCCGGTGCGCGATCTCGGCCTCGAGTTCGGCCAGGCCGGCCGCGGTCTCCTCATTCCACTCACCGCGCTTATTCGCCATCCGGCGCCGCCTCAGTAAGAGCTCCTCGAACTCTTTCCGCATGGCGCGCTGCTGGGCCTTGAGCTCGTCGACGGCAGTTAATGCCTCGGCCACGGCCGCGTCGACCGCGGTCAACTGCGCGTCGCGTTGGCGCGCCAACAGTACGTCGATCTCCGCGGTGAGAGCGTCGGCCTGGACAGCCAGCTTCGCCCGCTCCCGTATGATGCCTTCTCGCGCCTTGCCGTCGACCTCGGCGGCCAGGGCCGCGGCCAGCTCGTCGAGGCGGCCGCGGGCCTGGCCGAGTTCCTGCGTTCGTTCTTGCGTTCGACACAGCAGTTCTGTCTCATTCATCGGTGCATCCTCCAAGCCATTCTACAAAGTCCGACAGACGCAACATGACCAGGTCGTCAGTATGGGGCCGGCCGGCCTGGTGTAACACCACGATGGGCAGCCGGCCATCGGGCGCGCCGGCCTCGGCCTGCTCGATCCAGGCGAGAAGATACGCTGGCAGGGACTTGCGCGCCTTGACCTCGACGGCAAGCCGATCCGTGAGCACGTCGGCGCCTTTCCGGCCCGTCACCGGGATCCGCCGGCCGCCGACGATCTCGGCAATTCGGGACTCGCAGCGCTTCCAGCTTCTACGATGCATGAGGCGCCTCCAGCGTTGCGCGCCATGCCGCCGGGATATGGGCGTACACGTCGTACACGTCGTACACGTCGTGTACGGGGTGTACGACGTGTACGGGGTGTACAGCCTGTATGGCGTGTATGTGGTGTGTGTTAGGTCTCACTGCCCACAACCTCATATACTACCATGCCGCGGTCCCCAACCACGGCCCGCTTTACCGCGCCGCGGGCCGCTAGCCGCTCAAGGGCGCGCCGGGCATTGACGCGCGCTTTTCCTAACTGGCGTGCGACGGCGCCAGCGTCGGCCCGGCCGCCCAGCTCGCGCAGCGCTGACAGCGTGTCGGTTTCGGCGTCGGCCACGGCCACGTCGCGCGCATCTCCGCGCAGTTGCCAGGAGCGAGTCAACCCGTCCCATTGTAAGGCCAGCTCGCTTTCTTCCACGTCGCGGCCGGTTATGGCCAACGTACCCTTGCCGGTAAGGCGCTCGCGGTAAAGACCTAACGCTGTGTCCAAAACGCCGCTCTTGGCACTGCTGCCCAAGAGATCGTCTATGGGATCGGCGTCGAGCCCCTTTGTCTTGCGGTGGTGATCCACGGCGACGAGGGCCAGGCCGCGTTCAAGGGCGGCGGTCTGGAGGGGTGCAAGGACTTCGGTTACGTCGCCCTGCGCGTTCCAGTCCAACCGCTGCCCGCCCCCCGCGAAAGCACGGGAAAGCGTATCGACGACGACGAGGGCCGGCGCCAACCGGTCAACGGTCTGGAGCAGCGTCTCCAAGCCGTCGCCGGCCAGTGAGGGCCATGAGAAGGCAAACTGCATTGGCAGATGGGCCGGCGCATCCCAGGCCGCAATCCGCTGTTGTAGCCGCCCGGGCGAGTCCTCCAGCGCCACATATAGGACGGGCCCCTCGATCGTCGCCCGATCCAGGAAGGGGGTACCGCCGGCCACGGCAACGGCCAGTTGAAGCGCCAGAAAGGACTTACCGCTTTTCGGCCGGCCGGACAGGATTATCAACCCGGCCGGTACGAGCTGGTCCACAACCCACTTGGGGGGCTGGATCTCGGCCGTCATCAACTCGGCCAGTGTCCAGTTCTGCTTGCGTCCGGCGCCGCGATCGGGCAGTCCGGCCGCCAGGCTCATGGCCCCGGCCCGCAGACGCTCGACGGAGACGGCCGCGTCGACGGCGCCGCGCGCCAAGCGTGCGACGCCGGCAAAGACGGCGCGCCGATCGCGGAGCTCGACCAGGCGCGCCAGTAACCGTTCCTGCTGCTCCTGGGAGACAATCGGTACGGTGTCCACAATGAACGCGGTCAACCCCGACAGGCCGCCGATCTGGGCGAGATCCTCGGCGGTTAACCGTTCGGCTAACGCTGCCAGGCCGCCCCCGCCGGGCGGGCCATGCTCGCCAATCTCCAGCGCCGCCTCCGCGACGGCCGCCGGAACGGATGGAAACATGCTTTGATCCACCGCTTGATGGTCTATAACCCCCTCCAGAACGCCGACAAGTACCCGGCGTTCAGCCTCGAGGTCGACCAGGCCATCGGGCAGCTTGTTACCCATCTCGCGGCCCCTCGACGTGGCCGGCCTCGGCCATCTCGCGCCGGCGCTGGGCTGCCCACACCCGCAGGGCGTCGTAGGCCGCGCAAAGCGCCCGCACGGCGTCGGCGTCGAGTTCGGGCCGGCCGGCGCCGTCGGGACCAACTTGGAACTCTATTGATTGCCGCATCGCGTCCACCTCGTAAAGAAAACTGGTTCCGCTGCTCACGGAACCAGTCTACCACTTGTCGGTGGACGCGTGCGGCCATGAACGGACACGTTTATACGTCCTGGGGATACTCCTTGATCCACCGGCGCAGCGTACGCCCGGAAATGCCATGGTACGCGGCAAACCCATCCATGTTGCCGACCCTGCCGGCCGCGCGTTCCTGATAATAGCTCTCCACAGTCGCCTTTCGCTTTCCGCGGGGCCTGGCAAAATGCCCACTATCCTTGACCTCATCCCCGTTGACCCGGGCCCGCGGCCATCGTTGCCGGACGGCAGATGCTAGGCCGGCCAGGCCCAAGTCGGCGCGACGGCCCGGCGTGAGTGTCATTTGCACGCCCGGGCCAAGATTGCGGACCGTGATTGCCACGCCGTGAAACTCTGTACTCGTCGTCATAGCCCCATCTCGTGGGTGGAGGAATAGCGCGCCGACCTTCTCTTGATTGTCGGCCGCCACGGCCCACAGGTATTCACGCAGCCAGGAGAGGAAGGCGCCACAGTCAATATCGCCGACGACGATCACCATTCCTTGCGTGTCCATTGTCACCTCGGCAAATGGTAACGCCCGTCCCGGCAACTTGCCAGGACGGGCGGAGTATGGTATTATCATAACCGCCGGGACGATCACCCGTCCGGGCCGGGCCCCAGGCGATTACAGCGCTGTGGGGCCTTTCGTTCAATTGTTCAGGTTTCATTATACCACGGAAAGGGGAAAGAGCCAAGCGGCATCAGGCCGCGCGTGTCAGCGGTTCAGACGCCCGCAGCACGAGCCGGGCGGTCAGCACGAGGGAGCGTATTGTAATTGCGTCCCGCACCACCAGATCTGGAGATTGGCAAACGGGGTTCCGCCGCGGCCGGCCGCATCCGCAGTTGGGGCGGGGCAGTCCCCGTCCCAACTGCGGATGTGTTCCGGGCAGGCGCTATGCCCGCCGGCGCCGCAGCAGCAGACCGCCGACCGCCAGCACGGCCACCAGGCCGGCCGCGATCCACGCCGCGGTCTTGACGAGGGTGGCGCCCGTGAACTGCGGCAGGGTGTTCAGCGCGATTCCGATAAAGGCCCACACCAGCACGGCCTGGTAGGCCACGTCGGCGCGGTAGTAGCTCATCAGCGCCGCGATGATCACGGCCGCGCCGAGCATTACCACGGTCCAGACTTCGCCGCCGGACGTCCAGCCCGCGCGGTACAGCACCGCGGCGGCGTTGGCGATGGTGGCGACCGAGATCCAGCCCAGGTAGATGCTAAAGGGCAGGCGCACGGCCAGCCGCTCGGCCTGCGGCGCCGCGGTGCGCCCGGTGCCCAGCCGCACATAGATCGCGATCAGCGTGGCCAGCAGCGCCGCCATGACGATGATGCTGGCCCACAGGATTTCGAACTGCCAGAGAAAGAGCCAGATGATGTTGGCCGCGCAGCTCAGGACAAAGATGTAGCCGGTGCTGCGCAGGCGCGGGTTTTCCCGCTGGGCCGGCAGCGCCTGGTAGACGGCATAGACGATCAGCCCGAGGTAGATGACGCCCCAGATGGAAAAGACGTAGCCGGCCGGCGTAAAGAGCGCCGGGATCTTGTTCGAGACCGCGGCCGTGTCCTGGCCGCCGATCAGCTCGGTGCTGCCGGCCAGGCCGTTGACCACAACCATTAGCACCAGGGCGATGATGACGGCAATCTGACGCACGAGATCCTTGTTCATAAAGCCTCCTTGATTGGAATTTCTGCAGCAATTATAGCGGCCAGCCGGAAGCGCGTCAAGTATGCTGCGTCACGCTGCGCGACCGCCGCCGGCGCCAGGCCGGCCTGGACCCTTCGTGCCCGGCCTACTTGCCCACCAGCGGCAGGTAGGCCCGCTGCCACCCCCCCAACGCGAGCAGCGCGCGGTTGTTGGCGGTCGCGGACTCGGGTTCGGCCGTCGCCACGACGGCCTCCAGCAGCAGCGGCGTACCTCCCGGCAGCGTCGTCGTGAACCGGCCGGCCACGGTCACCACCGCCGTCGCGCCGGCAGCCAGGTCGGGCAGGTCCCAAACGTAGCGGCTGCCGGCCCGTGCCGCCACGCCGCCCGGATAGGCCTGCCAGGCGGTGCCGACGATCTCGGCCGGCACCGTGTGGGTGAGCACCACCTGCGTGGCGGTGAGCGTGCCGAGGTTGGCGACCGTCAGGGTGTAGGTGAGCGGCGCGTTGGGCTCCGTATCCGCTCCGCCCTGCGCGGCCATTGCTAGCGCCAGGTCGGCCGCCGCCGGCGGGCGGATCAGCACCTGGGATTGGAAGGGGGCCAGGGTCAGGCTGTCGACCACGACCTGGCGGTCCAGGTCGAGGTACTGGGCGTCCCCCAGGTCGACGGTGCGGGTCTGGGCCGTATCGTTGTAAAAGATGCTCGAACGCGGGGCGTCGCCCGGCGCCAGGGTGAACCAGGCCTCGTGCGAGAGGCCGTCCTTGCCGCTGGCCGCCTGCCAGGAGGCCAGCGACTGGGCGCCGCCGGCCTGGATGTGCGCGGCGCGGTAGGGGTTGAAGAAATAGTTGCCGTCCGAGGTGCCCAACCGGCCGGGGTCGTCCAGCGCCAGCGTCCAGACGGCGGGCCCGCGGCCGTACAGGACGTTGGCGGTGTGTTCGGCAAGGGCGGCCGGCGCGCCGCCTAGGTACAGCTGGGCCCCGTACGCCCAGCTCCAGCTGTTGTTGTACAGGGTATTGGCGGTCACACTGCCGGTCGAATTCGCGTACAGGATACCGTGCGCGGTGGAACTGATGATCGTGTTGCCGGCGGCCAGCACGTCCCGCGAGTAGTGGTCGATGTACAGGCCAAAGCCAAAGAGCGCCCGGTAGTCTTCGTGACAGCCGTCGGTGTTGCCGACGGTGTCGACGATGATGTTCTCCTGCAGGACAAGGTCGTGTACCGGCGTCTCGGCCAGGCTGCCGCTGCCAAAGGTGCGCACGCCGCCGCAGTCGCCCTTGGTGGAGCAAGCCTGCACGATGACGTTGCGCTCCAGGGTGTTGTCGTGGCCAAAGACGTCCATGCCGTTGTAGGCGATGCGCTCCAGGCGGTTGCCGTACACCGTGTTCCAGTTGCCCGAGTCCGCGGCCTGATCGACCTTGATGCGGAGGCCGTCGCCGTCCTCGGTGCAGAGCCCTTCGCCGGCGGTCAGGCTGCAGCCCAGGCCGGCCGCCCCCAGGTTGGCGATCTGCCCCACGTCGCGGATCGTGTTGGCGGTGAACCACGATTCGCGGGCGTAGGTATCGATCCCCATGTGGTTGGCGCCGGAGAGGACGTTGCCGCTGACGGCGAGGGCATAGCCGCCGCGCCAGCCGTCGGGCCGGCCGTCGGCGGCGTCATAGACCCAGGTGGCCAGGCTGATGCCGCTCCCATCCACGTCGGTGATGGTGTTGTCCAGGAGGGCCAGGTCGTGGTTCTCGGTATGGGCCAGGTTGGTGGGCGCGGCGATGCCGTGCCGGAACCAGCCGTGGACGGCCAGGTTCTGCACGACGACGTGCGCAATGCCGCTCCCGGTCAGGTCCTGGCCCAGCATGATGCCGCCCCAGGCGCGGTCGTCGTCCCGCAGGACGACAGCCGCCTCGACCTCGCCGTCGGCCGGCGCGGCGGAGGTGTAGAGATAGACCCGCTGGGCCGCGGCGTCATAGTACCACTCGCCCTCGCGGTCCAGCGCGTTCAGGTGGTTGTTGAGGAAATAGCCCCAGCCTGCACAGGAGCCCCAGCAGCTGGCGGCGGCGTTCAGGACAAGGGTCTGGCCGTCGTCCGCGGTGACCTGGCGGTTGAGGATGTACCAGCGCATGCCGCGGATGTGGGCCACGGCGCCGCTCCAGTCGCCGGCCGGCAGCTCGCTATCGCTGAGCCGGCTGCCGTCCGGCTGCGCGTCGATCGTCGCGTAGCCGTCGCCGGCGTCGAGGTTCGGCCAGCGGCCCAGGGTGAGGCGTTCCCCGCCTCGCCAGAGCTGGTTGATCCCATAGGCGAACTTGCCGGCGTTGGCGCCGGCGGCCAGGTCGGCAAGATAGATTTCGGCCGCGTAGGGCGCCCAGCCGCTGATGGGCCGTGCGCCGGAGAGGAGGGGTTGGTCGGAGCAGCCGGCCGGATAGGATCCAAAGGTGATGGGGTGCCCCGCGCTACCCGACTGGGTGATCACGAGCATCTCGGCCCGCCAGGTGTCGCCGCAGCGGAACAGCACCTGGTCGCCCGGCTGCAGGGCCAGCGCGTTGACCCGGCCGACGGTGGCCAGGGCTGTTGCCGGCGTCAGGCCATCGTTGTCATCGCTGCCGTCGGTGGATACATAATAGACCACGCCCTGTTCCGGGCCGCGGGCGGGGCCTACGGGGCCCAGGGCCAGGGTCAACAGCCCGACGAGAAAGGCACAGATTGCTCGCATGGGCGACCTACCCCCCGGGGATGCTATCCCGGATCTCGTTCTGCCGGCGGCCGGGCGGGCTTTTCAGGCCGGGGGCTCAGCCCCGGTGCTGCTCCACTACCTGCCGCAGCTGCTCGGCCAGCCGGCTCATCTCTTGCGCGGCGCGTTCTGTCTCCTGCGCGCCGCCCACCGTCTGTCCCGCGGCCTCGCGGATGTGCCCCAGCACCTGGGCGATCTGCTCCAAACCGGCCAGCTGCTGCTCCGCCGCCGCCGCGATCTGCGCTGCGGCCTGCGTCGACTGCGCCGTGCTCTCGGCCAGGCGCTGGATCGCCTCCCCCGAGCGGGTCGCCAGGCCCATGCCCACGTCGGTCCCCTTTACCCCGGCCTCCGTCGCCAGCACCGCCTTGTTGATCCCCTGCCGGATCTGGGTGAGGAGGGCCCGCACCGCTGCGGTGGCCGACTGGCTCTGTTCGGCCAGCGCCCGGACCTCGGCCGCGACCACGGCAAACCCGCGGCCGGCCGGGCCGGCCCGCGCCGCCTCCACCGCCGCGTTCAGCGCCAGCATGTTGCTCTGCGCGGCGATCTCGGCCACCGTGGCCACGATGGAGCCGATGGCCTGGGCCTGCTCCGAGAGGGCCTGGGTGTCGGCGGCGATCGCCTCGACCTGGCCGCGCACCTCTTGCATGCCCGCGATGGTCTCGTCCACCGACTGCTGCCCGCTCTGGGAGACATCGGCGGTCCGTCGGGACAGGTCGGCCACGCCGCGGGCGCGGCCGGTTGTCTGCTCGGCGATGGCGCGGATCTCTTCCATCGTGGCGGCGGCCTGCGTCAGGGCGGCCGACTGCTCCGCCGCGCCGGCCGCCTGCTGGCTGACGGCGGAGAGGATCGCTGCCGCCGTGGTGGCCAGCTCGGCCGCCGCTTCCCGTACCCGGGCCAGCACCTGCTGCAGCCGGGCCCGCTGCTCCTGCTCGCTGCCCATCAGCTGCTGCAGCTGTCCCCGCTGCTCCTGTTCGACCCCCAGCGTCTGCTGCAGCTGTCCGGTGAGGACCTCGAGCGCGGCCTCTCGCTCCTCGGCGTGCTCCAGGGAGCCCAGAAGGGTTCGGCGTGTCTGCCAGGTGACCAGCACCAGCATGGCGATGACGATGAAGCCAAAGGCCCCGGCGCGGAAGGGAGTGAGCGGGGTGGGGATCTCGTACCAACCGCGGGCCTCGGCCACGAGGAACATCACGTAAGCGCCAAACTCGACGAAGACGGTGATCAGGATGCCGCGCCAGCCCAACAGCATCCCGGCAAAGACCACCGCGGGGGCCAGCCCGAGCGCGTTGCCGCCCCGCGGCCCGCCCACGTACACGGCGTACAGCCCGACAAACAGGGCCGCGATGACCATCAGGGCGGCGGCCCACCGGACGCGCCCGCTCCGGGAGAGCCGGTAGGTGATTACCGCCAGGCCTGCTGCCAGCAGCCCGCCGAGGACCGAGAGGGGGTTCGGCCCCTCGCCCTGCGTCAGCGGCCCGATCACGCTCAGCAGCGCGTACAGGAGGCCGATGAACAGGGCCACCGCCGATAGGATGTTGACGATCCGTTCCTGTAGGGCGGCATAGCCGGTTTTGGAGCGGGGTGCAATCCAACGTTCCCAGGACATACCCTCCTCCTCTCTACCGTACGGGGCGCTTGAACGACAGCGCCCGGTTCTACCCCCAGCTGCCGAGACCCGCCTTGCGGGCTCTTGCGTCATGCGGTGCTGCCTCACCCGACCCCTCTGGCATGGCCTCCGCGGGGATGCCGCCTGATCTAAGATCTGCTCCTTGATCCGGGGCCGCTGGTTGCCCCTAGACCTGGTGTGGGGCGAGCGCCGCGATGAGTCTCTCCACGTTCGGCCGGCCGGCTTCCAGCGCGCGCTGCGCCAGGTCCGGCGGGAGCGCCGGCAGCGGGACGGGGGGGCTGTTCTCTAGCGCCACGAGCCGCGGGGGCGGCGGCTCCGCCCAGGCGACCGCGCTGTCGCGCACGGCGAGCGGCTGGACTGTCTCCCGCGGCGTGTCGGCCCCGATGTGCAGCCAGACGAACCGGCCGCCGATGGCGCACAGCCCCTCCTGGAAGGCGAGGCGCGAGTTGGCATAGAGGTCGAGCCAGGCCCGGCGTAGGCGCGTCTCGTGCACCAGGCACCGCTGCAGCGTGAGCTGAACCGGCCCGTTGGGGTTGATGCCCGTGGTGGCCTCGTTGCCGGCCAGGAGACAGTGGTCGAACGTCAGGGTGTCGATGCCTTCGGTATCGACCACCGCGTCAAAGCCATCGAGGTCCTCCCGCCCATAGGCGGCGTTGTCCAGGAACCAGCAGTGGGCAAAGGCCGCGCCGATCGTGGGGGCCACCGGCCCCGCGCTGCGGTGCCGCACCCCGCCGCGGATCGAGATCACCCGTCCCTCGGACCAATCGCCCCCGTGGTGCGGCGGCGGGTCGCCGCACCGGTTGCCCACCAGGACGAGCCGCTCGGCGTGGACGGCCGTCGCGGCGCGCAGCTGTAGGGGGACGGAGGAGCCATTGTACCCCGTCACCACCAGGTTGTGGAGGTAGATGCGGCTCGCCTCGATGTTCAGCTGGCAGCTGTGGAGGACGGCCGGCCCGGGGCCGCGGCCGACGACGTGGACATCCATGGCCGGGCGGTTGTAGATGGTCGTGTCGAGCCCGATCGTCAGGTTGCGGTAGGTGCCCGGCTCGAGGACCAGGGCGAAGGCGGCCCGGTCGGCATGGGCGGCCTCTTCCAGCGCGGCGTGGACCGGCAGAAGCAGGTCCTCGCGCGTGGCCGCGGTAAAGGCGTCCGGTGGGATGGGCGGTTGATTGGGCGGCACGGGTCCTCCGATCGCTCGTGTGCCTCTGCCGGGGGGAGAGCGGCTGCACCCCTGCTAGCGATAGGCGTCCTTCCAGCCCATTATAGTGGAAACGAATCGCCTTGTCAACGCACCCGCCACACGTGCACCACCGGGGCGGCCTCGTCGGCAAAGAGCTCCAGCACGTACAGCAGTCCGTTCGCCCGGTCGTACCCTACCTCGCCGATGCGGTAGCGGCGTTGATCCCCGGTGCCCAGGAGGTCCGGCTCGACGCCGGCCGGCAGGAACAGCCGCTCGTCGATATCCAGCGCTGCATAGGGCTGGGGCTCCCAGGACGAGATCTCGCCGGCCGCGACCCGCGCCAGGTCGGCGGGGTCGTAGAAGAGAAACTCGGCGTCCCAGCGCGTCGTCCACCAGCCGCGGTAGTCGTTGTGGCCCGCGCACTCGACGAAATCCGCGGGGTCGGTGCACGGCGTGCCGTTCGCCAGGTAGCACACGGTAAAGTTGGGGATCATTTCTTCTTCCACGCACGGCACGTTGGGGCCGGCCGGGTTGACCCAACCGTACCAGTATTTCGTCCCGTTGCTCTTGTTTCCGGCAAAGAGCACCGCCGTCTTCCCCGAGCTTGTCGTCAGCCAGGCCCCGCCCTCCCACTCGTCGGGGTGCTGATAGCCGCTCATGCTGTGTTCGTTGGGCGCCGCGCCCTCTGAGCTGGCATAGTGCAGCAGCACCGTCTCGGCCAGGTGGGTTCCCGGCGCCGCGGGCGTGCCGCTGCCATCCACCCAGGGGCGGTAGGCCATGAGGGCCGGCCCCTGGCCGCTCCAGCCGCCGTCCTTGTAGCGGCCCGTCCCGATGTAGCGTCCCGCGGCGTGCGCGTCGGCCCAGGCGGCCGGGATCTCGATCAGGTAGCCGTTCACGCTGTACAGCGACTGGTCGCCGATGAACCACTCCCCCTGCATGGCCGGCGCGTCCAGGTGGGGGTCGAACCAGGCGTGGGAGGCGGCCGGCGGGTCGGGTTGCAGGTGCTGGCCCCACGCCAGGTGGATCAGCGGGCCGGTCGCCGGGTGGTCTAGGTAGAGCATCCCGGTGCGCGGGATCTCTTCCAGTTGCGTGAACCACCCGTCCGCCACGTTGTGAAACTGCTGGACAAAGGCGGCCTGGTTCAGGCTGCCGACGTCCCCTGCCACGAGCGGCGCGGGGATGCTGACCTCGGCCACCTGGTTGCCGTCTGGTAGCTCGCCGTACGGCAGGCGGTCGTGGCCCATGACGAACAGGGAGCCGGGAAACCCGTCGGCGTCCCCACCGGGGTCGCCGGCGGGGTTATAGGTCATTGCGCCGCCGCCGTAGGCAAAGGTCAGGGGACGGTCGCCGCCGGCCGGCAGGCGAAAGGCCCCCAGGTACTGGAGGTCGGCCGGCTGGACCAGGCCGCCGGTGGCCGCGTCCTTGGGGACGTTGGGCAAAAAGCCCGAGGCCGCGGGGGTGGCTTGGGCGGGGGCGGCCGGGGCGGGCACGTTCCCACAGCTCGATGCCCCGAGCGCCAGCAGCAGGGCCGTGATGAGGATTGTCAGTGTTCCGACTGTTCGCCGCATGCTGGCCTCCTTCTCTATGTCGAAAAAGCTGCTCGTCGCTGCCAAGGAACAAACTATGGCGCCCGCCGCGGGCGAGTGCGGGTGGGGCGAGCTACGCCCGCCCCACCCGATGAAACCGCTGCGCGTAGCGGCTCATCAGGTGCCGCAGCAGCGGTTTGAAGAGCACGTTGAGCAGGGGGCTCCCCAGGTTGACCCCCCGCCACGCCTCCGCGATCGCCTGCCGGTTGCGCGCGGCCGTGTACGGCTGCAGCTGCCCGGACACGTCGCCGCTGCCCGGCGCGTGGATGTCTACCACCATCGCCGGCGTCCCGGCGGCGAGATCGCAGGCCGCCATGCGGACGGTGCGGATCTCGGCGCTGCGGTAGGTGCGGTAGTGGATGCACCGCTCCCGGACGTCGTACACCGTCTGCCATCTGTTGTTGCCGCAGCAGAGCTGCTGCAGGATCTCAAAGGCATACGCCACGGCCGGCCGCGCCGGCTCCTGCGCGTACTGCTGGAGCATCGTGGCCGCCTGGGCAAAACGCTCGGGGCCCTGGTGGTCGGCAAAGTCGACCGGTCTGGCCCCGCCGAAGCCCTCGCGCTCGCGCAGGTCCGCCACCTCATCCACGTAGGCGACATTGCACAGGATCGGCACCGGCAGGTCGGCACCGCTATAGACGAGCGTCTCGCCCTGCCGGAACTCGATCACGGCCGTCTGTCCCTGCTCGTCGGCCAGGAAAAAGTGCCACTGGCAGTGGCCGTCGATCGCCAGGCGGGGCAGGTCGGCCAGGGCCTCGTCGACGGTGGCAAAGTTGTCCAGGACGTACTGGGTCCATTGGGTGTGATAGATCTGCGGCCGGCCGTTGGCCCGGGGGTAGGTTGTCCCGAGCAGCGTCATCTCGCCCACGTAGAGGCCGGCCTCGTTGAGCCCTCCGTCCGGGAACTCGACGCCAAAGACGTTGGCCGTCAGCGAGGCGTAGCGGGCGGTCCAGTGGATTCGGGGGCGGGGATTCCACGCGCCCGGCAGAAAATCCTGCCAGCTGATGCTTTCGCGGGCCACGCCGCGCTTGTTGACGGCGACCAGGCCGGGAATCGGGATATAGTCGTCGAGGTTGTGGCCCACGACGAGGTCGCGGGCAAGGACAAAGGTGGCGCACGAGTGTGGTTCGGGAGGGAGGATCATCAGCGTCTCCTGGTCGGGATGACCGCTGCACTGCCTGCCCCCATTATATGCCAAGAGGCGGGCGGGTGCAAGCAAAATTGGGAAGCGACGGGGCTTTTGCCGTGCCAGCCCCTGCCGGTCCGCTCCCGGCTAAGTTGGCCATACGCGGCCCGCCGCGCACCATCGGCGGGCCGCAAGAAGACTACTCGTCCCTGGACGCATGATGCCACGCGGCGACGATCTCCCGGTGCCAGGGGACGTTTTCCAGGAAGGAGCGCCGGGTTTTCTCGTCGGGAATGCGGCCGGCCTGCTCCTGCAGTCGGGCATAGGCTGCTCGCAGCACCCCAGGAGCACGCGGGTCGGCGCTCGCCCGCAGCACCTGGTAGCAGGTCAGTTCGTTGCGCAGACCGTACTCGGTCCCGTCCAGGCTGCGGCCGCTCCCCAGGTAGGACAGGATCTCCTCGGTCGGGGCGAGGGCCGGCGCGGACTGCCCCTGGGCCAGCAGGACGCGGGCCAGGCCGGCCAGCGATTCCAGGAGCAACTGCGGGTTGCCCAGCTGCCGGCGGAGGGCGACTGCCTCGCGTAGAACGGCGGCGGCTTCCTCTAACCGGCCGCGGCCGGCCAGGGCCTCGCCGAGGTTGGTCAGGGTATACCCCTCCCCACGCCGGTTGCCGATCTCGCGCCGGACGGCCAGACTGCGCTCCAGGTGTTCCTGCGCCTTGACATAGTCCTCTAGGCTGCAGGTCACCAGCCCCAGGTTGTTGAGGGCCAGGCTCTCGCTGTAGCGGTCGGCGATCTGGCACGCAATCGCCAGGCTCTGCTCGAAGCAGCCCCGCGCGCCGGCAAAGTCGCCCTGCTTGTTGGCGATGTCGCCCAGGTTGTTGAGGATGGCCCCCTCGTTTCGCCGGTCCCCCAGTTCACGGCAGATGGCCAGGCTCCGCTCGAGGTACTGCCGTGCTCCGGCGTAATCCCCCTGTTCGCTCGCGATGACTCCCAGGACAATCAGTGTCGTCCCCTCGCCGTGCCGGTCAAGGAGGGCGCGGCAGATGGCCAGGCTCTGCTCACAGCGGGCGCGGGCCTGGTCATAATCGGCCTGCTGCCAGGCGACGATCCCCAGGTTGCGCAGGCTCTCGGCTTCCAGGTCGCGCCGGCCGGCCGTCTGGGCCAGGGCAAACGCCTGCAGCAGGTGCTCCTGTGCTGCCGAGTGATCGGCCTGCCGCCACAGCACCACGCCTCCTTGCAGCTGCCCGGCTGCCTCTTGATCCACGGCTCCCGCTCGCCGGGCCAGGACGATGGCCTCCTGTGCGGCGGCGGTGGCGGCGCGGTAGTCGCCCAGCGCCTCGGCATACTTGGCCTGGCGCAGCGCGACCTCGGACTGCTCGGCCGGGTCCTGTCGCGCCGCCGCCAAAGCGGCCAGGGCCGCGAGATCATGGCCGTGCGCTTCCCGGTTTCCCTGGAGCCCATACACGGCCATGCGGGCCCGCAGCAGGCGGTAGCGGGCCGCCGCGTCATCCGCGGGGGTCAGCTCCAGGGCCCGGCTGAGGTGGCGCAGCGCTTCCGCGTGGCTGTAGCGCGCCGCGGCCTGCTCCCCGGCCTGGGCATGCCAGTGCCGCGCGGCCGCGGGCTGCTCGGCCAGTTCGTAGTGCTCGGCGATCTGTGCCGCGTACTCACCAGCTCGGTCTTGACGGCTGCTGCTGTCGGCCAGCCATTCGGCCGCCCGCAGGTGGTAGGTGCGGCGGGTGCGCTTCAGGACCGTCTCGTAGGTCACATCCCGCAGAAGCGCGTGACGGAAGAGGTACTCGTTGGTTTCCGCAAAGGCCGTCTGGGCGCGGCGGAAGACGAGTTCCCGGCTCTGTAGGCGTGTCAGTTGCCCCGCCGCCGAAGCTGTTCCGGCCAGGTGGGCCACAGCCTTGTCCCAGAAAATGCGCCCGATTACTGCTGCCTGCTGCAGCGCTTCTCGTTCCTCGGGCGGCAGCCGGTCCAGCCGGGCCTGCAGGATTCCAGTGAGGGTCGGGGGGACCTGGAGTGCTACCAGCTTCTCCGGGATCACCCGCCAGGGGTCCGTGCGGGTGAGGATCACCCCATCCTCAATAAGCATCTTGACGAGCTCTTCCATGTAGAACGGGTTGCCCTCGGCGCGGGCGGTGAGCATGTCGACCAACACCTGCGGCACCTCGGACAACTTGCGCAGAATCTCGTGCGCCAGCTCCCGGCTGTCCGCTTCAGAAAGGGTCGTCAGCGCTATTCGCGGGCCTCCCGCACACCAATCGGGGCGCCGCTCGCCTAGGGCCGACCGGGCCAGAGCGACGATCAGCAGGTGGAGGTTGGGACGGCGCCGGAGAAGGTCGGTCAGCGCGTCCAGCGAAGGGCCGTCGGCCCAGTGCAGATCCTCCAGCAGGAGTACGACGGCGTGTCGTTCGGAAGCAGCGGTGAACAGCTGGGCCAGATACAGCAGCCCGCGGTTGCGCAGCTGCTCGGGGCTTTCGTGAATCGGGGCCAGCGCGGGGTCGTGGCCGAGGTTGTACCCCAACAGTTCGGCGAGGAAGTGGGCCTTGACCCGTGGCTCAGCGGGGAGAAAGTGGGCGATCCCCTGCTCCATCTTCTTCCGCACCATCTCCAGGGGGTCCGTGTCCTGAATCTCGAACCGGAGAGCAAAGAGGTCGCGCCAGAGGGCATAGGGAACCCCTGCTGTTTGGGGAAGCGCCCGGCCCTTCAAGTACCAAAAGCTCTCGCCCTGGAGGCGCAGCCAGCTGTCGAACTCGTACAACAGGCGGGACTTGCCGACGCCGGCCTCGCCCACGACGGTGATCAGAGTCGACTCGGGGATACGGAGGACTTGTTCGAAGGCAGCCTGCAGCTGCGCCAGCTCGCCGTCCCGCCCGACCATGCGCGTCTCGACGCCCTCGATGCCGCGCCGGCGCAGGCGCAGGGCCGGCGGCAGGGCCCGCTGTACTAGGTAGGTCTGCAGCGGGCCCATTTTGCCCCGGACCGTCAGCGGAGGCTGTTCCACTACCGCAAAAGCGCCGCGGACGTGCCGGTAGGTATCGTGGCTGATTAGGATGCCGCCGGCCGGCGCGGCTTTCTCCAGCCGGGCGGCCGTGTTGACCGCATCGCCCATCGCGGTGAACTCGCCGGTGGTGCCGACTTCCCCCAGCAGGACCGGGCCCGTGTTGATGCCGATGTGGATCTGCAGGGGGGCCCGTTCCTGCGCCAGGGCCCGCGCCTCCTCCTGCAGCTGCAGGGCGGCCCGGACGGCCTGCTCCGGGTCGTCTTCGCCCGTCTGGTCCACGCCCCATAGCGCCATAACGGCGTCGCCGGTGTGCTTATCGATCCGGCCCCCGCGGGTAGTGAGGACCCGGTCTACCCGCTGCCAGAGGGCGTTGATCAACGCCGTGACGTCCTCGGCATCCATCGCCGCGCTCAGCGCGGTGAAGCTGGACACGTCGGCGAAGAGGACGGTGACCTGCTTGCGCTGGGGTTCCGGCCGCAGGGTGGCCAGCTTCTCTTTCAGCACCGCGACGGTCGCGGCGATGACATCGTCGGGCAGGGTGCCCCGAAGCTGTTCCTGCGCCGCGATGGCCTGTTCCAGCTGCTCGCGTTCGTCCATGGGCCTGTCCTCACGGCTCCATTATATGCCAAGAACCGGCCGGCCGCAAGGGTCATCGCGCCAAGCGCCAGCATAACGGGAGGGGTGAGGACCGCCCCCGCCGCTACTTGGGCGGCAGCGTCAGGGCGAAATCGACGCCCTGCTGGACCCGGGTCCGGAGTTTTTGCTCGGACTCGTATCCTGCAGGCAGCACCTTGACCGTGCGGTCCTCCTCATAGCTTCTTACTCCAGCGGTGCCCCCGAAACACCTCGCCGGGCTGCAGCGACTGATAGAGACGATTGACGATATCGTTGCCCGCTTCCGAGGCGATGTAGAGGTAGTCCAACCCGCTGGCCCGCAGCCGGCGGAGGCTCTCTGTCACCAGAGCCCGGGCCAGGCCCCGCCCGCGGTAGGCCGGATGGGTTCCCAGGGGGTCGATCTCGGCCGTCCGGTTGCGCCAGTCGATCCAGACGAGGCAGGCCGCGGCGAGTTGGCCGTCTGGCGAGACGGCCAGCAAATCCCAGTCGAAGGAGTAGCTGGGGGCCGAACTCTTCCCGCGGTACCAAGCGTCCGTCAACGAGGCATTCCACACGCTGTTCTCCAGCGCGACGCGGTCGGCAGCGCACCCGTGCTGAGCCATCGTTGTGACCTGAAAACCTGCTGGGAGGACTGGTTCGGGGTAGGGGCGCGCCAGGTCATAGATGCGCACGTACTCGACGAGCCCCTGGTCCTGGTAGCCCCGCCGGCACAGCAGGGCCAGGCGCTCGGGGTCGTGCTCGTAGGCGAGTGTCTCGACCTGCCCCTGCTCCCCCGGCCAATGCTGCTCGGCCCAGTCCCACATCGCCTCTTCCATCCACCGATAGGCGGGAAGGATCTGGGGGTAGGTCATGTCATAGTAGCGGATGAGAAAAGCGACGAGCTGGCCGCCGTCCGTCCGCCAGAGGTGGGCCCGGCTCGTGAAATAGTCCTCCGCCTCCAGGTAGCGCGAGGCATAGTACCAGTTCTCGAACATGGCCGGCCGCCAGTTGCGCGGGGCCCTCTTCCCGGCATAGCTGCTGATCAGGAGCTCGCGCAGCTCGGCAAGCTCGTCAGGAGAGTTGGTGTAGGCAGAGTCCTGGATCGACATAGGCAGCTCCACGGTCACAACTTCCGAAAGTACCGAACCAGCGGCAGCCCGGTATAGCCGGCTTTCTCATAGCACCTGCGGGCGGGGGCGTGGCCGGGATCGCCCCCTGTCTCCACCCTGGCCAGCTGCACGCCGCTTTCCTGCATCTTGCACAGGGCGAACTGGTTCAGCGCCGTGCCGACGCCGCGGTTCTGGTGTTCGGGGTGCACCGCGAGCAGCAGCACTTCGCCCGTCTTGTCGGTCGGGCTCAGCTTGTAGGACAGAAAGCCGGCGACGGTCCCGTCGACCTCGGCGACCCAGGTCGGCGTTCCCTCCCGGTCGGCGCAGACACCTTCGATCCCGGTCCGTTGGCTCGCCTGCCAGTCGGGCCAGATCGCGGTGTAGATGGCGGGTCCCAGCACCTGCCGAAACGACTCAAACACCGGGGCCCAGGCAGACAGGGACAGTTGCACTACCGCCTCGACGTCGTGCTCGTGGAGAGGCCGGATGTGCAGGTTCACAGGGGGCCTGGGCCGCGCCTGCCACTCGTCGACGAGCAGGGCATAGACGAACTCGTCGCGCCATTCGCCGTTGACCGTGTCGCTTTCACGGAAATGCGCCTCGCGCCGCATGCCCAGGCGCTCCACCAGCCGCCGGGAGCGCAGGTTGTCCGCGCTGGTGGTCGCCGCGATGCGGTGCAGCCCCAGCTGCTCAAACCCAAAGCGCAGCATGGCCCTCGCTGCCTCGGTCGCCAGCCCCTGGCCCTGGTACTTGCGCCCCAGCAGCAAGCCGATCATCCCATTCCGCTGGTCGTCGGTTTTGTGCACCCCGATCCCGACGTCGCCGACGACCTTGCCGGTGGCCTTGAGTTCCATCACCAGGCTGAACCACTTGGGGTCCGTCGCCGGGTCCACCTCCCGCTGGGCCTCCCAGTACTGCCGCACGCCTTCCTCGGACACCTCCCAGTCGCAGTTGCGGGCCAGCCAGTAGTCGGCGTCCGCGGAAAACTCCAGGATGTCGGCGACGTCGTGGTCCTCGTACCGCCGCAGCCGGAGCCGCTCTGTTTCGATGGGCAGGTTCATCGTTCCCCCTCTACCGATCGTCGTTCGGTGCAGTCCGCAAGGAGCGTGCCACCTGCTCAAAAGACGCGGTTTCGGACAACACGAGCAGCGTATCACCGGCCTGCAGGACGGTTCCCCCGCTGGGCACGACAAAGCCATTCTCCCTGGCGATGAGGACGACCAGAAAGTCGTCAGGGAGCCCCAGCTCGACGATGGCCTTTCCTTCCACGGCCGATCCCTGCGGCACCGGCAGCTCCTTCAGTTCGCTCTTGAACCCACCCATGGGGGTGTACTCGATCGGATACACGCGATGTTGGACCAGCGGGGCGTCGACGCGCAGCCACCTGGCCACGAGCGGGATGGAGGTCCCTTGCAGCAGAACCGAGGTCAGCACGACGAAAAAGACCACGTTAAAGATCAGGTCGGCCCCTTCAAGGCCGGCAAGCAGCGGAAAGGTGGCCAGAATTACGGGGGCCGCGCCGCGCAAGCCTACCCAGGAGATCAGCGTCTTTTCTCGCCAGTTGAATTTACTGAACAGCAGGCTGATAAAGACGCTGGCCGGGCGCGCCGCCAACATCAGGCCCAGGGCGATCAGCAGGCCCACCCCGACGATGGGCACCAGGCGCGAGGGAAAGACGAGCAAGCCCAGGGTCAGGAACATTGCGATCTGCATCATCCAGGCCAGGCCGTCGTGAAACCGGAGCAGGCTGCGCTTGTGGATGAAATCGTGATTGCCCAGGACAACGCCAGCCAGATAGACGGCCAGGAAGCCGCTGCCCCCGAGGGCGTCGGTCAGAGCAAAGGTCAGCATGACGAGCGCGAATGTCAGCACAGGATACAGCCCTTCGTAGCCCAGCTTGACGCGATTCACCACGGCGAGCATGGCCCAGCCCATGGCCAACCCCAATGCGGCGCCCAGCAACATCTGTTGGGCGAACAAAGCGAGCAGGGCCAGGGGCGGCATGTCGGGCCGCAGAAGCAGCTCGATCAGCCCCACCGTCAGAAAGATGGCCATGGGGTCGTTGCTGCCCGACTCCAACTCCAACAGTGGTTTGAGTTTGCCCTGGAGGCTGATGCCCTTGGATCGCAGTACGGAGAACACGGCCGCGGCGTCGGTGGACGAGACAATCGCGCCGAGCAAGAGCCCTTCGAGCAATGGGAGGTCGAGTAACCAGCTGGCAAACAGCCCCGTGATGAGCGCGGTGCTGAGGACGCCGAATGTGGCGAGCAGCAGGCCTTCTTTGAGAACGGGGCGGACGTCGGCCCAGGTCGTGTCCATCCCCCCCGCAAACAGGATCAGGACCAGCGCATTCACGCCAATCGTCTGTGCCAGCGCCGGGTCGTCGAAATAGATGCCCCCCAGCCCATCGGACCCCAGCAGCATCCCCAGGATCAAGAACAGCAACAGCGCCGGTACCCCGAAGCGGTCCGAGAGCTTGCTGACGAGCACGCTGATGAGCAAGAGAACAGCGGCGGCAAGTAGGGTGTATTCCTCCATAAGCTACCCCGGTGGGGTCCCATCATACACGTGGCACCGCACCTGGCGACAGGACCCCTCAGAACGCCGCTGAGGCCGGCGGATCAGGAGCGGAGTGGGCGGGGAACATGTCGATCTCGGCCCCTGCCATGGGGCGGGCAACTACCGCAGCAGAAAGTAGGCCAGGACGGCGTGCAGGAGGGTGCTGACGATCAGCACCGTCCAAAAGACCTGGTGGCGGGTCTTGTGGCGGATAACCAACAGCCCGATCCACGCGCCGGCAAAGCCGCCGACCAGCGCCACCCCCAACAGCACGACCTCGGGCACGCGCAGCACGCGCTCCCCGCCCCGCTGCGCCTGGAGCTTGTCAAAGGCATAGAGGGCGAGCGCCACCAGGGAGGCGCTGACCAGCCAGGTCGCATACCAGTGCCAGCTCAGGAGTGGCTGGAGGGCCAGATGTAGGAGCAGCGCGCCGGCCAGCGCGGCGGCCCCAAAGGTGAAGCGGACATCGCCCCGAAACGGTCTGCGGCGGGCCATAGGTTTTCCTCCAGGCAGTTTCCTGTATTATAGCCCCCTTGGGCAGGTCCGTCAATCGCCGCTCGATCCGTTCGACAATGGCTGGCATGAGGTTGCTCCGATTCTGCCGCAAGATAGAATACACCGGCACCGCGGGCCCGGGCGGGGGCCGACGATCAAGGCGGTCCAGAAGGCCTGGGGTCGTGTCTTGTGCTGCGGGAACGGCATGCCGATCCCGGCCGCCGGCAAAGCCGCCGGCCAGATCCGCCATCCTTCTGCAAAAGGGCGGACCTGGCCGGCGGCTGCTCTACCTGACAATCAGGGGCAGGTAGACCTTGAACTCGGTCGGCGGCTCGCAGGTCACGTCCACCGTAAAGGTCTCGATGTCGTAGCCCGCGGTGTCGCAGTTCCAGACCTCCAGCGTGCCGGTGTAGGTGCCGGTCGCCAGGAAGTCGACCAGCGCCGTGCTCGTCGTAAAGGCGCCAAAGGGGCTCAAGTCCCAGGCGTAGGTGAACGGCTCGTCGCCGATGAGCTCGGCGTCCAAGTCCACCACGCAGCCGTCCGGCGTCTGGTTCACCGCGACGATGCTGACCGGGATGCATAGGCCGGGCGCGTACACCGTGACGTCGGCCTGCGCCGTGGCCTCGCCGCAGCCGTAGGGGCTGGTCACGGTGAGGACCACGGTAAAGGTGCCGGTCATGTCATAGGAGTGGGTGACAACGTCGCCCGCGCCATAGTTGCCGTCGCCAAAGTCCCAGACCGGGGTGTCGGCGTACGACGAGGTGTTGGTGAAGGTGACCACCAGCGGCATGTAGCCATAGGTCGGGGCGTAGTCGAAGGTGGCCATCGGGAGGTCGTAGACGGAGATGGTGTCGGTGATCGAGTCGCTGCCGAGGGTGTTGGTCACCAACAGCGTGACGACATAGTCGCCGGTCGCGGCGTAGGTGTGGAGCGGGTTGGCCTCGGTCGAGGTCTCGCCGTCGTGGAAGTCCCAGAACCAGGCGTCGACCGGCGGCTCGGCGAAGGAGAGGTCGGTGAACTGGACGTCCAGCGGGGCGCCGCAGCCCATCATCGGGTCGGCCGTGAAGCTGGCTTCCGGCGGGAACTCGGCGGTCGCCGTCACGACGCCATAGGCCGCGGCGGTCCCGCAGCCATAGATGCTATCGACCGTCAAGGTGACGTGGTAAACGCCCTCTACCTGGTAGACGTGGACGGGGTCTTGCTGCGTGGATGTCTCGCCGTCTCCAAACTCCCACAGCAGGACGCCCGCGTACTCCGAGGTATTGGTGAAGTGGACGGTCAGGGGCGCCGGACCGCTCGGTGGCGCGTAGTCAAAGGCCGCTGCGGGCAGGTTGTAGACCGCGATGGTGGCGGTGATCCAGTCGCTGCCATAGGTGTTGGTCACCGCCAGCGTGACGACATAGTCGTCGGGCGCGGTGTAGGTGTGCTGCGGGTCGGCTTCGGTCGAAGTAGTGCCGTCACCGAAATCCCACAACCAGGCGTCGACCGGCGGTGCGGCGGTCGACGCGTCGGTGAACTGGACATCCAGCGGCGCGCCGCAGCCCGACGTTGGGTCGGCGGAGAAGGCGGCGTCCGGCGCCATCCCGACGTCGACGGAGCCAGAGTCCGTGGCCTGGCCGCAACCGTAGGGGCTGTCGGCGGTCAAGATCACGGTATAGGTGCCGGTCACATTGTAGACATGCTGGATGGTTAGGCCGGAGCCGGTCGTCCCGTCGCCAAAGTCCCACTGCGGGTTGACGGCGTCCACCAGTGTGGCGGTGAAGTAGACGGTGAGCGGCAGCGGGCCGGCGGTTGGGGTGTAGTCGAAGGAAACCCCCGGCAGCGGATAGACCGCGATGGTGCCGGTGACCCAGTCGCTGCCATAGGTGTTGGTTACCACCAGCGTGACGACATAGTCGCCGGGCGCGGTGTAGGTGTGCTGCGGGTTCGGGTTGGTCGAAGTGGCGCCGTCACCCAGGTCCCAGGCCCACGCGGTGATCGGCGGGCTGGCCTGGGACAGGTCGGTGAATTGGACGGCCAGCGGCGCGCCGCAGCCTGACGTTGGGTCGGCGGAGAAGGCGGCAATCGGTGCGCCCACGGCAGTGACCGAGCCGGTAGCGACGACCTGTCCGCAGCCGTAGGGGCTGTCGGCCGTCAAGGTCACGGTAAAGGTGCCGGGCGTGTCATAGGTGTGTTGGATGGTCAGGCCGGAGCCGGTGGCGCCGTCACCCAGGTCCCACTGCGGGTTGACGGCGTCCACCAGTGTGGCGGTGAAGTGGACGGTGAGCGGCAGCAGGCCGCTGGGTGGAGCATAGTCGAAGGATGCTTGCGGCAGCGGGTTGACGGTGACGGTGTCTGTGACCCAGTCGGCCCCCTCGGTGTTGGTGACATACAACGTGACGACAAAGTTGCCCGCGGCGGTGTAGGTATAGGTCGGGTTCTGCGCGACCGAGGTGCCGACCAGGTCGCCCAAGTCCCAGTACCACTCGTCGATCGGCGGGAAGGCCGTGCTCTCGTCGGTAAAGTGTATCGGCTCACCCAGGCACGCCGGGCTATCGGAGGCAAAGGCGGCTTCCGGCGGGCCCGGGTTCATGCAGATCAACGCATAGTACTCGGGGCCGGCGTAGGGGGGGACGTCGGAGCCGGCGCGTCCGCCGATGACCCACATAGCCGGCAGGCCGTCCGTGGGATTTTCGGAGCAGTGCGGGACAAAGACCCCGGCGTGGTTGCGGCGGGCCGTGTTCAGGTTGGGGAAGGTTCCATCATAGGTGTTGCCGGCCACATCGTAGGCGACGACCTCGGCGGATTCGCCCGGCCACTGGGCGTACGCGGCAGCCAGGATAACCGTATTGGTAAAGCCATAGACTGAATCGGGTTCAAAGCCAAAGGCCTGGCCTTCGGCCCCGGCCTGCGGCAGTTCGGCCACCGCGGCGTCGTTCCACGTGCCGGCTCCGCCCGGATCGGCCATCTTCTCGGTGCGCGTCTGGGCGTACAGGCTTGTCCCGTCATAGATCGCGCCGCCAAAGGCATAGATCGCGCCGTCGACCGCCGCGGCCATGATGTACGACCGTGCCAGGGAGAGGCTGCCAATCTGGGTAAAGCTGTTGGTCGTCGGATCGAAGCGGTCGGTGCGGGCCAGCTCGTAGGGTGTGGAGGTTGTGCGGAGGCCGCCCAAGACATAGACGCGGTTGTCGACGACGACCTGGGCGCCCGGCGTATAGCCGGAGTAGGCGCTGGGCAGGGTCGTCACGACGGACGCGGTGTTGGCTAGTGGGTCGTAGCACTGCACGTTCAGCGTGGCGGCGCCGTCGGACTGGCGCCCGCCAAAGGTGCAGAGCAGGTCGGTTGTGCCGTTGTGGACCAGGTTAACGGTATAGTTGGAGACCGGGGTCGGCATGTTGGCGCCGGTGTCCACGCAGGTGTTGGCCACCGGATCAAAGGCATAGATATCGCCATAGGTATTGGTGTCCGAGCGGCCGCCCAGGATATAGACCTTGCCGGTAGCCGGAAAGTACTCGGCATCCAGGCGGGTCCAGTCGAAGCAGTTGGGCTGCGTCGAAGGGGTCCATTCGCCCAGGTAGGTGAGCTGAAAGTCCTGGTGGCTCACTGTATCCGTGACGATGCCAATGTCTTGTACGGTCTGCGGCACATACCCGGACGCCGAGGCTGTGACGTCATAGGTGCCGACGGGCAGGGTCATGGTGTAGTAGCCGTTGGGGTCGGTGACGGCGTCGACCTGGCTGCCGTCGAGCCCCGGCACGGCCGTCACACTCGCACCGGAGATGGGGTTGCTGCCGGTGTCGCGGACGTAGCCGTCCAGCCAGCCCATGGCGACGCCGCCGCACGCCAGGTAGCCGGCATCCAGCACGTTGAGGTAGCCGTAGCCGTAGGTATAGTTGCCCTCCCCATCCGGAGGCGCGCCGCAGTTGCCGGCCGGCGGGGTGTCGGCGGTGTTTTGCAGAAGCTGAAAGGTCAGGTCGATCTGGCCGAGATAGGATGGGCTGCACGACCACAGCAGCGCGACCGCCCCCGCCGTGTGCGGGGAGGCCATGGAGGTGCCGGAGTAGGCGCAGGACCAGGAGTTGGTCGGGACGGTGGAACAGACGCTCACGCCGGGGGCCGAGATATTGGGTTTGGTGTACGGATCGTGCCCATAGCATGAGGGCCCGCGGCTGGAGAAGGAGGCCACGTTGCGGCTGGAGTCGTGTGCCGCGGTGGCAAAAGACTCCTGGTAGTCGCCCGGGCTGCCCAGGGTGGAGCAGCTGGAGCCGCTGTTGCCGGCCGAAAAGGCCGGGAAGATGGCCGCGGCGCGCCAGGCGTTGACCTTGGACAGGTACCAGTTGTCGCAGCCGCCGCCGCCCCAGGAGTTGTTGACCACGTGGGGGCGGTTGGCGGTGCTGCCGCCCGGGGCCAGGATCCAGTCGGCGCAGGCGTTCAGCGCGGTGTCGGAGCAAGAGGTGCTCTCGCATCCCTTGCAGGCGATCCAGGTGGCATTGGGGGCCATGCCGGCCTGCCAGGTCAGGCTGGGGTCGTCGTCGGCGACCATCGTGCCCATCGTGTGGGAGCCGTGGCCGTTGTTGTCGCAGGGGGTGCCGCCGCAGATGTTGCTTGGGTCGGCCCAACAGGCCGCGTTGCCCGGGTCGCCCGGGCAGCCATAGGACTGGTCCAGGGCAGGGTGGTTGTACTGCACACCGGTGTCGATGTTGGCGACCCTGATGCCGTCGCCCTGGAGCCCGAAGGTCGACCAGAACTGGTCGGCCTTGGTGTCAGTTATTCCCCAGGCCAGGGCCTCGGGCGACTCGGGCGCCTCGGCGAGGATGGGGTCGATGTAGTAGGTGCGCAGGGCGCGGATGTAGCCGACCTCCGCGCGGGCCGCCAGGGTGGTGACTACATCCCGGGTGCCGGCGCGGACGTAGAGCTCGTTGCCAGCGATATAGGTTGTGTGTTCGAGGCCCCGGGAATCGAGGTATGCGATCACGCCGGCCTGCGCGCGCGCGGCCGTCGCCTGCAAGGTGTGGTAGACGAACTCGCCCCGATCGGCCCAGCGTAGCGCATAGGCCGGGGCGAGATCCGCCTGTTCGGCAAAGAGCACGAGGAAATCGACCTGTCCCTGAACCGCAAGCTGGTCCAGGAGCCGAGGTTCGATCTTGTCCAGGTTGGACTGCGCATGGACTGCGGGCAGCGCCGCGAGGACAAGGACGAGGGAAAGGAGCACGGCGATCAAGCGGGGGGGGCTGTTCATCATGTCCTCCTCTGAATAGAAACCTTCCTTGGACAATATCCCTGGATTGTCCGCTCATGTATTATAGCCCCCTTGGGCGGGTCCGTCAATACGTCGGTTGGCCCATCCAGTGCCGCGTCATGTGCCGCCGGTTGCCGCCAGTTGAAGCCGGCGGCAACCGGCCGGGAGAAAACAGGAGGAGCCGAACCGACCGCACATGACGCGGCACAGGGGCCGATTACTCCCCTGCCACCGTAAAGACCCCCCCCTCGCTCCGCCCATAGATCTCGGGAAAATACATCTGATAGGCCTGGGCCGGCAGGACCTGGAACTCGCCCGGCACGCTGGCCCGCATCAGGTAGGTGTACTCGTAGGTGCCCGCGCGCAGGTAGCCGGCAAAGAGCACGACCTTTTCATCGCGCATCTCGGTGCGGGAGAACCACCACCAGCCCCATCCGTACCACCAGTACCAGCGGTTGCGCTCCTCGATGCTCACGTCGCGCAGGGCCGGCCGCTCCCCGACCACGCTCGTCGTCAACAGGCTCGCGTCCACCCCTTCGCAGCCGGCCGGCAGCGGCGACTCGACCACCACATAGTGCCGGGCGTCCGGCACGACGATCGTCACTTTGACCCGCACCAGGTCGCCCACGCGGGCGCTCTGCACCGGCACGGCCGGCCGGTCCACCAGGCTGTACGACCGCCCCACCACGATACCCCGGTCCAGCGCCTGCACCGTGGCCACCGGCAGGTAGTAGCGCAGATAGACTGAGTAGTACAGCTGGCCCCGGCCCGTCTGGTCCGCCTGGGCCGGCAGGCGCTGGATGATCAGCCGGTTGGTCTCCTCGACCAAAAGGCCGGCGATCCCGATGCGCAGCGTCGTGGGCTCGTCCAGGTTCTCCCGGTCGATGTCGCCCTCGCCCAGGACCTCGCCGTTCAGATAGACGGCGTAGGAAAAGTCGCCCTGCATCTCGCCGCTGGCGCGCATGTAGGAGACGAGCGCCAGCAGCGACCATGCCGTGGTGTTGGTGTTCTGCCAGTAGCCCTCCTGGCGCGCGGACATCAGCCAGCGCACGGCGCCAGGCAGCAGCTCGCTTTCCGGCGCGAGGCGGGACAGGGCCCAGATCACGATGGCCGTCGAGCGCACGTCGGTGTTCATGTTCCAGTAGTCGGGCCGGCCCTCGACCCAGTGGGTGCCGGCCGAGCTTCGGACCGCGTCTCCAACAAGGTCGGCCAGCAGCGCATTGGCGCGCACCGGCTCCTGCGGCTCGATCAGGCCCAGCGCAACTGCCAGGGTAGCCTGACCGTAAGAGTCCAGGAGGTGGCGCCGCTCCAAGAGCCCGATCGCGGGGCTGAGCAGGCTGTGCAGCTGGCCGGGCTTGAAGGTGGTGTCGTATTCGGCCAGGACGTAGAGCGCATAGGCCAGGCGGTTGGCCTGCCAGGACGAGCCGAGCGAGGTAACGGCCGGCAGGTGGGTATGCAGGTAGGTGGCGCCCTCGTCCAGCACGCCCTTGTCTACCGCAAAACCGGCCCGGTGCGCCTCCAGCATGCCTTGCAGGACATAGGCCGTCATGTACAGGTTGTTCTCGTCGTTCTGCCACCAACCCCACCCGCCGTCATAGTGCTGGAAGTCGTACAGCCGCTGCAGGCCCACCCCGACGAGCCGGGTCAGGTTTGTTTCCAGGTCGGGGTTGGAGAGGCCCATCTCCTTGAGCGTCGCGTAGGTAAAGACGTTGGGGAGAAAGCGGCTCGTGGTTTGCTCGACGCACTCGTACGGGTAGTGCTCCAGGTACCCCAGCGCGTCGCGGGATGCGGCGGTCAGCGAGCCCTCGATCTGCACCCGCAGCTCGCCCTCGGACCGGAGCGCCCCGGGCACCTCGACGAGTTCCTGCCGCAGGCCGGCCTCGCCCAGGTGTCCGGCCGTTGCCACCACGTCCGGGGTCGCATAGTGGTACACCGGCAGCGTGTCGGCGCGCCCGTCCATGCGGCCGCCGGCCCGCGCCGTCATCGTGATCTGCACCTGCTCGCCGCCCGGCACGGTCACCGGCCAATCCACGCGCGCCTTGTCGTGCGGCGCAATCGTCACCGTCACGACGGCTGGCCCCTCCAGCACCAGGCCGGCCGCGGTCAGCTGCACACGCGTCTCCAGCGGCTCGTTCGTGTTGTTGTGCACGATGGTTCCGATCCGCGCCTGGTCGCCGGCGACAAAGAAGCGCGGCAGGACGGAGCGCACGAGGACGTCCAACGTGGTCAGTACGTCTACGTCGGTGCGGCCCACGCGCGTGTCGGCGGTGATGCCGATGGCCTGCATGCGCCAGGTGGTGAGATTGTCGGGCAGTTCCACTGTCACCTGGGCGCGGCCGTCGCGCCCCGTGCGCACGGCCGGCGCCCAGTAGGCGGTGTCGGCGAAGCGCGTGCGCACAAAGCCCTCCTCGGCCTCCTCGCCGCCGCCGCTGCCGCCCTTTTCGCCGGGCTTGATCTCGCGGTTGTACGCCTCCATCGCCACGACCAGCGGCATGCTGGTGCGGATCGAGAGGCCGCGGGCGTACCAGTAGCGGTCCAGCAGGGCGGGGGCGGTCTCGTTCGCCAGCGCCAGCACCGCCAGGTCGGCCAGCCGCAATGAGAGCTCGGCCTCCACGGGGGTGCCGTAGGCGTCGGTGACCAGGATGTCGTAGGTGGCCGTCTCGCGCGGGGCATAGTGCAGCCCGCTGGCGATGTCCTTGTTCGGCGTCACCTGGATCTGCAGCTCCTTGGCCGCGTTCGAGACCGGCAGGTTGATCAGCCCCATCTTGAACGAGGCCAGGCCGTCGGGGGCGTCGGCCGATCCCTGGACGAGGACGACCGAGACAAAGACGTTGGGCACGTGCGCGTCCACGATCGGGATCCGCAGGGCTTCGCCGCCGCTTGCGATCTCGCGGATCGCGGTGGCGAGGATGTGCCCGCGCTCGATCGTGACCAGGGCATAGACCGTGCCGGTGTAGGGCGAAGGGACGAGGATCTCGGCGACGTCGCCCACCTCGTAGCTGCGCTGGTCGGCGACCAGGTCGATGCGGTTGTTGCTCTCCCGGCGCCAATAGTGCGGTTGAGTCCCGCCCCAGACCCAGAAGTAGGCGCTGGAGCGGATCTCGTTCCCGTGGGCGTCGACGCCGAGCGCCCGTACCCGGTACGTGCCGCCGTGCGCCGGCGCCCAGGTCACCTCGGCGCGGCCCTCGGCGTCGGTGGTGACCGTCTGGGTCAAAACCGGCGTCTCTTCCACCGTCCAGTCCCAGTAGTAGTAGCCGCCGTTCTCCTGCCGGCGCACGCTGTACCAGCGTCGTTCCAGCAGCACGATCGTCAGCTTGGCGCCGGCAACGGGCCGGCTGTCCCAGTCCACGGCGAGCAGGTCGACCTCTTTCTCCCGGCCGGCCCGCGCCAGGTAGCCCCGCGGGGCCACGCCGACGTAAAAATCGCCCTGGTGCACGATCGCCGTCGCCCGGCTACTGACCTCCTGACCGCTGATGTCGGTGACGCTCGATTCGATCGTCAGCACCTGGCTCTGCGTCGCCGGTGCGATGTCGGCCTGCACCTGGTAGGACGCCTGGCCCTGGGTATCGGTCTTGGCGTCGCCCTCGGCGATCAGCCGGCCGTAGGGGTTGTACTGCTGCCCCTCGTAGGCGCTCCCATAGTTCCAGCGGGAGTACCAGGGATCGTAGTCGGTCCAGCTGTACCAGGGGCACTTGGTGCCCTGGGGGCACTGGTAACGGAAGTAGTAATCCCGGCTGAGCACGCTCCAGTGCACCACGGCGTCGGAGACGGGGCCGCCAAAGTAGTAGGTGGCCAGCGTGTCCACCGCGATCGTCTCGCCGGTGCCATAGGCCGGCCGCGCGGGCGTCACCGCGACCTGGTACTCGGGTTTCTTGTACTCGGCCACGCGGAAAGAGGTCGAGGCGTACGAGTACCAGTCCCAATCCTGCCCCTCGAGCGAGATATAGTACCGCCCGAGCGCCGCCTCCGCGGAGAGCGCCAGCTCGCCGCTAAAGGTTCCCATGTCGCTCAGGGGCAGGCTCTGCTGATACACCTCTTTCCACTGGGGATCGCGAATGACTACGGTGACGGACTCTAGGTCGGGGATCGTGTACTGCGCGTCGTCCCCATAGCGCACGATGCCTTTAAAGTAGACTGTCTGCTCCGGGCGGTAGATGGGCCGCTCGGTGTAGAGATGACTGCGGTACCCGGAGGAGTTATACTCCGCGTTCACGTCAAAATCATAGGCCTGGATGCCGCCGTTCCAATCGTCAAAGGCCAGGCAGAAATCGCTCTGCCCCGGCTGCCCGGAGAGGACAAAGGTGGCATGGTAGCGCGAGCCCTCCTCGGGGTCCCAGCCGACCGCTTGGGTGCGGAACAGGCCGTCCGCGTTGGTCGTTCCGGTGGCGGCCGGCGTGGTGCCGGTGGTGTGTACCCGCAGCGGCAGGTGGGCGATCGGCCGGCCGGTGGCCAGGTCGGTGGCCCAGACCAGTGTCTCGTCGGGCCCCTGTTTCAGCGTCAGGTTGATGTGCGAGCGGGAGAAGAGAAAGTAGGAGGGGGTAGCGACCCCGGGCGCGGTCAGCTTGAGCAGGTAGAGCCCGGGCGGCAAGGGCTGCCCCTGGCCGTCGTTCAATACGATGCGCGTCAGCATATCCTTGTGGGGCGGCGGATCGACCGCCACGGTCCAGGCCTTGATCAGCTTGTCCGGTTTGGGCACGTAGCTGCTGATCGGCCGGCCGTACCGATCGCTGTAGCCCAGGAGTGTCATATAGTCCTCCGGGCTGACCTGGTGCAGCGCGAGGTCCAGACGGGTCACGTTGCGGTAGGCCGCGTAGGCCTCCGCGTCGGTGGCGGCGTCAAAGACGCCGGTCAGGCCGCTCGTGTTGAGGTAGGCGTACGCCGTGGCCGCGGGGAGTGTCCAGCGGGTGCGCGCCGCGGCGCCGACGGGCACGCCGTAATGGTCCGGCGCGGCGGCGGACACGGTCAGGGTGTAGGTGGTGGCCGGCGCGGTAGGGAACTGGATGCGCGCGACCCGGTCTTCGTCCCGCCAGAAGACGGAGATGGTGCCGCTGACCGTGGGGGTGATGGTCAGGTAGTCACGGAAGGAGTCCACCTGCATGGGACTGGCGTAGACGACTTCAACGCCTTCCTTCTGCACATGGATGCTGACGAGGCCCGGGTTCTTGAGGGTGGTAAAGGACCAGGCGGTCGCGCGTTCCAGGGCCATCCTCCCGGCGCGCGGCCGGGCGCCGGCGCTGACGGTGGCGGCGTAGCGGGTGTTGCGCGCCAGCGGTTCTGTCGGCACAAAGGCCATGGTCTCGGGGGCTGTGGGCGTTTCCCCGCCGCTCCAGCGGAAGCGGCCGGAGACGCGTTCGTCGCCGCGGCGCAGGGCGAAATGCTCCTGGGCCGAGGTGTGGTCCATCGGCTGGTTAAAGGTGACGCTGATGACCTGTTCGAGGTAGATGACGGGGACACCGCTCGCCGGCGTGTAGCTGTTGACGGCCGGCCGCACGGTGGTAAAGCTCCAGTGGTAGTCCTGGGCGAGGATGCCGCCGAGGGTGTCTTCCAGGCCGGCCGCGATGGTGGCGGTGTACCGCGTGGCGGGCAGCAGGCCGCCGTCGGGGTAAAAGACATAGATCGAGGTATTCAGCCACTCGCCGTGTCCGGGCACCGGTGGGTCGAGAAGCAGCGGTTGGGGGAGGGCCGGCCCGCGGTCTACCGCGGTGAGCGCCACGACGGGCCGGTTGAAAAAGACGGTGACGACAGTGTCGGGGTCGAGCTGCGCGGCATCGTTAGGTGGCTGGACCTCGTTGACCTCCAGATAGCCGGCGGCGTGGAACTCGAAATGGGTGCCATCGACCAGGGGCTCGCCGGATACGTTGCGCGCCGTAGGGGCGACCTGGACCCGGTAGAGCACACCCCGCAGGAGCGGCGTGCTGGGCGCAAAGGCCACGGTGCGGGACCCCATCCAGCTAAAAGTGCCGGCGACCGTCGGCGTGATGGCGAAGGCGGCCTCGGTAGTGGCGTGGTCCATGGGCTGGTCAAAGGTTAGGATGATCGGGGCATCGAGCAGCTGTTCCTCGCCCCAGGACGGGCTGAAGTAGAGCAGGCGCGGGGCGGGCATGGGCAGGTTGCCCAGGTCCACCGGTGTGGGGGAGCCAGCCGGCGTGGCGGTCGGGGGGGCGGCCGTGGGCCGGGGTGTGTTCGTGGGCGCCGCCGGCGGGGTGTAGGTGGGCAGCGGGGTCGCCGTCGCGGCCGGCCGCGGGTAGGCGGGCTCGGCGGTGGCGGCGGCCGGCGGTGTCGCGGTGACGGTTGGCCGGCCGGCCGTGGGCGCGGGCGGCGGCGTGGGCGTCATCCGGCAGGCATTCAGAGCCATCGTGAGGAGCATGAGGAGCGCAAGGCAGCGCTGGGTCGGTCGAGTTTGCTTCGGATTCATCGCGGTCCCTCCATCTGGGTCGTGCCCCCGTGGGCGTACAGTGGTATCGGATGTGAGCCCATTGTACGGCAGAGGACGCCGCGTATCCCGACGGGGAGACTACACGTACCCTACGATTGGTATACGATTTGGGGATGCGGCGGTAGGCATGCAGACGAGGGACCGGTCCATTTCCGGCGCCGGGATGGGGGTGGGTAGGGTGTGGGCGCGAGCCCGCGTCGGGCGTCGGGGCGGGGGCGGTCGCGGCGTGGGCGCGAGCCCGCGTCGGGCGTCGGGGCGGGATTGGGGCGAGGCATTTGCTACTGCCAACCTGCGGTATTGGCAAGCTATACGGATGAAGCCTACCGACTACCGCAACAAGGGCAGGCAAATGCCTCGCCCTTACCTCGCCTCCCTGCCGGGGCGGCGAGGTGGTGGCCGGCCGCGTCCCCCCGCCGGGCCGCGCCGTGGGGCCGGTGCGCCCCCGCCGCCGCGGGTCGGCCGGCCGCGTCCCCCCGCCGGTCCGCGCGGTAGGGCCGGTCGCGGCGTGGGCGCGAGCCCGTGTCGGGCGTCGGGGTGGGATTGGGGCGAGGCATTTGCTACTGCCAACCTGCGGTATTGGCAAGCTATGCGGCATGAAGCCTACCGACTACCGCAACAAGGGCAGGCAAATGCCTCGCCCTTACCTCGCCTCCCTGCCGGGGCGGCGAGGTGGTGGCCGGCCGCGTCCCCCCGCCGGGCCGCGCCGTGGGGCCGGTGCGC